>Ga0182741_1002982_pt1 | contig 18654 bp, 16 predicted proteins | sample eDN5th37CBELigOP_FD_128874 | JGI IMG/M metagenome (GOLD analysis project Ga0182741, IMG submission 128874) | Enriched Organic Plus compost microbial communities from Emeryville, California, USA - eDNA 5th pass 37_C BE-Lig OP (version 2) (version 2) ... | reverse complement strand
GAGCCCGGGCTGGAAGCGCAGATCGCCGAGTTGCGACTGGACGAGGTCCAGCGCACGTACCTGCGGGAGCGGTGGCTGGGGCAGGTGCGATTTCTCGGGAAGGCGGCCCGACGCGCGCAGCGGCGGTATTACGCGCTCCGGATCGTCGCCATCCTCGGCGGCGTCGCGATCCCGGCGCTGGTGGGACTGAACGTCGGTGGCGACTTCGAGCGCTACGTCCAGTGGCTGACGTTCGCTCTGGGGCTCACCGTGGCCGCCGCCGTCGCGCTGGAGGAGTTCTTCCGGTGGGGCGACCAGTGGCGGCATTACAGGTTGCAGACGGAGCTGCTGCGCGGCGAGGGCTGGAATTTCCTGGCGCTGGCCGGGGATCACTATCGCCGCTTCAAATCCCATGCGGAAGGGTTCCGTACCTTCGTTGCGCACTCAGAAGAGGCGATGCGGCGGGAGGTGGGTATCTACGTCACCGAGGTTGCCCGAACATCCGATGATTCTCGCGAAGATCGGCGACCGCGGACGGATCCCGAGCCCGCCGCACGGGTGACCACCGAGCCGGTCGCATCGCAACCCTGACCCACTGCCGCGCAGAGAGGGTCCGGTCCCCGGGCATAGTCGTCGCTGACCGGATACCGGCACGAGCGTCCTCTGTGGGTTGCGGTTCCCAAATCACTGCGTGCGAGAGCCCGTCCGACGATGACCAACCGACGACCTGGCCAGAATCGTTGACCGCGTATGCACCGCTGGCTCCATGATCGGGTAACGGATCGAGGATGGTTGCTTCGCCGGAGGCCCAGACGACGGCAAAGGAGTCGCCATCACTGCCCCCGGTCGTCCCGGTGATCACTCCGGTATCAGAGATGCCGAAGGCGATGGCCCATGCGTATCCGGTTGGAAGGTCGAGCTCCGACACGTTGCCGTTGTCCCACACGACCGGGAGAGCAGCGGAGGTGCTCGAGGACACCCCGACAACCTGGCCGTCCGAGTTGATGCCAAACGCCGTGCTGACAATGTGGTCAGGCAGCTCGCCCAACGCGGTTACCTTCCCGTCCTCCCACAAGACAGCGCGCTGGACCGCATCCGGAGAGCCCGACCACCCGACGATGTGACCGGAGTTGTTCACATCGAGCGCCGTGCTTTGCAGGTCGCCGGGGAGTGCGGGGAGGAGGGTTGGATTCCCGTCTTGCCAGACCGTCGCGTAGACGCTCCCGTCCAGGCCGGTCGATGAGCCCACGATCATTCCATCGTCGTTGATGCCGAAGGCCGAACTTCCGGCGGATTCGGGGAGCTCGTCGAGCGCGATGATATCCCCATCGGTGTCCCACCAGACCGCGTGTGCGACGCCATCGTTCGTCTCCGACCATCCGGCGAGCTGGCCTGAATCGTTGATGTCGAAGGCGACGCTGACCGGGTCTCCCGGCAGCGCGCCGAGGCTGCGGACCCCGTCTTCGTCCCACATCACGGCGTGGCTGTTGCCGTCGTCGGTGTCGGAGGTGCCGACGACGACGCCGTCGCCGTTGATACCGTACGCCTCGAACGCACCGTCGCTGCTGAGGTGCTCGAGACCGGTGACGGACCATCCCCCAGCGCCGATGGGCGTGTCCGTGGTGGGCTCTGGCGTATCGGTTGGTTCCGGTTCTTCCGTCGGGGTTGGTTCCTCGGTCGGGGTATCAGTCGGTGTGGGATCGGGCGTGTTTGTCGGGGAAGGTGTTGGCTGTTCCGGCGTATGGGTCGGGGAGGGCGAGGGCTGCGGCGGCGTATCGGTGGGCTGTGGCTCGTCGGTCGGCGATGGAGTCTCCGCCTCCTCGGTCTCGCCGTTGCCTTGGGCGAGCTCGGTTGGTGATGGCTCCGGTGTGGGCGTGGTGTCGTCGCCCGGCGGCAGGAAATCGAAGGCGAAGAGCGAGCCGACGCCGGCCGCCACGAGCAGGACAGCGATCACCGTTGCGATCGCGCCCCGGTTTCTACCGGTCGCGACAGCCGGCTCCCTCTGTGATCCAACGAGCGGCTCGATCGCCGCGATGAGCTGCGCGACGTCGAAGCTCCAGCGCCGGTCGCTGATATCGATTGCCTGGCGGCGGGCGAGCGGTTTCAGCGGGGCCGGGAGCTCGGCGATCGGCGGCATCGTTGCCCCGCCGAGCAGGACCGGTATGACGCGCGTTCCGGGCCGCGCGAGGGCCATGGAGATTTCCTGGTGGAGGATGTCTTCGGGGTTATCCAGCCTGCGTGTGCCGTCCGGACCGGGGATACCAAGCCAGTTGGGGCCGATCAGCACCAGGACGACGTCGCTGTCCGCGAGGGCACGGTCGAGCGCCTCGGTGAAGTCCAGCCCAAGTTGTGATTGCAGTGCATCGATGTCCCGGAAGACCTTGTTTCGCCCGAAGTGGTCGACGAGATCGTCGTAGAGTCGTCCGGCGTGGCCGCCGGTGTCGCCGCGCCGGTAGCTGATGAAGATGCCGCCCGACGTTGCTCCTGTGCCGCTCATGGCGTCCGCCTTTCGGCGAGCAGGCGGGCGCTGTCGATGATGACGGTCTTGCCGTGCCGGGCCTCGACTGCCGCGAGCATATCCGCAGTGCCGCCGGGGCCGTCGCCGGCTGCCCCGTCCCAGAGACAGAGGACGCAGATATTCTTCGTGCCGCGCGCGAATGCACGGTCGAGCAGCCAGCGTGCGTGCCGGGTGTACCGGCTTTCGTCATCGGGAGGTTCCTCGGGCTCATCCGGCATGACGTGGACTGTGGTTCGGCGGTTCTCGGCGACGGCGTGGAAACGGTTGACCCACTCGTGACCGGCGAAAGCGACAGATTGTTCGATAAAGGTCGGGACGGCGTATGGCAGGTGGAGCTCGACGCGGGCGCCGCGATGGAGACATGCTTCGGCGAAGATCAGGTCGCCACCACAGGCGCCGCCGCACATGCCCAGGTCGTGGTGACCGATATTCCAGGCGGCGAGGACGCCCTGTATCGCGTTGGTGACCTCGGGAACCATGTCGGGAGGAAAACGCGGCGTGATCCGGCCAGGCGCATCGATCATGTGGCCGCTGAAGAGCACAACGCGGCCTGTCGACAGGCTGGTGGGGTTCTCGTGAGCCAATCGGGGCGTGGTCCCGGTAGATGTGGTCACGCGTTCATCATGTGGCATCTGGACCTCTTCACGCGGGGAACGACTGGACCCGGAAGAGACAGACAAGCGACCTTGAGCGGTCTATGACGCGATTTGTATACACAGGATATCAGTGCAGCGTGGCGTGCGATAGTGACCGACGTGGGGAGGCTATCGTTTCGATCCGGCGCGGCGTGCGCGGGCGACCGGCGTCAAGGTCTCGATGCCCCGAAGCAACAGGTCTGCGGCGAGCGCGAGGATCACGATGGCGATGACGCCGGCCATGACCCGGGATGGATTATTGGTGCCGATGCCGGTGAAAAGGAGCTCGCCGAGTCCGCCTGCGGCGACCCAGCCGCCGAGTACGGCCAGGCCGATGGTGGTCGTCAGCGTGATGCGGACACCAGCGAGGATGACCGGGAGCGCCATCGGCAGCCAAACCTTGACCAGCACCTGCACCGGGGTCATGCCGACACCCTGGGCCGCTTCGAGCACGGCGCGATCGACCCCGATCATACCGGTGACGATGTTCCGCACGAGGAAGACCTGCGCGTAGAGGACGAGCAGGATGAGCGTCGGGCGGAGGCCGAGACCCTGGGACGGGATGAGGAAGGCAATCATGGCGAGGCTCGGGATCGTATAAAGCGCGCCGACGATCCACATGATCGGCTGGCGGATCGGCCGGAGGAGCACGGCGATGATCCCGAGGGCAAGCGCCAGGGGCAGGGCGATCGCCAGGGCGAGAATCGAGATGCGGATGTGCTCGATCGTCAGCTCACCGACGACATCGAGGTTCTCGAGGAAGTAATCAAGATACATGGTCCGCCTGGTTCCCCGAGGGCGAGGCCGCGCGCTGGATCGCGTTCATCGAGAGGCTCCCGACGGCCGTGCCGTCCTGCTCGGTCACGAGCAGGTAAGGCGCGCCGGATTCAACAAGCACGCCGAGTGCCTCCCGGAGGAACGAGTCCGCGTCGACGGCGGGCATGCCGTTGACGTGCTCGGGAAGCGGCTCCATCGCGGCGCGGGCCGGCATCAGGCTGAAGCGCCGGAGCACGTCCTGGGCGCCGACAAGGTCGGAGACGAAGTCGTTGGCCGGCTCGCTGACGATCTGGAGCGGGGTCCCCACCTGCACGATCGAGCCCTCGCGCATGACGACGATGCGGTCGGCGAGGCTGACCGCCTCTTCGATGTCGTGCGTGACGAAGAGGACCGTCTGCGAGATGCGGCGGTGAATCCGGCGCAGCTCGTCCTGCAGTCGTGTCCTGGTAATCGCGTCGAGCGCCCCGAACGGCTCGTCCATCAGCATCGTCGGCGGTGATGCCGCGAGGGCGCGGGCGAGCCCGACACGCTGCTGTTCGCCGCCAGAGAGCTGGGTCGGGTAGCGGTTGACGTAGTCGTCTGGCGGGAGCCCGACCAGATCCAACAGCTCGCGAACGCGCTCGTCTGTGCGCGCGTTGTCCCAGTGGAGCAACTTCGGCACAACGGCGACGTTCGCGCCGACCTTCATGTGCGGGAAGAGACCGGTCTGCTGGATGACGTAGCCGATCTGGCGCCGGAGCTCGGGGGCGTCGATCGATGTGATGTCGAGACCGTCAATCTCGATCGTGCCGCTGGTCGGCTCGTAGATGCGGTTGATCATCTTGAGCAGGGTCGTCTTGCCACACCCGGACGGGCCGAGGAGCACGACAAACTCGCCGGGCGCGACATCAAGGTCGATCGCGTCGACGGCCGGCCGGGGAGCGCCGGGGTACTGTTTTGTGAGGCCGCGAATGGTGATGGCGCTTCCCGGGGTCCCGGACTCTGGTTGCGATGCGCGAGCGATGAGCCACCTCCGGACAGGTCAGCGCGGTGAGAAGCGAAGCGAGGGAGCGCCCGTCGACCGGGCGCTCCGAACATTTGGTCTATGCGACTATCCTAGCAGACCATTTTCCTGCAGGAACTCCTGGGCGACATCGGCCGGTTCCGCTTTTTCATCGCCATCCACGCGCCAGTTGAGACCCGAGAGGACCTCGTCGGTCAGAAGCGCCGTCAGCGGATTGAGCAGGTCCGGAATCTCCGGATACGCCTCCAGCGCAGACATCTGGATGACGGGGGCGATGTTGTACGGCGGCCAGAGGCCAAGGTCGTCCTCGAGGATGACGAGGTCGTAACCGGAGATCTGGCCATCTGTGCCGAATGCAAGCACGACCTGGGCCTCGTCGTCGAGCAGGGCCTGGTACTTCAGCCCTGGCGCGACCGGCAAGACCTCGATGGACTCGAAGCCGGCGCCGTAGACGCGCTGCAGGCCGAGCAGGCCATCCTCGCGTTCCGGGAAGTCGGCCGGGGCGGAAATGATGTAGTCACCGGCAACTTCGGCCAGCTGCGAGATCGAGGTGATGCCGTTCTCCTCGGAGAAATCGCGCTTCACGGCGAGGGCCTGGGTGTTGTTCGCGGGCGAGCGCTCCAGCCATGTGAGCTCGAACTGCGACTCGTACTCCGACTTCACGCGATCGAAGACCACTTGCGAGAGGTCGCCACCCGCTGCTGGCGACGCTTCGGCGACCGGTGATGCCGCATCCGCTTCACCGGCAACCTCGTCGACCGGGATCTGGAGAACCTCGGTCAGGCCGGTACCCGTGTATTCGGGGTAGAGCGTGATGTCGCCGGACACAAGCGCCTGGTGCGCGACCTGGGTGCCGCCAAGGTTCAGGCTTTCATCCGTCGGGATACCGGCGTTCTCGAGCACTTGCAGGTACATGTTGCCGAGGATGAATTGCTCGGTGAAGTCTTTGGACCCGACGACGACGGTCTCGCCGTCCTGGGCGGCCGCCGCGCGCGTCGTGGCGGCAATACCCGCCGCAAGCAACGGTGCGGCGGCGGTGGACTTCACGAAGGAGCGTCGGTTGAACATGGAAGCAGTTCCTTTCCGATCCTGATCAGGCAGCCCGGGCTCCGGGCGGCGTGACAACGCGCTCGAGGAGGTTGAACAGACCGTCGGCCAGCAGGACCAGCACGACGATCGGGATTCCTCCCGCGAGCAGGTAGGTGGTATCCAGCAGCGAGATCCCGGTCAGGATGTACTGGCCGAGCGATTTCGCGCCGACAAACGAGGCCAGCGTCGCGCTGGCGAGCAATTCGACGGCCGCCAGGCGAAGTCCCGCAATGATCACGGGCAACGCGAGCGGCATCTGGACCCGAAAGAATACTTGCGCATCGTTCATGCCGACGCCCTTCGCGGCCTCAAGAGCGGCGGCATCGACGTTTCGCAAGCCGGCAAAGGTGTTCATGATGAGGGCCGGGGCGGCGAGGACCACCAACGCGACGGTGGCCGGTGGCTGCCCGAAGCCCAGGAACGGGTAGAAGAGGAAGACGAGTGCCAGCGACGGGATGACCCGGACTGCCGAGAAGATGCCGGCTGCCTGGGCGCCGAAGCGCGGCATGCGGGAGAACAGCACGCCCAACGGGAGATAGATGAGGGCCGCGATCGCGAGCGACGTGAAGCTCAGGCGCAGGTGTGCGAAGACAAGATCCAGGAACCGCTCCGGCCGCTGGCGAATGAATTCGATCACATCGGTGAGCCAGTCCATACGGTATCTCCCGTGAGTCGGGCCGGTCTCCCTTACGTCAGGAGGGCACCGTCGCCATGCTAGCACGCCGGCCGGGTGATTCGTATACGTCCCTGGCACGGTTTCGCCGGGAACGTCGCCTGTTTCGGCATGCCTTTGTTGCGGCTCATCCCGTAGTGTCGGTGTGGGAGCGTGGGCCGGAATTATGCCGCAGGGCAGCGCCGGGGCGGCGTATCGGGTGATCGTGGACTCGGTCTTCATTCAGTGTTCGTGGAGGGTGATCGACGCGTCGGCCGTCGACGGAAATTCCGACACCCTGACACAACTCTGTGACAGCAGGAGACCTAAACTAGAGGGCATGAGGGACAAACCGCTGCCGGATTATCGCGTACTGAGACACCCGAAGAACTGACCGGTACGTCTACGGCGTGAGAGAGTGGAGAGAGCTATGTTTTCGCGAAGGAAGCCCGACACGTCGACGGTACCTGTTGGTGATGACGAGATCATCTCGGCCCGCCAGGTGGTCAAGACGTACGACACAGGAACGAACAAGGTGCCGGCGCTGAAGGGCATCGACTTCTCGGTGCGGCGGGGCGAGATGGTCGGCGTCATGGGACCGTCCGGCTGCGGCAAGACGACGCTGTTGAACTGCCTTTCCGGTCTCGACAGCGTCGACAGTGGCGTCGTCACCATCGAGGGCGAGGATATCGCCCGGATGGGTGACAAGAAGCGCACTGCGTACCGCGCGAAGCGGATGGGCTTCATTTTCCAGGTCTACAACCTGCTGCCCGTGTTGACGGCGGTCGAGAACGTCGAGCTGCCGTTGCTGGTTGGGAACGTGCGACCCGGCAAGGCGCGCGAGATGGCGAAGGAGGCGCTGGCGCGGGTGGGGCTGCTGGACTGGGCGGACCACCGGCCGGCCGAGTTGTCTGGCGGACAGCGGCAGCGTGTGACGATTGCCCGATCGCTGGTGAACAACCCGGCGATCGTGTGGGCGGACGAGCCGACCGGCGCGCTGGACTCGGCGGCGGCGACGGACATCATGGCGTTGCTGCAGGAGCTGAACCGCGACCAGGGCCTGACGATCGTGCTGGTGACCCACGACCAGGGCGTGGGGAATATGTGCGACCGGATCGTGCGGATGCGGGACGGCGAGATCGTCGGCGAGGATCGTCCCAACGGAGCCAATCGGCCGGTTCCCTCCGGGTCGCTGGAAGGGGTGGTGTCTCAAGGGGCATAGCGCATCGCCGCTCCCGAGACGATCACGCCTGACGAAGGACAACGGACATGGAAACGCTCTTTGGCATCTCGATGAACAGCATCATGGTGGTGATGCTCGTCCTGCTGGCGCTGTGCCTGTTGCTGGTCGCGTTCATCGCGTGGCGCCGACCCGTCATCTTCAAGATGGGTATTCGCAACATGGCCCGGCGGAAGACGCAGACCGGGCTCATCATCGTCGGGCTCATGCTGGCGACACTGATCATGTCGGCCGCGCTGGCGACCGGCGACACGATGAACAATTCGGTGAACAGCGCTGTCTATGACCTGCTGGGCCCGGTGGACGAGTTCATCGTCGCCAGCAACGACGAAGACGGCGAGGGCAGCGTCGACGCGCTGCTGATGGACACCGTGCCGGTCGAGCGCATCGACGAGGTGCGTGCCATCACGGAAGGCATGGAGGTCGACGCGGTCGGCGGCGCCCTGCTGACGATGGCGCCGGTCATCAACCTCGGCGACGCGGCCTTCGAGGAGGGCAGCAATCCGCAGCAGTTGCTCGAATCGGCGATCGCCTCGAACCCTGAAGTGACCGTTATCGGCGCGCCGCAGGAAGCCTATGACGAATTCGGCGGCCTGAACGACAGCGACGGCAATCCCATCGACGTCTCGACGCTCGGTGCCGGCGAGGTCTACATCAGTGAGGAGACGGCCGACGACCTCGGACTTTCGGCCGGCGACACCATCGGCTACTTCCTGAACAACCGGCCTTACGGGGCGACGGTTCGCGGCATCGTCCCAAACACGGCGCTGGCGGGTGGACTGAACCCGAACTCGGCGTCGATGATCGTCGGCTTCGAGCACTTGCAGGTGGCGACGGGCAACGAGGGCCGTATCTCCGGCGTCATGCTTTCGAATACCGGTGGTACGGAGGCAGGGCTGTCCTATTCGGATGAAGTGACCGACGCCCTGAAGGCGGAGCTTGGCGGAACAGGCCTCGGCGTGGTGCCGATCAAGCAGATGAACGCGGACAACGCCGAGTTCACGGCCAGCCTCTTCGTCACGATGTTTATCGTCTTTGGCCTGTTCTCGATCGCGGTCGGTATCCTGCTGATCATCCTTATCTTCACGATGCTGGCGGCGGAACGTCGATCCGAGATGGGCATGGCCCGCGCGGTTGGGGCGCAGCGCCGGCAACTCATCCAGCAGTTCATCTCTGAAGGCGCAGGCTATACGCTGATTTCGGGTCTGGTCGGCACGGCGCTCGGCGTCGGGGCTGCCTGGGTGATCTCGAAGGGGATGAGCGGCCTGACCGGCGGCTTCTTCAGCATCGATCTCTACGTGCATCCCCGCTCGCTGGTCATCGCCTATAGCCTGGGCGTGGTCATCACCTTCCTAGCGGTGATCCTGTCGTCGTGGCGGGTGAGCAAGCTCAACGTGGTCGCGGCGATCCGTGACATCCCCGAGGTGTACCGGGCGAAGCGGAACCGGACCCAGATCATCTGGGGCATCATCGGGACGCTGTTGGGCGGCGCGATGGTCGCGATCAGCTGGGACAGCGGCTCCCTGACGCAGTTCCTGATCGGGATCACCGTCCTGCCGTTCGGGGTAGCCGCGATCCTGGCGTACTTCGGCGTCAACACTCGCTTCGTGCTTACCGCAGTTGGCGTCTTCGTGCTGTTCTGGTGGCTGCTGCCCACGGATGCGTTCGAGACCCTGCTGGGTGACCGCTTCGACGCGGGCGGTATCGAGCTGTTCTTCCTTTCCGGGATCTCGATCGTCGCGGCGTCGACGATGATCATCGTCCAGAACCTGGACGTGCTTCTGGCGCTCGTTCGCGGTCTCGGCAGCCGGTTCCGCGGATTGCTCTCGTCGGTCCGGCTCGGGATCGCCTATCCGCATGCCAATGCCGGTCGGGCGGGGATGACGATTGCGATGTTCGCGCTGATCGTCTTCTCGATCGTCGTCATGGGCACGATGAACTCCATCTTCACGCAGGCGATCCTCTCGGACAAGGCCAACGCCGGCATGCAGGTGCGCGTCGACGTGCCGATGGCCAACCAGATCGACGACTTCACCGTGGCGCTCGAGGAGGCGGGGATCGATACGTCGCAGATCGGGCCGCCGGGCCGGATCGACCAGGCCGCCTCGTTGCTCGACCAGCAATTGGTAACGAACGACGAAGGCGAGCAGGAGTGGGAGTCCGGCTATTTCGTCCAGAGCATGGACGCGACCTACCTGGACGAGACGCAACTGGAGTTCACGGCGCGGGCCGAGGGGTACGACTCGGACGAGGCGATTCGCGAGGCCCTGAAGTCGGAGCCAAACGTCGTCGTGATTCCGTCGTACCTGGCGACAGGCGGTGACGAGCCGGCGAACTTCACCTTCGACGCCATGGGAGGCGAGACCTTCGACGAGATCCCCTCCGAGGGAACCTTCGAGCCGCAGACGATCCAGATGCGTGGCGCGTCCGGTGAGGTCATCGAGCTGACCGTCATCGGCGTGCTCGATGCCGATTACACGATGATGTTCGGGTACTACGTCGGGACCCCGACGATGGACCAGATCATGCCGCCGGATGAGCCGCGCTTCAGCTCGTACTACATGTCGGTGGCCGAGGGCGCGGATCCCGGCCAGATCGCGGCCGATATCGAGCGAGAGTTGTTGCAGTACGGCGTGCAGGGCGTCGACATCGAGGAGGAGATGCTGGAGGCACAGCAGCAGCAAAGTACCTTCATGACCGTGATGCAGGGATTCATGGGGCTCGGCATGATCGTCGGCGTCGCGGCAGTGGGCGTGATCTCGTATCGCGCAGTGGTGGAGCGGCGGCAGCAGATCGGCATGCTGCGCGCGCTCGGTTTCCAGACGAGCACCGTGGCCCGCGCCTTCGTGATCGAGACGGCGGTAGTCGTTGTTCTCGGGTCGCTATCCGGGGCGATCCTCGGGCTGGTCCTGTCGTGGAATCTCGTCAACGATCCGGCGACCACCGGAGGCATCGCCGTGGAGTTCGAAGTGCCGTGGGTGACCGTGATCACGACGGTCAGCATCGCGATCGTTGCGGCGCTGGTGATGTCGTGGTTCCCGGCACGGCAGGCCTCCCAGATCGTTCCGGCGGAGGCGCTGCGGTACGAATAAGCCTTTCCAGGGGCAGTGTTCATGACGAGGACCACGCGATTCCGCGTGGTCCTCGTCGCGTGACCGGCCCGGAATGGCCCCGGTCTTGTACCATGGACACGAATCGCGCCCGTCATTCCCCGGAAGCGCGGAGCGCCATACATCCACCAGACACAGTGAAGGTATACACATGGACCGACGAGTCAAGATCGTTTCGACGCTGGGCCCGGCCGTCAGCACGCCGGAGAAGCTCCGGGAGTTGCTGGATGCCGGCGTCGATGTGGTGCGCGTCAACGCCGCGCACGGTTCGGAAGAGGACCGGCTGAACATCATCGAGCGGGTGCGGGCCGTGGCGGCCGACGTCGGGCGGCATATCCCGATCCTGTTCGACCTGCGCGGGCTGAAGATCCGTACCGGGCCGCTGCCGGAGGGGCAGAAGTTCATCCGGATCACCGAAGGCGAGAAAGTCCGACTTGTTCCGGGCCCGGTCGAGACGGGCGAGGGTGTGCTGGGGATCAACTACCCGCAGGTGCTCGAGGTCATCTCGCCGGGATCGCGCGTCCTGATCTCGGACGGGCTCATCGAGCTCCTGGTGGATGAGGTCCATGACGACCACGCGACCGCGACCGTGATCCGTGACGGCCAGCTGCTGAGCCGGCAAGGCGTCACGCTTCCGGGCGCGCCGATCAAGGGTGGGGCCCTGACGGACGTCGACCGCGAGGACATCGCGTTCGCGGTGAAGAACGGTGTCGACTTCCTCGGCCTCAGCTTCCTGAATGACGCCGAAGACCTGCGCATGGCGCGGGACATCGCCCGCCAGCATGGCGAGCATGTGCCCGGCCTGATCGCGAAGATCGAGCGACCGCAGGCGCTGGAGAACATCGAGGAGATCGCCGAGGAGGCGGACGGCGTGATGGTCGCTCGCGGCGACCTGGGGGTCCAGCTGCCGCCGGAGCAGGTGCCACAGGCCCAGAAGCGCATCATCGCGGTGTGCAACCGGTTCGGCACGCCGGTGATCACGGCGACGCAGATGCTCGAGTCGATGATCACGCAGCCTGTCGCGACCCGGGCCGAGACCAGCGACGTCGCGAATGCCGTCTGGGACGGCACGGACGCCGTGATGCTGTCCGCCGAAACTGCCGTCGGCAAGTACCCGGTCGAGGCGGTCCGGACGATGGATCGCATCGTCCGGCAGGTCGAGATGGAGGGCCCGGTGCGATCGCGCGCTTCCCAGGAGCCGCACTACGACCCGACTCGCGAGGATTCCGTCTTCGCCGACGCGATCGCCCGCGCGGCGTTCGCGATGTCGGACCAGACGCCGGTGGAGCATCTCGTCGTCCTGACGAAGACGGGTGGAAGTGCCCGCCGGATCGCGAAGTACCGGCCGAAGCCGTCGATCATCGCGATCTGCGAGACCGGTCGCGTTGCCCGGATGATCGGCCTCTGTTGGGGTGTCAAAGCGGTGGTCCTCGACTACGCGGACGATCCGGACGAGGCGTTCCGGGGCGCGGGCGAGTCGATCATCGAGGCGGGGCTCGGCGAGCGCGGTGAGTTCGCGCTGATCGTCGGCTCGATTCCGGTGTTCAAGGAGGCGGGCCGGACGAACCTCGTTCACTTCCGCAAGCTGGGCGACTAGCGGGCGCGCGCGATGCCCGTACCGCCGCACCTTGTGTGCGGCGTGTGCAGCATTCCCGGCGCCGCACACGAGGTGCGGCGGTACAACGAGACATACGTGATGAACGGGGGGCCACACCAGCCTCCCGTTTCTCGTGCATGGCAGGATGCAAGAAGCGGTGCCGGTTCAGGGGCCGTTAGGCTGCATGGTGTCAGGCGAGGTCGTGCCCTCGGAGCATCGCTTCGCGTTGGGTTCTTCCCTTTGGTCAGAATGACGGCCTCTTTGGTGCCGGGCGTCGAAGCGATGGCCAGTCGACGACAAAAGGAGATACACACCATGCAGAAGATCACCCCGTTCCTCTGGTTCGACGACAACGCCGAGGAGGCGATGAATCTCTATACGTCGTTGTTCCGCGACGGCGAGATCACGAGCGTGAACCGCATAGGCGGCGATGACGCGGCGGTCCTCACCGGATCGTTCCGCATCGGCGGGCTGGATATCTCGGTGATGAACGCCGGGCCGCAGTTCACGTTCACGCCATCCGTCTCGTTCTACGTTACCTGCGAGAGCACCGAGGAGGTCGAGCGGTTGTGGAACGCGCTCGTTGAAGGCGGGGGTGTCATGATGCCGCTGCAGCAGTACCCGTTTGCCGAGCGCTTTGGGTGGCTGGCTGACCGGTTCGGTCTCTCGTGGCAGCTTATCCAGGATGGGTCACCGCCGTCCGTCACGCCGTTCCTCATGTACGTCGGCGACCAGTTCGGCCGGGCGGAGGAGGCGATGCGGCTCTATACCTCGGTGTTCCCGGATTCGGGGATCGATGCGGTCGCGTACTACGAGGAAGGCCAGCCGGACGCGGGCAAGGTTGTCCACGGAAAGTTCCGCCTCGCTGGCCAGCCGTTCATTGCGATGGAGAGCGGCCTGGAGCACCAGTTCACCTTTTCCGAGGCCAACTCCTTCTTCGTCGCCTGCGAGTCGCAGGAGGAAGTTGACCGCTACTGGAATGCGCTGGTCGCCGATGGCGGCGAAGAGAGCATGTGTGGGTGGCTGAAGGACCCCTTCGGCGTCTCCTGGCAGATCATCCCGAACCGGCTGATGGAGCTCATGGGCGACGAGGACCGCGAGAAGGCCGGGCGCGTGCAGCAGGCGATGTTCCAGATGCGCAAGATCGACGTCGCCGCGCTGGAAGAGGCGTATAGTGGAAGCGAGGTGACGTCATCGTGATAAGGAGGCCACGATGTGGTGGCATGACCTGTTGTGGGGCATCTGGAATGGGCTGACGGCGTGGGTCGTCCTAATCGCGCATGTCTTCAACGCGCTGGAGGGCCAGCCCGTCTACGATAGCCTCCGCGCGGGGAACTGGTACGACTTCGGGTTCCTGCTCGGCGCTGGATCTCCGTTTCTCGGCATGTTCGGTGGGAGCAAAAGTCGCCGCGATTGAGTTGAAGATCAGCCGCGAAAACATGTCAGGGAGCCCGGCCAATTTGGCCGGGCTTCTTTCGTCAGTGGATTTAGCCGGGGGATCGTATGACCTATGTCTACGATCTCCAGCCGTTGGCGAGCTTCGGGTGGGACATGATCTCGCGATAGCGATCCGGGCTCATTTTCGGGTTGCGGCGGGCGTCGAACGCGTCGCTGACGGTGAGGCCGATCGGGTCGCGGTGGATGATCTCGATCTCGCCGGTGACAGGTGCGGTGCCCGGTTCGATCACGCGCAGGTACCAGCCGGAGAAACCGGAGGCGATGAGGCGCTTCATCATCAGCGGGACGCCGCTGTGCATGTCCAGCTTGTAGCAGGGCCAGCGGGGCTGGCTGACCTCCAGCAGGACATCGCCCCAGCGCCAGGTGTCGCCGATGCACACCTGGGTCTCGTCGATGCCGGAGACCGTCAGGTTCTGGCCGAAGGGCGAATGGACGCCGTCACCCTCGTAGCCGAGCGACTCGCGCCAGAAGGCGTCGTGGTCGGCGGAGTAGCAGTAGACCGCCTTGTCGATGCCGCCATGGTTGACGAGGTCGGCCTGGCCGTCGCCTTCGATGTTGGTGGTCGAGACGTTGACGATCGGGGTCGAAACGGATTGCTTGCGGATGCCGCTGGTGACCGGCTCCCCGCGCCGCTCGCCGAGCAGCGCGGGGGTACCGACATGGACCGAGAGAAGGTGGATCGTCATTCGCCCTGCTCGATCGATTCAGGACCGGCGATGCCGATCGCGAGGCGGTCCGGGTCGATGTGCGTGGCCATCGCGCGCATCAGGTCGTCCTTCGTCAGGGCGTTGATGATATCCGGGTACCGGTCGAGGTAGTCGAGCCCGAGCCCGTAACGCTCCAGCGTCAGGAGCAGGTCGGTGACGCCGCCGAGCGACTCCAGGCCGAGTGGCAGCGAGCCGATCAGGTAGCTCTTCGCGTCGGCGAACTCGTCGTCGGTCACCGGCTCGGTGCGGATGCGGCGCAGCTCCTGGTCGATACCATCCAGGGCGCGGTCGATGTTCCCCGGGTCGACGCCGGCGCGGGAGGTCCAGAGGCTGTTCGCGACGTCTCCGGCGAGGGAGCTCATCGCGTAGTAGGCGAGGCCGTTCTTGTCGCGCACCTCGCCGCCGAGGCGGCCCATGAGGCCGAGCTGTCCAAGGATGAGGTTCGCGACCTGGAGGGCGTAGTAGTCCTCATGCAGGCGCGGGATCGTCGGGAAGCCGATGGCGATGTCCGCCTGGCTCTTGCCTCGGATGACCTTCGTCGCCCGTTGCGTCGACGGTAGCGGATCGACCGCCGGTGCTTCGCCCGGCGCGGGAATCTCGGTCGTCCAGTTGCCAAAGGCGCGAGCGATCTTCTCGACGGCAACCTCGAGGCTCTCGACGCCTCCAACGAGCGCAATCGTTGTCGCGGTGGGGCCGAAGTACCGCTTGTGGTAGTCGGCAAGCTGCTCGCGCTGGATTGCCGTCACGGATTCCTCGGTCCCTCGCGTGCGGATGCGGTAGGGGTGGCCCTCCGGGTAGAGCAGCTCCTGGAAGGCGAGCGAGGCCATGGTGCCGGTGTCCTGCTCCGCCTCGCGGATGCCGGTCAGGACCTGCTGGCGCACCTTCTCAAGCTCGTCTTCCGGGAAGACAGGATTCCGGACGATATCCGCCGCGATGTCGAGCACCCGGTCGAGGTCTTCGGCCAGGGCGTGCCAGACGACCTCGACGTTGGTTCGTCCAGTGGCGGTGCCGACCATTGCGCCGAGGCTGTCCGTCTCGTCGTTGAAGGCCTCGAAGGTCCGGTTCTGCGTGCCACGATTGAGCATCGCCCCGGTCAGGTTAGCGAGGCCCGGCGTGGTGTCGCCGGTCGCGGCATGGCCCGCCTGGATGCGGATGGTGCCGTCGATGGCACCGTCGCCGGGGCGTGGCTGCGCGAGGACGACGATGCCGTTCGGCAGCTCGGTGCGAACGAAGCCGTGGGACGAGACCTCTGACCCGGTGTAGTGGAAGACCTTCGGCGCGAACGCCTCGGCGGCGACCATCTCCTCGGCCATGTCTGCTCCTGCGACGGTGACGGAGTCATCCGGCAGCTGCCAGCCTATGGTTCGCTTGTGCGGGACGAGGTACTGCTGCGCGACGCGCTGGACGTCCTCGGGCGTGACGGCGTCGAACTCGTCGGCGAAGGTGTCGACGCGACCGGCGTGGTCGAGGATCTCCATGGTGCCGAGCCAGAATGCCTGGTTGGTAACGGTCTCCTGGGAGTAGACGTACTGGGCGCGGATCTGCTTGCGGGCCTTCACGAACTCCTCTTCCTCGGGAAGGGTCGTCTTCAGGCGCTCGATCTCGGCCTCGATTGCCGCCTCGATCTTCTCCGGCTCGACGCCCGGCAGCGCGGTCACGTTGAAGGACCAGAGCGACTCGTCGAGGTCCGGGGACGCCGACGAGCTCGCCGAGCGGGCGAGGCCGGAGGCGACCAGCGCCTTGTAGAGGCGGGACGAGCGGCCCATGCCGCTACCGCCGCCCATGCCCATCGCCTTCGCGCCGGAGAGGATGGCGTCCGCGACCATGAGGGCCGGGACGTCCTCGTGCTTCGCGCCCGGGATCTTGTAGCCCATCATCAGGTAGGACGCTGGGGAGGGCTGGCGCAGGGTCACCCGGCGCTCGGCGAGCTGGGGCGCCGGGAGCGCGACTTCCGGGATCGTCATGTCCGGGTTCTCGATGCTGCCGAAGGCGTCGGTGAGCTTCTTCGTCATCTCGTCAGCATCGAAGTCGCCGACGACGGTGATGAAGGCGTTATCCGGCCGGTAGTAGCGGCGGTAATGGTTGTAGAGATCGTCGCGGGTGATTCGCTTCAGGTCCTGCTCACGCCCGATGACCGAGTGGCTGTAAGCGTGGCCGGAGAAGGCCGTTGCGATAACTTCCTCATAGAGCTTGTAGGTCGGACGGTTCTCGGCGCCCTGGCGCTCGGAGAGGATGACAGTGCGCTCGGAGTCGACTTCGTCGGCGTCGAAGAGGGAATTCACCATGCGGTCGGACTCGATCTCGATCGCGAGGTCGACCTGGTCGGCTGGAAGGGTCTCGAAGTAGGCGGTCCAGTCGGTCGAGGTCATGGCGTTGAGGTAGCCGCCGACACGCGAGATCGCGCCGAAGATGGAGCCCTTGGCGATTGTCGGCGTGCCCTTGAACTGCATGTGCTCGACCCAGTGCGAGACGCCGGTGAGGCCGGGAAGCTCGTTGCGGCTACCGACGCGGTACCAGGTCCAGAACGAGACGACGGGGGCGTCGTGCTTTTCCTGCAGGAAGAGGGTGAGGCCGTTGTCGAGGGTGACGGTCTTGCGAGGTGGAGTGTGGTTGGTCACGCGGTGTCCTTTGCGATATCGCCGGAGCGAACGGTGAGACTGTCTGCAGGTAAGTATATGGACATGGCGCATCAACGGTCCTCGCCCTGCGTCGGTCCGTCCGGATACAATCGTTGGAGTATCGAGGCGATGTGATGGCCACCGCCGGTGGCCCCGAAAGGAGCGTTCCCCGTGCAGATCGATCCCGAACCGCTATATCACCACGGACTCGTGGAGCGGGTTGTCTATTACCTGCAGACTCGTGATCCACAGTACTTCCCGTTCGCGGCGCGGTTCGATGAGGCGCGGGAGGAGGCGTTCGTGAAGGACCTGCGCATGGGCCTGAGCGACATCGTCGAAAGTGGCAGCAAGCGCGGCACGTCGGCCTCCGGGTACATCACGAGCGACCGGCGGCTCCGGGAGATCGTCGAGAACTGGGCGGCCGCGAATGGCGGGTGGCCCGAGACGCAGGATCCGACGAACCCGGACGGCGTTGGCGCCGCGGCGCCGTTCGATCCAGAACCGGTCGGGTAGCTCCGGCACATATGCACAGCAAAACGCTCCGGATGGGAAACCATCCGGAGCGTTTTCAATTGCCAGGTTCAGACTGCCTGCGCGACGGTGACATCGACGTCGATGTTGCCGCGGGTGGCCCGTGAATAGGGGCAAAGTTGATGGGCCTTGTCGGCGAGCTCCTGTGCCTTGTCACTGTTCACGCCCGGAATCTCGACCATGATTTTCGCGACGAGACCGCTGCCGCCGTCCGGGGCGGCGCCGATTCCGACCTCGACGCTGACCTTCGATTGGGAGACATCGTCGCCGGTTTCGCGAGCGACGGCGCCGAGCGCGCTCTGGAAGCATCCGGCCCATGCGGCGGCGAAGAGCTGCTCCGGGTTGGTGCCGTCGCTTCTGCCGTTGGTTTTCGGGCGGCGGAGCTGGACGTCGAGGACGCCGTCGTCGCTGACGGCGTGTCCCTCGCGGCCGCCGGTTGCTGTGACGGTTGTCGTGTAACGTGGTTCGATCTTCGTCATGGTTCCTCCTGAATTAACCGATATCTGTGTCGGGTGGGCGCAAGGGCGGTGCCGCCAGTGCGGATTCCGGGAGGGCAGCCTGTTGCCGGCGAGGTGATCATGATCATGCTCTTTCGGTTTCCCACGGTTTAGGGGCCAACTTTTCAAGATGCCCAAGTTTCACGGTATAGGGGAAACCTGGGCATCTTGGCTGCTGGGCTGAGTTGTCCCGATATCGCCCCGTCGACGTTGCTCAGGGCCGGCTCTTGCTTCGTTCAGGAT
>Ga0182741_1002978_pt1 | contig 18667 bp, 17 predicted proteins | sample eDN5th37CBELigOP_FD_128874 | JGI IMG/M metagenome (GOLD analysis project Ga0182741, IMG submission 128874) | Enriched Organic Plus compost microbial communities from Emeryville, California, USA - eDNA 5th pass 37_C BE-Lig OP (version 2) (version 2) ... | reverse complement strand
CCCGAATCCGGTGGAGTGACCTCGATAGGTGCGCCGGTCTTGTTGATGACGAGAAGTTTTCGTGTCCCGTCCGGTGTGATGAAACCCTGGGCGTGGACTCGCGGGTCCGGGTGGTCGGGGCGCCCGGCGATCGTCGGGACCACGGCATCCCCGGGCCCGAAGTGCCGCAGCAGGTAGGCCAGGGCGTCGTATCGCGCATTCGGTTTCCCGGTCTCCCAGTCGATCAGGCTGACGCCGGGGATCATCGCGGGATAGCCCACGAACTCGGCGACGCCCACCAGGTCCATGCCGAGTTCGACCAGTCGCGCCCACAGATACGACTGCACCGCGGCGCTGAGTGCCCAGTACTCGTCGGAGATGACGGGCTCCGGGTTCATCAGATCGGCAGGGAACGTGCCGATCTCGTTGATGAACGTCAACGTCTCGGGTGCGATGCGGCGCCGTATCGAGTCGATCAGGCGGACCTGCTCGACGAATCCGTCGGCCTGCGCGAAGTAGATGTCCCGCCAGTGGCTCTCCGGTGCGTTGGGTTCGGGGCGCAGCGGATCGACGATCTCCGGATGGGCGTAGAAGTGCAACGACATGGCGTCGGGGGCGGTGCCGTGGCGATGATCGGCCGGGTCGAGGAACGTCCAGAAGTATTCGGGGTTCTGGTGTTTGTGGGTGAGGGACAGTCCGACGAACTTCATCTCCGGGTCGAGCGGGCGCAACCGGTCGACCACCGCGTCGAACAGGGCGGTGTAGGTCTGCGGTGACATACCGCGCATATCGGGTTCGCACAGCACCTCCCAGTACGCGAAGCGGTGGTGATGCCCCGATTCGTGCCACTGCCCGTGTTCGTCGGTGAATCCGCCGGCGATGTACCAGCTCGCAACCCGGTAGAAGTAGTCGGCCACCTCGGACATGGTCAGGTCCCGCAACTCGGTGCCGCGCTCGTAATCCCAGACGATGGTGTCCGGATCCTCGGGCACCGCAACGGGATCGGTGAACATCCAGGCGGGAATGGTTGCGAAGTTGGCCACCACCGGTCGGCCCTCGGCCGCCGCCATGACATCCTCGACGAACGGGTCGAGCAGGCCGAAGTCCCAGTGCGTGGTCCCGGCGGTCGGTGGACTCAGTTGTGCCACCGACAATCTGGGGTGGGAGAACCACGGCAGGAACCGCACCAGGTCGGCGCGCAGGTCGCGCAGCGCGCCGAATGCGCGCGCGTGGATCGGTGACCCCCGGCGCAGCGGGGGAGCGGTCCATACGTGCGTGGTGAGGGTGGTCCGCGACAGCCGGGTGGTGGTCTCCCAGCGGACGTCGATGCCGACCGTCACGCGTGCCCTGAAGACGTGGCCGGGAAGCCGAGAGCCGGCAGGATCGCCTGATCGACGATCGCCTCCAGCGCGGAGTCGTCGGGAAGCTCCCCGGTGTCGATCTGGTGCTTGATCACCAACGCCTCACCGATATCGCAGACGATCGGGGTGACCGATCGCGGAGCGATCTCACCGGTGGCCGCGTAGTGCTCGATCACGGTCTGGGTGAAACGGTTGCCGTGGGTGCCGAAGACGTCGCGGTACAGCGCGTCGACCAGATCCGGTCGTCGGCGGCGTTCGGCGAGAACGGCCGCGACCGCCGGGGCGGCCGGGCCGGACAGCCAGCGCGTCAGTTGATGGAGTGACCGTAGGAGATCGTCCCGAAGGTGACCGCCCTCGACGGTGACTTCCTCACGGGGACAGGCCGCGGCGAGGGCGTCGATCAGCAGATCGTCCACCGACGCCCAGTGCCGGTAGACCGATGTCTTGGCCGCCGACGCCCGGCGGGCGACGCCCTCGACGGTCAGCCCCGCCAGTCCGGCGACCGCCACCTCGGCCAGCGCCGCGGCTCGGCAGTCCGCCTTGAGTTGGTCTCCGGTTCGCCGCACGGGGCCACGATAGCTACGCAGTCATAGCTACGCAACCGTATCTATCATCAGAGCGCCGCGGCGGCGGCGCGCAGGCGTCCCTCGAGATCGCCGACGCCCGACAGGTACAGCGGCCCCGCGCCGTCGGACAACAGCCTGCGCAACCGGGCGACACCCCGTGCGTCGACAGGCCGCGGCGCCAACAGGCGTTCGATGACCTCGTGAATGGTCGCCTCGGCCGCACGGATGTTGGCCGCGTGCACGGGCACCCGAGGTGTGATCCACACCCGCCCTTCGTGGGCATCGGTGAGAAAACGGCTCAGTGTGCGTGCGATGCAGTGCCTTTCGCGATCGGATTCCAGGCGCGTGGCGTGGATGGCCAGCGGGCTCCCGGGTTTCCCGGTGAACCCCGACGACAGTTGGTCGTCGTAGCGGCCTGCGCATACCCGCGCGGTGAGCCTGGCGGTCAGCGACCCGGTGCCTGCGCTTGTTCTGAGAGTGTCTTGTGTGTATGACATGGGGAGTCTCCTTGCGATCGAGTGGGGTGCGGCATGAGGAACTGGGGCATGCCGTAGGAGCGGATGTGCCGTGGGGTCTCGCGGCAGTGCGGATCCTCCGCCACCGCCGACCACATCTCGGTGCCACATCCCGCCAGGGCCAGCGAGCCGGTCAGCAGTGCGGCTGCGATGGGTCGCTTCACGTCGGCACCGCCTCGGTGGGGGCGGCCGAGTACAGCGCGTCGATCTCGGCGGTGTACTTCTTCGCGATCTGTGAGCGTTTGAGCTTCATGGTCGGGGTGAGTTCGTCGGAGCCGGGCAACCACTGGGTGGTGAGCACAACGAAGCGCTTGATCTGCTCGACCCGGGACAGTCGCGCGTTGGCCCGACCGACGTACGCACCGACCGCGGTGTGCAGATGCTCCGCCGTCGGGAAGTTCTCGGCCTGGGCGGGATCGACGACGATCAGGGCCACGTTGTACGGGCGGCCGTAGCCGATCACGCACGCATGCTCGACGAGAGGCGAACCGAATTCGCGAACCCGCGCTTCGATGTTCGCCGGTGACATGTTCTTGCCACTGGAGTTGATGATGAGATCCTTCTTGCGGTCGACGATCCAGACCCGGCCGCACCCGTCGATGCGCGCGACGTCTCCGGTGTGCAGCCAGCCCCGCTCGTCGAGCGCCTCGGCGGTCGCGTCGGGACGGTCGCGGTACCGGGCCATCACCGACGGGCCGCGGATCAGGAGCTCGCCGTCGTCGGCGACGCGAACCTCGTTGCCCGGCAACGGTCTTCCCACCGATCCGACGTCGTCGACGTCGGCGATGAGGACCGGACCCGCGGTCTCGGACATGCCATAGGTTTCACGCAGCGGGACACCGAGTTTGTGGAAATACTCGACCACACCGGTCGGGCAGAGCGCAGCACCGGTGAGTGCGACCTCGATGCGCGCGAGGCCGATGTTGCGCCGGACCCGGAACTTGTCGGCGCCCGATTCGAGATCGCTTGCGGTGATTGCTCTGAGCTTTTCCCAGATGCGTGGGGGTGCGAAGAAGATCTCGGGTTGCACGTCGCTGAGCATGGGAATGAGGCGCGTCGCGTCGGGGCAGCAGACCACGGTGGAACCGGCCAGGATGTGCGCGTAGTGGGTGGACACGCGCTCGGCGATGTGCGCCATCGGCAGGTAGGAGACCGACCACATGTCGCTGCGCGCCCCGATGTGGTCGACGATCTCCCGGGTGGCGCTCATGATGTTGTGATGGGTCAGTTCAACGCCTTTGGGCGCGCCCGTGGTTCCGGAGGTGTAGATCACCGTCGCGATGTCCGACGGCTCCGCGCGGCATGCATCGAGTGCTTCGTCGACGTCGATCGACTCACCTTCGGCGACCAGGTCTGTCCACGACGGCGTGCCGACGGTGATGACCGTCGATGCCGTCAGGTCTGAGAGGTTCACGGCCGCGCGCAGCACCCGCACGAACCGGGGTTCGGTGATCAGGATGCGGCACCGCGCATTACGCAGGATCTCCGCAAGCTGTTCGGGGGCTGACGTGGGGTACAGCGAGAACGGTGTCGCACCCGCGAGCAGTGTGGCCATGTCGGCGATGTGGAACTCGGGGCGGTTGGTGAGCATGAGCCCGACGGTCTCACCGCGCTGCAGGCCGGTTGCTCTCAGTTTCGCGGCGGCGCGCAGCGCGGCCGTGCCGTACTCGCGCCAGGTGAACGCCGTCTCGAGTCGCTCGTCGCGGATGGCGACCGCGTCGCCGAGTTGGCGAACACGGGACGCGAAGATCTCCACGATGGTGGCATCGTCCCGTGTGGCGGACCCGCCGGACATGGCGAATACTCTCTGTCGACCGGGACTCGACAGGCGATCGGAAGGCGGCATCTTTCACTCTCCAGCTCGGGGTAGATCGTGTTACGAACGGGTGAACGCCGTTTCGCAGGCTTCGGTTCACTGCGCGGACGACGGCGGATATCACACAGTCAACGGGCCTGCACGCCAACGGAAAAGGCAGAGGAGTTCATAGGCGAAAGCGGGCCACCCTGAGGACAGGAAAATTCGCTGCGCGAGGTAAGAAACGCTGTTTCGCCGACGTGCCGTGCGGGACGGTCTCTCGTGCGCGGCATCCTGGCCAGTCACCCGCGGCTGTGAATACACTGTGCGCATGGCGCGCCGAAACGATCCGTTGGCGGAGTTTCTGCGCACGCACCGTGAAAAGCTGCAACCCGACGACGTCGGGCTGACCAAGGGGCATCGTCGGCGGGTGGCCGGTCTCCGGCGCGAAGAGGTCGCAGGCCTGGCCGGTATCAGCACGGACTACTACCACCGCATCGAGCAGGGGCGTGAGCGTCCGTCCGATCAGGTGCTCGATGCGCTCGCGCGGGCTCTGCTGCTGAGCCCCGATGCGACGGTGTACATGCGCAATCTGGTGGCGGGGCGGTCGCCCGGCCAGCGCCTGGACAGCAGTGCCAGATCGTTGAATCCCGCGCTGCAGGGCCTGATCGACGGCTGGCCGCATTCACCGGCGCACATCCACGACGCCACGGCGACCGTGGTGATGGTCAATCCGCTCGCCGCGCGGCTGTCGCCGAGTTTCGCCCATGGCGGTAACCCGCTGCGCAGCCTGTTCCTCGAAGAGCAGAGCCGTGAGTTCTACCGCAACTGGGAAGGGCTGACCGCGTGGGCGGTTCGCTGGTTGCGGGATTTCACCGGGCATCACCCCAGCCCTGGGCTGGACGCGATCGTCGACGAGTTGAACCGCGAGAGTGAGCGATTCCGTACCCTGTGGGCCTCCTACGACGTCAAGAAGCACACCCGTGGGCTCCTTCTGGTCAACCACCCCGAGGTGGGCCCGCTCGATCTGCACTTTCAGCACCTGAGCCTGCGGGGCAGCGAGTTCATCATGGTCACGTATTGGGCCGAACCGTGCTCGCCGTCAGCCGAGGCGCTGAACCGGTTGATGGGCTGATCGGAACCGGACCGACTGGTTGTCGTGAGACCAGGAAAGGTTCGGCCTGGCAACCGCACATCCGTCTGGCCACCCTGGGGGTAGTGACGCCTCCTACTCCAGACGGGACCGAAACCATATGCTGCGCTTGGGAAATTCATTCGTGCAGAACCCGCATGAGGTGTACGACCAACTGCGGCGGAGCGGACCGGTACAGCGGGTCGAGATGTGGGGCGGCGTTCCCGTGTGGCTGGTCACGCGTTACCAGGAGGCCCGGAACCTGCTCACCGACCCGCGTATCCGCAAGGACGGGGCCGCCGCGAGTGCCCTGTTCCCGCCGGGGACGGACGGGTCGATCGGTACGGTGCTCGGCGACAACATGCTGTTCCGGGATCCGCCCGACCACACGAGGTTACGGCGGTTTGTCACCTCGGCCTTCACCGCGCATGCGGTACGCCGGCTTCGCCCCACGATCGCCGGCTTCGCCGACGCCCTCCTCGACGACATCGCCGCGTCGGTACCCGGACAGGTGGACCTGTTGCAGGCGTTCGCACAACCCCTGCCGGTCCGGGTGATCGGGGAACTGCTCGGTGTTCCGGTCGGCGACCGGGAGCGGTTCGCGGCGCTGGTCGTGCCGATCTTCACCAGCACCAACACGGCCGTACTACGCACGGCGCAAGAGGAATTGGCACAACTGCTCACCGATATGCTCGCCGAGAAGCGGCAGTCTCCGGCCGACGACGTGCTCAGCAGCCTCGTGCACCGGCGCGACGGCACCGATCAGCTGAGTGAGGCCGAACTGCTCGGCACCGCATTCCTGCTCATCGTCGCCGGATACGAGACGACGGTGAACCTGCTCGCCAACGGAATACTCGCGCTCCTGCGCAACCCGGAACAGTTGCGGGCGGTTCGGGCGGACCGGTCGTTGCTGCCGCGCGCGGTCGAGGAGGCTCTGCGGTTCGAGAGTCCGCTCAACACCGCCACGGTCCGCTACACCAGCGCACCGGTCACCGTCGGGGACGTCGAGATCCCGGCCGGTGAACTGGTCGTGATCGGCCTGCTGGCCGCCAATCACGACGACGAGCAGTTTCCCGATGCGCACCGGTTCGACGTCTCCCGTACGCACAACCGGCATCTCGCCTTCGGATACGGCGTGCACCACTGTGTCGGGGCGCCGCTGGCCCGGATAGAGGCCGAGATCGGATTCGACCGGCTGCTGTCTCGCTTCGAGGTGATGGAACTGGTCGATTCGGGACCGCCGCGGTACCGGCCGAGCACGCTCATGCGGGGTGTGGAACGTCTTCCGGTGATGCTCGGTTACCCGCACGACATCGCATCCACAATGAGGGAGTGGTCGGGATCCCTGCCTTCGTCTGGCGAGGCGGATTCGTCTTTCGCGCACTGATCACCGGGATCGGTGCCGGTGGGTTCCTCGGTGCGCTGGCCTGGATCGACTCGGGACGGTGGCTCGCGGGCCTCGCGGTGTTCGTCATCCTGGCGCTCGCGTGCGGGACGTGGGCCCCGCTGCGCATGGCGCGGTACTGGCCGGCCGGGGCCGGCCTCGACGGCGCCGACCGCGCGGCCGTGGTGCGCGCGGCCCGCACCGGGCGGCGCATCGGCGACCCGCGGCTTCGCGCGGGCGCGCAGGACTACGCCGCCGGGATGCGTGCTGCCGCCGACAACGCCAGGATGTGGCGGCCCCTGATCGTCTTCCTGCTCGCCGTGGCGGTCGTCGTCGCGGTGTGAGACACCCTGGCCGGAACATGGGGCAACGCCGTCGCGTCTGCCGTCTACCTGGTGCTGCTGATACTCGAGGTGTTTTGGTGGCCCAGACGGCAGGCGCAGCTGCTGACCAACGCCGATCGGGCCTGTGGATGAAGACGTGTCTGGGGACAATTCGCCTCCGCAAACCCGTTCGGCGAGGAGATGACGCGTTCCTGGCGGCCTTCTTGTCACAAGTCGTCGTTAGCTTTCGCGCAACAGGGGAGAACCCTCCCCGTGCAGCGGAAGGCATCACATGCAGCACATCACCGAGCCCGACCTCGAAACCGAAACCGAAACGGACGCCGCCCGATTGCGCGCCGCGTTCGAACGCGACCTGGGCGATCCGGCCCGTTGGTTCCCGCCGCCGGGATATCCGGATTCATTGGCGCTGTGCATCATCGACGCGATCTACTCCTCCGGGGCACGCCACAGCATGACCGAGAAGGTCATCGGGCGCTACCGTGAACACCGTCGCGCACTCGGCGGCGACCCCGACCGCGACGGCGCGGTCGAACTGCTCGGAACGTTCGCCGACGTCGGGGGAGCCCAGCAGTGGGCGTCGCAGATCGGCAACCGCAGGCCGACGTCGACCGCACCAGATGCGCCGCTGCGGGCAGCCGCCGTCGCTGATGCGTCGGAAGCTCTTGTCGCCATGGGAATCTCGACGGCGGGTGACCTTCGGTCGGCAGCCGGCGCGGAACAGCTTGAGCCGGTCAGGACGGCGTGGTGTGGTGTGCCGGGGCAGCGCTCGGGGGTGACGTGGAGCAACCTGCTGAAACTCGCGGGGCTGCCCGCGTCGGCTGCGGGCCGGCTCGTCGTCGGGTACGTCACCCGCGAACTCGGTCCGGCCTCGCCCGAACGCGTCGCCGACCTCATCCGTGAGGTCGCCGACCTGGCCGGGTGGGACGCCGGCCGGTTGGACCACGCCATCTGGCGTCACGAGGCGGGGCTGCAGTGTCAGCAGGCGGGCTGACTTCCGACCACCGTGAGCGGAACGGAATCGTCGGGCGCATCCACGTGTTGCGCCAAGGGTGACTGATTCGCTCGACACATCGCTCGATACGTTGTTCACCCCGCTGAGCGTGGGAACCATGCGGATTCCCAACCGCTTCGCGATGGCACCGATGACGCGGCGCGCCTCACCGGGCGGTGTGCCGGGAACCGATGTCGCCGAGTACTACGCGCGTCGCGCAGCGGGCGGGGTCGGCCTGATCATCACCGAGGGTGTGCGCCTGGCCGACCCGGTCGCCGCGTGGCCGCACAGCATCCCGACCCTTGCCGGAGCAGACGCGGTGGCCGGGTGGCGTGCGGTGACCGACGCGGTACACGCGCACGGATCCGTGATCGCGGCACAACTGTGGCATCAGGGCGCCGAGCGCGACGACAGCGACGGCCTGCAGCCGGTGAGCCCGTCGGGTGTCAACAGTGTCGGGGCGGCTCGTGGGCGCGCCCTGCGCGGCGACGAACTGCCCGGCCTCGCAGCGCAATACGCCCAGGCCGCGCGCAATGCCGTCGAGGCCGGGTTCGACGCCGTCGAGCTGCACGGTGCGCACGGGTACCTGCTCGACGAGTTCCTCTGGGACAGAACGAATCAGCGCACCGACGGGTACGGGGGATCGGTGGCTGCACGCACCCGGTTCCCGGTCGAGGTGGTGGCGGCCGTACGTGCCGCGGTGGGGCCCGACTTCCCGATCATCTACCGCTTCTCGCAGTGGAAGGCCAACGCCTACGACGCCCGCATCGCCGAGGATCCGGCCCAACTGGAGGCGATCCTGGGGCCTCTGGTGACCGCCGGGGTGGACGTCCTGCATCCCTCGACCCGCAGGCACTACCTGCCTGCGTTCCCCGGATCGGATCTGAGCCTGGCCGGGTGGACCAGGAAGATCACGGGTATCCCCGTGATCGGTGTCGGATCGGTCGGGCTGGCCACCGAATTCCGGCCGGGACGGCGCGACGGGGACATCATCGCGGCCGCACCGGTCGAGAAGGTGGTGGAGCAGTTCACGGCCGGTGAGTTCGACATCGTCGCCGTCGGACGGGCGTTGCTGGCCGAACCCGCATGGGTCAACCGGTTACGCGACAACTCGCTCGACGGTTTCGCCGGCTACCACGCTGAAACAGCGCTGGCCAGGCTGTACTGACAATATGGTGGGAACAGGCTGTCCCACCCCGGCGTTAGGAAAATTGTGAGCACGCTAGACATCACCGCAGAACAGTTCAACGACACCGTCAACGACAACGAGATCGTGCTCGTCGATTTCTGGGCCTCGTGGTGCGGGCCGTGCAAGGCGTTCGCACCGACGTTCGCCGCGTCGGCCGAGAAGCACCCCGACGTGGTGCACGCGAAGGTCGACACCGAGGCCGAGCAGGCGCTAGCCGCCGCGGCCGACATCCGGTCGATCCCCACGCTGATGGCCTTCAAGAAGGGCAAGCTGGTGTTCAACCAGGCCGGCGCGCTGCCGCCTGCGGCGCTTGAGGACCTGGTGCAGAAGATCAAGGAATTCGACATCGACGCGGCCATGCGCGAGCAGGCCGCGCAGGGTGGCGCCGAAGAGGTGTGACCGGCCGGGCCGTGTGCCCGGATCCGCGGCGAGCACGCGATAGCGTGCTTGTCCGTGACTGACGACACTCGCTTTGTTCTGCTGGACCGGTCGCGGCCGGGCGTGGCCCTCGTGACGCTCAACCGCCCCGAGCGGATGAACTCGATGGCGTTCGACGTCATGGTGCCACTGCTGGAGCTGCTGGGCGACCTTCGCCATGACAACTCGGTGCGTGTGGTCATTCTCACCGGTGCCGGGCGCGGATTCTCCTCGGGCGCCGACCACAAGTCGGCGGGCTCCGTGCCGCACGTCGACGGTCTGACCCGCCCGACGTACGCGCTGCGGTCGATGGAAGTGCTCGACGACGTGATCCTGGCGCTGCGCCGGCTGCACCAGCCCGTGATCGCCGCGGTCAACGGCGCGGCCATCGGCGGGGGATTGTGCCTCGCGCTGGCGTGCGACGTCCGGATCGCTGCTCACAGCGCCTATTTCCGGGCGGCCGGGATCAACAACGGCCTCACCGCGAGCGAGCTGGGCCTGTCGTATCTGCTGCCGAGGGCGATCGGCACGTCACGCGCCTTCGAGATCATGCTGACCGGACGCGACGTCGACGCCGCGGAAGCCGAGCGCATCGGTCTGGTGTCGCGCACGGTCCCCGACGACGACCTTCTCGAGACCTGTTTCGAGATGGCCCAGCGCATGCGCGGGTTCTCGCGACCGGGAATCGAGTTGACCAAGCGCACACTTTGGAGTGGACTGGACGCCGCTAGTCTGGAGGGGCACATGCAGGCCGAAGGCCTGGGCCAACTCTTCGTGCGTCTGCTCACCGCAAACTTTGAGGAAGCGGTGGCCGCGCGCGCCGAGAAGCGCCCCCCGGCATTCACCGACGACAAGTGACAGCACGAGCAACAACAGGAGGAACGCAGCGTGATCACCGCAACGGACCTGGAGGTCCGCGCCGGCGCGCGCACGCTGCTGTTGATCGAGGGGTCCGCGCTGCGGGTCCAGCCCGGCGACCGCATCGGTCTGGTCGGTCGCAACGGCGCGGGTAAGACCACCACGATGCGCATCCTGGCCGGCGAGGGCGAACCCTACGCGGGTTCGGTGACGCGTTCCGGCGACATCGGGTATCTGCCGCAGGACCCCAAAGAGGGCGACCTCGACGTGCTGGCCCGCGACCGCGTGCTCTCGGCGCGTGGTCTGGACACCTTGCTGGCCGATCTGGAGAAACAGCAGGCCCTGATGGCCGAGGTCGCCGACGACGCCGCCCGCGACAAGGCCGTGCGCCGCTATGGGCAGCTCGAGGAGCGTTTCTCGGCCCTCGGCGGATACGCGGCCGAGAGCGAAGCGGGCCGCATCTGCGCGAGCCTGGGCCTGCCCGAGCGGGTTCTCACCCAACCGCTGCACACGCTCTCAGGTGGTCAGCGGCGACGCGTGGAACTCGCGCGCATCCTGTTCGCGGCCTCGGAGACCGGTTCCGGTTCGGCCACCACGCTGTTGCTCGACGAGCCGACCAACCACCTCGACGCCGACTCGATCGGGTGGCTGCGCGACTTCCTCAAGAACCACACGGGCGGGCTCGTGATGATCAGCCACAACGTGGAACTGCTCGAAGAGGTGGTCAACCGCGTGTGGTTCCTCGACGCCGTGCGCGGCGAGGTCGATGTCTACAACATGGGCTGGCAGAAGTACCTCGACGCCCGTGCCACCGACGAGCAACGCCGCCGCCGCGAACGTGCCAATGCCGAGAAAAAGGCCGGCGCACTGCGCGCGCAGGCCGCCAAGATGGGTGCCAAGGCCACCAAAGCCGTTGCGGCACAGAACATGTTGCGTCGCGCCGAACGGATGATGGCGGCTCTGGACGAAGAGCGGGTGGCCGACAAGGTGGCCCGGATCAAGTTCCCCACCCCTGCGCCGTGCGGCAGGACCCCGCTGGTGGCCAAAGGCCTGACCAAGAACTACGGCTCGCTGGAGGTGTTCACCGGCGTCGACCTGGCGATCGACCGCGGTTCGCGCGTGGTGGTGCTCGGTCTCAACGGTGCGGGCAAGACCACGCTGCTCCGCCTGATCGCGGGCACCGAGAAACCGGATGCCGGCCATCTCGAACCCGGGCACGGGCTCAAGATCGGCTATTTCGCGCAGGAGCACGACACGCTCGACAACCAGGCCACGGTGTGGGAGAACATCCGGCACGCCGCGCCCGACACGGGTGAGCAGGATCTGCGTGGTCTGCTGGGTGCCTTCATGTTCACCGGTCCGCAGTTGGACCAGCCGGCGGGAACGCTCTCCGGTGGCGAGAAGACGCGGTTGGCGCTCGCCGGTCTGGTGGCGTCGACGGCGAATGTGCTTCTGCTCGACGAACCGACCAACAACCTCGATCCGGCGTCACGCGAACAGGTCCTGGACGCGTTGCGCAGCTATGAGGGTGCGGTGGTGCTCGTGACGCACGATCCGGGTGCGGCCGAGGCCCTCGATCCGCAGCGCGTGGTGTTGCTGCCCGACGGCACCGAGGATTTCTGGTCGGACGAGTACCGGGATCTCATCGAACTCGCCTGAACCGAAGTTGCTGACACCTCCGGATTTTCGGGCACGTAAATCCTAAGACGTTGAACAAATCACGCCGCGCGGGTGTGACTGGTTCTTACTCTGGGTATGCGTCGGGAGATCGAAATCGGGGAGGTGTCATGAAGGATTCGTCGTATTCGAATCGAGATGAGCTGCTGACCGAGCTGCGACGCGCTTATGAGGAGGGTGCGAGCATCCGTTCGCTCGTCGCCAGGACCGGCCGATCATATGGTTCGATTCACAGCCTGTTGCGTGAGTCGGGCACGACGATGCGCAGCCGGGGCGGCCCCAACCATCGGAGCAAGCAGCGGGCCTGAGCCAAATTAATTGGGGGGTGGACGAATTCGGTAGAAATCAGGATTCGTCGGAAAACGGGTGGTCAGTGCCGACCGCCGGGGCCGGTTTGGGTTGCTGGCGGACCGACGCCTCGACCAGGTCGAGAACGGCACTGAGGTTCTTGGAATCCTCGCCGGAGGCGAGGCGGGCCACCAGGCCGTCGAGCACGACGTCCAGATAGATGTGCAGCACCGCACTCGGCACGTCGTCGCGTAGCCGGCCGGCCTGCTTCTGCCGTCTCAGACGCTCGGTGGTGGCTGCGGTGAGCTCGGCCGAACGCTCGGCCCAGCCGCGGTGAAAGTCGGGATCGTTGCGGAGTTTTCGCGCGATCTCCAACCGTGTGGCCAGCCAGTCGTACTGTTCGGGTGCGGCGAGGAGGTCGCGCATCACCTGGATGAGGCCCTCGCGCGCGGCGACCTCGGCCATGCGCTCGGCGTCCTCGCGCGCCAGCTCGAAGAACAAGGTGTCCTTGTCCTTGAAGTGATGGAAGATCGCGCCGCGCGACAGCCCGATGGTCTCTTCGAGCCGCCGCACGGTCGCGCTCTCGTATCCGTACTTGGCGAAGCACCGGCGGGCGCCGTCAAGGATCTGACGGCGCCGCGCGGCCAGATGGTCGTCGGTCACCCGGGGCACGTGTTCACTCCTCGCAACCGACCTGTGTCACCGATCGTCTTACCGGTGCGCTACTTCGACGACTTCAGCATGTTCCGCAGCACGTACTGCAGGATGCCGCCGTTGCGGTAGTAGTCGGCCTCACCGGGGGTGTCGATGCGCACCACGGCGTCGAACTCGACCTTGGAGCCGTCCTCCTTGGTGGCCGTGACGTGCACGGTCTTCGGTGTCTTGCCGGAGTTCAGCTCCTCGATGCCCTCGATGTCGTAGGTCTCGGTGCCGTCGAGCTTGAGGCTCGCGGCCGACTCTCCCGCGGGGAACTGCAGCGGGATCACGCCCATGCCGATCAGGTTCGAACGGTGGATGCGCTCGAACGACTCGGTGATGACGGCCTTGACGCCCAGCAGCACCGTGCCCTTGGCGGCCCAGTCACGCGACGACCCGGAGCCGTACTCCTTGCCGCCGAGCACGACGAGCGGGATGCCGGCCTTCTTGTAGTTCTCCGAGGCGTCGTAGATGAAGGCCTGCGGCCCGCCGGGCTGCGTGAAGTCACGCGTGTAGCCACCCGAGACGTCGTCGAGCAGCTGGTTGCGCAGACGGATGTTCGCGAACGTGCCGCGGATCATCACCTCGTGGTTGCCACGGCGCGAGCCCAGGGAGTTGTAGTCCTTGCGCTCGACGCCGTTGGCGTCGAGGTACTGCGCAGCCGGCGTACCAGGCTTGATCGCGCCGGCCGGGCTGATGTGGTCGGTGGTCACCGAATCACCCAGCAGCGCAAGGACCCTCGCGCCCTTGATATCGGACACCGGCTCCGGCTCGGCGGGCATGCCGTCGAAGTACGGCGCCTTGCGCACGTACGTCGAGGCGGGATCCCACTCGAACGTGTCGCCCTCGGGCGTCGGCAGCGAGCGCCACCGGTCGTCGCCCTTGAACACGTCGGCGTAGGAATCGGTGAACATCTCACGGTTGATCGACGACGCGATGGTCTCCTCGATCTCGGCGGCCGACGGCCAGATGTCGCGCAGGAAGACGTCGTTGCCCTCGCTGTCCTGGCCGAGCGGATCCGACTCGAAGTCGAAGTCCATGGTGCCTGCGATGCCGTAGGCGATCACCAGCGGCGGAGACGCCAGGTAGTTCATCTTCACGTCGGGGGAGATGCGGCCCTCGAAGTTGCGGTTGCCCGAGAGCACCGCGGTGACCGCGAGGTCGTTGTCGTTGATGGCCTTGCTGATCTCCTCCGGCAGCGGGCCGGTGTTGCCGATGCAGGTGGTGCACCCGTAGCCGCCGAGGTAGTAGCCCAGCTTCTCCAGGTAGGGCCACAGGCCGGCCTTGTTGTAGTAGTCGGTGACCACCTGCGAGCCGGGTGCCATGTTGGTCTTGACCCACGGCTTGGTGGTCAGGCCCTTCTCGACGGCCTTCTTGGCCAGCAGCGCCGCGCCGAGCATGACCGACGGGTTGGACGTGTTGGTGCAGGACGTGATGCCCGCGACGACGACCGCGCCGTGGTCGAGCACGAAGTCGCCGCGCTCCTCGGAATGCACCAGCACCGGGTTGGTCGGCCGGCCCGTGGCGCCGTTGGCCGCCGACGGGCGCATGTCGGGTGCACCGTCGTCGGCGAAGGACAGCGACACCGGGTCGCTGGCCGGGAAGGACTCCTCGACGGCCTCGTCGAGCTTGGTCTCCGGCGTCGGGTGGTTCTGCTCGACGTAGTTGTGGATGTCCTTGCGGAACGCGTTCTTGGCGTCGGTCAGCTCGATGCGGTCCTGCGGGCGCTTGGGACCCGAGATCGACGGCACCACGGTCGACAGGTCGAGCTCGAGGTACTCGGAGAACACGGGCTCGCGCTCGGGATCGTGCCACATGCCCTGGGCCTTGGCGTACGCCTCGACCAGCGCGAGCTGCTCGTCGGTGCGGCCGGTGAGCCGCAGGTAGTTGATGGTCTCCTCGTCGATCGGGAAAATCGCCGCGGTGGAACCGAATTCGGGGCTCATGTTGCCCAGGGTCGCGCGGTTGGCCAGCGGGACCTCGGCCACGCCCTTGCCGTAGAACTCGACGAACTTGCCGACCACGCCGTGCCTGCGCAGCATGTCGGTGACGGTCAGCACGACGTCGGTGGCGGTCACGCCCGGCTTGATCTCGCCGCTCAGCTTGAAGCCGACGACGCGGGGGATGAGCATCGAGACCGGCTGGCCCAGCATGGCGGCCTCGGCCTCGATACCGCCGACGCCCCAGCCCAGAACGCCGAGGCCGTTGACCATCGTGGTGTGGCTGTCGGTGCCCACGCAGGTGTCGGGGTAGGCCACGCCATCACGGACCATGACGGTGCGGGCCAGGTACTCGATGTTCACCTGGTGCACGATGCCGGTGCCCGGGGGCACGACCTTGAAGTCGTCGAATGCGCCCTGGCCCCAGCGCAGGAACTGGTACCGCTCGGCGTTGCGCTCGTACTCGAGTTCGACGTTGCGCTCGAAGGCGCTCGCGTTGCCGAACACGTCGAGGATCACGGAGTGGTCGATGACCAGCTCGGCCGGTGCGAGCGGGTTCACCTTGTTCGGGTCGCCGCCGAGCGCAGCGACGGCCTCACGCATGGTGGCCAGGTCGACGATGCAGGGGACGCCCGTGAAGTCCTGCATGATCACGCGCGCGGGCGTGAACTGGATCTCGATGCTGGGCTCGGCGTTGGGATCCCAGTTGGCGATGGCCTCGATGTGATCCTTGGTGATGTTCGCGCCGTCCTCGGTGCGCAGGAGGTTCTCCGCGAGCACCTTGAGGCTGTAGGGAAGCTTTTCGGTACCGGGCACCGCGTTCAGGCGATAGATCTCGTAGCTCTGGTCCCCGACTGTCAGTGTGTCGCGGGCACCAAACGAGTTAAGGGACGACTTTCCTGTGTTTTCGCTGCTCACATCAACTCCCGGCTCGATCTCGCCGCGACGGGCTGTGTCGGCGGCGACCTGATCCTAACAGTACGCTTGTCCTGCATAACGCCCAGGTCACGTCCAGTCTTCCCCTCTCGTACCCGCCCTGTCATCCCCGCGGGCCGTTCGCCGGAGATCGTCTGTCGGGCGTCGGTTTTCGGCCCGACCGGGTCCGGGGGCGTCCGCGCCGATACCGTTTCGATGCGGTGTCGGTTCCCGATGTCGCGCGATCACGGCGTACCGTGCCCGTGTGACCGGACCGCATGTGATCCCGTTCCTGCCGGCCTACATCCCGGTGGAGATCTGCGACATCGCCGGAATCGACCCGGCCGTCCCGGACGCGGTCGCCCAGTGCATGGCGGCCGTGCAGGCGGATGTGCGCGAGGACGGCGTGAGCGCGCCGCCCGAGGCCGTCGAGGGCCTGCGTCAGGTGGTCGCCGATGCGCGCGAGGCCGGTATCGACCTCAAGATCGTCGCGATCCCGCGCAACCCCGCCATCGATACGCCGCTGCGCGACATCGCGACCGAGGTGGGGCAGGAGAACCCCGGGGCAACCGTGCTCGCGGTGAGCCCGTCATTCGCAGGCACGTACAGCACGTCATTCGACCGGGTCACCTTGGAGGCCGGTCAGGATGTCGCCAAGACCGGTGATCCCGTGCTGTCGGCGAACAATTTCCTCGCCGAGATACAGAAGCCGGATTTCCCCTGGATGACGCTCACGATCGTGCTCGTTCTCGGCGTCGCGGCCGCGGCCGCGCTCACGCGCGTATTACAGGTTCGCAGCAAAGCTTTGGCCTCTTCGGGTGAGCGTGACGGCCAATCCGCAGGCGACGCAACGCCAATCGAACATTAGTTCGGAATAACTCCGAATATCACCAATTGGTCACGATATTCTCAATTACAATTTTGTAATTTGTGACTAAAGTTTCTTTAGCGTCAGTTGTGACGTACGGTTCATTCGGTGCCAATTGTTGTAGATGAGCTTTGTGTGACTTCTGCGCAAGGTGCCTGGCAAATCTGCCGGTAGGCCGAGGCTGAGCCATAGGAGACCTGTCGAATGAGACGTACCGTCCGCGCTCTGGCGACCCGTGTGCACGGTCGCGTGTGCGCCGTCCCACTCGTCGTCGGGATGCTTCTGGCAACGGCGCTGTACGGCGGGGGCCCCGCCGCCGCCGATCCGGCCGCTCCCGACAACCTCGCCACGCTCGTCGCGAAGGTCGCCTCTGCCGATCAGAAGCTGCAGGAACTCGGTGCGGCGATCCAGACGCAGCAGGAGACGGTCAACAAGGCGATCGTCGACGTCCAGGCCGCGCGTGACGCCGCGGCCGCGGCGCAGCGCGAACTCGAGGCCGGCCAACGCGGTGTCGCCGACGCCAACGCGGCCATCGAGGCCGCACAGAAGCGCTTCGACTCGTTCGCGGCCGCGACCTACATGAACGGGCCGTCGCGGTCCTATCTCACGGCGACCGATCCCGCCGACATCGTCAACACGACCGCCACCGGTCAGGCGCTCATCGCGAGCTCACAGCAGATCATGGCCAAGCTGCAACGCGCGCGCACCGAACAGGTGAACCGGGAATCCGCGGCGCGCCTGGCCAAGGAGAAGGCCGATCAGGCCGCACGCGACGCCGAGAGCAGCCAGGACAACGCCGTCGCCGCGCTCAAGCAGGCCCAGCAGACGTTCAACGCCCAGCAAGGTGAGCTGGAACGCCTGGCCGCCGAGCGGGCGGCCGCACAGGCCGAACTCGACTCGGTCCGCAAGGTCAGTGCGACCGGCAACGCGGCTCCCGCAGCGGCACCGGCGGCCGCACCCGCGCCGGCGGCCGCACCCGCGCCGGTGCCCAATTCGGCGCCCGCGCCGGTGCCTGGTGCACAGCCGAATCCCCAAGCCGCCGCCGGAAATTGGGACCGGGCCCCGTCCGGGCCGGCGCCGTCCGGGCAGAACTGGGCCGTGTGGGACCCGACCCTGCCTGCGATCCCGAGCGCGTTCGTCAGCGGTGACCCCATCGCGATCATCAACGCCGTGCTCGGCATCGCGTCGACCTCGGCGCAGGTGACCGCGGACATGGGCCGTTCGTTCCTGCAGAAGCTCGGAATCCTGCCCACGCCCACCGGTTTCACCAACGGCGCCATCCCGCGGGTCTACGGCCGCGAGGCCGTCGAGTACGTGATCCGGCGCGGCATGTCGCAGATCGGTGTGCCCTACTCGTGGGGCGGCGGCAACGCGGCCGGCCCGAGTCGCGGCATCGACTCGGGTGCGGGCACCGTCGGCTTCGACTGCTCGGGGCTGATGCTCTACATGTTCGCAGGCGTCGGCATCAAGCTCGACCACTACTCGGGCTCGCAGTACAACGCGGGCCGCAAGGTCCCGTCGTCGCAGATGCGCCGCGGCGACATGATCTTCTACGGCCCGAACGCCAGCCAGCATGTCGCGATGTATCTCGGCAACGGGCAGATGCTCGAGGCCCCTTACACCGGCTCACACGTGAAAGTCTCGCCGGTGCGTACCAGCGGTATGACCCCGTACGTCACCCGGCTCATCGAATACTGATGGGATTACTTTGCGCTCCTTGGTCTTACGCGCCCTGATCGCCGTCGTCGCGGT
>Ga0182741_1002977_pt1 | contig 18669 bp, 19 predicted proteins | sample eDN5th37CBELigOP_FD_128874 | JGI IMG/M metagenome (GOLD analysis project Ga0182741, IMG submission 128874) | Enriched Organic Plus compost microbial communities from Emeryville, California, USA - eDNA 5th pass 37_C BE-Lig OP (version 2) (version 2) ... | reverse complement strand
CGGCCGCTCGACAGCCTTGTCGCGGCCGAGAAGGCGCCGATGCAGCGGCACGAGGGCGGCTACTACATTCGCCTGACCGCCGTCGACAAACCGGGCACCGCCGCGACCATCGCCCAGCGCCTCGCCGAGCAGTCGATCTCGCTGGAATCCATCGTGCAGCGGCATCGCGGCCCGCGCGGCGGCGACGATCCGCGCAGTGCCCAGCCGGTGCCGGTGATCCTCATTACCTATGCCACCACCGAGGACGCGGTCCGCCGCGCTCTCGCCGCGGTCGAGGCCGACGGAGTCATCGCGGCCGCGCCACAACTGATCCGTATCGAGAAGAACTGACTTCGGCGGCAGCCGACAAGAACAGGGGAGCGCGACGATGTCTACGATCACCGTCCAGCCGACACAGCTGCTCGAGCGCATTCTGACGCTCGAAATCGTTCGCGTGACCGAGCGCGCCGCGGTTTCCGCCGCCCGCCTGCGCGGTCGCGGCAACGAGAAGGCCGCCGACCAGGCCGCCGTCGACGCCATGCGGCGCGAGCTCAACAAGCTGCCGATCGACGGCACGATCGTCATCGGCGAGGGCGAGCGCGACGAGGCGCCGATGCTATTCATCGGCGAAGAGGTCGGCAACAAACACGGACCCAAGGTCGACATCGCCGTCGACCCGCTCGAAGGCACGACCCTGTGTGCCAAGAACATGCCCGGCTCGATCGCCACCATGGCCATGGCCGAGGGCGGCACGCTGCTGAACGCACCCGACGTCTACATGGAGAAGATCGCCGTCGGACCCGGTTATCCGCGGGGCGTCGTCGATCTCGACGCGCCGACCGAGGAGAACATCCTCGCGCTGGCCAAGGCCAAGGGCGTGAAGCCGGCGGAGATCACGGCGCTGGTTCTCGACCGGCCGCGCCACGCGGACATCATCGCCGCCGTGCGCAAGACGGGCGCCTCGGTGAGCCTGATCACCGACGGCGACGTCGCGGGTGTGATCCACACGGCGGACCCCGCCAATACCGGCATCGACATCTATCTCGGCATTGGCGGCGCGCCGGAAGGCGTGCTGGCCGCCGCGGCTTTGCGTTGCATCGGCGGTCAGATTCAGGGGCGCCTCATCCTCGACACCGAGGAGAAGCGCGACCGCGCCGCAAAGATGGGCATCACCGATCCGCGCAAGAAGTACGAGATGGAAGACATGGTGCGCGGCGACTGCCTGTTCGCGGCGACCGGCGTCACCACCGGCTCGCTGCTCCGCGGCGTGCGCTTCGGCGGCCCCGTCATCGAGACCGAGACGGTGGTGATGCGCTCCATCACTGGCACCGTGCGCTGGATCCGCGCCGAGCACCGCCAGCTGGACAAGTTCCACCTGGATTGACGGCATGGACGGGATCGCGGTCCGTCCACTCGCTGCCGAGGATCGCGCCGCCTGGGAACCGCTGTGGCTCGGCTACCAGCGCTTCTATGCGGTCGATCTCGGTGCCGATGTCACCGAGGCGACGTGGCAACGCATTCTCGATCCCGCGGCGCCGGTTTACGGGGTGGCAGCCTTCGCCCGCGATGCAATGGTTGGCATCGCCCATTATATTTTTCATCCGACCACGTGGAGCGCGGGACCTCGCTGCTACCTCAACGATATCTTCACCGCGGAGGCGGCGAGGGGACGCGGTGTCGGACGGCGCCTGATCGAGGCGGTCTATGCCGATGCTGCGGCAAAAGGGGCGGACCGCGTCTACTGGCTCACGCACGAATCCAATACGACGGCGCGCCGGCTCTACGACCAGGTCGCCGAACGCTCCGGTTTCATTCAATATCGCAAGACCCTGTGAACCGCGCACCGGTGGGGATGCGGTCGTGAATATGCTTTTGCCCGAGGCGCGGCGCCGCGCTTTCCTCGACGTCGAACAGTCCGTCACCGGGCGTGCGTGGCGCGACCGGCTCGACGACCGCGGCACGGCGCATGCCTTGGCCATTGCACAGCGGCATGGTTTGCCGGAACTGCTGGCGCGGATTGTCGCCGGCCGTGGCGTGGAGCTCGACGAGGTCGAGACTTTCCTGAATCCCAGCCTGCGACGCTTGCTGCCGGACCCGGACCGTCTCACCGACATGGCCGCCGCCGCGGCGCGCCTGGCGGATGCGGTGGGGCGGAATGAAAGCGTGGCGATCTTCGGCGACTACGACGTCGACGGCGCCACCGCCTCGGCGCTGCTGTGCCGCTACCTGCGGCATTGCGGCCTCGATCCGGTCATCCATATCCCCGACCGCATCTTTGAAGGCTACGGGCCGAACATTGATGCGATCCGCGGCCTTGCCGAACGCGGCGCCACCCTGCTCGTGACGGTCGATTGCGGGACCACCAGCCTCGAGCCCCTCGCGGAGGCGCGCCGGCTCGCAATGGACGTGATCGTCGTCGACCACCACCAGGCGGACGAATTGCTCCCCGAGGCGGTCGCCGTCGTCAATCCGAACCGGCTCGACGACCTCTCCGGTCTGGGTCACTTGGCGGCCGTCGGCCTCGTCTTCGTGACGGTCGTCGCGCTCAACCGCGAGCTGCGCCGCCGCGGCTTCTGGCGCCCCGAGCGGCCGGAGCCCGACCTGCTCGAACTGCTGGACTTGGCCGCTCTGGGGACGGTCGCCGACGTTGTCCCGTTGCGCGGCCTCAATCGGGCCTTCGTCGCGAAAGGACTGATGGTGATGCGCCGGCGCGAGCGCGCCGGCCTGACCGCCCTGATGGACGTCTCGCGACTGTCGGGGCCCGTCGAGCCCTGGCATCTCGGCTTCCTGCTCGGACCGCGCATCAATGCCGGCGGACGCATTGGACGGGCCGATCTGGGTGCGACGCTGCTATTGGAGGACGATCCGTCCGAAGCGGTGCGGATCGCCACCGAACTCGACCGCCTCAATCGCGAACGCCAAGCGATCGAACTCGCGGCGGTGGCGGACGCCGAGGCGGAGGCGCTGGCGGCCCTCGGCATCGAGGAGCGCGGCGCCGTCGTCGTCACCGCGGCGGCCGGCTGGCATCCGGGTATCGTGGGCCTTGTCGCCGCGCGTCTCAAGGAACGCTTCAACCGCCCGGCCTTCGCCGTTGCGCTCGATGGCCATGGCACCGGCACCGGTTCGGGGCGTTCCATCGCCGGCGTCGATCTCGGGCGCGTCGTCCGTCAGGCTGTGGCGGAGAAGATCCTGATCAAGGGTGGTGGTCACGCCATGGCCGCGGGCATCACCGTCCTGCAGGATCGATTGGCGGCGTTCCGTGCCTTTCTCGAACAGTCGCTCGACGCCGCCGTCGCTGCCGCACGGCGCGAAAGCGCGATTCTGGTGGATGCGGCCGTGGCCGGCTCGGCGGTCAATCCGGGCCTGGTTGCGATGGTGGGGCGGGCCGGGCCGTTCGGCGCCGGCAATCCGGATCCCGTTTTCGCCCTGCCGGCCCACCAGCTTGCATATGCGGAAACGGTCGGCGGCACGCACGTGCGTGCCCGCCTTCGCGCCGCGGATGGTGCCACCGTGCCGGCCATCGCCTTTCGCGCCGCCGGTCGCCCGTTGGGGGATGCGCTGCTGGCCAATCGCGGCCGCCGCGTTCATGCCGTCGGCACGCTCGCCGTCGATCGCTGGCAGGGGGAGGAGCGGGTGCAACTGCGCATCGCGGATCTGGCGCCGGCCGATTCCGTCGGATCGGCCTGAGGCCGTCAGGCTGCGGATTCGTCCGCCTCGTCTGCGCAGAACACCGAGTGAAGCGCGCCGATGATCCGCGCGACCTTTTCGTCGGCCAGGCTGTAGAAGATCGTCTTTCCCTCGCGACGGGCTTTGACGAGGCCCTCGGCCCGGAGCCGGGCCAATTGCTGCGAGACCGTCGGTTGCCGCAATTCGAGCAAGCGTTCGAGATCGGTGACGGAGCGCTCGCCGTCAACCAGCAGGCACAGGATCAGCAATCGACCCCGATGAGCGAGCGCTTTGAGGAAGTCGCTTGCCTCCCGCGCCCGCGCGGCGAGGGCTGCCACGTCGACGGATGCGGGAGTGGACTGCGGCTGCGCAACCGCCATGGTCGGCTCCACTTCGGGCAGCGCGAGCTGCCCTTGCGTAAATAATGGTCCATAAACACCGAAAATGGATCGCGATCAACGCTGCGCCATCGCGACATTTCACGGCCATCGACTGAAGATCAGGGGGCGCAGCATAAAAGCAACGGTACCGACTGCAACCGGTAAAATATCAACGGCCATGTCAAAATGAGCGGGCAGATCCGCCACTTACGCAAAGATCAGGACGGGTCGCGGAGGTCCAGAGCGTGGATCATCAACGGCATCTGCAATTCAATGCCGGATCCCTATGAAAACACAGCGAAAATAATCTGGTCACAGAAGATCGATGCCATACTTAGCGTAGAATGAATACGTCTGTATATTGCTCTTGAGCGATCCTGCTTCACGTGCCGGCCTCCCCGAACCGTTTTCGCGACTTCTTCGTCCGAACACTTTCTCCACAGATTCTTGCTCCAGCGAAATTCGACTGCATTTCGTCATCATCTACAAAGATGATGATATGATGGTATCATAGTATATCGTTCGGAGCGTGTCGCTATACGATGACGCGGTCGAAAAGCGCCCGTGATGTCGGGAGCCGATCGGGCGGCGGCGCCTCACAGACCCTGCCGCAACCGGTTCAGCACTTTCAGCCCGGGATAGCCGTCCGCCGGCTCCATTCCGGCGCGCCGCTGAAACGCCTGCACGGCGCGCATCGTGTCGCGGCCGACCCGGCCATCGACCCCGCCGGTATCGAAACCGAGCGCCGTCAGGCGCTTTTGGATTTCCTGCAATTCGGCCAGCGTCGGGACCCGTTCGCCGCCCGGGAAGGGCTGGACGAACCCGTCCGCGCCGGCGATCCGATCGCCGAGATGCACGATCGCCAAGGCGTAATTGTAGGACGGGTTGTAGGAGCGCACCGCGTAGAAGTTCTGCCCGAGCAGGAAGGCCGGCCCGCCCTCGACCGGCAGCCACAGGCGCGCCCGCATTCCGTGGTTCCGCGACGGCTTGCCGTCCGCGCGCGTCACGCCGAGCTTCTCCCACGCCGCCACCGTCCGCCAGGTGCGCCGGTCCGCCAGCTTGGTGTTGAATCGCGCCGGCAGCCGCACCTCGTGGCCCCATTTCTCGCCGCGCCGGTACTTGCCGCGCGCCACCAGATAGCGCGCGGTGCCGGCCAACGCGTCGTCCGGCGCGAACGGCGAGATCCGCCCGTCGCGGTCGAAGTCGACACCCATGTTGAGCCACACTTCGGGCATCCATTGCGTGTGGCCCATCGCGCCGGCCCACGAGCCCGTCATTTCCTCCGGCGTGCTCCAGCCGCGCTGGATGATCACCAGCGCGTTCAGCAGCTCCTGTTCCCAGTAGCGCCGCCGGCGCGGGTCGCCCCAGGCGAGCGCCGCCAGCGCCGGAATGACGGGTCGCATCAGCTTGCGGTTGTCGACGACCTCGCCGAAGGCCGACTCCATTCCCCACAGCCCGAGCATGATGTGCCGGTCGACGCCGTATTCGCGCTCGATGCGGCCGAGCAGGGAGGCATATTGCCGGGCCCGCTCCCGGCCGACGCCGATGCGCCAGTCCGACACCCGGCGGTTGAGATACTGCCAGAGCTCCTCGTTGAATTCCGGCTGCGCCGCGTCGAGGGCATAGACCGAGGTGTCGGGCTTCACCCCCCGCATCACCCGCGTATAAACCTCGTCGTCGATGCCGCGCGCCCGCGCGCGGGCGCGGAAGTGCTCGACCCATTGCGGGAACGGCATCGCCGCCCGCTGCGCCAAGGCGCCGGACGGCAGCAGCGCGGACAGCGCCAACCCGGCGCCGAGGGCGAGGACCCGCCGCCGGTCGTGCCGAACCGCCGCGGGACGATCAGGGTGCACGAATCGCATGCCGCCAATTTACCGCGACTTCGCGGCGTTTTTCGAGCGCGGTTCGGGCTCCGGGGGCGGCGGATCGTCGGCCGGGACGATCGAGATGCCGCCGCTGATCTCCAGCACGGCGAACTTGATCTCCTCCAGCCGCTCCAGCCCGTGCCGGCTGCGCGCCGCCTCCAGCACGTCGTCAACGCCGATCCGCGCTTGCCGCATCCGGTCGCGCAGCGGGCGGCCGTGATCCACCACCACCATCGGCACCCCGTCGATCACCCGCGCCACCGCCGGGAAGTCGCGCTTGATCAGCGACAGGCCAATGTCGATGCCGACCAGCGTGACGATAACGATGGCCGCGGTGGTGATGGAGAAGTCGTCCCCGAGCAGCGCCTGTTGCGTTGATTCGCCGATCACCAGCAGCAGCACGAAGTCGAACGATGTCATCTCCGCCAGGGTGCGCCGGCCCGCCAGGCGCAGGATCACCAGCAGGATGACATAGACGAGGGCGGCGCGGACGACGCTTTCCATGGCCCCTCAAGGGAAGACGAACTGGGTGAAGGTGACCGGCGCGCCCCCGTCGCGCTGGATGGTGTGCCTGTGCCACCCGACCTGCTGTGGCCGCAGCCGCAGCGACACGACCAGCGCGCCGTCCGGCGGCGGCGCAAAGGCAAAGTGAAGCCGCTCCGCGCTCCCGGTGGCCTTGACCGGCGCCGGCACCATATCCTCCACCCGGATCGTGTCGCGGAGATCGCCGCTCAGCTGCAGGCCGATCGTCTCGGCCGCCGGCGCTGCCTGCACGCGGATCGTCCAGTCGATGTCCCGCGTGATCCGGTCGAGCCGGCTCACTTGCGCTTCGATCGAACCGTCCGTGGCCGCGAGCGTGGTGCGGGAGAGGGGACCGTCGCCGAGCAGCCCCGCCAGCGCCGCCGATACCAGCACCGCCATGCCGATCCACCCGGCGCGTTCGATCCGCCAGGAGCGGCGCTGGAAGGCCATGTGGTCGGGGACGGGAGGCGATTGCGTTTGCGCCATGCGGGACCTTCGGGTGCCGAAGGAACGCGCCACTTCCGCCGTCAGTTCCCGCGTCCGCACAGGCGCATCGACGCAAGGAACTTTGCTGACGCTGGGAACGATAAGTCTGGAGCCGGATTGTGAAACAGGGACGGAGGGGCAACCGGGAGACAGCGATGGATCGACGCCAGGCCGCAAGTCGCAGCGAGCGGTCGCATCCGCAACCGCGGAGGGCAGCATTGCGCCGGCCGGCGAGACGAACGCCACAAGCCCGGAAGAGTCAGGACCACTGACGGTATCGCGCGCCGGAGCGGCGCGCGGCTTCCAATCCAACCGAACTCTCAACGACGAGGGGCTATTCCATGAAGACGATGGACGACCTGTTCCTTCATTTGGTGAAGGACATCTACTACGCGGAAAAGCAGATCCTGAAGGCGCTGCCGAAGATGGCCAAGGCCACGGATTCCGCCGAACTGAAGAAGGCGTTCGAGCAGCACATGAAGGAGACCGAAGGCCAGGTCGAGCGCCTGGAGCAGATCTTCGACATGCTCGGCAAGGCGCATCGCGGCGAGAAGTGCGAGGCGATCCAGGGCCTGATCGAGGAGAGCGAGGAGGTCATGAAGGACGCCGACGAGGCCTCCGTCATTGACGCTGGCCTTCTCGCTTCGGCGCAGGCGGTCGAGCACTACGAGATCGCCCGCTATGGCACGCTGAAGGCCTGGGCCGCCCAGCTCGGCCTGAAGGACGCCGTTCCGCTGATCGAAAAGACGCTCGAGCAGGAAAAGGCGGCCGACAAGCTCCTGTCGGAAATCGCGCTCAGCAGCGTCAACAAGAAGGCGGCCTGAACCGTCGCCAGCAGGGCCGCCTCCGGGCGGCCCTCGCACGGGCGCTGGCACTTCTGCATTCCATTGACAGCACCGCGCTGACCTGCACCCAATTCGGTCATGCGCGTCTTCATCGCCTGCCTCGGAACCGAAACCAACGTCTTCGCGCCGATCCCGGCGGACATGGCGCTGTTCGAGAACACGCTGCTGGTCCGCGACGGAGTGCACAGCGACCCGCCGCACTTCTTCGCCCAGCAGACGGTGACCTGGCGCGACGCCGCCCGCGCCGAGGGGCACGAGGTCATCGAGAGCCTTTCCGCCTTCGCCACACCGGCAGGAATTACCGTCCGCGCGGTCTATGAAGAGCTGCGCGACCGCATCCTCGACGATTTGCGCGCGGCCATGCCGGTCGACCTCGTCCTGCTTGGCATGCACGGCGCCATGATCGCTGATGGCTACGACGACTGCGAAGCCGACTTGGCGGCGCGCGTGCGGGAGATCGTCGGCCCCGGCACGGAAATCGGTATCGAGCTCGATCTGCACTGCCATTTGTCGCAGCAGCTCGTCGATACCGCCGACGTCATCGTCATCTACAAGGAGTATCCGCATATCGACATCGCCGACCGCGCCCGCGAAGTGTGGACGCTCACGCGCGACGCCGCGCTCGGCCGCACCCGCCCGGTCATGGCCCTGGTCGATTGCGCGATGATCGATGTGCTCCGCACGACCCAGGAGCCGATGAAAAGCTTCGTCGCGCGGATGAAGCAGCTGGAAACCGAGGACGGCATCCTGTCGGTCTCGCTCGCGCACGGCTTTCCCTGGGCCGACATTCCGGACATGGGAACCCGCGTCCTTGTCGTCGCCGACGGCGACCGCGACAAGGCCGAGTCCGTTGCCCAGACCTTGGCGGAAGAACTCGTGTTCCAGCGCCACGCCGCGCGCACCGACTACCTTTCCATCGACCACGCCATCGACCGGGCGATGGCGGCACGCCACGGGCCGGTGGTGCTGGCCGACGTGTCGGACAATCCGGGCGCCGGCTGCGCGGGCGACTCGACCTTCATCCTGCAACGGCTGCTGGAGCGGCACGTCCCGGGCGCGGCGCTCGCCTGCATCTGGGACCCCGTCGCGGTGAGCCTCGCCTTCGCCGCCGGCCTCGGCGGGCGCATACCCCTTCGCATCGGCGGCAAGGTCAGCCCCCATTCAGGCACGCCGGTCGACGCGTTGGCGCGTGTTGTCGGCCTCAAGCGCAATGCGACGCAGCTGTTCGGTGCCGGGCTCGATGACCTCGGCGACGCCGCGGCGGTGGATCTCGGCGGCGTCGTCGTGATCGTCAATTCGACGAGAACCCAGACCTTCCACCCCATGGTGTTCGAGCAGCTCGGCATCGATCCGGCGGCGCAGCGGCTGCTCGTCGTGAAATCCATGCAGCATTTCCATGCGGGATTCGCACCGGTGGCGGCCGACATCCTGTATGTCGCGGCGCCCGGCGCTTCCAATCCGGACGTCCGGAACTTGCCCTATACCCGCATCACGCGGCCGAAATGGCCGCTCGACCCGCATCCCTGGGACGGGATTCGCTGAGCCCGCAACGGCGCGAATCAGTGCGGCTGCCGCGCCGCACCCGTTGTCGAAAAGCGCGATGGGGCAGGGACTTCTCGGCTTCCGAACGGGTCGGACATCGGCCCGGAGTCGAGAAACCCGCTATTTTCGGTGCTTCTGGGCCATTCCAAGCGAATTTTTTGTCGAGAACGCCCGTCAAATGGGGGTTCTACGCTTGATTGTCGTGGTCAGGCGCCGCGCGAATCTCTTATCTAGGCGTTCTATCGCGCCTGTGGGGCGGGTGATTCGCCGAATTGCCCGTGTCGTCTCAAGCGTGTGTCACCAAGGAGTATTCGTCATGGCAGCCAAGAAAGCGGCCAAGTCGACCAAGGCGGCCAAGTCGGCGACCCCGGCGACCGTCACCCTGAAGCACCTCGCGGCGAAGATCGCCGAGGAGCACGAAGTGCCGAAGAAGCAGGCTGAGACGATGCTGACGGACATGGTCGGCCTCGTCGTGAAGCACCTGAAGAAGGGCGACCGCATCCGCATCGTCGGCCTCGGCATTCTCCAGGTGCGCAAGCGCGCTGCTCGCATGGGCCGCAATCCGGCCACCGGTGAGCCGATCAAGATCAAGGCGAGCAAGAAGGTCGCCTTCCGCGCTGCTAAGGAACTCAAGGAAGCGATCTGATCGATCGCCACCTGGTTTCACGCGCTCGAAGCCGGCGGACTTGTGCGGAACCTTCGCGCAAGTGCGCGGCTTCGGCGCGTTTTATTTTTCGGATGTCAGCGTCGCGTAGACGTCTCCGGAATTGACCTCGTGCGGCAGGGTCGACAGCAGGGCGACCATTGACGCCGCGCCGACCGGTTCCGCCTCGTTCAGTTTCTGGCTTTCCCCGATCGCCAAGTTGAAGCGGTAGTCGCCGAGCGCGCTGAGCCGCGCGATACAACGCAGCGCGACCGCCCGCGCGATCGTGGTGAACTCGAAGGACAGCGCCGGAAGCGGGTGCGTGAGCCCGGCCAGGACCCGGTCCTCGAATCCCTCCACGTCGATCTTCAAGAAGGCCGGTGCGCCGAACCGGGCAACGAGCGCGTCAAGCGTCGTCGCCTCCACCGTCAGCGCGCCATCCCAGGTTTGGCCTTCCCAGCCCGCGGCGCCGGCTGCCGCGGCGACGAACGCGTCCGATGCCGTCGACACGGTCGGGTTGGCGCGGTTGACCCGGAGCGTCAGCGTGCCCGGCCGGTCGGCAACGGCCGCCTGGAGCACCTCTACCGACCTGTCGCCGCGATGAATGAGCCGCAGCGCGCGCGCTGGAGCCGGCTGCGGCTCGACCGCGATCACCCGCGCTCCCAACCGCCGGAATGACGAGACGCGGTCGCCCACATGCGCGCCGATGTCGAAGACGAGGTTGCCGGGCTTCACGAACCGGGCATAAAGCGCGTCCATCGCGGTCTGGCGTGCGGGATCGCCGTAGTAGAGGCGCAGCGATCGGAACACGCCCTGAAGCGCCGGACCTGACATCGCTTCATCTCCGCGCCGGCTCACCGCACCGCCATCAGCGCGGCGATCTCCGGTGGCGGCGCCAGTTCCTCAGGCGACACACAGAGCCGCCAGCGTCGCAGCGCCGCGCCGAAAGCGGGATCGGCGGTGATCACGGCGAATGGGATCGCAACCACATAGCCCGTCAGCAGCGGCACCACCCAGAGCAGCGCCACCGGCGCCACCACGGCGAGCGCCACAGTGATGGCGGCGCCGAACAGCGATGCTGGCCAGAACTCGCGCGTCGCCGACAGCCAGGGCAGGCGGCGGACGTCGCGGGCCTGGCCGTTCCAGCCCATGCGTACCCGTCCGCCGAGCAGCCGTGCCATGAACACGGTGGTGCGGAACATCGAGATCGCCCCCTGCAGGAAGGAGAAGATCAGCTCCAGCGCCGCCGACGCGGCGAAACGCAGCGGCCCGCCATAGCGCCGTGTCCCGCCGCGCGTCAAAGCGGTGTTGATCAGGCCTGCGATTTTTGGGCTCACATGCATCACAAGGAATGTCACGAACAGGGTAGCAGCCGCGCCAGTCGGGTACGCGGCGGTGGCCTTCGCCTCCGCGGCGAGAAACGGCAGCAGCGCCAGCGTGAGCGGCCATGCCGGAAGACCGACGAACATGATGATCGCCCAGGCGAGTTGAAACCGGCTGGTGGGTTCCAGCCCCGGGATGCGCAACAGTCGCAGATATTGCAGGTTGCCCAGGCACCAGCGCAGATCGCGGCGGACGAATTCGGGCAGCGACGGCGGATTGTCCTCCCAGCTGCCGGTCTCGACCGGCAGCACGCGCACTTCGTACCCGGCGCGCCGCATCAACACGGCCTCGACTTGGTCGTGCGATAGGATGTGACCGCCTAGCGGCGGACGGCCCGGCAGGGGTGGCAGCGCGCAGGCATCGCGAAAGGGCCTGATACGGACGAGCGCATTGTGTCCCCAATACGGGCCGCAATCGGCGTTCCACCATGCGCTCCCAACCGTATAGGGCCGCATGCCGTGGCGCATGCCGAACTGGAACAGCCGTGCGAAGCCGCTCTTGGCCGGAGTGCCGACGATCAAACTCTGCAGAATGCCGATCCGGGGATAGGCCTGCATCATCCGCACCATCGCAACGATGGTGCCGCCGGCCATCAGGCTGTCCGCATCCAGCGGCAGCATCAGATCGTGATCGTCCCCCCAATAGCGGCAGAAATCGTGAATGTTGCCGGCCTTGAATCCGTCATTGCTGCGGCGCCGCCGGTACGCGATCAGGCGGCTCGGTCCGGCGGCCGCCTCCCACGCGGCGATCTCGGCTTCTTCCGCCGCGGCGATCGCCGGGTCCGACGTGTCGCTGAGCACGAAATAGCTGAAGCGGTCGCCGAACCCGGTCGCCTCCAGACTCGCCTGCACGATCCGCATGCGGGCGAGGGCGCGGACCGGGTCTTCGTTGCGCAGTGTCATCAGCACGGCCGTGCGCAACAGCAGCGGCCCTTCGCGCTGGACGGCCTCCGCGAACGGCGCCACCTCGGCCAGGGGCCGCTTGCTCCCGTGCAGCAGCCACAGCCCGATCGCCGCGTTCCAGAAACCGAGCACGGTCCAGGGCGCGGCGATGGCGGCGGCTGCGAACATCACCGCGTCGGCGACCGACCAGCCGCCGGCGGCAAGGATCCATCCAAGCCATCCCAGCAGCCCCGCATAGGTGCCGATATTGAGGACGGCCATGACGAGGCGACGGTTGCGAACGGTCGCAACCGGCTGCAGGCCGGCCGGCGTCAGCGCGACCGCGACGGGGGCGCCCGTCGCGGGAGGCAAGCGGAGTTCTTGATTCATTGCGAATGGCTTCGATGAAGGCCTTTGCGTTATAGATCAAGTTTATGAGGGCGACGATGGCTGATCCGAACGGAACCCCGGCGCGGGCGCTCTGGTACGTAGCACCTGGCCACGGTGAATTGAGGGCCGAGACTCTGGCGGAACCGGGGCCGGATCAGGCGCTCCTCGTGACGACGTACAGCGCGATCAGTCGCGGGACCGAACGTCTGGTCTGCGCCGGCCTGCATGACCCCGTCCATCGCGCCCGCATGCGCGCACCGCTGCAGAGCGGCGAGTTTCCGTTTCCGGTCAAATACGGCTACTGCGCGGTTGCGCGGGTGGAGCGCGGGCCGGCCGAATGGCTTGGCCGCACGGCTTTCGTGCTGCACCCGCACCAGGATCGCTTCGTCGCCGACCTGGATCGGCTGCATCCGGTTCCGGCGAGCGTGCCGCCGCGCCGCGCCACGCTCGCCGCCCAGATGGAAACGGCGTTGAACGCCGTGTGGGATGCGGGGGGCGGCCCCGGTGATCGCATAGTTGTGATCGGGGCCGGCGTTGTCGGGCTGATGGTGGCGGCGCTCGCCGCCGCGTTGCCCGGCGCCGAGGTGGTGATCGCCGATGTCGATCCGGCACGCCGCGACGTCGCGGAACAACTGGGCATCGGCTTCGCCATGCCGGAGCATGTTCCGAGGGAGGCCGACATCGTCTTTCACGCCAGCGCAACCGCCGAGGGCTTGGCTGCGGCGTTGGCCTGCGCCGGGCAGGAGGCCGTCGTCGTAGAACTCAGCTGGTATGGCGATGCGACGACCGCGATCGGACTTGGGGGCGCATTCCATAACCGGCGGCTGCGGCTGATTTCGTCGCAGGTCGGCGAAGTGGCCGCCTCGCGCCGGCCGCGCTGGACCCGGCGGCGCCGGCTGGCGAAGGCGCTCGACCTGCTCGCCGACCCGCGCTTTGACATGCTGATCACCGACGAGGTTGCCTTCGACGATCTTCCCGCTGCCGTGCCGCGCATCTTCGCGGCCGGCGCCGGGGCCCTGGCCACGGTCGTTTCTTATTCCTGACACTCGCCCCGGAGAGGCCCATGTATGCCGTCGAGGTCCGCGATCACGTCATGATCGCGCACAGCTTTAAGGGGGATCTGTTCGGGCCGGCGCAGCGCTTGCACGGCGCCACCTTCGTCGTCGATGTCGCCTTCTTCCGCGACGAACTCACGCCGGACGGCGTCGTGGTCGATATCGGCCGCGCCCACGAGGCGCTCAAAGCGGTGCTCGAGCCGCTGCGCTACCGCAATCTCGACGACCTGCCGGTTTTCGCCGGCCGCAACACCACCACCGAGGTTCTCTGCCGCCACGTCTTCGACGGCATGGCCGCCGCGGCGCGCCAGGGCGAACTCGGTCCGGGGTCGGATGGGCTGACCCGCATTCGCGTCACCTTGCACGAGTCCCACGTCGCCCGCGCCTGGTTCGAAGGTCCGCTGGCGTGATCGAGGCCGCCTTCGCGATACCCGGCGACCTCGCCACGCCGACCGGCGGCTACGCCTATGACCGCCGCGTGATGGCCGCGCTGCCCGCCGCCGGCGTGGTCGCGCGGCACGTGGCGCTGCCGTCGCGCTTCCCGCATCCGACCGCCGACGACCTGCGCGCGACCGAAGCGGCCCTGCGGCGCGTCCCCGCGGGCGTGCCGCTTCTGATCGACGGGCTCGCGCTCGGCGTTCTTCCCGCCGCGCTGTTGCGCGGGCTGCCGGCGCCGGTCGTCGCATTAATCCATCATCCGCTTGCCCTCGAGACCGGGCTGACGCCGGAGCGCCGGGCCGCGCTGGTGGAGAGCGAGCGCGCGGCGCTCGCCTGCGCCGACGAAGTCATCGTCACCGGCGCGGCTACGGCGGCCTTGCTCCGCGAGGAATACGGCGTGCCCGGCGTCGCAATCACGATCGCCGAGCCCGGAACCGACCGGGCCGAACGCGCGCGCGGCGGCGGCGATCCGCCCCGCCTTCTCGCCGTCGGCGCGCTCGTCCCGCGCAAGGGTTACGACACGCTCGTTGCGGCCCTGGCGATGGTGCGGACCCTGCCGTGGACGCTGACGATCGTCGGCAGTCTCGACCGCGATCCCGCCTGTGTCGCGGCGCTGCGCGCGCAGATCGCCGAAGCCGGCTTGGCGGACCGCATTGAACTGGCAGGCGCCGCGAGCGAGGCGGCGCTGGATGCGCTCTATGCCGCCGCCGACCTTTTCGTGCTCGCCTCGCGTTTCGAGGGCTACGGCATGGTGCTGGCGGAAGCCGCGGTGCGCGGCCTGCCCATCGTCGCCACCGCGCCGGCGCTGGCCGCGGCCGGCTTTCCTCCCGAAACCGCCTCTGCGGTCCCGGCCGGTAATGCGTCGGCGCTCGCCGCTGCGATTTTTGAAGTGCTCGGCGATCGGACGCGGCTTCAGCGGCTTGCCGACGCTTCCTGGCGCTACGGCGCGAGCCTGCCGCGCTGGCGCGATACGGCCGCGCGGATCGCCGCGGTGCTCGCCCGCGTCGCGGCCAAGGAGCGCGCCTCATGACCGGCTTCAGCGCTGCCTGGCTGCACCTGCGCGAAGACGCCGACCACCGCGCCCGCAATGCCGGCGTCGCCGCCGCGCTGGCGGCGCATTTCCGCGGCCAGGACGCCGTCTCGGTGGTCGATCTCGGCTGCGGGACCGGCGCCAATCTGCGCGCCACCGCGAGCCTCCTCCCGGATCGCCAGGACTGGCGCCTCGTCGACCACGACGCCGCGCTGCTCGCCGCCGCGCGCGGCGCGCTGATCGCCTGGGCCGACGGCCATGCGGAGGAGGGCGGCGCGCTTGCGCTGCAGCACGGGCCGCGCTGCATCAACGTGCGCTTCGAACGCCGCGACCTCGCCCGGGACCTCCCCGCCGTGCTGGGCGCGCCGGCCGATCTCGTCACCGCGGCGGCCTTGTTCGATCTCGTCTCGCCGACCTGGATCGAGCATCTGGCCACGCTGCTGGGCGCGCGTGCGCTCTATGCGGTGCTCTCCTATGACGGCGACGAGGAATGGGATCCCCCGCACGAGGCCGACGAGGCCGTGCGCACCGCCTTCTGCGCCCACCAGCGTAGCGACAAGGGCTTCGGACCGGCGGCGGGTCCCGCGGCGGCCGGGTTGCTCGCGGCGGCGCTTGATGGGCGCGGCTATGCGGTCGTCGCCGGCGAGAGCCCGTGGCGGCTCGATCGTCGCGACGCCGCCCTGATGGCGGAATTGGTGGAGGGGATCGCCGCCGCCGTGGCGGAGACTGCCGCCGTCCCGGCGCCGCTGCTCGACGCGTGGCGCGCGGCTCGGATCGAGGCACGCGCCTGCACGATCGGCCATCGCGACCTGTTCGCCGCGCCGCCGCGGTGATTCAGCGCCACGACGGCAGCATGCGCCAGATCACGCCGTCGCGCAGGATCAACGCATGCATCAGCGCGCCGCCGATATGGGCGCCGAGCACCGCGACCATGAAGAAGGCCGTGTAGGTGTGCAGGCCCAGCAGCACTTTCGACAAGGCCTCGTCCTTCGCCAGCAGCGGCGGCAGTTCGAACAGGCCGAACACGTGGATCGGCGCGCCGAAGGCCGAGGTGCCGGCCCATCCGAGCAGGGGCATCACGAAGATCAGTACATAGAGCAGCTTGTGCGCGACATTTGACGCGACACGTTGAAACGGTGTCAGCCCGGGATAAGGCGCCGGCGCGCCCAGGCTCCAGCGCACGATCACGCGGATGACGGCGAGCACCAGGATCACGAAACCCAGCGAGCGATGCAGATCGAACAGCTGGTTCTGCAGCGGGCCGCTCTCCAGCCGCACCATGGCGATGCCGACGGGAATGGTCACCAGGATGCAGACGGCCATGATCCAGTGGATCCACTTCGCAGGTGCCGAATAGCCTTCGCCCTCAACCGCTCTGTCGATCGTCATCGCCGCTCCCCGCGCGGTTTCGCGTCATCCCTGCGGTTGCCGCAGGTCGCAGTCGAACAGCACGTCGCCGCCGCCCAGCAGATGCACGCGGGTCGCCGGCCGCAGCGCCTGGTGCAGCGCCGTGATCGGCTCGAGATCGAGCCCGGCCCGGCCCGAACCGATGATCAACGGCGACACCAGCACATGCAGCCGGTCGAGGCAGCCGGCGGCAAGGAAGCGGGCGATGGTGCACGGCCCGCCTTCGATCAGGATCCGCTTGAGCCCGCGCCGCCGCAGCGCCTCGATGATGGCGGCGGGAGCGAGACGTCCGTCCCGGCGCGGAATCTCGATCGTCTCCACGTCGTCGTCGGCGCAGGCCGGCCGTGCCCCGACCACGAGACGGCGCGCGCCGTCGGCGGCGAGGCAGCGGGCGCCGGCCGGCAGCCGTCCGGACGGGTCGATGACCACCCGCGCGGGGCTGCGCCCGGGTACGCGGCGGACGGTGAGCTGCGGATCGTCGGCGATCGCGGTTCCCACGCCCACCACGACCGCATCCACATGCGCGCGCAGCCGGTGCAGATGGTCGAGCGCGGCGGCGCCGCTGATGTCGCGGGAATCGCCACTGATCGTGGCAATGCGCCCGTCCAGCGATTGGCCGAGCTGGGCAATGACGAAAGCGTGACTTTGTTCCGTCGCAATCAGCGCGGATAACGGATCCTCCGACCCAGCTCTGTCGTGAAGTGTGTCGTGGGTTACGTTCGACGTCGCTGCCGGTGGTCTCCCGGAAATCATGTCCACGCTCTCGAACAACCGGCGCAGTCGGCGGCAAAGCCTGTGTGACGCGTGATGAACACATCCATCGATAGCATAGAACGGCTCCAGGATCGCGGTCAGATCGCGGTCGAGCACGGCTTCTACGACCTGCGTGCCGGCCGCGTCGCGGCGCTGCGTGCGGAGACCGGGACCCTGTATGTGGCCGGGGCCGAAACTGTCGATGCCGCGCTGGCCGGCGCCCTCGACCGCGCCGCGGGAGGGCGCGCACGCCTGATCCTGCCGCAGCCGCGGCTGCGGCGGCTCGGCGTCGATCTTGCGGAGCCAGCGGGCAGCGTTGCGCTGCCGCGGGTGGATCTCGCCGCTCTGGAACCGCTGGTTTTGGCGCCGACCGGGCGTCTCGAACAGGCCGTGCGGCCCGCATCGGCGGCGGAATTGGCGTCACTCGAATTGGCCCGGCTCGCTGCCATCCTGCCGGCCGTCATCGTCGTGCCGGCGCCGGACGGAACGCCCGCGATTGAAGTGGCAGATGTAACATCATACCGGAATCGCCAGGTCCGCGGCCTGCGCATGGTCGGTCGCGCGCGCGTTCCGCTGGAAGGGGCCGACGCCGAGTTCGTCGTCTTCCGCGGCGGCGAAGGCTTGCGCGACCAGGTGGCCGTGATCGTCGGCCAGCCGGACCTCACGCGCCCGGTGCCGGTGCGGCTGCATTCGGCCTGCCTCACCGGGGACCTGTTCGGAAGCCTGAAATGCGATTGCGGTGACCAGCTGCGCGACACGGTCCGCGGCATGGCGGCTTCCGGCGGCGGGGTGCTGCTCTATCTCGATCAGGAGGGGCGCGGCAACGGCATCGCGAACAAGATCCGCGCCTACCGTCTGCAGGGCGAGGGCTACGACACCTACGATGCCGATGCGATGCTGGGCTTCGGGCTGGATCAGCGGCGCTTCGATTTCGCCGCCGAGATGCTGCGGCTGCTCGGCATCAGCCGCGTCCGGCTGCTCACCAACAACCCCGACAAGATCGCGGCGCTTGGCGCCGCGGGCCTCGAAGTCGTCGCCGTCGAACGCGTCTTCGGCCGTCCCACCCGGGAAAACATGCGCTATCTCGCAGCCAAGCGCGATCGCGCCGGACATCATATCGAGCCGGCGGCGCTGTATCGGCCCGCTGCCGAGTGACGCGCACGCGTACCCCGTAAGCGAGGTTCGGCGGCGCACCTATCGAGGCGAATCATCCATTCCGGTCGGGAGCGCGCTTATTGGCGCCATGTCACCGCCGTCTGGAACGCATAGCCGCAAGAATCGCACGCCCACAGGTGCCGCACCTCTTTGGCATCGACGTGGTGCTCCGACCGCTCCGGCGCGACCTGCAGGTCGCCGCAGGCAGGGCAGGCGGTGAGTCCGTAAATGCGGTGGCGGAAGTTGTCG
>Ga0182741_1002976_pt1 | contig 18678 bp, 20 predicted proteins | sample eDN5th37CBELigOP_FD_128874 | JGI IMG/M metagenome (GOLD analysis project Ga0182741, IMG submission 128874) | Enriched Organic Plus compost microbial communities from Emeryville, California, USA - eDNA 5th pass 37_C BE-Lig OP (version 2) (version 2) ... | reverse complement strand
GCGACGCTGCTCGTGCGCTTCTCGACACTCTGGTTCTCCGTCTTGCTCGGCGTTGGGTCCCTCATCATGCTGCAGCGACGCGGACCGTACCGAGCCAGCACATCCCATCCCTGAGAGACCAACGTGCACAACGACCCCGACACAACCGACCGGAAGCGATCCGCCCCACGACGCGTGCTCATCACCGGTGGCGCCGGGTTCCTCGGGATCAACCTCGCCCGTTTTCTCGATCGGCACGGCGTGGCCGTGACATCGCTCGACCTCGCACCGTTCGACTACGAGGACATGCGCGACCGGGTAACCGCGATCTCCGGTGACATCCGGGACGCCGATGCCGTCGCCCGGGCGATGGATGGATGCGAAGCCGTGGTCCACACCGCCGCCGCACTGCCGCTCTATTCCCCCAGGGACATCTACACCACCGATGTCGAGGGGACGCGTACCGTTCTTGCCTGTGCGCAGCGGGCCGGAATCACCCGGGTGGTGCACATCTCGTCCACGGCCGTCTACGGTATCCCCGACCACCATCCCCTCGTCGAGGACGATCGTCTGGAAGGCGTCGGGCCATACGGCCAGGCGAAGATTCAGGCCGAAATGGTATGCCTCGAGGCGCGCGCGCGTGGCCTGATCGTGCCGATCCTGCGGCCCAAGAGTTTCGTGGGTCCCGAGCGCCTCGGCGTGTTCGCGCTGCTCTACGACTGGGCGCTGGACGGTCGGAACTTCCCCATGATCGGCAGCGGCAACAACCGCTATCAGTTGCTCGACGTGGAGGATCTGTGCGACGCGATCTGGCTCACGCTCACCCTGCCGAGCGAGGTGGTGAACGATACCTTCAACATCGGCGCGGCGGAGTTCGGCACCATGCGTCGCGACTACCAGGCGGTGCTCGACGCTGCCGGACATGGCAAGCGCATCATCGGCTTTCCCGCCGCACCGATGATCTGGACCCTGCGCATCCTGGAGCGGCTGGGCATCTCCCCGCTGTACACATGGGTGTATGAAACCGCGAGCAAGGACTCGTTCGTCAGCATCGAGAAGGCCCAGCGGGTGCTCGGATGGCAGCCGAAGTACAGCAACGAGCAGGCGCTGCTGCGCAACTTCGCCTGGTATCGAGAGAATCTCGATCGCTTCGCCGGCCAGAGCGGCATCTCGCATCGCGTGCCCTGGAAACAGGGTGTGCTGGGACTCGCGAAGCGGCTCTTCTGATCGTCTCGCTGCCTCTCCCGATGTACTCGGGGTACATCCATCCCATCAGGGACCGAATCCGAATTCTCCCGGACCTCGCAGCGTCGGCTCCGGTCGAGCGTCCGATGACGACGCCGCCCTGTTGACCAGGGCGGCGTCGTCGAAGTGGAGCCTGTTGTCAGGCCCATCCTTCTCGCCAGGCAGTGGGATCTACTCGTCGTCGGCAGCGGCGAGCGTAGCTTCGCGGATCGTCTCGACCACGCTCGGGTCCGCCAGGGTCGTCGTGTCGCCCAGCGCATGGCCGGAGGCGATATCGCGGAGCAGGCGCCGCATGATCTTGGCCGACCGTGTCTTGGGCAGATCCGGCGTGAACATCAGCCGCTTCGGCTTGGCGATCGGGCTGATCTTCCTGGCGACGTAATCGCGGAGCTCGTTACCGAATTCCGGCTTCACGTCCGCGCGCGACTTCAGCGTGACGAAGGCGAAGATGGCTTCGCCGGTAACCTCGTCGGGATACCCGACCACGGCCGCTTCCGCCACCAGATCGTGCGATACGAGCGCGCTTTCGATTTCGGTCGTGCTGAGGCGGTGTCCAGAGACGTTCATCACGTCGTCCACGCGCCCCATCAGCCAGAAGTAGCCATCTTCATCACGCTTGGCGCCGTCGCCCGGGAAGTACATGTGCGGGAAGCGGCTCCAATAGGTGTCCTTGTAGCGCTCCGGATCCCCATAGACCCCGCGCAGCATCGCCGGCCACGGCTTGCGGATGACCAGGTAGCCGCCCTCGCCCCTGCCGACCGGGTTGCCCTTGTCGTCGACGATGTCCGCATCGATGCCCGGCAGCGGGGCCGTCGCCGAGCCAGGCTTGGTGGTGGTGATGCCGGGGAGCGGTGCGATCAGGATCTGGCCGGTCTCCGTCTGCCACCAGGTGTCCACGATCGGCGTCTTCTCGCCGCCGATGTGGCGGTGGTACCACATCCACGCCTCCGGGTTGATCGGCTCGCCCACCGACCCGAGCACCCGCAGCGAGCTGAGATCGTGCTTCTCGGCGTGCTGGTGACCTTCCTTCATGTGGGCGCGGATCGCAGTCGGCGCCGTGTAGAGGATGGTGACCTTGTAGCGCTCGATGATGTCCCACCAGCGATCTGGCGCCGGGTAGAACGGCGTACCTTCGTACATGATGCTGGTCGCACCGTTGGCGAGCGGCCCGTACACGATGTAGGAGTGCCCGGTGACCCAGCCGATGTCGGCCGCGCACCAGTAGACGTCCTTGTCGGGCTTGAGGTCGAACACGTTGCGATGGGTCCAGCTCGTGCCGACCAGGTAGCCGGCGGTCGTGTGGACGATGCCCTTCGGCTTCGCGGTCGTGCCGGAGGTGTACAGCAGGTACAGCATGTCCTCGCTGTCCATCTCCTCCGGCTCGCAGACGTCGGACTGGCGGTCCACAATGTCGTGCCACCAGATATCCCGACCCTCGACCATCGAGACGTCCTCGTTCGTGCGCTGGGCGACGAGCACCTTTTCGACGCTCGGGGCCTCCTCGAGGGCGGTGTCGACAGCCGGCTTCAGGCCAGCTGGGGCGCCCCGCCGATACCCGCCATCGGCGGTGATGACCACCTTGGCGTTGGCGTCGTTGATGCGATCCCGCAGCGCGTCAGAGGAGAACCCGCCGAACACGACGGAGTGCGGGGCGCCGATGCGGGCGCACGCCAGCATCGCGATGGGCAGCTCCAGGATCATCGGCATGTAGATGGCGACGCGGTCGCCGCGCTGCACGCCGAGCTCCTTGAGGGCGTTGGCGGTCTTGCAGACCTTCTTGAGGAGCTCCGCGTACGTGATCGAAATCTTGTCGCCCGGCTCGCCTTCCCAGTAGTAGGCGACGCGGTCACCGAGTCCCGCCTCGACGTGCCGGTCGAGACAGTTGTACGACGCGTTGAGCTTGCCACCCACGAACCACTGCGCAAACGGCTCGTCCCACTCGAGGACGGTATCCCACTTCCGGAACCAGGAGAGCGACTCCGCCTGCTCCGCCCAGAACGCCTCCGGGTCCTGCAGGGCGCGCTCGTAGATCTCCGGGTCGGAGATGTTCGCCTGCTTCCGAAACTCCTCCGACGGCGGGAAGGTACGGTCCTCCGCCAGCAGTGCCTCGATCGCCACCGCGTGCTGCTCAGTCCTGTCGCTCATGTATTGACGTCCTCCATGCTCGTCGAAGCTGACTGACGTGGTTCGCCCGTGCCGGTCAGTGAAGCCCGGCCGGGGCGGCGTCACTCTTCCAGAATCGGCGGCGCTACGTATGCGAGATCATCACTACCTGCAGCCTGCAGTATACGAACCCGAACGATGCTGCCACGCAATACGGTTGCACGATACCAAACGCCGTGGAAATCGCAAGGACATGCGCGTTCCGTCCGGTCGCGCCTTCGCTGGTGAACTACACTTTGGCATGGTAGCACCGGTGATCGGCCGTCCGACGGTCCGCATCACCGGTCAGCAGCACATCCACGACAGCCTCAGGAGGACACCACCGATGACCACCGTACACATGATCGTCGGCTCGCTGGTAGTGCTCGGGTACATCGTCGTACTCGCGCTCAACATCCGCACCGCCACCGGCAAGCCGATGCTCTCGTTCCAGCGGCCCCTCTCGATGGGGGCATCCGTGCTGTACCTGCTGCAGATCATGCTCGGGCTCTCGCTCCTCGCCGATGGGAAGGAGATCCCGGCAGCGCACTTTCTGATCGCCCTCCTCGCCATCTTCTCGGTCGGGGCGGAGCACATGCTGACGGGCCGCGAGGTCGACTCCCGCCGCGCGGGCCGGATCGCGGCGATCACGAACGTGATCACGCTGGCCATCGTGCTCACCGCCTACATGATCGGCGAGATGAACACCTAGGATTCCATACTTGACGTCACACCAGCCTTCCCCGGACATCGTCATCGTCGGCGGCGGTGTCGCCGGTGGTGGACTCGCCACGGTGCTCGCCCGTGCCGGGCTCGATGTCACCGTCGTCGAGCGCACCAGCCGGTACATCGATCGCATCCGTGGCGAGTTCGTGCATGCGTGGGGCGTGCGCGAGATGATCCAGACCGGTCTGCTGGACATCGCCACAGAGGGGGCAGGTGGTCGCATCCTGCCCTTCTGGACGAGGTACCCCGATGGCGTCCCCAGCGAGCCATATCGCTGGTCGGATGACTTTCCGGATATCCCGGGCGCCCTCAGCGTCTCCCACCCAGCCCTTCAGCAGGCCCTCCTCGACGCGGCCGGCACCGCCGGTGCCAGGGTGTTCCGGCCGGCCTCACTCCGGGATGTCACATGGGACGGTGACCAGCCCGTCGTCACCATCGACGCGGATGGCCAGGCGATTACCCTGACACCTCGCCTGCTCGTTGGGGCGGACGGCCCGCACTCGGCGGTGCGGCGCCACCTCGGCGGCCAGGGGGTGAGCGATCCTCCCCGCCACGCGATCGGCGGCGCACTGCTGCGAGGCATCGACCTGCCGGAAGACGCGGCCCACCAACTGTACTTCGAGGGTGGGTTCACGATGATCTTTCCGCAACGTGACGGCCGCAGCAGGGTCTATTACGTGTGCTCCACGGCGGAAGCCGACCGCCAGCAGCGCGCGAACCAGCCGGCCACCCTGATCGGTCGCCTCGCAGAGCTCCTCCCTGCGGGTGCCATGAAGAACGTCGTGTCCGAAGGGCCGGTCGGCTTCTTCCCGAACTCCGAGCGACTGGCCACCGTGAAACACGGACCGAACACGGTCCTGATCGGCGACGCAGCCGGCTCGAACGATCCCAGCCAGGGACACGGACTCTCGCTCGTGTTCAGGGACATCCGCGACCTGGCCGATCGTCTCGCGGCGTCGGAATGGTCAACGGTGCCGGAGGCGTTCGCCGAAGCGAGAAGCCGCGACCATGGCGTCCTGCGCGCCCATGCCCAGTGGGTCGCTCCTCTTTCGACGGAAACGGGCCCTGACATCGAGGCACTGAAGAATCGAATCGCCCGTGCTCGCGAGCTGGATCCCACAGCGGGTGGCTTCGCCCGGATCTTTGCCACGGGACCCGCTGGATTGCAGGCCGATGAGGCTGCCCGGCGTCATTTCCTCGGTGAGGACCTTGAATCCGATTGACATCCACGCACGTACATATGAACGTACGAGGTGTTGGCCGACAGGGATGCGGTCGCCGCAACTGGCAAGTGGCTCGCCGCAACGCCTGAGCCTGTAGCGATTCCAGTGACAAACTGGTACAGTAGCCTGCAAGACCCGTCCGGATCAAGCGCCTGCTGGCTCCAGGCATGGTTATGTGAACTTCACATCGTGATTCGGGCGCAGTAGTCAAGGGAATGAGGGGAGACTTCATGAGACGACAGCTGTTGCGTGCTGTAACGGTGCTCATCGCCGTGGTGATGCTTGCACCGGTCCCCGCTCAGCCCGCGGCCGCAGAGAGTGTCACGGCGTGGGTGGAGACAGGATCGAAGACACCGGGTGTCGGCTGTGCAGTCGACGTGAGTGTCGAGGTCCGCTCCGGCGGCGGTCCGCTCACGAACGCGGACGTCTCCGTCGCCCTCGTCGAGGACGGCACGAGCAACGTGATCTCGGTCGACAGGAGCGTGACCAACGGCTCGGGCATCGCCTGGCTCGTGATGGACACCAGTGGTGCCTGGGACGGACTGAAGGGCTGGATGGAGGTGTCGGTCAACGGCAGCTACATCGGTGGCCAGACGATCCGCATCACCGACGGTGCCTGCTCCGGCAACGGCACGCTGGTCGAGATGAACGGCACGACCACCACCACGATCAACGGTGGATCGAACTCCGGCTCGTCGTCGGCTGCCTCATCCGACAGCAGCAAGGTCGTCATTCCCAACGTCGTCACCTACCAGCAGCAGCGCGGCCTCAGCTGCGAGTACGCCTCGCTGGCCATCGCGACCGGTGCCCTTGGCAACTGGACGAGCGAGTACGACTTCGAGAGCGTCGTGCCGCTCAATGACAACCCGCACTGGGGCTACCGCGGCAACATCAACGGCACCTGGGGCAACACCGACGACTATGGTGTCTACGCCGCCCCGCTGGTTCCCGCACTCGAGCACTTCGGGTTCACCGGCACCGCCTTCTACGGTGAGACCGGCGACCTCAAGGCCGCCATCGACCGCGGCGAGCCCACCCTGGTCTGGCTGGGCATGGGTGGCGACATCACCCACAATGAATACACCGCCGATGGCACGCGCTACCAGCTCACGCAGTACATGCACGTGATGGTCGCCTACGGGTATGACGATGGTGGGGTCTACCTGTCCGACCCGGGCACCGGCAAGTACAAGTACTACGACTGGGGCACCTTCAACTGGATGTGGGGCATCATGGACGGCATGGCGCTGAGCGTCTCCCGGTAACCCGACATCCCTCGATCGATTGCGGAAGCGAGCGGGACGGTCCATGGGCCGTCCCGCTCGCGTTGCATCAGGGCCAATCGGCCCCTATAGTCCGTACCAGTCGCACCACCATCGATCAGCCAGTGGAGGAATCCCATTCATGGAACACCCTCGCGATCGCAAGGTTGGCCTCGGTTTCGACGACCGGTACCTCCAGCACAACGCTGGCGAGTACCTGATCGGGTACCGTGAGCGATTCCCCTTCGCCGAGCCGGTGCCACATCTCTCGAGTCCCGCCATCCTCGGTCGGGCGAAGCACCTCATCGACCTCCATGGGCTCTCCCGATTGATGATCCCCATCGGCACCCGCGAAGCCACCGACGACGAGCTTGCGCTCTATCACACCGAAGGACACATCCACAAGGTACGAGAAGTCGGCAAGCAGGGCGGAGACACGGGGGTCGGTGCCCCGATCGGGCCAGGGGGCGATGTCATCGCGAGACTGGCGGTGGGCGGTGTGATCGAAGGCGTCAACGCGGTCTTCACCGGCGAGGTCCACCATGCGCTCTGTCTCGTGCGACCGCCCGGCCACCATGCCATGAGCGACCAGGGCATGGGATTCTGCACGTTCGGCAACGTGGCGATCGCCGCCCGGTACGCACAACAGGCCCACGGCGCGAAACGTGTCGCCATCCTCGACTGGGACGTCCATCACGGCAACGGCACGCAGGACGCCTTCTACGAGGACCCCAGCGTCCTGTTCGTCTCGATTCACCAGCAGGACCTCTTCCCGCCCGTCGGCTGGGGCTCGCTCGACCAGATCGGAGAAGGGGCTGGCGAGGGAACGACCATCAACATCCCGCTCCCGGCAGGCAGTGGCAATCCCACCTACTTCGCCGCCATGAACGAGATCGTGATCCCCGCCATCCGGGCCTTTGGCCCGGACCTGATCCTCGTGTCGGCCGGACAGGATGCCTCGGTGATGGACCCGCTGGGACGGATGTCGCTCACAACCGCAGCCTACCGGGTGATGACCGGGCTCATGCGCGACCTCGCCGACGAGGTGTGCGACAGCCGGCTGGTGATCGCGCTCGAAGGCGGGTATAGCGACATCTATGCGCCATACTGCACCGCCGCCATCGCCGAGGGTCTCGTGACCGGCATCGGTGGGTTCAGTCCGGTGACAGAGCCCTATGGCTCCCGCGCCGAGACGATGCCCGCCACCCGGGCGATCGGTCTCGATGCCCGTGCCGCCCTCGATGCGGCCCGCGAAGCCCACGCGGCGCACCTGGCGGATGCTCCCGAACCAGAACCCGCCGTCGATGAGAGCTCCGCGGTTCCTCGCTGAGCGGCACCGGCCGTGACGCTCACCATCCACTTCCTCCGACATGGCGAGAGCCAGGCGAACGTCGACCGTAGTTTCGCCAATCGGGTCGACCTTCCCGCGGCGCTCACCACGCGCGGACGCGAGCAGGCCACGGACCTGGCCGGACGGCTTGCGGCGGTCCCCCTCACCCATATCTACTCGAGCCCTCTCCAACGCGCGCGTGAGACCGCCGAGGTGATCGCAACCCGCCTCGGCCTCCGGACGATCGACGTCGACGCCCTGCGGGAGTACGACACGGGTGAGTTCGAGGGACTCCCGTACGATGGCGACGCGGCGTGGAGGTGGCGCGAGTACGAGCGAATCGACGAGGCCTGGCGCCGTGGTCAACGACACGCCCGGCTGCCAGGTGGAGAGAGCCTCGCCGACATCGAGGCGCGGTTCGTGCCGTTCATGGCACAGATCGCCAGCATCCACGGTGCAGACAACGAGATTGCCGTCGTCAGCCACGGAGGGCTGTATCGCACGATGCTGCCGCTCGTCCTCGACAACCTCCCGGTCGACCACGTGGCGATGCGACCACTTGGGCATTACGAATCGATCGTGGCCATGCTGATTGACGAGAGGTGGCGATGCGTCAGCTGGGGCGATCAGCCCCTCCCACCGACCACGTCGTAGTGCCCGTTTCGCTCCATCCAGTCGCGTGTGAACAGGATGAGCTGCCGGACCTCATCGGCTGCGTCCATCTCCTCGCCATGTTGCCACCGCTCTGCCCGCTCGACGAGGCTGGCGACCCATTCCTCGGGAACGGTCTCGCGGACCCACCTGGCCGCAACACGCTTCGAGACGACCCGGTCATGGACATCTCGGTGCATGATGCGACAGAGCGTGAGGGTCACATAGGCCTGGATGTGACTGCTGCGAAAGTACTCGGGATCATCGACCGTGGGCAGCCATTCCTCGAGCAGATCCCTCCTCGAGGCTGCACGGACGTCGTCGATGTCCACCATCGGCACGAGCTCGACCGGCTCAGGACCCGCCAGCGCCACCCCGCAATCACGCAGCGCGTAGAGATTGATCAGCCACTCATTGCCGTATCTCGGATCCGGATCCCAGAACGCACCACCGTTGATGTATGGGCGTGGAGTCGCTGGCGGCTCGATGCTGTCGAGCATGTCCTCCGTGATATAGGAGCCCTCGATTCGCTCCGCCCAGACTGGATGCCTCTCCGCGACACCAGCGTGCAGCGCCGCAACCCGATTGCGCTCATCCGACCGCATTCGGCGCTGGAGCACCGCAAGGAAATCGATGTCGCTGCTGCCACGATCGAAATCCCCATAAGTCAGCGATCCCGTCAGATAGAGCCCGGCCAGCGCATCGCCCAGGATGCTCACGACTCCATCAGCAAGATCCGCAAGAATCGCATTCACATCCTCGTACGGTGTAAGATGCAGGATCTCCGCACGCGACAACCGCCTCACGGCGCCATCACCGGGCAGGGTCATCGAACGGATGCTCGAGGCCCAGTCGCTGGGCGAGATCCCGCAGCTCGAGGACGAGGCCCGGCGCGACCGGCACCCCTTCCAACCGGTTGCGGCGCTCCGCCTCGGCCTCTGGCTCACCCGGCACGATCACCGGCCCGGGCGCGTCATCGGCGGTCGGCGTGTCGTGGAGCTCGCGGATCATGTCGTCCATCTCGCGACGGAACTCGTCCGGATCCCGAAATGCGTCGATCCTCCAGGCCATGAAGAAGTGCCCGGTGCCGGGGGGCTCCTTCTGCTCCCAGGCGCGGCCAACGTGGTTGCTCCAGACGTTGCCGGAGAGGGGACCAGTAAGAATCTCAACCAGCAGACCCAGCCCATACCCCTTGTGACCGGAATGCTCCTTCGGTCCTCCGAGCGGTGTCAGCCCCTTCACCTGGTGCGGATCGGTCGTGGGCCTGCCTTCCACATCGACTGCCCAGCCCTCGGGGATCGGCAGACCGGCACGGCGGGCAATCTCGATCTTTCCCCACGCCACCGTACTGGTGGACATGTCGAGGACGAAGGGATCTCCCGACGCGGGCACCGCGAAGGCAATCGGGTTGGTGCCGAGTCGAGGCTCGCGCGCGAACGTTGGAACCACGAGCCGGCTGGCGTTGGTCATCGCCATGCCTCCGAGCCCTTCGGCCGCCGCCATGCACGCGTAGGTGCCGGCGATGCCGAAGTGGTTGCTGTTCCGGACGGTAGTCATGCAGATCCCGACATCCTTCGCCTTGGCGATCGTCCTTCGCATGGCCTCGGGGCCGATCAGGAGTCCCAGACCGAAGTTGCCATTCAATGCCAGCGTGCACGGCGTCTCACGGTCGACCTCGAGCCGAGCGTCGGCGCGATCGAAGCCGCGCTGCAGGCGTGAGACGTACCCGGCGAGGCGTCCCAGGCCGTGGCTCGCAACGCCGCGGAGGTCGGCCAGCAGGAGAATCTCCGCCGCCTTCACCGCACGCTCGCGATCGAGCCCGCCAGCGACGAGCGCCGACACGGTGAAGCGCCGCAGATCGTCGAGCGGGTAACGAACCTCGGTCACGGCGGTCGTGTCATCGATGTCCCTGGTGTGCGTCATGTCCATCCTCACTCCCTGACGTTGCTCCCATTCGATTGTCGCACCGGATCGCCCGGTGTGGACCCTTTCCTTGACGCACCGGAAGTCGATGGATAGGATTCTGGGAGATCACCTCGCATGGTGCGGGGTGTTTGCGGTGGGTTGAGCGATCGCGCTCCCCATTCGTCCCCGTGAAGGGAGCTTCGTTGGACGCTGGCAGTCCTCGGTATCACGATCAATCGAGACCCTGGTTCCAGCCGAGCCGACGAAGGCGCTGACCTGCGCTGCCTTCCGCCCCGGGCTGGTGCCGGGGCGATGTGTCCGGTCAAACCCGGACCAGGAAAGGCGGTGCAACATGCAGCAGAACACCCGCAAGACCGTCCGCTACTACATCGACCGCGACGCCGATACCCCGGTGGTTCGGTCGGTCCCGGTGAAGCGAGCGAATCTTCCCAACGCCTCCAGGGTCACCGGGCAGGCAGATTCCGCGACCACGCACTACAGCGCTTCCGAAAGCAGGCGTCGACACGCCCGGCAGCGCCTCGCCGAGCTGTTCCAGACGGTACATCGACATCGCACGCCGACGTCATGACGGCCCTGATCGCCTTCATGCCTGAGCACCCGAGCATCGGGCAGGGTCAGGCATGACCATGACCGATCCGGAGCGAGTCACCGACAGCCGAGCGGACACCCCGGTTGAGGAGTCACTCCTCGACCAGATTCGGGATGCCGTCGCGGTCGGAGACGTCGAGCGAGCGCGGGCGTGTGCCCGCAGGATGCTCGAAGACGACGCGCTCGCGTTGCTCGAGGACCTCTCCCCGGAGGAGCTGAGTCGACTCTTCGCCTTTCTCGGTGAGGAGTCGCTCGCGACCCTGCTGGCGCGTCTCGACGTGCACGACGCCGCGAGCATTCTGGGCCGAATGACGGCACCACAGGCGGCAGACATCCTGGAAGAGATCGATCCGGATGATGCCACCGACATTTTCGCCGAGATGGAGCAGTCGGACCCGGCGTCCGCGGGCACCGTCCTGATCGAGATGGACCCCGATGAGGCGGCCGAGATCCGGGATCTGATGGCCTATCCGCCGGACACCGCCGGTGGCATCATGACCCCGGCCTTCGTCGCCGTCTATCCGGATCTGCGCGTCGACGAAACCATTCGCGCACTCCGCCAGGTCGCGGAAGAGGCCGAGACCGTCAATTACGTCTACGTCATCTCACGCGACGACGAGTCGCTGCTCGGGGTCCTGCCTCTCTATCGCCTGGTACTCAACCAGCCGAACACGCTGGTCGGGGACATCATGGTGCCCGACATCGTCACCGTTCCGGTAGACGCCGACCAGGAAGTCGCGGCCCGACTGGTGAATGACCTGGATCTGCTCGCGATCCCGGTCGTCGACGACAGCAACCGGCTGCTCGGCATCATCACCGCCGACGACGTCGCCGACATCCTCGAGGAGGAGGCGACGGAAGACATCGAGCGCCTCGGTGGCTCCCAGCCACTGGAAGTCCCATATCTCCGGGCGAGCCCGTTGCTGCTGTTCCGGAAGCGGATCGTCTGGCTCCTCGTACTCTTCTTCGCGCAGTTCTTCACGGTAACCATCCAGGAGCACTACTCCACCATCCTCGAAGAGGTGATCCTGCTTTCCGCGTTCATCCCGATCCTGATCGGCACCGGCGGCAACGTCGGCTCCCAGACCGTCTCGACGATCATCCGTGCGATGGCGGTCGGCGAGGTGCAGACACGCCACCTGCTCAAGGTGGTCGGGAAGGAAGCTCTCACCGGTCTCGCGCTCGGTGTGGTGATGGGTGGCCTGATGTACTTCCGGGCCGAGCTGAGCGCCGGGAGCTCGGTGCAGATCGGACTGACGGTTGGCGCGACCGTGCTCGTCCTCACGATCTGGGCGGCGACCGTGGGCGCGGTGATTCCGATCGTCCTCAGCAAGCTCAAGATGGACCCGGCCGTCGTCTCGGCGCCGTTCATCAGCAGCTTCGTCGACGGTACCGGACTCATCATCTACTTCACCCTCGCCCGCTACTTCCTCAACCTCTAGCTCGCTGCCGTCGGCAACCCGGCACCGTGCGATCCACACCGGGCTGTCCTTTCTGGCAAATTCCTGCACCTCTTCCCGCTGCGCGAGCATCGCAAGTCGGGCTACAATCGCTTGTGCCACACAGGCACACACCCGTGAACCGCGACTGTCGGCTTTTCCCGCAGGCAAACAGGCAGGTAGATCCATGCAGCCTTCCGCAATCGCCGTTATCACCGAGCAAACCCAGAACGATGTGATCGCCGCGCTGCACGCGGCGGGGGTTGGGCATCTGACGCGGGTGATCCGGCAGGAGCGTGGCCGGATCGTCGACCAGCTGCGCCGCGCGGGCGTCGACACCAGCAGGATCCCCACCCCGGTCGTCGAAGCCGACCGGGTGGTCCTCGTTACCCCCGCGCCACGTGCCATCGAGACGGCCAGTCTCGTTCTGCAGCGGGGCGCCACGAGCGCGTGGATGGTCACCGCCGAGGCGGAGTGGGAAGCGGTGGATGACCGCCTGATCGAGATCGCCGCGACACGCGAGCTGCCAGCCCGACCGGTCCCGCCAGCCCATCGCTCCGGTCGCACCTTCCGCAAGCCGAACGTGAGGCGACGCCCTCGGCACGGGGTCTCGACACCGAACCGATCCTCCGGTGCTGGCGACTCCACATCGACCTAGCCTTACCCCATCGTGATAGCATCCTCCCGAGGAGGAGGAAGGATGTCGGGGCGACGCGAAGGGGTGACCGAGACACCACACCAACCGATCGCCACACAGGCGACCGCCTTCGCGCGCGACGCAATGGGTGGCCGACGCGGGCTCGCCGTGCTCGCCGGTCTTGCGGTCGTCGTGGGCGCGGGGTTGATCGCGCCGGGCCATTCACCTGGCATATGGGTGTGGGTGCGCGTCCTGGCGATCGCGATCCTCGTCTCGCTCTCACTCTCGACCATCGCAGCAGTCCGCGACGGGTCCTGGCGATCCGAGGCGATCTCACCGGTGATCATTTGGGGCAGCCTCCTGCTTGCCCTCAGCTTCAGCCTCAGCTTCAGCGTCCTCACCGCCACGATCGCGGCCATCACCCTCGTGCTGCTCCTGCTCCATCTGTCTGCGGCGGCCAACGACAATGGCACCGTGTTCTGGGCGCTCGTCGCGACCCTGGTTCCCCTGTGGGTCTGGAGCGCATTCGACGCGTGGGACCGCTGGCTCCTGATGCTGGTGCCCGTGGCTGCGATTGGCATCGTCTCGCTCGAACACGGGCTGCGGGCTGACCTGGTTGACGATGGATCCAGAGAGCGACTGGCCGCATGGATCGGTGTCGTCGCCATCGGCGCGATCCTGCTGCTCACCACGCTGCTGACCCGCATCGATGCCTCCTGGGTGATCGGCGGCAACGTCATCGTGGCAGCGCTCGTGCTGATCGACACGTTCATGATCGGGCACGTTCAACGGAAGCGCATCCCGTCGGTTGGACTGCCCGTGGTCGCCCTGGTGATTCTCATCTTCTCGTGGCTGATCGCGCTGTGACCGAGACCATCCTCGCCATCGACATCGGCACCTCCTCGATCAAGCTGCTTCTCGTGAGCCGGGACGGAGACGTGCTGGCTCGGCGGCGTATCTCCCACGACACGAGCCACCCCGTACCGGAAGCCGCGGAACAGGATCCCGACGTCTGGTGGAGCAACCTCGCCGACGGCATCCGGCACGTCACCCGTGTGATCAGGGCGGGCATCTCGGCCCTGGCGGTGACCGGCCAGATGCATGGGCTGGTCGTGCACGACGCGCAGGGTCACGTCCTGCGTCCGGCGATCACCTGGCAGGACCGTCGCAGCGAGTCCACGCTACCGCACCTGCTCGACTCGCTCGCACCGGTGACCCCTCCGGTTTCGGCCGGTTTCCAGGCGGCGTCCTGGCACTGGCTCGCGCAGGCGGAGCCCGCGGTCGGCGCGCGAGCGCAGCGCGTCCTGCTCCCGAAGGACGAGATCATCTACCGACTCACCGACCGACATGTCACCGATCCCAGCGATGCGGTCGGCACTGGGTGGTTCGACCCGATAGCCGGCACCTGGGACCGACGAACCGTGGAGACCGCTGGGGCACGGATCGACCTGCTGCCGGAGATCGTACCGTCGGGATCGATTGTCGGAGAGCTGCCCCCCCATGCCGCGATGCAACTCGGTCTCACGCCAGGCATTCCTGTGGTGATTGCCGGCGGAGACGCCGCAGTCGGAGCGTTCGGGGCTGGCGCGACGCACGAATCGACGCCTCTTCTCATGCTGAGCACTGGCTGCCAACTCCTGGTCCCCACGGACGAGACACCATCAGGCAACGACCATAGGTGGGCACTCTGGCCAGCAGCAACCGTGCCGGGTCACGCGCCGTGGCTTCGTGTCGGGGCCACCCTCAACGGTGGCAGTGCGATCGGCTGGGCGCGATCGACCTTCGGCGATCACCTGGCACCGCCAGACGACTCCGGGCCGATGTTCGTCCCCTATCTCGCCGGCGAGCGATTCCCGGTCTCACGCTCGAGCTCGACCGGAGCGTTCTTCCATCTCGGTGGACACCATGGGCCCGGCCACCTCCTGCGAGCGGTCTTCGACGGGGTTGCGCTGGCAACAGCCGACGCGCTGGCGGCCATGGGCGGAGCGCTCTCGACCGACGTACCGCTCCTCGTCGGAGGGGGCGGGGTTCGGGACGACGCCTGGGTTGCGGCGATCTCGACAGCGTTCGACCGCCCCCTGCGTGTCGTGTCCGAGGCGGATCTGTCGGCGTGGGGAGCGGCAAGACTCGCGGCGTCGTGCCTCGGGTGGATGGACCCCAACGACGAGCCGGAGGCGTGGCTGCCACCGATCGGGGAGACTGAGCGACCTGCCATGGCCGAGGGGATGGCCCTCTCCCGGCTCGAGCGATTCCGTCTCCTCGCCAAGCTGGTCGGGCTTACCGACGAGGGGGGCAACGGATGATTCGGCGAAACGACATCACCCTGGTGCAACGGTCGACCGCCACCCGAGGATCCGGCGAGCCCGGCACCGTGCTCGACCGCTACCTGGGATCCAGTGAGGGGGCCGCAGTGGCGACCTACTGTATACCGGATGAGGCGGAGCGAGGGGGCATTCTCGAGGTGCGGCTGGTCGACACGTCATCCCTCGAGCCCGAAATTGGGGCATCCAGTGCACGCGTGCATTGGCACCTGCTCTGGGCGCGGGACGAATCCAGTGCAGCGGTGACCCTGTCGTCGGATTGCAAGGAGCGCACCTGGCCGATCGCACCCGGCGATACGGTCAGCGTCCCGGCCGGTTTCCGCCTCGCAGCAAGGGGTGGACACCTGGCGCTGGCCATATCGGTCCGGTCTGACGAGGCCATCGATGTCGCACCGCATCCTCCCAGCCATGGGACCGACTTCTTCGCCGGGCACAACCGGCGCACGACCATTCCGGTGCCGGGCCCGGTGTCACTGTCGCGGTGGAAGCTCACGCAGCCGCTGGACGTGCGAGAACACCATCAGGGCGACCTGCTCCTGGTGGTGCTCGCCGGCGAGCCAGCCGTCCTTACCGGCACCACAGTGCTCGCACCACGCCGAGGCGAGGTGGTCTTCGGGCCCGCCGATACCAGCCCACAGGTGCTGCCCAACGGCCTCACCTATCTGCTGGTGATGGCTCACGCGTGATGCCGCAATCCCGTCTGGCCAGCCGACCGCGTCACGCCAGTCCAGACCAGCGGCGGGAACCTTCATCGCCCCCGCGCCCGTAGGTCGAGCGCATCCCGCAGGGAGTCACCGAGCACGTTGATCGCCAGAACCGTCAGGAAGAGGGAGACGCCGGGAAACGTCGACGCCCGCCATGCCTGCTGGAGGCGCGCCTGTCCCGCGCTCACCATGCTTCCCCAGGTGGGCACGTCTGGCACCCAGGAACGACAGCGATGCCCCGGCGAGGATGGCGAAGGCGACGACGAACGTGGCCTGCACGATGAGTGGGGACAACGAGTTGCGCAGGATGTATTTCCACAGGATCCGCCAATCGCCCATACCGATCACCCGGGCGGATTCGACGTACAGCTCCCTGCTGTTCATGAGCGTCGTGCTCCGCACCAGGCGCACGATGTTGGGAGCGTACACGACGGACGGTCCGCTGGGGGACTCCGAGCTCAGCCTAGATGATGGCGAAGGGGACCATGATGGCGAGGCTAGCTGGATGCTCGGGAAGGCCTCCAGCCCATCCATCACCCGCATGAGCGGCGTATCGATCCTGGGATAGCAGCCGGCAACGAGGCCCAGCAGCGAGCCGATCGCGGGCGCGTCGATCATCACGGGATTCCCCCAGCTCGACAGAGAACTCGCCCCCTCGAAATGCTGGGGAGTGTCTTCGACGGCTGGTGTCTACGCACAACCCAGGGTCTACTCGGCCCTCCCGCATCGCGCCACGTTCCCAGCTGGAACGAGTGATCTCCACTCCACGGAGTCGCCTCGGGTTACGAACGAGGACCATAATTGTCCGCTGTCGCAGTCATCATGGTGGCATCGGATTCGGAGGAGACCTGTCGTGAGCGACAAGCGAATGGAGCGCGAGATGCTGCGTGGACTGGCCACGATCACCTTCCAGGCGGATGACCTCGCGGACGCGAGGAAATGGTACGCGGAGGTACTGGGCACCGACGCCTACTTCGAGCGGCGTGTCGCCTTGCCGGGCGAAGAGGCGGAGCGCCTGGCGTACATCGAATTTCGCATCGGCGACTATCAGCATGAGCTGGGCATCGTCGACCGCGCGTTCGTCCCAAATGGCCAGGTACAGGGCCCGGCCGGTGCCATCGCCTACTGGCACGTTGACGACGTGAACGCGTCGTTCGAGCGCCTGATCAGCCTGGGTGCGACGGAGCACCAGCCACCGATCATGCGCGGGGAAGGGTTCGTCACGGCCAGCGTCGTCGACCCGTTCGGCAACATTCTCGGCGTTATGTACAACCGGCACTACCTCGACGTCCTGGCATCGAGCTAGGCATCTCGCCGGAGACGCGCTTTCGAGCACCGCCTGCCAGTGACGGCAGGAGAGACTCAGGAGCGACCATGGACGACCAGCGACCGATGGGAGACCGCGACCCACTCACCACGTTCTTCGTTCGATATGGAGATGCGCTCGCATCCGGCAACCTGCCGGGGATCTCCAGTTGCTACGATGTGCCAGCGCTGGTCGTACATGATCGTGGTGCCATGGCCATCGATTCCCGCAGGCAGGTCGAGGACGCATTCGACGGCGCAGCCGAAGTACACCGGGCGGCGGGGCTGGTCGCCGCCCGTCCGACGGTACTGACAGTCGAGCCACTTACCGATGTCCCTGCGATCGCGAATGTCTACTGGGACTACTGCGACGCGGAGGGACGCAGCCGGGAGCAGGACGGGTATCGGTATCTGCTGCGCTACACCGCCGGCGGACCGCTGATCCAGGTCGTGGTCGAGACGCCACCAGCCCGATCTGCCTCGGCACCTCAGGTCATCAACGATCCGTCACCATCTTGAGTGGTCCAGCACCAGCGGGATGCCGAGCACGCTGGAGCCGAAATGGTCGCCGTGGCCAACATCGACCATCTCGACATCGGCACCATGCCCCGCGAGGGTCTCCCCGGCGTGCTCGGCATTCGCGCCTGGCACATCTCTATCGCGGCTGGATGCGTAGGGAGTCACGGGCACGTCGGGGCGCCAGGCGCAGGTGGCGTCCGCCACCGCGAGCGCCTCACGCAAAGCTCCTTCCGGATGTTCCAGACGGTCGGGGAACCCAGGAGTGAACAGCTCAGCAGGTCGCGAAACCGGGATGCCCTCGAACACCCCGTCGGTAGCGTGGTTCCCGTCGATCAGCATCTCGACGACCGATGCGTACGGGTCGAGAAATGCCTCCTCCGGTGCCCCGAAGAGCCCATGGTGCCGATTCCAGGCAACGATCAGGCAGGGGAGATGCTAAGGAGTCGATGCGATGTCGCCACCCAGGCCAGCCTGGAGCGAGCCTGTGAAAACGCATGGTCCGCTGATCTGCGCGAGCGCACCGGGCCTGAACGCGCCGTCCATCGTCGACCGACGTGCCTGACCGAGTGTCATGATGGCAGGGCCACCTTGTGAAAAGCCACTCACGAGCACACGATCGTCCAGGTGCCGCTGCTCCTGTACGTCGACGGCGCGTGTGACACACAACGCGTCGACGGAGGC
>Ga0182741_1002973_pt1 | contig 18731 bp, 13 predicted proteins | sample eDN5th37CBELigOP_FD_128874 | JGI IMG/M metagenome (GOLD analysis project Ga0182741, IMG submission 128874) | Enriched Organic Plus compost microbial communities from Emeryville, California, USA - eDNA 5th pass 37_C BE-Lig OP (version 2) (version 2) ... | reverse complement strand
GCACCGGCCACGACAGGCGCGAACGTCCGAATTATTGGCATAAATCGCGCGAGCACTATCGTTTTGCCGCCATGTTTCTCGTAGAACGCATGAGCGCGTTCGAGATGTTTCCGGTTGAAGAAGATCGATTGCTCACGGGTGAAGATCCTCGGGCCCGTCGCCTTTCCGATGACGTAGCCCAACGAGTCTCCGGTGATGGCGGCCACCGACAGGATGGCTCCGAGGAGGTATACGTCCAGGAACCCGTGTGCCGCGAGCAGCCCCGCGGTCACGAGCAGGGAATCACCCGGGAGAAAGAACCCGATGAGGAGTCCCGTCTCGGCGAATATGATGGCGGTAAGAACGAAGTATCCGCCCCAGCGGATCAGCCCCTCGAGGTCCGACAGCTGGTTCCACAGATCTATGAGTATGTGCATCTGGCTCCCGACGTGATGACTGCTCCGTGACAATCCATGAAGTTCGACAGGCACGCTCTACTGGTCAACTCCGGTCTCTCAAAGGAGAGGCCGCCGATCCATGACGCACATCCATACTATCGGCCATTCCACCAGATCGCTCGATGAGCTCGTGGCTCTGCTGCGGCGCCACGGCGTGGAGCATCTCGTGGACGTTCGCAGCCATCCCGGGTCGAGGCGATATCCGCACTTCGGCCGCGACGCGCTCGCGGCCTCGCTCCCCTCGCTCGGGATCGCATACTCCCACCAGCCGGACCTCGGGGGGCGACGGCGCAGCCTCGCCGAATCCCCCAACGGCGCCTGGCGCAACGCGAGCTTCCGCGCCTACGCCGATTACATGGGTACGGACGCGTTCAATATCGCCCTCGATTCGCTGGTGGAGCTCTCGGATACCGACAAAGTAGCCATCATGTGCGCCGAAGCAGTCCCCTGGCGCTGCCACCGATGGCTCATCTCCGATGCATTGGTCACGCGCGGAGTCGGCGTGTGTCACATTCTGGACGCGAGCGCCCAACCCCACTCGCTCACGCGTTTCGCCGTGGTGCGCGATGGGAAGGTCACCTACCCGGCCGAATCCACTCCCATATCCCACCCCGATCTTTTCGGCTGATCTCCACCGGCATCTGGTACGCGAGTTGCACTTTCAGGGGTATCGCAACTCCGAACCTCATCATGGAGCCAATCATGCTCTGGACGATCGCGGTAATACTCTTCATCCTCTGGCTGCTCGGCTTCGTGGTACTGCACGTCGGCGGCGGCCTCATTCACATTCTCCTCATCCTCGCCATCATCGCCATCGTCTGGCGTCTCGTCACCGGGAGATCGGTGGTGTAGCGCGGAAAGGGGAGGGGGTCACCTCCCGACCCCGGGATCAGCTCTCGACCTGCTGATCGCACCCGGCAGATGCCGGGTGCGATCAGCAGGTCGAGAGCTGATCCCGTTTTTTTTCGCCGCTATCTTTCCCCCGATGCCATCTCCGGCCGCCAGCTCCCTCGACATCTTCGTAGTCTCGCACACTCACTGGGATCGCGAGTGGTACCTGCCGGCGGGGCGCTTCAGGCAGCGGCTCGTCGCGCTCGTGGACGAGTTGCTCGGCGGCGCGGCCACTCCGGAGAAGCCCTTTCTGCTCGACGGGCAGGCGGTGCTGATCGACGACTACCTGGCCGTGAGGCCGGACGCGCGCGAGAGGCTGGGGGAGCTGCTGCGCGACCGATCGCTCGAGGCCGGGCCGTGGTACGTGCTGGCGGATGAGCTCATCCCATCGGGAGAGGCGCTGGTACGCAACCTCCTGGCCGGCCGTGCGGTGCTCCGTTCGCTCGGCGCCGAGTCGCCGCGCGTGCTCTATTGCCCCGACTCGTTCGGCCACCCGGCTGCGCTCCCCGTGCTTGCCGAAGGTTTCTCCCTTCCGCTCATAGTGCTCTGGCGCGGCTACGGTGGAGCAGCGTGGCCGGCGGGCGACACGTTTCGCTGGCGCGCGGCGGGCGGCGCGACGGCGCTGGTGTATCATCTCGCGTGCGACGGCTACGAGCTGGGATCCAGCCTACCCGACGAACCACGCGCCGCCGAGGCTCGGTGGGAAGCGATTCGCGATGCGTTGGCGCCGCGCGCCGCCGTGGGAGTGGTGCTCCTTCCCAACGGCGCGGACCATCACGCGCTGCAGCCACGGTTGGAGCGCGCCCTCGAAGCGCTGGCACGTGCGGCGGCGCCCGCCGCACGCATCCAGAGCGCGTCGCTCGCGCGTTTCGCCGCCGCGCTCGACGCCGCAGCGCGCGAGACCGAGCTTCCCGTCGTGGGCGACGGTTCATCGGGCGTGGAGCTGCGCGACTCGTACGGCTACACCTGGACGCTGCAGGGCACCTTCGCATCGCGCGCCGCGCTCAAGCGCCGCAACGCGCACGCCGAGCGGCTCCTAGTGCGCGACGTGGAGCCGTGGGTCGCGCTCTGCTCGGCGCGCGATCGCAGTGGGCGTGCCAGCGCGCTCCTGCACGCGGCGTGGAAGACGCTCCTCCTCTGTCACCCCCACGACACCATCTGCGGCTGCTCGATAGACGAAGTCGCGCGCGCCATGGCGGCCCGGCTCGAAGATGCCACGAGCCAGGGGAGGGGACTGCGCGACGATGCGCTGCTCGGCATAGTGGGGCACGACCCGGCGTTCGCGCGCCTCTCGCCCGCAGCGTGGCGCCCGGTGGTGGTCGTGCGCAACGCCGCCGCCCGGACGCGTGGAGGGATGGCGGAGCTGGAGATCCTCCGGCTCCGCGAGCACGTGCGCGTGGGACCCGGGTCGGCGCCCGCCCCCCGTGCGGCCACGAGCACCATCACCAGCTCCGACAGCGAGGCCGCGCCGCTCCCGCCGTTCTCCATCGCGGAAGGGCGCGTCATCTTCCAGTCGCTCGACCGCAGCGTGAGACACGACCGGATCGAGTCGCCGACCGCCTATCCGTACGACGACCTCGTGGAGAGCGAACGGGTGGTGGCGTGGGTGCCTCCGGTCGCCGGATACGGCACGCACTCGTTCACCATCGACGATCCGTCCGACGATCCGTCGCGCGCGCGACGGACTGCCGGCCAGACGCTCGTCCTTCCGGTGAACGTCAGCGTGACGGAACGTTCGCTCGACAACGGCGAGCTCCGCGTGATGATGGACGATGCCGGCGCGATCCGCATGGAGTCGCGCGAGCTGGATGTCGCGTTCGAAGCGCTCATGGGCTTCGAGGACGTGGGCGACGTGGGAGATCTCTACACCCACTCGCCCTGCGCACCATGCATCACCGACGCTCGCTTCGCAGGCGCGCGCCTCCACCACGCCGGGCCTCTCCGCGGCGAGCTGCATGCAACGTGGACGATTGCAATTCCCGAGTTCAGCGTTCGCTCCGGCCGCTCCGCGCGAACGCGTGATACCACGCTGCACGCCGCGTTCACGCTCGATGCGGGCGCGCCCTTCCTGCGCGTGCGCGTATGGGGCACCAACGAGTGTCGCGATCACCGGCTCCGTGTAGTCTTCAGAAGCGCGATCTCCGGCGCCGAGCTATGGGCGGATGCGGCCTTTGGACCGGTGCGGCGCAGCCAGGTGGTCGCTCGCGACACTCACGCCGAAACGCCGCCGCCCACCGCACCACTGCACCGCTACGTCACCCTCGCCGGCGCGAAGCACGGGCTCACCCTCTACTCCGACGGGATGGCCGAGTACGAGGCCACGCGCGCGGGCGACATCGCGGTGACGCTCGTCAGAGCCGTGGGGGAGCTGTCGCGCAACGACGTCCCCGAGCGGCCGGGGCACGCGGGCTGGCCGGTCGACACCCCGGAAGCGCAGTCACTCGGCGCCTTCGAAGCACGCTTCGCTCTCCTCCCGCACCGCGCGCGAGGCGACGCGACGATCGCTCTCGTGGAGCGTACCGCCGACGACGTGCTCCTTCCGCTCCGCGGCACGACGCTGCGCTCGGCGCTCGCCACGCCCGCGCCCACATCGGGCGTGCAGCTCGTGCTCGATGATGCGCCGGAGGAGCTCGCGGGCGCGATCGCGTTCTCCGCCTGCAAGCCGGCGGAAGATGGCAACGGCATCGTCCTGCGTTGCGTCAACCTCACCGACCGCCCGCTTCGCGCGCGCTGGCGACTGGGGATCCCGGTATCGGCGGCATTGCTCGCGCGGCTGGATGAGACTCCGATCGAAGACCTCGCGCTCGAGGGGCGCGACATTCCCTTCCGGGCGCGCCCCCACGCGGTGACGAGCATCATCGCGCGCTGACCGCGATCTCTCGCGAGTGTTCGGCGTTTGCGTGAGCGGCGTCATTTCTCACCCACCACGCGACTCAACTGCGTCCCCGGATCGTCAGTACCTCCTCGCCGGCGAGCCGGTCGCGGAGCGCGTCGCCCAGGAGCGTGCAGGCCAGCACGGTGACGATCAGCGCGAGCCCCGGCGCCAGCGCCACCCAGGGCGCCATGACTATGCTCTCGCGTCCGTCGGAGATCATGTTCCCCCAGCTCGGGCGCGGCGGCTGGATCCCCAGCCCGAGAAAGGAGAGGCCGCTCTCCAGCAGGATCGCGCTCCCCACACCCAGCGTGATCGCCACCACCGCGGGGCCCAGCGCGTTCGGGATGACGTGGCGCCAGAGTATGCGTGCCGGGGAGGCGCCCAGGGCGCGCGCGGCCTCCACGTATGGGCGTCTTCCCACGCCCAGCGCCTCCGCGCGCACCAGACGCGCCACGCCCATCCACCCGGTCGCCATCAGGACCACTATCACCAGCGTCACTCCGGGCGGCCAGAGCGAGGCGCAGACCAGCAGCAGCACGAGCCGCGGTACGGCGAGGAGCGCGTCGCTCACACCCATTGCCAGCCGGTCCGCCGCTCCCCCGAGCCAGGCGGCGGTGGCGCCCACCAGTATCCCCACGAGCCCCGCGAGCACCGAACCGACCACTCCCACCGTCAGCGATACTCGCGCGGCGAGCATCATCCTCGCGAAGATGTCGCGGCCGAAGGCATCGGTCCCGAGGATGTGCCGGTGGCCGGCCGGATCCACGGCGAGGGGAGGGAGGAGGCGCAGCGAGAGTACGTCGCCGATGGCGCGGGGATCGCTCGGCGAGAGCACGGGCACGAGAATCGCGCCCAGCAGCAGCGCGCCGAGCGTGATCGTGGCGAGCCGCTCGCGCCACCCCTTGCCTGTCGAGGGGAAGCTCATGCGCGCCGTCGCGGGTCGAGTACCGGCAGTGCCAGGTCGCCGGCCAGATTCGCCATTATCACCAGCGCGGCGTACAGCGCCGCGGCTCCCATCACCACCGGATAGTCGCGCTGCAGGATGGACGTCACCATGAGCTGCCCCATCCCCGGCCACGCGAACACCGTTTCCACGAACACCGAGCCGGCCAGCACGCCGGGGAGCGCGAGCGCGAAGAGCACCACCAGCGGAGGGAGCGCGTTCGCCAGCACGTGCCGCGCGTAGACCACCCTGGACACCACGCCTTTCGCGCGCGCGGTGCGAACGAAGTCGAGGCCGATGAGATCGGCCACGATGGTTCTGGTGTAGCGCGCGATGCCCGCGGCGCCGATCAGCGTCAGCGTGAGCACGGGGAGTACGGAGTGGCGCACGAGATCGGCGATGGCGCTGGAGGAGCCGGCCGCGCTGCCGGCGGGGTCGCGCATCCCGAAAGCGGGCAGGCGCAGCGCGGCCGGGAATCCCCAGCGCGCCGCTCCGTAGGTGAAGACCGCCACCAGCGCGAGCGCCAGCCAGTAGCTGGGTGCCGCGTAGATGCTCGTGGAGATTATCGTGAGCGCCGTGTCGGATGCGCGTCCGCGGCGCGCTGCCTGCACGGTGCCCACCACGATCCCCACCAGGAAGGTCAGGAGGAGCGAGACGACCCCCAGGGCGAGCGAGACCGGCAGGGCCTGCGCGAGCAGCCGCGTCACGGGCTCGTGCCGCGCGAAGCTCTCGCCCAGATCGCCCCTCAGCACGCCGCCAGCCCAGCGCGCATATTGTACGACGAGCGGGCGATCCAGCCCCAGCCGCGTCCGGGCGCGCGCCGCATCGGCCGCCGTGGCCGAGGGCGGGATCAGCAGCGCGGTCGGATCGCCCGGTGCCGCGCGTAGAAGGAGAAAGGTGAGCGTGAGGACGATCCAGAGCAGAATCGCGGCATCGAGCACACGCCTCGTCACTTGTCGCATCGTTTGATGATGATCTGCGGACGGCTCGCGTCAACCGCTCGGATGCTGGCCGTGTGCACGCTGCTCGCGTCCGGAGCGGCGTGCACGGCCGCCGAGGCGCGGCCGGCGGGTACGGTGGTGTACGCATCTGGCGCCGACCTGGAATCGGCCAACCCACTCGTCACCATCCACCCGCTCGCGCTGCAGATCCAGCGCTACGCGCTGTACGTCACGCTCGCGCGTTACGATGACTCGCTTCGCCCCGCGCCGTACTACGCGCGGAGCTGGCGTTGGTCGAGAGACAGCACGCGGCTCACCTTCCACCTCGCGCCGGGACTTCGCTGGCACGATGGCGCGCCCACCTCGGCGCGCGACGTCGCCTTCACCCTCGACGCAGCGCGCGACCCGGCCACCGGCTACCCGCGCTATGCCGATCTCGCGGATGTCGAATCGGTGACGGCGGCGGACGACAGTACGGTGGTCATCCACTTCGCGCGGCCGGCCACGCACTTCCCCCTGGTGCTCTGCGAGCTGCCCATCGCGCCGGAGCATCTCCTGCGCGACGTCCCCAGAGCGCGGATGCGCGAGTCGGTTTTCAACATGTACCCGGTCGGCAACGGCCCCTTCCGCTTCGTGGAGAGGCGCCCCGGCCAACGCTGGGTCTTCGAGCGGAACGCCGATTTCCCGCGGGAGCTCGGCGGCCCGCCCACGCTCGAGCGCATCGTGATCGCCGTGGTGGATGAAGCAGCCACCAAGTTCGCGGGACTCGTGAGCGGCGAGCTCGACGTGGCCGGCATATCGCCATCCATGGCGCACCTGGTCGCGAGCGATGCGTCGCTGCGCGTCGCCGACTATCCGACGCTCTCATCCAGCGCGATGATCTTCAACACGGCGCGCGCTCCCTTCGACGATGTGCGCGTTCGCCGCGCCATCGGTGTGAGCATCGACCGCGCCCGCCTCATCCAGGCGGCGCTGGCGGGCTACGCGACGCCCGCCGACGGCCCGCTTCCCACCGGCCACCCATATGCCGCACCCGAGCGGCCGGCGCTCGATACTGCGCTGGCGGACTCGCTCCTCGATGCCGCGGGCTGGCGCCGCGGCACCGGTGGTCTGCGGGAGCGCGGTGGCCGGCAGCTCCGCTTCGATCTGCTCACCGTGGGAAGCGCTGGCAACGCCGTGGAGCAGATCATCCAGGCCGACCTCGCGGCGGTGGGTATTCGCATGGAGATTCGCCAGCGCGAGATGGCCTCCTTCCTCGCTGAGGCGCGGGCTCGCCCCAAGCGCTTCGACGCGCTCTTCACCGGGATCGTGGGCGACCTGTCGCTCGCCTACATCTCGGCGATGTACGACTCCCGGCTCGCCGGCGGCGCGCTGGACTACGGAGGATACCACACGCCGCGCCTCGACTCCCTCCTTTCCCGCGCGCGCGCCGCTCCCGACGGCGCGACCGCGCGCGATGCCTGGCTGGCCGTGCAGCGCGAGCTCGTCGAGCAGGCGCCCGCCGTGTGGGTGTACCACTCGCGCGGCGTTCAGGGACTCTCGCGAAGGCTGCACGGTGTGCGCATGGATCTGCGCGGCGAGCTCGTGACGCTGCACGACTGGAGCGCTGCGGCGGGCGGCGGCAGCGTGGCGTCGCGATGAGCCTCCTCCTCTCGCGAGAGGCGCTGGAGCGCAGGCGTGATGTGGCGCGAGGGCCGCTCGCGCCGCTCGCCGACTCGCTGCTGCACGATCTGCGGCCCTTGCTGGATGCTGGCTTCGAGATCCCGCGCGAGAAGGCGCTCCTCTCGCGCGAGGGAGGACGCTGCCCGCGCGACGGTACCGCGCTCGAGTTCGACCCGTACCGGCCGCGCGTGCACCGCTGTCCCGTGTGTGGCCAGAGCTTCACCGGCGAGCGGCACTATCTGGCATGGGTCATGTGGTATCAGCTCTGGCTCGCCGAGCGCGCGGTGCACGCGGCCGCGCTGCACGCGCTCACCGGCGATCCGTCGCTTTCGGCGCTCTCTGCCCGGATCCTCGAAGGCTACGCCGAGGCCTACCTCCGCTATCCCAACCGGGACAACGTCCTCGGTCCCGGCCGGCCGTTCTTCAGCACCTATCTCGAGTCCATCTGGCTCCTGCAGCTCTGCGCGGCGCTCGATCTTCTGGAGATGAGCGGTGCGGCAGGGGCTCCGAGCGGCATGGTGCGCGAGCGAATCGTGTGGCCGAGCGCCGCGATCATCGCTTCGTTCGACGAGGGGAGCTCCAACCGCCAGGTGTGGAACGACGCCGCGCTCCTCGCCGCCGGCCTCCTGCTGAACGATCGCTCGCTCGGCGAGCGTGCGGTGTACGGAAGATCGGGCGTGGCCGCGCATCTCGAGCACGGTCTTCTCTCCGATGGGAGCTGGTACGAGGGTGAGAACTACCACTTCTTCGCGCACCGCGGCCTCTGGTACGGAGTGACGATGGCCGAGTGTGCGGGCATGGAGCTCGCGCCAGCGCTTCGCGACCGCTTCCAGGAGGGGTTCGCCGCGCCGCTCGCCACCGCGCTCCCGGATTTCACCTTCCCCGCGCGACGCGACTCGCAATACGGGATCTCGCTTCGCCAGTGGCGCTTCGCCGAGTCGTGCGAGCTGGGGGCAGCGCGCGTCGCCGATCCACAGCTCGCGAACGCGCTGCGCACGCTCTACGAGCCCGGCGGCGCTCCGGTTCGCGACACGGGCCGCTGGCGCTCCACCGCCGAGTCGGAGCGGAACGAGCCCGCGGCCGCGCTCACGCGCGCCGATCTCGGCTGGCGCTCGCTCCTCCTGGCTCGCGCGGAGCCCGTCACCCTCGGGACTGGAGAGGCGGAGGCACCGCGATCGGCGCTGATGGAAGGGCAGGGTATCGCGGTGCTGCGGCGGAGGAGGGGCGAGGTGTACGCGGCACTCGACTACGGGCAGTCGGGTGGCGGGCACGGACATCCCGACCGGCTGAACGTACTTCTGGCGCGCGGCAATGAACGTTGGCTCGATGACATGGGTACGGGCTCGTACGTGGACCCGTCGCTCCACTGGTACCGCAGCACGCTCGCGCACAACGCGCCGCTCGTGGGTGGCCGCTCGCAGCCGCGCGTGGCCGGCGTACTCCGCGCCTTCGAGGATCTGCCAGCGGATCTGTCGAACGCCGGCTGGGTGGACGCGGAGCTGCCGGCGGGAAGCATCGCACCGGGCGTGCGGGTGCGGCGCTCCCTGGTGGCGCTGCGCGACTACTCGGTGGACCGGCTCGAGTGGACGAGTGATCGCGAGATATGCTTCGACCTGCCGCTGCACTTCGCCGCCGAGCTCGCGCCCGACGTGCGCTGGGAGCCGGCGACGCTCGATGGATCTCGGGCTCCGGAGGACGGCTTCGCGTTCGCGCGCGATGCGCGCTTCACCACGATCGCTGCGCATACCATGGTCGAGCTCCGCCGCGACGCTCGCGCGGCCGCGTGGGTATTCTGTGATACTCCAGCGCAGTGGTGGCGCGCCCTGGCGCCCGGTGCTCCCGGTTCGGGCGAGCGCGAGTTCTTCCTCCTCCGTACGCGCGGTACCGGCGGCGTCGTGAGCACCGTGTGGAATTGGGGGGGAGCGGTGCGCGGTGTTCGCGCTTCCGGAGAAGGCACGCGCGGAGCGCTCGAGATCGAGCTCCTCGATCACGCCTTCCACCGCCACCGCGCCGTTGGCGACCATTGGGAAGTGGAGCTGGTGCCCGGCGGCGCGGCGTCGCCCGGCTCGCGTCGCATCTCGCTCGGTGGCGTTCGCGCCGTCGTGCCATCGGCGTCCGATGTGGCCGGCGCGGGCGACGCGCTGCCGATCTCGGATGCCGCCTATACTGCATCCGCCACCGGTGCTCCCGCCGTGCTCCGCCCCGGATCGCCGCTGCGCTTCCGGTTGGGGCGCGACTCCTACCGCATCTCGGAGGAGAGCTGGGAAGAAGCCGGCGGCCCGAGTGCGACGCTCACGCTCCGGCTGCTCGAGGGGCAGCTATCGCTGGATGTCGAGGTGACCAAGAGCGCGCCGCACTTCCGCGCGCCCGACACGCCCGACCCCGCGCTCGACAACGAGCACCCCGACATCCACAGTGACGGCGTGCAACTCCACGTCTACGTTCCCGAGGGGAGCGGGCTCGCGTCCTGGCTCGCGATCCCCGAACACGACGGTGCCGTGCGCGTGCACGCGGACGGCAACGCCGGCGCCGACGCGCTGCTCGCCGCGTCCTGGCACCCCGATCCAGGAGGGTACTCCATGAAGCTCGCCTTTCCGCTCGCCGCGCTCGGTGCGCGCCCCGGCGCCGTGATCGGCATCCAGGTGGCGATCAACGACATGAGTGCGGCGCGCGCGCGAAGGCGCGGCCAGCTCGTTCTCGCGGGTGGAGCGGGCGAGCACGTGTACCTCCGCGGCGACCGCGAGAATCCGCTGCGCTTCATCCGCTTCGTCCTTGCCGATGCCTGAAGCCACGAACTCCGCCGCCGTCTTCTCGCCTCTCTCCGCCGTCCGCGTGGTTCTCCTCGAGCCGCAGGATCCGGTCAACATCGCGGCGGTGGTGCGCGCGATGAAGAACATGGGCGTGGGCGAACTGCGCCTCGTGCGCCCAGTGGAGTACGACCTCACCCGCATCGAGCAGGTGGCCCACGACACGCGCGACATCGCCGAGCGCATCCGCCACTTCGAGTCGCTCGACGAGGCGCTCGCCGATTGCGTGGAGGTGGCCGCGTTCACCGCGCGACGGCGCGCCGCCAAGCGCAGCATCGCCACGCCGCGCGAGATGGCGCCGGCGCTGCTGCGCGGCGCTTCACGCGGCCCCGTGGCGCTCCTCTTCGGAAGGGAGGACAGCGGCCTTCCCAACGATGCGCTCGACCGTGCGCAGCTCGTGGTCACCATTCCCACCACCGACCACAAGTCGCTCAACCTCGCGCAGGCGGTGCTCATCGCGCTCTACGAGCTGCATCTCGCGGCCCCCGACGCGTCGCACGTGCTGGAGCCGCCGCGCAAGCTCGCCCGCGCTTCCACTTCCGCCGAGTACGAGCGCTACTTCGGCGATGTGGAACGCGCGCTGCTGGAGATGGATTTCTTCCGCACCCGCAATCCCGAGCTGATCCTGCGTACGGTCCGCTCGCTCGCCTTCCGCGCATCCCCCGATGCGCGCGAGCTGCAGCTTCTCCGCGCGATGGCTCTCGAGATTGTCAAGGCCATCCGCAGGGCTCGCTCACACCCTTGACGCTCGCCCGCGCTCCGCTCTGATTCGTTGGAATGTCGCTTCCATTCTCTTCTGCCACTTCGCTCGATTCCGCCTGGCGCGCGCGTGCCGCGGCTGTGATACCCGGTGGAGCGTCCACCGGAAGCAAACGACCCGACGCGCTCTTCGGCGAGGACGTCGAAGACGTACCCACACATTACGTGAGCGCTTCCGGCTGCCGCCTCGTCACCGCGGGCGGCACCGAGCTGGTGGACTGCGTCATGGCGCTCGGCGCCGTGGGGCTCGGCTATGCCGACGAGGCGGTGACGCACGCCGTGGTCGAAGCCGCCGCCCAGGGGAACGTGGCCGGCCTGTCGCACACACTGGAGGTGGAGATCGCCGAGCGGCTCTGCGAGGTGATCCCGTGCGCCGAGCGGGTGCGCTTCCTCAAGAGCGGCGCGGAAGGGGTCGCCGCGGCCGTGCGGATCGCCCGCGCGCACACCGGCCGCTCGCTCGTACTCGGCTGCGGCTACTTCGGTTGGCTCGACTGGTACGCGGAAGGGCCGGGGATCACCGAGGGCGCCCACGCCGATTTCCGCGCCATCCCCTTCGACGACCAGGACGCTCTCGAAGACGCTGTGCGCCAGGCGGGCGACGCCCTCGCCGGGATCGTTCTGGAGCCGGTGATCGAGCGACTGCCGTCGGTGGAGTGGGTCGCTGCAGCGCGCAGGCTGTGCGACGAGGTGGGCGCAGTGCTGATCTTCGATGAGATGAAAACGGGCTTCCGCCTCCGCACCGGCGGCTATCAGGAGCTCGCGGGGGTCGTTCCCGATCTGGCGGTGTTCGGCAAGGCGCTGGCGAACGGCTTCCCGCTCGCCGCCGTCGTGGGCCGCGCGAACATCATGGACGCGGCGCGCCGCGCCTGGATCTCGTCGACGCTCGCGAGCGAGAGCGTGGCGCTCGCCGCGGCCGGCGCGGTGCTCGACAGCCACGCGCACGGCGGCGTCTGCGAGGCGATCTGGGAGGCGGGAGCGGCGATCCGCGGCGCCGTGGAGGAGGCGGTGGCGGAGAGCGGCGTGCGCGGCGTGTCGGTGCGCGGGATCGCGCCGATGTGGCTCCTGGATTTCGATCGTGAGGAGCGCCGCTCGCGCTTCCTCGAGATAGCAGTGGGCCGCGGCGTGCTCTTCAAGCGCGGCGCCTACAACTACGCCTCCACCGCGCACGACGAGGAAGCGCGAGCGCTCATCCGCAGCGCCGCGAGCGACGCGTTCGAGCTGCTGAAGGAGGAAGATCGTGGCGGCTGACGAGCGCTCGGCGCGCGCGCCGCTGGCCGGCGGCGGCCCTCTCGTGGATGCGCACGCGCACTTCTTCCACTCGCGCTGCGGACGCTCCGACTGGCAGGCACCCAACGAGTCACGCCTGGCGGCCGGCGAGCGGATCGGCATCACCGTGCATATAGCGTCGGTGCTGGGAAGCTGGGGGCACACATCGCCCATCTACTTTCCTTCGCCGCGCGACGTGAGCATGGGGAACGATGAGATGCTCTCGATCCAGGCGCGCGAACCCGGGCGCGTTCGCTGCTACGCGACCGTCAACCCGAACGATACCGCGCACGCGCTCGAGGAGATCGCGCGCTGCGCGGAGCGGGGCGCCATCGGGATCAAGCTGGCCGCGAGCCGCCGCGCGGACGATCCGCTCCTCGATCCCATCGCCGAGCTGGCCGCGCGCCTCGGCCTCCCGGTGCTGCATCACATCTGGCAGCACCGGACGCGCGAGTGGCCCAACCAGGAGATCTCCGACGGCGTCGACCTCGGCCGCCTCGCCGCGCGCCATCCGCGCACCCACTTCATACTCGCGCACATCGGCGGTGGAGGCGACTACCGCCACACCTTTCCGGCCGTGGAGGATCTCCCCAACGTGCATCTCGACATCTCGGGGAGCGGCGTGGATCGCGGCATGCTCGATGACGCGCTGCGCGCCGTTGGAGCGGAGCGCCTGATCTGGGGGTGCGACATCACCATGGAGACCGGTCTGGCGAAGCTATGGGCGCTGGAAGTCATAGGGCTCGCGGATGATCAGATGGCCGCCGTCCGCTGGCGCAATGCGGCCAGGATCTTCCCCGAGGGCTCGCTCCCCGGGATCGCCGCGGGAGCGGCGGCGCACGACGCGGCGCAGGACGCAGCCACCACCGCGAGCACGGCCGCCCCATGACCATCGACGCCAACGTGTTCATCGGGCAGTATCCCTTCCGGTACCTCCCGCACCCGGATCCCGATGTGCTGGTGCGCGTTCTCGAGCGCGAAGGTGTGGAGGGAGCTTGGGTGGGCCACCTGCCGTCGGCGTTCTATCGCGATCCGTACGCGGGGAACGACGCTCTCTTCGCGGCGCTGGATCCTCATGCCGGCCGGCTACACCCGGTGCCCGCGATTCATCCCGGTTGGCCGGGGTGGGAGCGGTACTTGCGTGAGGCGCTGCGGCGCGGTGCCGTGGCGATCAGAGCGTACCCACCGCAGTGGGGGATGGGACCGCACGCTGGAGCCATGGCCGACCTGGCACGCGCGTGTGGCGATGATGGCGTGCCGCTGGTGCTCACGACGCGCTTCGAGGATCCGCGCCAGCGACACGCGCTCGACGGCGCGGGCGACCTCTCGGGCGCCGCGATCCGCGCGATCGCGCGCGCCGATGCGCGGGTGCGCGTGCTCGTGACTTCGGCCGGGCGCGGTCTCGTGGAGGAAGTGCACTGGGGACTCACGCCGTCGGAGCGCTCGCGCGTCTGGTGGGACATATCGTGGATATGGGGACCGCCGAGCGACGACCTCGCGCATCTGCTGCGCAGCGTTGGCGCCGACCGATTCGTGTACGGGAGCGGCTGGCCGCTGCGGCTCACGCAGACACCGCGCGCGAATCTCGCGCTGCTCCCGGATGATGTGATCGGGTTGGAGCTCGCGAGCGTTGCAAATCTGCAACACGAGAGTAACACGAGTAATTGATTCGCAATTAACGTGAACGCAGGTACGAAGTTGCGAGCGACAATTCGCTGCATGCACTTGCATCTCTCATTACCACCAAACAGATTCCCGCCGACCGTGCAGGTTCGCGAGCGAACCGCGAACCGTGCGACACACGTTCTCGAACAATTCCATTCGCGATGACAGTGAGGCGGAAGTGGGCCGTCATCCCTGGGCTTTTCGCTCTGGCGGCGGTCGCGGTGCTCTTGTCGGCGTATCAGGGAGCCGCCACCAGGCCCGACACCATCATCACCGACCGGGGTGCGTGGGGTTACTCGGCGGCGTCATCGCCTCAGGGTCGCTCACCCGAGCAGCCGATCCACTTTCCACATCCAACGCACGTGCAGACGCTCGGGATGAACTGTCTGTACTGCCATTACTCCGCCAACAAATCCACCGATCCCGGACTCCCCGCCGTGAGCACGTGCATGGGGTGCCATCTCGTGATCGGTCCTAAACGGCCCGAGATGCCTGGCCGTCCCGCGTTCGAGAGCCAGGAGCTGGTGAAGCTCCAGCAGTACTGGAACGACAAGAAGCCGATCCCCTGGGTCCGCATTCATCACGTTCCGGACTACGTGAACTTCCCGCACATGACGCACGTGAACGCGGGCGTGACCTGCCAGACCTGCCACGGCGAGGTCCAGAAGATGACGCAGGTCTATCAGTACGCGTCGTTGAACATGGGATGGTGCATCAACTGCCACGTCGGCAACGTGAACCCCGCGTGGAAGGCACGTTACGACTGCAGCGTCTGTCATTACTAGGAAAACTCAATGACCGAGAATTCGGCGCCGTCGGGGGTTGGCCGACGCGAGTTCCTCAAGATCCTCGGCGCCGGTAGCGCCGCTACGGCCGCGATAGGTTGCAGCTCCGACCGTGTCGAGCGGCTGATACCATATCTCACGCAGCCCGACAATACCGTTCCGGGCGTCTCGACGTACTATGCATCCACCTGCCGCGAATGCTCGGTTGGCTGCGGAGTTCTCCTCGAGACGCGTGATGGCCGCACCTTCAAGCTCGAAGGCAATCCGGATCATCCGCTGAATCGCGGTGCTCTCTGTTCGCGCGGCCAGGCCGCCGTGCAGGGACTCTACAACCCCGATCGATATCGCGGTCCGATGATCCGGAAGGATGGCAAGCTCGCTCCGGCCACCTGGACCGAGGCGCTCCAGCTCATGGGCCAGAAGCTCGGCGAGGCGCAGAGCAGCGGCGGGGCGGGGAACGCGGTATTCATCAATAAGCACGAGAGCGGGAGCTTCCCGGCTTTTCTCGATCGCTGGCTCGCCGACTTCGGCATGCCGGAGCATCTCAGCTACGACGGGCTCGCCGATCATGCGGTGATCGCGGCCAACCGGCAGTCGTACGGCGTCGCGTGGCCGTCGATCTCGTTCGATGCCGCGAAGCTCATCGTCTCCATCGGCGCCGACTTTCTCGAGAACTGGGGAGCGAGCGTTCCGCAGCAGCTCGATTTCGCCGACGCGCGCGCGAAGCTCGAGGATGCGCCGCGCTTCGTCTACATCGGCCCGCGCCGCTCGCTCACCGGGTGCAACGCCGATCAGTGGATCGCATGCAAGCCCGGCTCCGAGGCGGCCATCGCGAGAGCGCTCGCCGGCGGCTCGGTCGCGGCCGCGGCGGAGGCGAGCGGCGTACCCGCCGCCACGCTCGAGGCGCTGCAGCGCGAGCTCGCCGCCACGAAGCCCAGCCTCGTCCTCGCGGGCGGCTCCGGCGCCGGCTCGATGGAGCTCGCGCTCGCCGTCAACGATCTGAACAAGCAGCTCGGCAATGTGGGCACCACGGTGCTCACCGACCGGCCGATCGCCAGCCTCGAGGGGATCGCCACCGACGCCGACCTCAATGCCGCGATCGAGAAGATGCGCGCCGGCCAGGTGCCCTTCCTCATGGTTCGCGGCGTGAACCCGGTGTTCACCATGCCGCGCGCCGCGAAGGTGGCCGACGCGCTGGCCAAGGTGCCCTTCAAGGTCTCCTTCTCCAGCTACCCGGACGAGACCTCGGAGCTCTGCGACCTCGTTCTCCCGGACCATCACCCGATCGAGTCGTGGGGCGATGCGCAGCCGCTGAACGGCGTGATCTCGCTGCAGCAGCCCGGGATGGATCCGGTGTACGACACGCGGCAGACCGCCGATGTGTTGATCGATCTCGCCAAGGGGAACCAGCGCACGGCTGCGCGCTACACCGCGCCGAACTACATGCGCTGGCTCATCGAGAACTTCCCGGGCGGCACCACCGCGTTCACGGCCGGGTTGCAGAAGGGAATCGCGAGCGGGAACATCGCCCGCCCGGCGGCGCGTCCCGCCGCCACGGGCGCTCCGCAGGCCCCTTCCATTGATGGGACCAACGGCGACTTCTATCTCGTGGTCTACCCGTCGCCCACGCTGGGCGACGGCAGCGGCGCGAACAAGCCCTGGCTCCAGGAGCTCCCCGATCCCGTCACCAAGATCTGCTGGCAGTCGTGGATCGAGATCAACCAGCAGACGGCACGCAGGCTCGGTATCGACTCGGGCGACGTGCTCGAGATCAAGACCGAGCACGGTGAGCTGAGGGCGCCCGCGTACGTCTACATGGGGGTCCAGGAGAACACGGTGGCCATGGCCTTCGGCCAGGGACACACCGCGTACGGCCGCTACGCCATGGGAGTGGGACTCAGTCCGGGCGACATCCTCCCCGTGGGCTTCGATGCCTCGGGAGCCTTCGCTTGGACCGCCACGAAGGCGCAGGTCACCAAGACCGGCGAGTTCACGCCGCTGGTGACCACCGAAGGTTCGGCGCGCCAGCACGGCCGCGGGATCGCCCAGTCGCTGCCGGTGGACGAGCTCCCGCATCTCGAGATGGAGCACGAAGAGCACGACATGCCGGGGAGGCCGGACCAGTCGTACCTGCCCGGGCTGCGTGCACGGATGGCTGCCGATGCGATGGGCGAGATCGGCGATTCACCCTCGCGCGCGCAGAAGGGGATGTACGATCCCGAGCACTGGAGCGGGATGGCGAAGCGCCGCTGGGCGATGACCATCGACCTGGCCCGCTGCACCGGCTGCTCGGCGTGCGTCACCGCGTGCTACGCGGAGAACAACCTGCCTACCGTGGGTGCGCCGTATCAGACGACCCACACGGCGTTCCTGCACGGCGTGCCGGGAGCGAACATCCTCAAGGGGCGCGAGATGAACTGGATTCGTCTCGAGCGCTACTGGGAGGGTGGGGAAGACGGCGGCGAGTTCGAGCCGCGCTTCGTGCCCATGCTCTGCCAGCATTGCGGCAACGCTCCCTGCGAGCCGGTCTGCCCCGTCTACGCCACCTATCACTCGCCGGATGGCCTGAACGTTCAGGTCTACAACCGGTGCGTGGGCACGCGCTACTGCTCCAACAACTGTCCGTACAAGGTCCGCTACTTCAACTGGTTCGGCTACGGTGAGCCGGCGCGCCCGCAGTACGCGTGGCCAGAGCGGCTGAACTGGCAGCTCAACCCCGATGTCACGGTGCGCGGGAAGGGCGTGATGGAGAAGTGCACCTTCTGCGTCCAGCGCATCCGCGAGGCGGAGCATCGCGCCAGGGCGGAAGGGCGTGAGGTCGGACCCGACGAGTTCACCACGGCGTGCGCGCAGGCGTGTCCGTCCAGGGCCATCACCTTCGGCGATGCCGCCGACGAGGAGTGGTCGGTGGCACGGATGGCGCAGGACCGCCGCGCGTACCACGTATTCCACGAGCAGCTCAACACCTATCCAGCTGTGGTTTACTTGAAGAAGGTCACCCACCCGGCGCCGAAATCGGCGGCCGGAGCGTAGGGAGGCGCGCATGGCTACAGTGGTATCACCGTCGCCCGGAGCGTCTCCGAACATACCGTCGGCGAACATCCAGCTCCCTGCGATCCAGAGCTACACGCAGGTAAACGACGACATCATCGGCACCCTGCGGCCCACTGGAAAGTGGTTCGCCGCGCTCGGGTTCGCGATCCTGTGCATGCTCGTCGGCGCCGCCGCCTGGACCTACCAGATCTACATGGGGCTGGGCGTGGCCGGCTACTCGCCGCCGGTGATGTGGGGTGTCTACATCGTCACCTTCGTGTTCTGGGTCGGTATCGGGCACGCGGGCACGCTCATCTCGGCCATTCTCTACCTCTTCCGCGCCGGCTTCCGCACCACGATCTACCGGTGCGCGGAGGCGATGACGGTATTCGCCGTCATGACGGCGGGTCTCTTCCCGATCCTGCACCTGGGAAGGCCGTGGAAGTTCTTCTACCTGATCCCGTATCCCAACTGGCGCCTCATCTGGCCGCAGTTCAAGAGCCCGCTGGTGTGGGACGTGTTCGCGATCCTCACCTACCTCACGGTCTCGGCCACCTTCCTCTACATAGGTCTGGTGCCCGATCTGGCCGCGATGCGCGACCGCGAGACGCACCCGGTGCGCAAGCGGCTCTACAGCGTCCTCTCGCTCGGCTGGCGCAACTCGGAT
>Ga0182741_1002969_pt1 | contig 18748 bp, 8 predicted proteins | sample eDN5th37CBELigOP_FD_128874 | JGI IMG/M metagenome (GOLD analysis project Ga0182741, IMG submission 128874) | Enriched Organic Plus compost microbial communities from Emeryville, California, USA - eDNA 5th pass 37_C BE-Lig OP (version 2) (version 2) ... | reverse complement strand
GCTGCTGATTCTCCAGAAGTGCATGCATCAACGCGTATGGTCGCAAATGACATTTGAGTGAGGTGTGGCTCTTGTGCTTCAAGAAAAGGACGCTTGCCCTGTCTCGGGGAAAGCAGCCCTTCTGCAACAGCTTCAGCATTTCCCTCTTCGCCTGCTCCTTTCCAGCCTGCGACAAGCGGTGCTGGTAGCTTTGGCTCACCCATCAATGCTGAGATCGCATGTTCTCTCTTCGCATTGGCGCTCCCAGTGCTGAGGGTCGGCTCTGCTTGGAATTCACGCACGTATATATGTGAATCTGCCAGCGGGGGCAGGAGCACACGGCAGCATCGATCACAGCTAGGGAGGAAACATCTAAGGGAATCAAGGGTAGTGCTAATAGCCCCATACTCCGTTTGCAGGCGTGTGGCTATGTTCGATGAGAGCTCTTTTGTCTCATCGGTGTTCCACTCCCCAAGACCGTAATGACTGTCTAAACCCGAAGACGTCATAGCTAATCGTACACTCCGTGGAAGAAACGCTGGTCTCGTATATGCCAGCCTCATAACTGCCTCAATGGCTTCAAACCTAGACATGACTGTTTCAAGGAGCATATTCCTTAGTCGTTTGAGGCTTTCGTGGGACTTGGAGAAGCACGCAAGGTCCGTGGATTCCGTAATCGCCTTGCGAAGCACTGCTGCTTTGTTAGGGACATATGGTTGTGTAATCCTTTGCAGCGATCGCGAGAACTGGTCGGAAGGCCGTCTATTTGAGAGGGCTCCTCGTGATCGTGATCCATTTGTTGTAAGTTCCTGGGCCACTACAGCGCATGCTTGAGTATAGTCATTTCGGGCGCCTTGGAATTCGTGGAGGAGGGTATCACTGGCTGTGATTCCTGCAGCCCATGCCTGTTGGGTGAGAATCTGGCATTTTGTGCACCTGCGTATTTCGTCCTCTTGAGAAAGGATCTCGTCCAAGAGACCTCTGGAGTTGCTATTTGTGAAAGTACATCCGCAACTTAGGCATTCAGATAAGGCGAAATCGAGTGGTCCAAGTGATGAGAAGCTGTCTGCGTCTCCACGGCAAGTGGGGAGATGATCAAATGTTGACGCCCCCTGTGAGCGATCATCCAGCGCATCTAAATTCCAGTCGAAGACATTTTGACTTTGAATTGGCTCCGGAGTTGCATAATCAAAATCAGTTGGTGTGTCAGATGAGGTTTGCACTGATCCGAGAAGGTTCTTCGAATGACAGCCGCACCAACATGATCGGAAAGATTTGCCCAGCGCCTGTCCGCATGCGCTGGAGCCTCGTAGGGAGGATTCGTGCAGAAAGTCCAGCTCCATTGGCAGCTGAAACGTCATCCGATCTTGGATGGAGAACGTTCTGAGTACCTTAGCGACTTCGGTAGGTGAGCTCCCACCCCTGAGCGCCGCGAGTAATTGTTGGTTCTGATACGCCTGGTATGCCTCCCACATCTGTGAAACTGTCGCGGCAGTGATGGCTGCTGCAGTTGCTGCTGTAACACACAGGACATCTTCCGTGAGCGTCGGAGGCGAGCATATGCTCTCAGGGAGTAAATCCATCAGCTGCAGCGCATCGCTTTCCTTTCCACTTGGCAGTAGGAATGTTAGGACGCTCTTTGCCCCGGCGGGAGCTGGGAGTGGTGAGCTGCTTGGAGATTGCGTGTAGATGTTACACGCAGTACTGAATGTCACTCTGGGTGCATCTAACAAAATATACCTCGCTCTACATGCTATCTCATGCTAAATCGAAGGCAGAGGAGGAGTCAGTATTAACCGGATATGTGAGCTAAGAGACCGTCGGGCAGTAGGGGGCATCAGCAGCGGACGAGACGCGAGGTCCCGCGACTCATGACTTGCTACAGCTCGAGACTTACCTCAGTAACTGGTTCACCGTTCCAGATTGCCAAGTCTCGTAGGAGCCACTTGATATCCTCGACTAGAATAGCATACGATAGATGATCGATTCAGATGATTCACAGCTATGAGCAAAAACCCTGGGTGGCGTGCAAATCAGCTTTGCGCTTCGGAATGAGGTGACATTGCAGCCAGTAGATAGCCCAACGTACGAGTGAGGTGGCCATCCCGATCACGATCGAGCAGATCGAACAGCTTCCGAATCGCCTTCTCAAGTTGGCCCGCTATTGTGGCGAGGGGATGAAAGCGGGTATAGGCGGCATAACAGTCATCAGTTACGGCAAGAAGTGCAGTGGGGAGGGACGGTAGGAGACATGTGAGTTTACAGATAATGGAGCCGGCTCTAAGGCAGTATCCACTGCAGTTCGATTCTGCCCAACGTCATGTGGATGCCAATGCACCGTCAAGGGCGAGAAGCAGTCGAAGGTCTTTGCGTTTTCGTAAATGTCGGCAAGCCACCCTAACATATGCTAGACGACATAGATGATGGGATGGCTTAGGGAGGAAACTCCAAAGCTCCGATGGGTCCTCGTTCGAGGATACAACTTGAAGAAACTGTAATCACGACGGAACGTACGCTTGGGCATATCGGGTACTGGGTCTGCGCTGCGGCTGTGGTACCCAAAAGCTCAGCCAGAGCAAACAGGAAGAACGGGGGTCGACCGAGTGAGTAGCTGGAGAATGATGTGGGCTTCGGGTATCTCCGTTGCCCCAGAATCTCCGCGATCTATACGTTATGGACGCAACTTTGTGGATAGAGCGGTAAGCTATGGACTGGTGACTATAGGTTTAAGTTGAATGCGACGGGTCTCCAACCGGTACGCCGAATACTCCCGCGAGTGCATAATAAATTCCAGGCCTTCGGGTGTTTTCAAAAACTCGACTGAGTGGATTCTGAACTGACGACGAGGAGTAGAGAATTAAATTGATCAGCCCTCGGACGGCCGAAGTAGCGCCCTGGGCTCACGGTCACTACGCTGGGACCTCATGACGGAACATCCGGTAATCAATTTGTAGTTGGATAACACCAGACAATACGCGAAATACAATTCAGACTTATGATGTTGTTGCGATGAATGGGCGGTAGAGTTTTCGTACTGAGTGTATTTGGAGCTGGGTATTGTACAGGCAATGCTAACATAACATAGCGCATCCATTATTTGCGCTTGCCAAGCTGTGTGACAGTAGGTGCAGCGCGTGTCGAAGGGGTCGCGAAGGCAGGCTCTGCGGGAGGCTCTGTTCGCGGCTTTAGTAGGGCATCCACAGCGCTGTCGGTCATCTCCAATGAACTCGCATAAAGCATAGTGCTGGTCGTCGGCGGATTGGATACCGGCGCCGGAACGGCTTTTGACTTGACAGTGGCGGATGGAGGGGGTCGAACACCCGCATTTGATGTCTGCTTGCAAAGCTGACAGCTTTCGTCATGCACACATCGGACGTGGTATACGTGGCCACAGGCGTAAATGCGGCAGTCTCCGGGTCCTGAGAGCGATAGAAGACTACCTGGAGAGTTGGCGCCGGTGCCCTGTGAGTCCTTCTCTACCAGCGAGTTATCTGCAAGGGGTCGAAGGCAAGCTGAGCAGGTCATCGGAGCACGAAGTCGTTGTTGCAACCTACGATACACCTCCTCAACAGGCAGATTAGCATCGAATCCTATGCTGTCAACAGCAGATCCTTGCTGAGCGGGAGCCTTGCTCAACTGGCCTGGTCGCATAACGAATGCACGTGAAAGACGAGCGTGCTGACGGCGCATGAGTTTGTAGTTGTCAATAGCGGCGAGCTTATTCGCTGTGGCCAAGATTGACACCTCATACGTATTCGTCTCCAACAAAGCGCGCACTGTTTCACGGAACTGTCCAAAAGGATCATCGCCGTGGTCTGCGATCAGTCGCTGCAGGATTGTCGAAAGAGGAACGTGTCCTACCATGGCCTTCAGTGTACGTCGGACGAATGCATAGAGCATGTTCTCTGTGAGCGCTAATGCGGCATGTTTCAAAGTCATCTGCTGCTTGTGGTTAGCCAGCTCAGTATTCGTTTGGACATCTGCTGTGGCAGTGCTCTGTTTGCTTGGCTCCTGTTTTGTTGCTTGTGCCTGCTGCTGCTGTTGCTGCTCTTCAGTCGCAGACTTAGCTGTCGTTCCAAACAGGGGATCGTCGGGTGAAATATCAAGTTCAGAACCGAGACCAAGGCCAAGCGTTGCTTCGATCGCACGCTTAGCTCTCTCTGCAGCCTCGTTGGCTGCGGCCGTGGGGTTGATTCCACCCAAGGATAGAATCGCACCGGTGGCTGCTGCCTTGGCACCTTTCTTAGTTGCAGGAGTAGACTTGCCAGCGGCTGCTGCGGCAAGCTTTGCTTCAGCTTCTGCCTTCGCCTTCGCCGCCGCTGCATCGCGTAGCCTTTGCTCCTCCAATAGACGCGTGTGCTCTTCCACTAGCTTTTCGCGCTCCGCAACAACGGCTTGCTGTGCCTTTACATAAAAGTCGAGGACTGACATCCACAGTTTTTCCGTTGAATTGCCGCGCTCGCAAAGCATCAACGCAGCGTTTACGATATCAGTAACCGACTTCGTGACAGATGGGCAAATTAGAGCAAGCGCGAAGCCGTCTCCCATGGTTTCACCGCCTTTGAGTGGATTCGTACCCGCAGAGCTGGTACGACTACGGCCAGAGCTCTTTCGTGTGCCCTTGGCACTTACAGGCTCAGTGCCGGCCGAACCACCTGCAAGCAGCTGAGCTGCTTCTGGGTTGTACTTGAGGTGAACTTCATCGCCGCCACCTAAGGCAACTGTTGAGAGGTAGCGTTCATTGATTAGCATGGCGACCGCCTTGCCTAGGAACGTCTGAGGATACATCTGGTTTGCGCTTGAGCCATAGGCTTGCTCAGCTGCCTTCTTAGCCAAGGCTTCATGTGCATCTTCCTCAGCCGCAGCTAGCACTCCTGCTTGGAAATACAAACTAATGTTCTCATCAATATGGGCGCGCAATGCTTGCATTCGCTGCTTGAGAGCATAGAGGATCAATTCGAGCGCACCTTGAACGTCACCCGCTCGTTCCAACAAGTATGCGCATGCGTCGTGAATGCGATACGCCTGACACAACTTCAGCACGATATCAATATCGTACTCGTTGTGGACGAGAAGATGACCATACACATCTTTAGGGGCATAGGCACAAAGCAAGCGAATGAAATCGTGATTAAGCTTCGCCGTGAATCGAATACCACTCTGTTTAAGAATATCAGGCAGGCGAAGATCAGCAGAGACGAGCCAGTCAGCGTTCGTCTGAGGGGAGCTGGCTCCCTCTTTGCCAGACTCTGTCGCATGGGCTGACTCGTTACTTGGAGCGGCAAGCTCAAACGCCTCCTCGACCGAGAGCTGTGAAGCCGAGGTCACGGTTGTGGGTTTGGCTTTTGCCTCAGTATGGGCTGTGACAATCGCTTTCAAGTACATGTACAAAATGCGGGGATAGTTCGAAAGCGACGAAATGATTTCATCGTGTTGCGCAGCGAAGTGAGTCAAAGCTACAGACGCTGTAGCCACAGGATCGATCATAACAAGCAAAGGAATCTGGCTCAGCACGGTTTGTCGGAGGCTGCTGCGTGCATCACCCGCACCAGAAGTCGAAGCCAGTGAACCGCCCTCTGCCGGACGAAGCCCACCCAATGTGCCACCGAGGCCACCAAGACCACCGAGACCGCCCAAACCGGAACCCAGACCTCCGCCAAGGCCGCCAAGACCGCCGAGACCTGGACCAACGCCAAGGCCACCCGACAGTTGCCCACTCGCGGTGCCCGCACCAGAGGAGGTGGAAGAAGTGGATCCACCTGCATTGGCCGAAGAAAGGGCGCCCGAGGCCAAAAAGCTAAAAAGTCGAGCGACTGCCACAGCGGCTTCTGGAGGTTGAGCGGGAGGGACGCCTTCCATAGAGTTGGATAGATCCAGGGGTGTGGATGAGCTGGCACTCGCCAGGGTATTGATCTGAGGCAGTGGGGAGGCCTTGGGCAATCGGAATGGTACACCGGCAGCTTCATACTTCGCCTTAACCTCGGCTAAGCACATCTTGAAGACACGATCGTGTTCGCCTCGCCTGCGATATAGCGCCAAGGTCACTCCAGTTTGACCTGTGGATTCCGCTGCTTCAATCAGCACTGGTGAGCAAGCTACACGGTCCGGGGTCCTGGCAAGTACCTCAAGAACAAGCTTTTCACGCTCCAAATGCCGGTCCGTCGCAGATGCTCCCGCCTCGTCGGATGATGTGGAGGCTGCTAATGCGGTGGCAGATGGTGGAGGGGGTGCGGAGCGGCAGAGATACAACAGGACCAGAAGAAGCAGATTGTCTGAAAGCTCTGACGAAGGAATAAGGCCGGTGCCAACCACTTCTGCTGCAAACTCCATGAAAAGCTGCTGATGTCGCACGCTAAGAGCCTGACCATATGCGCTGATCAGAGCGGCGCTTGTGGAGAACATCGTTGAGGAGTGAGAGCGCGAGACGGCAGTGAACACTTCATTCGGGATCGGCTTATTGGGATCGATGTTTACAACCTCCAATAAAGCGTCGAGTATAGCGGTAGGCGCAGGAGTTCCGTATGTAAGCGCCGCGTTGAGCCTGACAGCAAAGGAAGGACCTCGTGGTCCAGAGCTAGGCGAAGCCAACCCTTGCGGAGTCAGTCCACTGAGGGCCCCAGAGCTTGGGGACGACGATGGGGAAGCCGGTGTGGCAAGTGTTTGTGCTGGTGTTGTTGCCGCTGCTGCTGCCGCTGCTGCAGGATGTGAGGGAGATGATGCTGCTGCTTGTGAGTTGGAGCCAGTTAACGAAGCCCAGAAACTGGAGAAGCCCGACCTTTCGGTAGTCGGTGAGGATTGCTGAGGGGGCTGGAGTGAGGCTGGTGGACTCAGCATGGACAATCCTACATCAGACATACTGGGGCTGCCGGACTTATGAGTTCCTGATAAGGCGGGTGATGCGTCACGAAGCTCTGAAACTGTCTTCGCCGAGGTCCCCTGCATGGCCGTATTAAACAAATCTTGCGCGGCGCGTGCGGCTTGATACCACTCATTTTTAGCTTCGAGGACACGTTTTAGAAGTGCAAAAGTGAAGTCGGGGGCAACCAGCAGAAAAATGCGCAAGAATGGATACGGGAACTTGTTCAGCGGATGGGATAACGACGTTCCCTTTGCGTCTGGGCCTAGATTCCCAGTGACTTCCAAAGCATCTAGCGTTAAATATGCAGGATCTGCTACTGGATTACGCAGGAAGAGCGCAGCCAAGACTTGTGCGCGAACCGTATGTAGGCTCACCGTTCCAATAATCTTGGACGGGCAGTCAATCTGGGACCCTGCACCACCATTTGCAAGGAAACCTCTGACTGCCTGCATAAATGGCAAGTCCTCGTTATCAATGCACGCTTTGAAGAAGGAGATGACGCGCCATACACATGACAGCAAGTCAAGATGTGGGAGGATCTGGAGATGTCTGAAATCGTTTGGTGACTGTTGTTGAGCCAAGGCACGCGCCAAGGCGCGGAAGAGCTCCTCCATGGCCAATCGTGGTGCGGTTAATCCACCCACAATGTAGGAAGCAAAAACAACCGCGGGCAAGCCATACTTCCGAGCTAGTTCGAGTGCGGCCGATGGTTCTGTCACGCAGAGGTCCGTACGCAAAATAGCCTGCTCCAGTGTGGCATGTCGCCCAAGAGCAGCCAAACGAGATGCGACACCCTCGAGCACCAACGGATCGAGTGATTGCAGTAGGCCTGTAAGGATGTATCCCTCTACAACTTCGGCAAACGCATCACCTGCTTCGAATTTCAAAAGGCGAGGATAGACGATGCGCAGGGCAACATCAGCACGCTCAATTGCAGTACAGAATTCCAGGGATACAGCCGCAATGCGCATAAGGATCATTCGATCGGCTTGAGAAATCGGCTGCTTGGCGCCGGTGGGGGATGCGGCAGAATTTAGAGCTGCAGATTCACGGAATCGTTTGATTGCCTGGTCAACATATTGCATGGCAAGCTCCACCATCCGATCGCGCAACGCATTGGCACGAGCCTTTTGCGTATGTGGCAACCCTACAGCACCCTTGGCCTTACCCTCATAGAAGTCCAAAGCCAAGCTCAGCGCGGCCTCCCATTTCCCTGCGTCCGTAAGCTGAGCAACACGATCGCTCCAGCCCATAACTCGCGCCTCGGCAGTACCTTGTGCACCAATCATTAGCAAGGTGGAGTCGCAGGATCGGATACCAGGTGTGAAGCATCGAATAGCCTCCTTCGTCGTGGGATGGTAGAATAGATTGTGGCTGAGAATAGAAAGCGATCTAGGGTCATCCAAAGCGTCCAAGAGCACAAGACGCGCCGGGTCAATAGCTACCAGCTGCTGTCCACCATTGGTTATAGCAAGTAGAACAGAGCCTCCGATCCAGTGCAGCGACACGACCTCTCGATCGAGAACAAAGATACTAAGGCGCTCGAAGGTGAAAGGTAGAGCGCCCATACCATTCCGATCCGCTTCGGATGATGGAGCGGACGTCTCGCTCGCAGTGTCAATTGGAACCACCGCAAAGAGTTGAATCGTTCGTCCACGTGCGATTGCGAGCAAGGGATGCAATGCCATGGCTTGGTCGACCGACAAACGGTTGCTTGCTCCAGCGGCGTCGGGTCGTTTCTCCTTCAGCTCTTCCTCCAGTTCGCGTTCACGTGGTCTCGGTGCCCGCCATGCCACAGAAGCAATGGCGCCAGCCCGAACCAATGGAAGTGGGGAGGACTCGGCGCCACGCGTGACAACAACAGGTGGACCATTTGGCAAGCAAAAGCGACCTCCAGCTTTGATTGCATTGGCAACCAGGTCAGCAAGATCCTTGTTCTCACGTGTCACCTTACATACAATCTTGACTTCAGGCTCAAGGGCAATTAGCAGAACAAGCGACTCTGTCGCAACGGCAACTAGATCGAAATCATCCGCAGGATGTGGTGCTGCTGGGTTCTGCTTGAGGGATGAAACGGAGAAAATCTGGCCTGCCTTCCCCTGAATGAGACCAACGACCTTGGGACTATACGAGAATCCAAGGAATAGCTTGGTCAACGTCACTAATGAGAGCACACCCTCTGCGTTCACCACAAGGAATTGGATACGATCCTTACGGACAAACAGGAGATCTGTCACAGGAGCGTTAGTGAACTCCGTGAGTGCCCTTAGTTGTTGTTTGTTAGCAATGTCCCAAACCGCGACGTGACCGTTTTGATGGCCGACCACAGCAAAGTCTGCCCCTTCTGAAATATCCACGGCTGTAACGGGACCTCGTGCGGCAGCCTCTGAACCTCCGCTCGTGTTGCTAGCACCCAGGATCGAGACGAGGGTTTGGAAATGATCAAAGATAATAAGGGCACCACGCGAGGTTCCCACCACAATGTATCTCGCATGCACGCAGGCACATGTGGGGCTGCCGAGTTGTGGCGCAAAACGTTCAAGCTCGGTGTACAGTCTCTGGAATCTTTCGAATCGAACTACCGACTGAGGGGATGGAGTCGAGGGATCGAGGACACCTGGCGAAGTCGGGCCTGCCGCCTGCGCTCCACCTTCGGCAAGATCTGCTCGCTGTCGCTCCCGCTTCAAAGGCAGCATAATGGGGACATTTTTAGCTTGGCTGAGCGCTCGCTCTCGCACCAGGATTTCCTCCAGGCTCGCAGCGAGTGGATAAACCGAAGCGTCTATTTCGTCTGGATTGAGACTGGAGGCGTCTTCGGGTATGTTCAGACACACAGAAGCAGGCTGGCGAGATGGGAGCTGAGGAAACGCCTTCGGTGACTTGGTTGTTGACTCCGCCCCAGACCCAAGCGCAGGAGTAGTGGTGGGTGAAACTTGAATCACCTCTGGCACCAATGCAGCTGGCTTTGTAGTAGTACTCTCCGGTGACTGTCGGGACGCTCCGTGTTGTTGCTGCTGTGAAGCTTGGAGTGACGGAGGCTTATTGGATGCCATAGCCTGGTCATCACCTGGGGTAGCTACGGCTGCTGCAGGTGACGCTTCGGGTTGCGCCTTCTTCCCAGGCAGCGTAACGACATCCTTCTTCTCAACCGCACCTAGGGCTTGTTCTAGTGCGGACTGGAGGTCAGCCGAAAGCTCGGGCTCGGTATCGTCCAGATCATCCGATGCGAGGATCGCCTTGACATCAATGCCCTGCGTGTCCAGATCGTCGTCCGAGAGGTCCTCGGGACGAGTAGCCATGGGATACTAGTAAGGCTGGTTGTGTGCAAACACCGTCTTCGTTTCTCTCGCGTGTTGCCACGCACACGATCGTCGACCTACAGACAGAGGAAACAGCCTTCCTTCCTGCAGTCTTGCAGCCTGGAGTAATGTAAACAATGAGGTTGATCAAACATAGATTGGACAGTAAGACATGTGTGTAAAGGCGAGTGAGATCAATATAAGGACACTCCAAGTTGGAATATGCCATAAGCCTCACTCACGACAAGTCGACCTCCGGTGAGGATTGGGCTCAGGGAGTCCGAGTCCTTCCTGGAATTCCAGCACGCTGGAGACAGGTCTTCTGACGCAGATTGGCCACAGACCAGCGCTGCACATTGTTCTGATATCCCTAGAACAAGAACCATGTTCGCGCGAAACACTATCCGCGAGATCCAGTGCGCCAGCCCCATAACCTGGGGACTCCTCGGGGGTCGGATGCGGTTGTCTTCAGGGTATTTCACAATGAAACTGCAGAGATCAAGAGCCAAGAGAGTCTCGATTCATCGCCTACAGCCACCGTGCTAGAACCGCCATGGAGCCCGCGACTCGAGTCCGAATCTGGGCGCTCAACGATGAAGTCTTTCGAGGATCTTGTTCGGGGGTTGGGTCTTGTGGGGTAGTTCAGAGTGCTTGTCGGATTTAAACCAAAGATATAGCAAGATCCATGGGATTGTAATCCTAGTGTGGAGGTCCCATAGAAAAAGCATCCCCACCAGCTGCGCAATCCTACTCGGAATAGTCACTCGAAAATCTTGTCCTCATCACTATCTTTTCCTATCCGTCCTGGCCTGGACTCGGCTGCTTCGGTCGACCACTCCACCCACTCCACTCCTGTCCTGTCCTGGTCGAGCCGTGGCGTGGCTGTCTGTGTGGTCCCCAGGGGAAGACCGATGGTATTCTCACACCCCGTGTCCTCCTCTGTCCTCTCTCTATCCATCCGCGAGACTGAGACTGACTGAGACTGGAACTACTTGCGCAACGGACTTAGGGCTGGGGTGATGTGTTGTTAGCTCCCGGTTGTTGTCCGGATCCTGGGCGGGTGTTATATATACTAGGCTTTATGGAAGAAGTGCAACAATAGCAAGAAAGGGCAAGACCAAGTATTGAAGACTTTAGTCGAGCTTCTCGCCAGCAGAGACCTTGGTGGCCTTCTGAACCTTACCACCAGCAGCCTTGCGCTCAAGGAGAGCCTTGCGACCAGCGTTGAGGAAGAGCTTGGTGATGACGACGTTCGAGGGGCGGACGGGGATCTGGACAGCAACACCTAGATGAGTAAAACAAGAGTGACAGTGAGAGAGCACAGTGCGTAAGCGAATGAATGATCTCGGGGAGCGAGGAGGGGAGAACGGGTTACACGCCACTGCGTGATCCCTGTTCACACCGTATGGTGCTGCATGCATGCATGTATGCATGGCGGTGAGATTGATTGGAAGCTAGACATACCGGACTGCTTGTTGGTGGTGTAGCTCTGAACGTGGATGATCTGCTTCTTGCGGTAGACGCAGATGACCTTGCCGGTAACAGAGCGGGCCTGCTCAGAACCACGGACGATCTTGACCTCATCGTCCTTGCGGATGGGCACGGATCGCACGCCGTACTTCTCCCGGAGCTCCTTAGAGAGGGGAGCGCTCATCAGCTTGCGGATGACATTCTTGGGTGCAGTGAAGTGTGCCTTGCGGTTCTTGCTGCGGTCGCTGGTGACAGCCTGTGGACGTAGGAATTAGGGATTAGAGTGGGAAAGCGATGATAAGCGGGATCCTCATGCATGCATTGACACATAACATCTCCAAGTCACGCTAGATATGCCTGGTGGTAGGTCAAACCGAACTGCGGAGCACTCCCGCTAGACACTTTTCGAACGCCTTTCGCAACCTGTCCGCGGCCTGAGTGGCACGGGATACGCGATTCACAATGCATCCTGAGACGGCGAAGGCATCGCACCCGCTCGGTGGGGTATTGCGGCGCGTATATATCATCAAAAGCCTGTGCGTACCTTGTTGAACTTCATCTCTTCCTGTCAATGTGCGGGTAAAACGAGTGGTAAAACGTGTGTGAGACCAAGTGCCGTGGGGTTAACTGGGGTATCATTCGATGCCTACGCGCATGCATTTTACAAATATTTGCTTTACATCCAAGTCACAGCTACATGTTATGCACTTTATCGCCTTCAAAGTCTACACTCGCGATGCCATATTTTCAGCTTTTTCCAGGATTTTCTCGCATTTTTCCCTATTTTCCTCGATTTTTCCTCCTTTTCCTGCTTTTCCCGGCCCGCATTTTCCTCAATTTTTTCGTATTTTCAGGCATTTTTCGGGATTTTGCGTCCATTTCCGCACCCCTCTTTTCAACCATTCTTGCCCAACTCGCAGCATTCTGCGAGTCACCCTCGTACCCTCTGGTGACTCAAAATCCGGGCCAGGACGGGAAGCACCAAATCTGCCCTACTCGCCCGTTGGAAACAGGGGTATACCTCGCGATCGACCCACGCGGTGGATGAGTGCCATGGAGGAACTGAAGAGCCAAGACATCCCGCAGACTGCTGAGCTCAGCCAGCCCGCTCAGCACAACCCTATCGTACGTATTCAGCCCTTTTCCGTCACGCAAGTTCTAGCGGCCTTTAGATATACGGCATTTCGCCTGCGATTGCTTGCCATGCACGGTTACCGCAGGCAAGTGGCAAGCCGCACTCGATACTGCCTCGTCTGGCACATCATCTGACGCATCTAGACTCGCCCCGCTCTCCTCGTGTCTAGGTCCTGTGCGGCCCTTCAGGGGTCGGCAAAGGCACGCTGTCCAGTCTGCTGTTCCAGGACTGGGGCGACATCATGGCGAAGAAGATCTCCCACACCACACGGCCTCCCCGGCCTGGAGAAGTACGTTGGATCCATCTTTTCGTGGTTGCCTGAGCTAGCTCACCTATATGCACTTGAACATGACGTAAGAGGGCTGAAACGACCCTCGTCCGGAGACGGAATTGCTTGTTGCGAGTTCAGCGCGACGAACGAGTTTCCAGCTGGTGAGCTGGATTCTGTGCGAGGCGTGCAATATGCGCTGTGTGGGATGTCGGTCTTTTGTCGTCGCAAGTGCCCGAGCGCGAACGGGCCGCGTCTCGCGCTCACTGTCGGCAGGACCGTGTGCTCTCTCCGCTCGTCGCGCCTGGCCACAACTGCACGCTTACGGGGCAAGTCTGGTCATTGCAGCAACGACAGCTTGCACGACATAGCATTGTACCATGACTTCGAATGAGTGCCCCCAGTACATCCGGCTCACGACGCAAACGTGATCCCCGCTAGCTCGTCCTCCATTGCTTATATATCTAATCTCTCTCCACCTCCTACACTCCTTGTCCAGATCAATGGCGTCCACTATCACTTCGTGACTGTGGAGGAATTCGAGCGAGGCATTGCGGAGGGCAAGTTCATCGAATACGCTAAGGTCCACACAAACTACTACGGCACGACCTTCGAGTCCGTCCACTCCGCTCGCAGTAAGGGCCACATTGTCCTCCTCGAGCTAGATATCCAGGGTGTCCGCACTGTGCGCGAAAAGACACGAGTCACCCCTGATCAAGGTCTTGAGTGCACTTACATCTTTATTTGGCCTCCCAACGAAGAAGAACTATACGTTCGCCTTCGAGGCCGAGGCTCCGACAGCGAGGAGATCATCAAGACGCGACTGCAGACTGCGCGTGAGGAACTTGACGCAGCTAAAAACGAACCGCATCTGTTTGACTTCACACTGGTGAATGAGGATCTCGACAGGTGCTACATCGAACTGAACCAAATCATTGCAAAGCTCTTCCCTCACTTGGCAGATCGAGCCAAGACCGTATGCGAGCGAATTGCCGCGAAGAAGAGCCAAGAGGCCAATGGAGCTAATGCGACCAGTCCCAACTCTAAGTAAATAGTATTGAATTCATAAATTTATTAGATCAACTTCGTTGTTCCGTAGGTCTGTCCCAGCGAAAACATCACCTTACTTCAAGAAAGCTGAGTGGTGCGAAGTGGTGTGTAACCACAAAGACTGGGTAAACTCGGCGAGTATAGGTAACAGACTACCCCGGAATGCACCAGGTAAGCGACAACGAGTTGCACTTCACCTATGCGTTTCCTCGCTGCTGATACACGCCTCGTGCAGTGACCTGCCCCAGCCGTCTGCAGCCTTCACGCAACCTGACCAGAGACCGATTTTGAATTTTTGAATTTGCGCGCGCTTTTTCATGGACTGTGCACGGACAAATGTCACTACTGTTTTCAACTCATGGCATCAGTGTGGCGTGACGATCCAGGGAGCATCAAGTGCCTTGTGGAGTAGTGTGCACGCCGCTTATTCTGCTTTCCATGAACGCTGTGGATATCCCCCGAAATGTGCCACAATCCCACTTTTTGGCCAAGCCGGCATGCTGTTTAAATGGTAAATTCGCGCTTGTTCTCACTAGCGCACCACCCAGAGTGCTATGTACCAGCCGTACTCACACCCACCACCCCCTCGATTGCCTACCTCTAGGCCCTTTTCGGCGCCTAGCCCAGCGCTTCCACCGAAACAGCGGTCCAACGTCACTTCAGACATGAATCGCCTGACTGAACGTCAGCAGCTCCAGCTGCTGCTCTCAGGTACGTGTTAGGAGCATAGAGTGCCCTCGGCTGATGCGAGCTTGGCTCGTAACTGTTGCTATTACCGTCCTGACCCCGCTAGACAGCTAAGCGTATCTGAGTGCTATCAAACCCGCCCTCAGCGAGCCTCCGGAAACAAGTACAGAGGAATAGCTAACTTGTAAATCTGCGGCAGAGACACAATCATAGGACCCACCCTCGATCTTATCCATCTCCCCTGTAGGCGAATACGGCACCCGCAATGCCCGAGAATCGGATTCGAGCGACACTTCCGAATCTTCCTCTGAGACCGAGGAGGAGGTGCACCAGAGTATGTTGACTCCAGAACACGCCCCCTAGAGACTATATGACACTGGCTTTCAACTCCTGTGTGTAGTGCTAGTATGCATACCACTCGGGAACTTACCTGGCAATGCGCCCATCTTATCCCCATACTGATCTAGGAAACCGTCGCAGCAATGCTCATGGTCACAACTCACGGCCTTCCATGCTGCATCCACCATCTGCCCAGCAAGCACCTCCGCCGCAACCCGGTAAGCAGTCTAGGCAAAACCCGCCGCCCATCTGGCTTCCTCCCGACTACCCGCTCTGGACGGAGGAACGTAAAGCGCTCTGGATGGCGCTTCCTAAGAATCCTGGTAAGTATTACTATCGCTTCACCCCGCCCGGCGTTCCACGTCGCAACGTCCCGTGGAGCGAGGCAGAGCGTAGTCGCTTCCTAGCTTTGCTTGAAACTCGGCCACCCGATGGTGAATGGGGTTTCTTCTCGATGCACATTCCCGGTCGTACTGGTCAGCAGTGCGAGCGCTTCTATGAGCAGCTGAAGCGAGAAGACCGGGATGGTCGTGCCGGAAAGACTGGATATGAGGTCGGTGATGAAGACGGAAGGGGTGGCTACACTGTTCCTGCCACCTCCACGAGCCTAATCAAAGCCGCCCTGGATCGTCTCCAAGCTACCCTTGGCCAGCAAGGAAAACTTAAAGATCTCTACGACGAGGAGCATCGAGAGGCGGCGCTCTCAATTCATCACCAACAGCATCCACTGGCCCACAATCAGCCCCAATCCCACTCGCAGCGAGGCCCGACGACCCCTCGACGTGAGAACAAGAATGCAGCTTTGCAACCTGATAGCCCCCCGGTTCACACAAGTCCCCACGGCCAAGGCAGCAAGGGTAACTACACGGCTAACTTCAATGCCAAGGATGATGCAGATGACGACGACAAAATGCTTTCTGTCTCCAGCGCGCTACTAAGCAGTACGAAGACGCTTCTCAATGCGGGCAAGGACGGTAAGTCCCTGTTTGCAGGTGCTGATATGGAACCCTTGGGACCTCTGCCACTTCCATCGGCAGCCAGCGGTGCAGGCAGCAGTGGACGCAAGCGAGTGACTGCACCCCCGCAGTTGGGGAATGAGGCTCTTCCAGCTCCTTCTCCCCTGAGAGTTGCTCGAGTTCAGATTGAACCTCAGCCACAAGTAAACTTCATCGATACTGAGGCTAGAGCCACATCGCTGAAAGCAGCGGCACTTTCTGGCAGCAATGACTTGAGCCAAGATCTGTTCTCGAAGCGCACACGTACGGCCAAGGATACCCTCGGAGTGCCCCACTCACAGCCGAGCCCTACTGCAGAGCCGGAGGGCCAAAAGCATGTCCGCGTCATGGAGAAGGAAGCCCCACCAGCGAACGAAGCGGCTGTTCGTGCTTCAACGAACGCAAGTCTGGCGCTGGCGCACCTCGATGAAGCGGCGAAGGCGACTAAGCTCACACCAGATGTCGAGCATGAGGGGGAAGGCGAGCATCTCGCAATCACTCACAACCTGACTGCATCGGAGCGCAGTTTGTTGGAAAAGGCTGCCCAAGGCCAACTCGCCGTTTCTCCTAGTCACGTGCCCGCGTTGCGCGCACTCCAGGTCGCTGCAATGGGAGGCAATGGAGTTGCAACTGCGACGACTCTACGCGAAGCTGAGCAGATTGTTAACAAGCTCACTCCTGCTGAACTAACTTCACTGGCGGCAGCAGACACCTTAACATCGGCTGTCGCTGATGGACTGACACGCAACACTGCACATATCCAAACTCATGTTGCTCCACGTGCAACTGCTCCTTTACTGGCTGTCGCAGCTCAGTCGCGATTGCCTCACATGGACGCTCCCCTGAGCGAGGAGGATGTTGTTCGTGCGAATGCATATGGCCCCATTATTCCCCCATGCGATCCTGTGGCTCACTTGAGGCCTTCCAACGTCAAATCAAATCACGCCCTAGTACGGAAGACCCAGCCAGCGATTGGCAACCCAATCAACTGGACCTCAGAGATTTCTCAACAGCTTGTGCAAGCGTATGAAGAGGTCGCTCTCGCAAGTCGCATGAAGGCGCAACTTGAAGAGTCGGAACGCGCGATGGCCCAGGCCCATGCTCCATCTGAGGGTGCCTCCACTCAAAGCTTTGGCTTCCTAGCAGGGTGCAAGCATCTGAAGACGCAAATGGACCCGGATAGACTTTCTTCTGACCCCCTCCAATCCACGTCGGCAGCTGCACGTGAACGGTACGCAGCAATGAACAACAGATTCAAACTATTGTTCCCACGCGCTCGAAGCGCATTTTCGATCGTACCTACCTATGAGCAATCCCTACCCCCTCCTCTTACTGAAACTATGGGTACCCGTGACCCGAATTCGGCTGCAAGTGCGTTGGCGAGTCATGGCTTGATTGTTCCTAAGGCGTTGATTAGGTCACTGGTCCAGCCTCCCAACCCCACAGAGTCAGAGTCGATGACCGAACCTGGAACCGCGCGTGGATCACCTCAGTGGCAAACGGTACCAATCCCAGGCTCTGGCTTTCGCAAGGTCGTGACCGAGTCGGATATGTGAATCCTCTTGCCTTCGTCGATTGTTATTCCAGTCAACGTTCGAGACCTTTGATCTCCAGAAATACACGTGTCAGTAGCTTTGTTTACAGTTACAAACGTTACGAGTGTTTATGTGGGGGGTAAACTCTAGAAATAATCCTAAAAGCCTAATAGAAGACAAAGGTGAGATACGTGTAACGAGTGAGAAATAACTTGGGTTGCGGAATCCTTGCAGTCTTAGTTGGAAAGCTGCAAGACAATTGCTGCGCCACGCCGCACCCAGTGGTCATTGTTAAACTGAGACTGTGAGGGGAGAATGAGTGAGACAACGTAATTGGTCGAGTGACCAGTCGTTGACAGCTCACCCGCGCGGGCCACAGTCTTGTAAACCGGGCACGAGTATGCTGCGGCCTTGGGATCGACCTTGTAAACGTCTGCGGGTGACACACCCTCGGGGCGGACACTGGCGAAGAGGTGAATCAGCGGCATCTCGTCGAATAGTTGGCGGGATGCTGATTCTCCGAGTGATGCAGTGCCAGCATTCCATGCTGCACCTTGCAGGAACATACCACGCACCACAACGCCGAGGCGTGGGTCAGTGGCTGGCAGGTTCGGAACACTGTGGACATTGGCAGTCAGCTCTTCTGCGGTCCTGTACGGCAGAACGCGTGACGAGATATACAAGGTATCGATTGAAATCTTGTTGGCTCGCGCGTATGTTTGAAGGAGAGCAGTGAGGAAGCCCTGTGGGAAGAAGTAGCCTGAAGGCCATGCAACCAAAGGCACACCCTCAGTGAGCCAGTGACGATATGCGTTGACACGCTGGATCATGTCATCGAACCAGCTTGCGAGCGGCTTCATGGAAAGGTAGGCGTATTTCGTCCACTCATGTGGAACGGAGCCGAACAAGAGAGCGCGATACATTTGCTCGAGGGCTGCGGACATGACCTCCTCACCACGAATCGAACGACGAAGTGATACTAGCGTTTCACGTAGCATGGAGAGCAGCTTATTCATGCGATCGACCTCTTGGCTCAAGAAGACACCAAGGGGATTTCCAAGCGCACGCATAGGTGTGTCAGCCTTCTCCTTGGCCTCATAGATCTCTTCGACAGATGCGACACCAGCAAACG
>Ga0182741_1002967_pt1 | contig 18761 bp, 20 predicted proteins | sample eDN5th37CBELigOP_FD_128874 | JGI IMG/M metagenome (GOLD analysis project Ga0182741, IMG submission 128874) | Enriched Organic Plus compost microbial communities from Emeryville, California, USA - eDNA 5th pass 37_C BE-Lig OP (version 2) (version 2) ... | reverse complement strand
TCGTCGCCCGTCACGGACACATCGTCCGGTACGCTTGCGGCGAGCGGACGCCCGGCCATCTCGACCCGGGCGATGCGGGCGCGGCCGATATCGTCGATGCGCCGCAGCCGCACCGGCAGGCCCGCGCCCTTCGGCTGCAGCGAGACGAATTCGGGCCGGATGCCGAGCTCGATCCGTCCTGTTCGGGACAGGCCCGGATAGGCCCGCCGGAGGGCTACGGGCTCGTCGCCCACATAGGCGGTCGCGCCCTCGACCCGGCACGGCAGGATGTTCATGCCCGGCGAGCCGATGAAATGGCCCACGAAGGTGTGAGCGGGCCGCTCGAAGAGCTCTTCCGGCGTTCCGGTCTGCACGACGGCGCCGTCATGCATGACGACGACCTTGTCGGCGAAGGTCAGGGCCTCCGTCTGGTCGTGCGTCACATAGATCATGGTGATGTCCAGCGCCCGGTGGATCTCCTTCAGGGTCGAGCGCAACTGCCACTTGAGATGCGGATCGATCACCGTCAGCGGCTCGTCGAAGAGGATCGCCGCCACATCGGGCCGCACGAGGCCGCGCCCCAGGGAGATCTTCTGCTTCATGTCGGCCGTGAGATTGCTGGCCTTGCGGTCGAGCACGCGGGTCAGGTCGAGAAGCCGTGCGATCTCGTCGACGCGGGCCGCGGTCATGTCCCGCGGAGCGCCGCGGTTTTTCAGCGGGAAGGCCAGGTTCTCGCGCACCGTCATGGTGTCGTAGACGACCGGGAACTGAAACACCTGCGCGATGTTGCGCGCTTCCGTCGGCAGGTCGGTCACATCCCGCTCGTCGAAGCGGATGCGGCCGCGCGTCGGATGCACCAGCCCCGAGATGATGTTGAGCAAGGTCGTCTTGCCGCAGCCCGAGGGGCCGAGCAGCGCATAGGCGCCGCCCTGCTCCCAGACATGGTCGATTTCCTTAAGGGCGTAGTCCTGAGGGCCGCGCGGATCGGGGCGGTAGGAGTGGGCGAGATGGTCGAGGGCGATGCGAGCCAAGGCGATCTCCTCACGCGGCCTGATGCGCGGCATCCGCCGACGCGAGGCGCCCCGCTTCGTCGAACAGGAACAGGTGGCGCGGATCGAGATAGGCCGTGACCGACGCACCCGGATCAAGGCGCTTCACGCCCGGCACCAGTGCGACGAACCGATGGCGCCCGGCTTCCAGATGGATGAAGCTCTCCGACCCGGTGATCTCCACCACGGCAACGATCGCCGGAATGGGAACGGCATCGTCCGATACTCGCTCGAGCCCGAGATGGTGGGCGCGGAACCCGACCGTATACCTACCGTCGGGCACCTGCGCGAAGGCGCCCGTCGCGCGGATCTCTCCACCCGTATCCAGCGCCACGGCGCCTCCTGCCACCCGGGCGCCCAGCATGTTGAGCGGCGGATCGGAGAAGACCCGGGCCGTGATGAGATCCTGCGGGCGCCGATAAACCTGCGGCGTGGGGCCAAACTGCGTCACGCGGCCCTCGAAGAGGGTTGCGGTGTTGCCACCGAGGAGCAGGGCCTCGGAGGGTTCCGTGGTGGCGTAGACGAAGACCGCGCCCGACGCGGCGAAGACTCGCGGCAGCTCCTCCCGCAACTCCTCGCGCAGCTTGTAATCGAGATTGGCGAGGGGCTCGTCGAGCAGGACGAGATCCGCGCGCTTCACCAAGGCCCGGGCAATGGCGGTCCGCTGCTGTTGGCCGCCCGAGAGACTGAGCGGCTTGCGGTCGAGATAGGGCTCGAGCTTGAGGAGACGCGCGGCCTCCTGCACGTGGCTCTCGATTTCGCTCCTCGGAAGACCCGCCACCCGCAGGGGCGAGGCGATATTCTCATAGACCGAGAAGGACGGGTAATTGATGAATTGCTGATAGACCATCGCGACGCTGCGGCGCTGCACGGGCCAGCCCGTCACGTCCTTTCGGTCGACGATGACCCGGCCTTGCGTCGGCGCGTCGAGGCCCGCCATCAGCCGCATGAGCGACGTCTTGCCGGCAAGCGTCGCTCCGAGGAGCACATTGAGGGAGCCGCGCTCCAGGGAGAGGGACACGTCCGCGACGTGTATCTGCGTGCCGACCGTTTTTCCGACCCTATCGAGAACGAGCGCCATGGCTCATGTCCCGCAGGCAAGGAGGAGCGATGCATCCCGACATCAACCGCGGCGGTGCCCGGGTTCCGAACTCGGAAAACCCGTCGTGTCCGACGTCGCGGAACCGTTTCTCCAAGCGCTTCCTCCCTGAAGCCCTCGCGCGATTCGGTCGTTTTTGTTCTTATTGTTAAGGAAGCTTAAGTTGAGCGCACACGGAGCGCAAGGGGCTGGCGCAAGGGCCCGCCCCGCCACGAAGGGTGGGCTGTCCCGGCCTGAAGCGCGACCGGAACAGCATTTTCTCACACGAGCAGGAAATCGCCGGCTGTCAGCTTGAGGCCCTTGTTCACCTGGGCGAACTGCACCGCCGCCGCGCGGCCAGTGCCGTCAGGATCATAGGAGATGAGACCCGTCGAGGCGTCGTAGACGATACGGTCGGACCCGTCATGCGCCCGGGTGCCGGTCCAGAACTCCGCGGCCGGCAGGAAGCCCGCCGTTCCGGCTGCGCCGAAGATCGTGTGGTCGAGGATGATCGTGTCGGCCGCCGGGTTGAAGTCCGTGATCCGGTCCAGATTGGTGCTCCGGCTGAGCGGCGTGTCGAACCGGAACGCATCTGCGCCGGCGCCGCCCGTGAGAATGTCGTTGCCGCTGCCCCCGATCAAAACGTCGTTGCCGTCGAGACCGCTGAGGCGGTCGCTGCCCGCGCCGCCTTTCAGGGTATTGGCGGCCGCATTGCCGGTCATCGTGTCGTTGCCCGCTCCGCCAATGGCGTTCTCGATCAGCGAGCGCGGGTCGCCCTCGTACAGCAGCGCATTCGCCACATTGCCTTGGGCCATATGACCGCTGCCGAGTTGCGCCAGCTGGGCCTTCGACAGGGTGGACCAGGCGCCGGGCCGCAGATCGACCGAAAGGCCGGTGGCGTAGTTGGAGAAGTCATAGGTGTCGGTGCCGCCGCCATCCCAGATCGTCAGGAAAATGCGGTTAGCGCCCGGTGCATCCTGCCCCTGCCCGTCCACGAAGGCCTGGCCGGTCGCCGGATCGAAGCGGTAGACCGTGTTGCCGTCGTGGGTGGAGAAATTCGCGCCGTACATGTGTTGCAGGGCCGCGATGTCGTCCATCATCAGCGACTGGGCGTAGCCCCAGGTCTCGTTCTCCACATATTGCCCGGCCGCGCCCACATAGGAGCGGTAGGTCATCACCGAATATTCCATGGAATCGTGCGCATAGGGCAGCGCGCCGTAGCCGCCGGCCTCGTTGCCGTGCTTCAGCCCGAGTGAATGCCCGAGCTCGTGCAGCATGGTGTAGAAGCCGTAATTCCCGGGCTCAGGCGCGTCGTACCAGCCCTTCGAGGTGCCGAACCACGTGTCGCCCGCCTCCTGATAATCGGCCGGCGTATAGGTCCAAGCGGAGGAAGGCATGGCCGACGAGGCAAGGCGCAGGGTCGCGTGCGCCGTGGACGTCTCCTGCATTTCGGTGAAGGTCACATCCGCAACGGCTACGATCGAGTCGAGGACCGCATGGGCGGCAGCGATCTGCCGGGCATTGAGGGGCACGAAGCCGTCCTGCGGCTCACCCTGGCCGTAGCCGGAGCCGTAATAGGAGGCCTTTGTCGGAAAACTATAGGTGAGGTTCTGGGTGTTCCACATCTGCCCTGAGAGCAGGGCGTCGATATCCTGGTTGCCGGTGCGCTGGACCGAAATTGTGCCCGTCATTGCTGTTCCTTTTGGCCGGTCTTGTCCGAAAAGCCTAAGGGATCGCCCCCGGCAGGCCATGTCTCTTTAGGGGTAGTGCCGCGGCTAAATGACTGCGCCGTTTGAGAATTTTCGCCCAACTCTGGATGTCGTGAAAAGATCGGGACCATAGGCCCAGGGACAGGCAGGAAATCCTCAGAACCGGGCGAAGGCCGCGATTGACCGATTCGGGACCCAGGCCGGTCGTTCACGTCCGAAAACCGCGAGCGTACCGGCCGCCATGGTGGCAGGATGACCACATGACGAATCTTGACCCCGCCGCCTGCTACAGAGCCCTGCAATCCCGCGACCGGCGCTTCGACGGGCGCCTCTTCGTGGGTGTCACGTCCACGGGGATCTATTGCCGCCCCATCTGCCCGGCGAGCACGGCCAAGTTCGAGAATTGCCGGTTTTATCCCTCAGCCGCAGCCGCCCAGGAGGCGGGCTTTCGCCCCTGCCTGCGCTGCCGGCCCGAGACTGCGCCCGATCTCGGCTCCTGGCGCGGCACCTCGAATACGGTCTCGCGGGGGCTCGCCCTCATCGCGGAAGGTGCCCTCGACGGCGAGGAGGCGAGCGTCGAGGCGCTGGCCTCGCGGCTTGGCATCGGTGAGCGCCAGCTGCGCCGCCTGTTCCAGGAACATCTCGGCGTCTCGCCCCTCGCGGTCGCACAGACCCGGCGTATCCTCTTCGCCAAGCAGCTGATCCACGATACACGCCTGCCCATGTCCGAGATCGCGCTGGCGGCTGGCTTCGGCAGCGTGCGCCGTTTCAACGAGACTTTCCAGGCGCTCTACCGCCGGCCGCCGAGCGCGATCCGCAAGCGCAGCGTGAACGCGCTGCCCGAAGGATCGGCCGCGACCACGGGCGTGACCGTCCGGCTGCGCTACCGGGCCCCTTACGACTGGGGCGCCATGCTGGCCTTCCTCAAGGCGCGCGCCATCGACGGGGTGGAACGGGTCGAGGGGGGCGTCTATCGCAGGACGGTCCTGCACGAGGGCATGACCGGCACGGTGACAGTGTCCCATCTGGCCGAGAAGGAGAGCCTGGAGGCGGTCATCCGCTTCCCCGGCGTCCAGGCCCTGCCGTCCATCGTGGCGCGCGTGCGGCGCGTCTTCGATCTCGGCGCCGACGTGATGACCGTAACGAGCCACCTGGCGCAGGACCCGCAGCTCGCTCCTCTCGTCACCGCGCGGCCGGGCCTGCGCGTCCCGGGCGGCTGGGACGGGTTCGAGGTCGCCATGCGGGCGATCCTCGGCCAGCAGGTCTCCGTTGAGGCAGGCCGACAGCTCGGCAGCAGGCTCACGCGGATCTGCGGCACGCCGTTTCCGGAAAGCCAGGCCCAGAATGACGGCCTCACCCTCGCATTCCCGACCGCCGCCCAGGTGTTGGCGGCGGACCTCAGTTCCCTCGGAATGCCCAACGCCCGCAAGGCCGCCCTAAAGGCGGTGGCGGAGGCCGCGGTGGCGGAGCCGGACCTGTTCCGTCCACTCGGCACCGTGGAGGAGACGGTCGCGCGGCTCAGCGCCATCCGCGGCATCGGGGAATGGACGGCTCACTATATCGCCCTGCGGGCCGTGCGCGAGCCGGATGCCTTTCCGGCCAGCGATATCGGCCTGCTGCGCGGCGCTGCCGGGCGGGACGGCGCCCGCCCCTCCCCGGCGGAGCTGCAGAAGCGCGCCGAGGCTTGGCGCCCTTGGCGCGCCTATGCGGCGCAGCACCTCTGGGCGGCCGACGAGAAGAGCGCCTGATCACCCTCTTCCGATCCGTATCGGGAATCGGATTCCACTTGCCACGGCCAAGCCATGGCCCGACATTTTCACTCCTTCACGACCGGAGACTTGCCATGCCCGCACGGCCCGACGCCGCAACCGCCTTTCATCGCCTGCACCAGGGCCCCGAGCTTCTGATCCTTGCCAATGCCTGGGATGCCGGCACCGCGCGCCTGATGGAGAGCCTGGGCAGCCGGGCCATCGCGACGACGAGCGCCGGCGTCGCCTGGGCCCACGGCTATGCGGATGGGGACAGGTTGCCGGTCGATCTCCTCGTGGGAACGGTGGCGGCCATCGCCCGCACTGTCGCGATCCCGGTCACTACCGACATGGAAGGCGGCTATTCCGATCGGCCGGAGGAAGTCGGCGAGCTCGCTGTGCGCCTCATCGATGCGGGTGCAAGCGGCATCAATATCGAGGACGGATCGGCTTCGCCCGATCTGCTCTGCGCCAAGATCGAGGCAATCCGGCAGGTTGCAGAGAGGACCGGCGTCAACCTCTTTATCAATGCGCGGACCGACGTCTTCCTGCGCGGTCTCGCCCCGCAGGAGGCGCGTGTGGACGAGACGCTCACCCGCGCCAGCCGCTACCGCGATGCCGGTGCGAGCGGAATCTTCGTTCCGGCTGCGACGGCGCCGGACGACATCCGCCGCATCGCGACCGGCACCGACCTGCCGCTCAATGTGATGGCCCGTCCCGGTTTGCCCGCAGCCGCGGAATTGGCTCGGCTCGGGGCACGTCGTCTCAGCGCCGGTTCCGCGCTGTCCGAAGCGCTGCTGAACCGGCTCTCGGATCTCGCGAAGGCTTTCCTCGAGGCGGGAGATTCCGACCTCATCTGCAGTGCGGCCGGTTCCTACGGAAGCCTTAACGCCCTCATGAAAAAGCGCGCCTGACAGGGGTTCTGCCCGAGGGCTGACGAGGGGACCAGCGCATTTCCCATGGAACCGGGCGCATCCGGTTCGCATTCAGAATGGGTTCACGGGCGAACCCCAAGAATCGCACCCGTGACCGCTCGAATCGTGCTGGTCGACCCTGTGGAGAGAGCTCTATGTCGAAACGCGTTGCCCTGGCCTGCCTGGCGCTCGTCGGCGCCCTGATCGCCGGCACTCCCGCAGGTGCTCAGCCTTACTATGGCGATGATTACTACGGCCCTCCGCCCGGCCCGCGCTATGCGCCACGCTACCGCGACATGGACGAATATCCGCCGCCGCGCAGGGCCCGAGGTCCACGCGGACAGTGGGATTGCAATTCGAGTCGATGCATCAACATGGCGACGGGCGAATTGTGGGAATCGACCTGCAATTACCGTGGCTGCTTCCCGCTCCGGCCGGCCCGGCAGCGGGGTTACGGCTGGTAGGTTCTAAGCCTGTGAGTGAGCCGGCGCCGCGTTTCTGTGCCGGCTCAGCCTGCCGTACCGCTTGATCGCCCGGTCGCGCCTGAGCCGTGACAGCCGGTCGAGCCAGAAGATCCCGTCGAGCTGGTCGATCTCGTGCTGCAGGCACACGGCCAGGAAGCCTTCTGCCTCCTCATCCCGCGCTTGGCCTTGAAGGTCCTGGAATGCGACCCGCACCCGCGCGGGCCGTTCGATCTCGTCGGTCACGCCCGGCATGGAGACGCTGCCTTCCATGTGCCGGATTCTATCCTCAGAAACCTCAAGGATGCGCGGATTGGCATAGATCCTCGGTTCCGCATCGCCTTCGAGCGCAATGACCACCAGCCTCAGGGGAGTGCCTACATGCGGGGCCGTGATGCCGACGCCCGGCGCCGCACGCATCGTGTCCACCAGATCACCTGCCAGATCGCCTAGGGCGGCATCGAATGTCGTCACCGGTTCGGCCGGGATGCGCAGGCGGGGATCCGGATAATAGACAAGGGGCCTGACCGCCAAGGATCGTCTCCATCGCAAGGGAGCACGAGCTTTGAGCGACATCGCTGCTGCATGCAAGCGCTTCGGGATCAGGGCCTCAGGAGCGCTGCAGGGATCGGGTGACTTCAGCCGCAGCCCGCTCGCCTTCAAGGAAGGCACCGCCCACCGTCATGGCGCCGCCACCGGCGCTCGCCTCGCCGGCCAGCCAGATCCGCTCCGCGATCGGTATCCGCAGCGACTGACGCGCCGCGAGATGGCCGGGCTTCGCGATAGAATAGGAGCCGTGGGCATAAGGGTCGTTCCACCACCCAGTGAGGCGCCCGCCCCTGACGGCGCCGCGAATGCGGCCGCCGACCATGGTTGCAAGGCGCTCGACCGCGTAATCCGTCGCGGCCTGCTCCCCTGCGGCGCAGAGCTCGCGAGCATAATCTCCGCCGAGATAAGCGAGGGCGATGTCCTGCCCGTCGGGCCAGAACTCGAAGCTCATGGCCTCCCCGTCTGCCCGGATATCGGTGAGGTCCGTTGCCTCGACGGCGCCGAACTTTGCCCGGTCGACATGCAGGGCGATCTTGGTGAGCGCTCCCATATGGAGCCCTGACAGCGCAGTTGTGGTTTCGTCCGGCAGGCCCGGCACGAAACGCAAAGCTCCGGCCTGAAGCACGCCTACAGGCACCGTCACGATGACGGCCCGGGCCGTCAAAGTTCCATGCCCCGTCTGTGCCGCGACGCGCCCATGGTCCAGGTGCAGCGCCGTCACCGGCACGTTCAGGCGCACCGGAACGTCCGCCCCGTAGAGCGCCACCAGCGCGCCGTAGCCGCCGGATGGAATGAGGTCATCACCGCTCCAGAGCTGATCGTAATCCTGCACGGAGACACGGCCCGGCTCCTCGCCGAGGGCGAAGAGCGTAATGCCTCCGGCCGCCGCGGCGAGCTCAGGCGCCCTTCCCTGCACCGTATCGGCGAACGAGGCATCGACGGATCCCGTTGCTTCCAGCAGGTTTTCCAGGTCTCGATAGGCAGCACGGCGCCTCCGGCGCTCGGTCTCGGGCAAGGGCACCCCGTCGTGGAAGACCCGGAAGCCTCCGCCCGTGGCCTCCATATTGAGGGAAACGTTCAGATCCTGCGCGATCTGGCGCCAGGGGTTGCGCTCGGCCCAATGGATGTAGTGGGCGCCTGCATCGAAGAATGGGCCGAGGGTCCGATCCGTATAGGCCCGCCCGCCGATCCGGCTCCGGGCCTCCAGAACCGTGACGGACAATTGGGCCCGGCGCAGGGCCTTGGCGGCTGCAAGCCCAGCCGCGCCCGCGCCGACCACCAGGACATCCGTATCCGCAGCCAAGGCCCGCCGCACGAAGGGGAGCGAGACGGCGCCGGCGAGAAGACTGCGACGGGTAACATGCATGGGGCCGCGCCTTTATCGGGACGGTGTGCGGGACGTCTCCGTGCGATGACGGAACGCCCCTCACTCTAGGCCCGATTGGCGCGAATTTAGGGCGTTCTCACACGTCCCGGAAATAGGGCTCCACGGGCCCCTTGAGCTTGATCGTCAGCGGGTTGCCGTGACGATCCTTGCTGTTGCCCGCAGCAACGCGGATCCAGCCCTCACTGACGCAGTATTCCTCCACATTGGTCTTCTCGACGCCCTTGAAGCGGATGCCGATGCCCCGCTCCAGGATCGCGGCATCGTAATAGGGGCTGTCAGGGTTGTTGGAGAGGCGATCGGGAGGGGTCTCGGTCATGGCAGGGGCCTTCTTGCGCGTTTCTTTTGCCCATAGCGCCTTACGGCCGTTTCTCCAACTCCCCCGCGAATCCTGCAGGGCACCCCTGCAATCCGCTTCTCTTGCTTGGTCCCGACGACGACTTTATATAGCGGACATATTATTAGCAACCTATCAATGTGCCTCCTATGGAAACCTCCCGTGCGGATACCCGCGTCACGTTCATTGATGAGCTCACGAAGGTCAGCCGCAAGCTGCGCACGGCCTTCGACGCCCAGGTGAAGGCCCGGGAGCTGACCATGGCGCGCGCCCGCACGCTGCTGCGCCTGCTCCGGCACGACGGCATCACTCAGACGGAGCTCGCATTCGAGCTTGAGATCGAGGGTCCGACCCTGGTCCGTCTCCTCGACCATCTCGAGACCCAGCGGTTGATCGAACGCCGCCCGGTGGAGGGGGACCGTCGCGCCAAACGGGTCGCCCTGACCAAGGAGGGCCGGGCTCAGGCAGGCCTCGTCAGCGGCCTCGCGGATGACATACGGGAAACCGTTCTGACCGATGTGGCGGAGGATGACCTGCAGACGGCGATCCGGGTCTTCCGTGCCATGTCCCGCAACATCGAGGCGATCGCATGAGCGACGCCGACGAGACGAAGGCAGCGCCACCGGCGCCGCCGCCCTTCGTCCCGAAGCCTCCGTTTCTCGCCGCCGGCTACATGCTGGCCGGAGCGCTGCTTGCGCTCACGCAGGGGCTCGGCATGAACCTCGTGTCGGCGAACCTCCTGCAGATCCAGGGATCCCTCGGGGCAACCACCAACGAGGCCACTTGGCTGATGGCGGCTTACATGGCGCCCAATGTCAGCCTCTCGCTGCTGCTCATCAAGATCCGGGCGCAGTACGGCCTGCGCAACTTCGCGGAACTCTCCATCGTGGGTTTCGTGCTGGTGTCGCTCATGCATCTCTTCGTGAACGACCTTCAATCGGCCGTCGTCGTGCGCTTCTTCAGCGGGATCGCGGCCTCGCCCATGTCGTCGCTCGGCTTTCTCTACACGCTCGAATCGTTCCCGCCCCAGAAGAAGATGAATGTCGGCCTGTGCCTTGCGCTGACGAACATCGCGCTCGCCATGCCGGTCGCGCGGCTCGTCTCGCCTTTCCTTCTGGAATTCGGCCAGTGGCACGGGCTCTACCTCATGGAAATCGCGCTGGCGCTCATGAGCTTTGCGGCCGTGTACCTCCTGCCCCTTACGCCGCCGCCGCGCGCCAAGGTCATCGAGCGTCTCGACGTTATCAGCTACCTGCTGCTGGCCGTCGGCTTCGGCTCGCTCGCCGTCGTGCTCACCCTCGGGCGTCTCTACTGGTGGTTCGAGGCGCCGTGGATCGGCGTTCTGCTGGCGGCCGCCATCGCGTCGCTGACCGCCATGGCGACGATCGAGCTCAACCGGAAGAACCCGCTGATCGACGTGCGCTGGCTTACCAGCCGGGAGGTGCTTCACTTCACCGGCGCCCTGCTCGTATTTCGCATTGTGCTGGCAGAACAATCGAGCGGCGCGTTCAGCTTCTTCCAGGTGCTCGGCCTGCAGAACGAGCAGCTCGCCAACCTCGCCTGGATCATCCTGGCCGCGAGCATCGCCGGAGGGGTGATTTGCGCCGTGCTGATGAAGCCTGGGCGGGAGCCGCATATCCATGCGCTCTCCCTCTGCCTCATCGCCCTCGGAGCCTACTGGGACAGCCTGGCCACGAACCTTACGCGGCCAGCAGAGATGTATGCGAGCCAGGCGATGATCGCCTTCGCGAGCGCCCTGTTCCTCCCGCCCGCCCTCGCCGGAGGCATGATGTCCGCCCTGAAGAAAGGGCCGAACTACATCCTGAGCTTCATCGTGGTGTTTTTGCTCACGCAGAGCCTCGGGGGTCTCTTCGGTTCGGCCGTGTTCGGCACCTTCGTGGCCTGGCGCGAGAAAGTGCATTCCCACGCCCTCGTGCAGCACATCACCCTCCTCGATCCGCTGGTGGCCCAGCGCACGAGCCAGCTCGGCGGGGCCTATGCGCGCGTCCTCACCGACTCGGCCCTGCGCAACGCGGAGGGTCTCGCGCTCCTAAGCCAGCAGGCGACCCGCGAAGCGAACGTGCTGGCCTACAACGACGCCTTTCTTCTCGTCGCGGTCATCGCAGCCTTCGCGCTCATGGCCCTTCTCGCTCACGTGGCCTTCACGGCCATCGCGTCCCGCATCGCCCCTCAACCTGCCACAACCTGACGAAACGCCTGTCCGACCCTCATGACACGTCATCTCCGCTCCACCGCCACCCTCATCGCCGTCGCGCTCGGAATCGCCGGGATTGCCCTGGTCCTTTACGCTTGGCGCCTCCCGCCCTTTGGAAGCACCATCGAGACCACGGACAATGCCTATATCCGCGGCCAGGTGACCCTCATCAGCCCGCAACTGGCAGGATACGTTGCCGAAGTGGCCGTTCAGGACTTCCAGTCCGTCAAGGCAGGCCAGGTGCTCGTGCGCCTCGACAGCCGCATCTATGAGCAGAAACTGAAGCAGGCGCAGGCGACCCTTGCGGTCCAGAAGGCGACGCTTGCCAATTCGGAGCAGAAGCGCCGCTCGGACGAGGCGCGGATCGGAGCCGGCGAGGCGCAGGTGAACGGCGCCAAGGCGGCGCTGGCGACCGCGCAGGCCAACTGGAGCCGGGTCGAACCCCTGCTCAAACGGGGCGTGACGACCCAGAGCCAGGCGGATCAGAGCAAGTCGGCCCTCGAACAGGCGAAGGCCGCCATGAGCCAGGCGGAATCGTCCCTGGAAGTGGCGCGGCAGGACCTCGCCGCAACGCTCGTCAACCGCCAGTCCCTCGAAGCCGCCGTGCAGAACGCCCAAGCAGCCGTGCGCCTGGCCGAGATCGACCTGCAGAACACAACGATCAGGGCGCCGCAGGACGGGCGCCTGAGCGAGGTCGGAGCCCGCCTCGGGCAATATGTGACCGCCGGCAGCCAGCTAATGGCCGTGGTCCCGGAGCGGGTCTGGGTAATCGCCAATTTCAAGGAGACTCAGCTCGCCGCCATGCAAATCGGCCAGCCCGTGACCTTCACGGTCGATGCCCTGGAGCATGCGAGCCTGCACGGCCATGTGGAGCGCTTCTCGCCGGCCGCAGGATCCGAGTTCAGTGTGCTCAAGCCCGACAATGCCACCGGCAACTTCACCAAGGTGGCGCAGCGGGTGCCCGTGCGCGTCACCATCGATCCGGGGCAGGAGCTCGCAGAGCGGCTTGCGCCCGGCATGTCCGTGGTGGTGAGCATCGATACGGCCGCGCAGGCGGTCGCCAACACGGCCGGCGGCTGAGCGCGGCCGTCAATAGGTCGGCCAGAGGCCGGGCGTCGCGAGTTCCAGGAGATGTCCGTCCGGGTCGCGGAAATAGATGCTGCGGCCACCCCGCGGCCAGTCCGTGCGGCCCTCGATGGGGACTCCTTTCTCGGCAAGGCGATCCTCCCAGGCCGCGAGATCCTCGGCCGGAACGGCAAGCGCTATGTGGAGGGGCCCGCTTCCGTCATGGGGCGGGATGGTGCCACCCGGCATCGTAACGGTCTCGACAGTGGCGCCCCGCCGGAAGAGGAGAAGGACGCTCCGCCCGGCCACATCGAGGGCGCAGAGGCGCTGGTCAGCGAAGATGGGCTTCAGGTCGAGCACCGTCTCGTAGAAGGCCTGTGCCCGGGGCACGTCGTCCACATAGAGGGCTGTTTCCAGAACTCCATTCAGCTTCGGCATTCCGCCACTCCTCTTCGTTCCGCTGCGGCCTTTCCAGGACGGAATTCTAGCCCTAGATTCCGCGCCCCGAAAACCGATCCTGACGATCAGGCCCATGGCATCCACCCTCTCGACCATCGGCTTCGATGCCGACGACACGCTCTGGCAGAACGAGCATTTCTATCGGCTCACGGAGGAGCATTTCACATCCCTGCTGGCCGAGCATGGGGAGCGGGAGGTGCTATCGAGCCGCCTCCTCGAGGCCGAGCGGCGCAATCTCGGGCTCTACGGCTATGGCATCAAGGGCTTCACCCTCTCGATGATCGAGACTGCCATCGAGGTCACGGAAGGGCGCGTACCCGTCGCCGTGATCGAGCGCATCTTGTCGGCTGGCCGGGAAATGCTGAACCACCCCGTGGAAACTCTGCCCCATGCCCGCGAGGCACTGGAGCGGCTGGCGGGGTGCTACCGCATCGTGCTCATCACCAAGGGCGACCTGTTCGACCAGGAGCGGAAGCTCGCCCAGTCGGGACTGGGAGACCTGTTCGACGCCGTGGAGATCGTCAGCGAGAAATCCGCCGCCACCTACGAGCGCCTCTTCGCGCGCCACGGCGACGGGCCGGAGCACAGCATGATGGTCGGGAATTCCCTTAAATCCGACATTGTCCCGGCCATCGCGGCGGGGAGTTGGGGCGTCTATGTGCCCCATACGCTGACCTGGGCGCTGGAGCACGCGGAAGAGCCCGTCTCGGCGGCGCGCTTCAGGCGCCTCGCCCATCTGGGCGAGCTGGCCGATCTTGTCGAGGCGATCGGCTGACGCCTCGGTCACGGATCCTGAACGCCTCAGCGGGGCGGCAGGATCTGCGCGACCTCGGCCTCACCCAGGATGCGGTATTCCCCCAGCGCGAGATCCTCCGGCAGGGTGAGTCCGCCCATGCGATCCCGATGCAGGGCGACCACATGGTTGCCGACCGCCGCGAACATCCGGCGCACCTGATGGTAGCGTCCCTCCGTGATGGTCACGAGGGCCTCCGTCGGCGAGAGCACCTCCAGTTCGGCCGGCAGGAGCGGCTTGTCCTCGTTGTCGAGCATCAGCGTCCCTGAGGAGAAGATTGCGGCCTCGTCGCCCTGCAGGGGACGGTCGAGGGTGACGCGATAGCGCTTGGAGACGTTGCTGCGCGGCGAGATGATGCGGTGGAGCAGGGTGCCGTCGTCGGTCATCAGCAGCAGGCCCGACGTTTCCTTGTCCAGGCGGCCGACCGTGGAGAGCGCCGGGTCGCGGCGGCGCCAGCGGGGCGGCAGCAGACCATAGACCAGGGGTCCCGCCTCCTTGTGCGAGCAGGTGACGCCGAGCGGCTTGTTCAGCATCAGCAGGAGGCCGGGCGGCGGGTCGAGAGGTTCGTCGTCCACCTGCATCCGCTCCGGCAGATCCCGCGTGACGGCGATGCGCTGATCCGGCTCCTCGATGACGGCGCCATCAAGGGTCACGGCCCCTGCGTCCACGAGCTGCTGCACCTCCCGCCTTGAGCCGTAGCCCAGATTGGCGAGCAGCCGGTCGAGTCTGAGGTTGGCAACCTTGCTCATGCGTGGGCCTCGTAGATCTTGTAGAGGCCGGTCTCGGCCTTCAGGGCGATGCGCCGGAACAGGGGCTTCATCACGGCCTCGTAGGGAAGATGGCGGTTGGCGACGAGCCAGCACGCGCCGCCGGGACGCAGGGCCTCGGCCGCACGGCGGATGAAGCTCTGCCCGAGGGCGCGGTCCTCCGCGCCGCCATCGTGGAAGGGCGGGTTCATGACCACGAAATCGAGCCCGGTCTCGCCCGCGCCAGAGGCACGCACATCGGCCCAGCGCGCCTTTGCACGCGGATCCGCCACGTTGCGGCGGGCCGCCTCGACGGCACGGCGGTCGATATCGACCAGCGTCAGCGCCTTGACCTCAGGCGAGCGGAGGATGGCCCGCGCGAGGATGCCGAGGCCGCAGCCGAGATCCGCGCCGCGGCCCGAGAAAGCCGGGAGGTGCTCCAGAAGCAGGGCGCTGCCGGGATCGACCCGGTCCCAGCTGAAGATGCCTGGCTGCGTCCACAGGCCGAGATCCTCGTTGAACCGCATCCCGCCCGCGGCGACCGCCTCCTCGATGCCGGAGAGCTCAGCCGGGCGGGCCACGGTGCAGATCCGGTAGTGCCGCCGTGGCTCTTCGGCGACCATGCAGCCGAAGCGCACAAGCTCCTTGCGCAGCCGCGATCCGCCCTTGTCCTTTGGGGCCAGCACCGTCAGCCGCCCTTCAGGCGCGAGCGCCCTCAAACCGAGGGCCAGGGTATAGCGCCGTTCCAGGGTTCCGGGCGGGGCGAGCATCGTGAGGCTCTTAAGCCCGCCCTCGGCACAATCCTCAAGCGCCTGGGCGCCGGGCTCGAGCGGCGAGAACGGAATGGCTCCCTCCGGCACGGCCGCCAGCTCGACCGGAGGAGCGCCGTACACGCCATCGGGTTTCGTCTCGTCCAAAGCTTAGGTGACCCCTGCTGATCTGCCGGGCTCCTATAGCGGTGCCGGCCCGGCGGCGCGACCCTTTTCGTCCCGGAACGAGGCTCAGCTCGTCGTCTCGGTGCAGCGGTGCCAAGTCTGGACGGGACGCTCCGGCCCGAAGCGGATCTGCACCACGGTCTCGCTCAACAGGCGCATGGACACTTCCTGTCCCCCGTCGGGCTCGCTCTGCGGAGCCGTATAGAGGAAGGAATGGCGCGTATAGGCGCCCTGCATCCGCGTTCCGCCCGGCGTGACGATGGCGGGGCCGGCGATGGACAGGTGGCGCCCGTCATCGCTGCACCATTCCCCGTCGATAGCGTCCGCAAGGGCCGGGGTCGCGCCGATACAGGCTGCGAGCGCAACCGCCGGCCAGAGGATTCGTCCCTGTCGCATCATGACGGTCTCCCTCCATGTCGCCGGGCATGATCCGCCTCTCCGACCTGCTCCGTCAATCGTGACAGATACCCGAGCCGCGGCCCTGCAACTCCTAAGCCCAGCACGGCGTTTTATCTTTGCCGGACGGATGTCCCGCTCCGACGATCATTCAGACCGAGGAGGTCCCAAATGCGCTACCTGTTCGTCAGCACGATCGCGGCCGCCCTGGCTTTGGGCACCGGAGCCATGGCCCAGACACCCGTCCCGAATGCCAGCGGCTCGCAGACCACGAACCCGGCGACCTATGGGGCGACCGCCATGCAGCCTCAGGCGCAGCAGCACATGACCAAGCAGCCGATGAAGAAGCGGCATGCGACGCGCAAGCACCATGCCCCGACGACCACCGGCAGCGTGCACCGCACGCCGGTTCCGAATGCCAGCGGATCGCAGGTGACGGCCCCTGACACTTATCGGGCCAATGCCTATCAGAACCGCCGTTAAACCTCTGCGCGGTCCGGTCCGGATAGGCTGAACTGTCCGGACCAACGGGGGCCACAGAGGGTAAGAAGATTCAGGCGGCGGCCGAGATGCCGAGCCGCTCCTTGATCATGGGCCGATGCTGGACGAGGTCGGCGAGCGTGACCTTGTCGAGCTCGGCCAGGAAGGCGTCGAGCGCCCGCGACAGGGCCCCGGTCAGGCGGCAGGCGCCGCTGAGGACGCATTCGGAGGGCCCGTCTCCGAGACAACTGACGAGGCGCCTGTCGTTCTCAAGCGAGCGGACCACGGTTCCGATACGGATCTCGGCAGAGTTTCGCGCAAGCCGGAGCCCCCCTGCCCGGCCTCGGACGCTGCGCACGAGGCCAAGGCCGACAAGGGTCTGGGCCACCTTCATCAGGTGGTTCTTCGAGACCCGGTGACGCCGGGCGAGCTCCTCGATGGTGACGAGCCGGTCGTCGAGAACGGCCAGGCTCATCAGCATACGGAGAGCATAATCGGTATGCGCTGTCAGCTTCATGGGACCCTCAAAGAGGTATTGAAAATACCTGTTTTGGCGCATACACAAAAGGTGCCCCGAGGAACCTTTTGCACCCGTTCATGACCCCCCGCCCCATCCCTCTCACCGAACCCAAAGCCTCGATTACCGAGGATCTGATCCGCGAGCTGGTGAACACCTTCTACAGCCGTGTCCTGGAGGACGGGACGCTGGGGCCGATCTTCCGGAAGGCCCTGGAATCCCGGTGGGACGAGCACCTCTCCATCATGGTGGATTTCTGGTCCTCCATCAGCCTGGGCACCGGTCGCTATGGGGGCAAGCCCCATGTGGCCCATCGCAGCCTCGGCCTGATCGAGGAACATTTTCACCTCTGGCTCGCCCTGTTCGAATCCACGGCCCGGGAGGTCTGCCCCGCCGATGCGGCGGCGTTCTTCATCGACCGGGCGCACAGGATCGCCGACAGCCTCCAGATCGGCCTCAATATCGGCCCCAAGGCCCTCCGCCTGCCGAATGCACCTGCCGGCGCGTAAGGCTTTACACGGCCTGTCCGGCGCACCAGCCCGAGGACCAGGCCCACTGGAAATTGTAGCCGCCGAGCCAGCCGGTCACGTCCACCACTTCGCCGATGAAGTACAGGCCGGGTACCGCCTTCGCCTCCATGGTCCGGGAATCCAGCGCACGGGTATCGACCCCGCCGAGCGTCACCTCGGCCGTGCGATAGCCCTCCGAGCCCGCGGGCTTGAAGCGCCAGCGGTTCACGGCCTCGTCGATCCGGCGCAGCACCTTGTCCGAGAGGTCCGCGAGATTGCCGCTCACCCGCTCGCTCTCGGCGATCAGCTGCGCCAGACGCTTCGGCAGGAACGGTGAAAGCGCCGTCTGCAAAGCCTGACGCCCATTCTGCGCCCTGGCGGCGCGCAGTTCTTCGAACAAATTGGTCCCCGGCAGCATCGCGACCACAATCTCGTCGCCCTCCCGCCAATAGGACGAGATCTGCAGGATGGCGGGCCCGCTCAGGCCCCGATGGGTGAACAGCATCGCCTCGGAGAATTGCGTCTTGCCGCAGGAGACGACCGCATCCACAGACACGCCCGCAAGCGGCTTCAGCCGTTGGAGCAGGCCGGGCTCCAGGGTCAGGGGCACGAGAGCCGGACGGGTCTCGGTGACCGGGATATCGAACTGCCGCGCAAGATCGTAGCCGAAGCCGGTTGCGCCCATTTTGGGGATCGATTTGCCGCCTGAGGCCACCACCAGGGAGCGGCAGCGGACTGCCCCGTTCGTCAGCCGCAGGTGAAATCCCTCCTCGTCCCGTACCGTCTCCTCGACGGCGGTCCCGAGCCGCAGGACAGCGCCATGGCGCTTCATCTCGGCGAGGAGGAGATCGACGATCTGGCGCGAGGAGCCGTCGCAGAAGAGCTGGCCTAAGGTCTTCTCATGATAGGCGATGCCGTAGCGCTCCACGAGGCCAATGAAATCGTGCTGCGTGTAGCGCCTGAGAGCCGAAATGCAGAAGCTCGGATTCTGCGACAGGTAGTTCCGCGGTGCTGCGTGGAGATTGGTGAAATTGCAACGCCCGCCGCCCGAGATGCGGATTTTTTCGCCCGGAGCGTCCGCCCGGTCGAGGACGAGCACCGAGCGCCCGCGCCTGCCTGCCTCGGCGGCGCACATCATGCCCGCCGCACCGGCGCCGATCACCACCACATCGAATTGCTCCACGACCCGCCGTTCTCCTTTCGGACGGCGTTCCACCCATGGAGGACGCCCGTTTCAGGCGCCGTTGGTACGCGATGGATGCTCCCCGGCGCAAGCGGCCGGCAAATCAGGAACCGGGCAGCGCATAGGCGATGACCGCATCCCCGGCCTTGGTGCCGAGCGAACCGTGGCCTCCCGCCACCACCACCAGGAACTGGCGACCGCTCTTGGGCGACAGATAGGTCATCGGGGTGGCCTGCCCGCCCGCCGGCAGACGGT
>Ga0182741_1002958_pt1 | contig 18799 bp, 13 predicted proteins | sample eDN5th37CBELigOP_FD_128874 | JGI IMG/M metagenome (GOLD analysis project Ga0182741, IMG submission 128874) | Enriched Organic Plus compost microbial communities from Emeryville, California, USA - eDNA 5th pass 37_C BE-Lig OP (version 2) (version 2) ... | reverse complement strand
GCCAGCAGCGCGTTTTCCTTGATGGCGTCGTAGATGCCTTCCAGGTCGTCGGACACGGTGGTCAGGTAGCACGACGACAGCTGCGAGTGCAGGGTGCCCGAGTTGAACAGCGTCGGGGTCGAACTCATGAAGTCGAACGACGACAGGATTTCATAGAACTCGATGGCGCGCGCCTCGCGGTCGGTTTCGCGCAGGGCCAGGCCCATCGCGACGCGCATGAAGAACACCTGCGGCAGCTCGATGCGGGTGCCGCGGATGTGCAGGAAATAGCGGTCGTAGAGGGTCTGCAGGCCCAGGTAGCCGAACTGCAGGTCGCGGCGGGCGTCCAGCGCCGCGGCCACGCGCGCCAGGTCGTAGTCGGCCAGTTGCGGGTCGATCAGCCCGCCTTCGATGCCGCGCTGGATGAAAGTGGGGAAATAGTCGGCGTAGCGGGTGGCCATGTCGGCTTGCGAGACTTCCTCGCCCAGCACTTCCTTGCGGATCGTGTGCAGCAGGAGGCGCGCCGTGACCTGGCTGTAGGCCGGGTCTTTCTCGACCAGCGCGCGCGCCGACAGGATGGCGGACTTGAATACTTCGTCGACGGGGATGCCGTCGTACAAGTTCTTCACCGTTTCCTTCAGGATGGCCTCGGTGTCGATGAATTCGGCCAGGCCTTCGCCGGCCGCCTCGATGGTGGCGCGCAGCGCGGCCAGGTCGAGCGGGCGGCGCACGCCGTTGTCCACCACGTTCAGGTGGCTCTCCTGGGCGGCGGCGGGGGCCTTGTCCAGCACTTCGGCGGCCGCGGCGCGCTCTTGGGCGCGCTTCTCGCGGTACAGCACGTAGGCGCGGGCCACGTCGTGCTCGCCCGAGCGCATCAGGGCCAGTTCGACCTGGTCCTGGATGTCTTCAATATGGAAGGTGCCGCCGGCCGGGCGGTTGCGGACCAGCGCATTGACTGCCTGCGAGGTCAGCGTCTCGACCAGTTCGCGCACGCGCGCGGAGGCCGCGCCCTGGCCGCCATTGACGGCCAGGAAGGCCTTGGTCATGGCGATGGCGATCTTGCTGGGTTCGAAACCCACCACGGAGCCATTGCGCCGGATGACGTTGTAACTGGCCCACTTGCCGCCATTGGCATCGGCCTGGGTTTCGGTTTCGGAAGGCGGCACGGCGGAAGGCCGGGTCACAGAGGCGATCGTAGTCTGCATGGAAGCTCCTGTGGAATAGCGTCGATAAAAGGCATGGGCAGGCCCATGCCAGGTGCTGAATGTATTTGGGGAGGGGTCGCGCCGAGCCGGAACGAACGCCCGGCAGCGCCAGGCGGAAGAGAATCCGATAATTCTGACGACCACTACATATAGTGTAACACCCCTCGTATGGCACTAATTCTAGTGATCGAGGGGGGAGGGAACAAGGAGAACGATTGCCAAGCTTGCCAATTAATTGTGACAAAATGCGACATACGCGCCGGTGAGGCGCGTACGGCGTAGTGTTCGCTCTCAGGTCGCCGTTTTATGCGCTTTTGCGCAAGGAAACGTCCGGAGAGGCAGGCGGACCGTAGTGTTGCAGCATTTGCTGCAAGCTCCTGCGATAGCTGGCCACACTGGCCGCCTTGACGTGCCCGAAGCCCCGCACCTTGTCGGGCAGGGCCGCGATGCTGGCGGCCTGCGGCAGGTTGGCCGGCGACAGGTGGTCGAGCAGGGTCTGCACCACGCGGCGGTATTCGTCGATCAGTTCCCGCTCCATGCGCCGTTCGGCGCTGTGGCCGAACGGGTCCAGCCAGCTGCCGCGCAGGCCCTTGAGCCGCGCCAGGACCCGCATGACGGGCAGGGTGGCCGGGCCCAGCGCGATCTTGCGCGGGATGCCGGTGTGCGGGTCCTTGCGCGCCAGCAGCGGCGGCGCCATGTGGAAGCGCAGCGTGTAGTCGCCCTCGAACTGCTCGCGCAACTGTTGCTGGAAGCCGCCATCGGTGTAGAGCCGGGCCACTTCGTACTCGTCCTTGTAGGCCATCAGCTTGAACAGATTGCGCGCCACCGCCATGGCCAGCCGCGGGGTGCGCGCCTCGGGCGCCAGTTGGCGCTCGCGTTGCGCGACGCGTTCGACCAGCTGCCGGTATTGCTCCGCGTAGGCGGCGTTCTGGTAGGCCGTCAGGTCGCGCACCCGGCGCTCCACGGCGCGCTCGAACGATTCGGGTACATGCAGCTGCACCACCTGGGCGCGCGGCCGCAGCGCGGCTTCCAGCGCCTGCGGCTCGTGCGCGGCCAGCCGGCCGGCCTCGAACGCATCGCGGTTGGCCTGTACCGCCACGCCGTTCAGCTCGATGGCGCGTACCAGGGCGGCATGCGACAGCGGTACGCCGCCGCGCTGCCAGGCGTGACCCAGCATGAACATGTTCGACAGGATGCTGTCGCCGAACAGCGCCAGCGCGGCCTGGTGCGCGTCCAGCGCGGCCGTGTTGGCCGCGCCGGCGGCATGCTGGATCTTGGCCAGCAGCGCCTCGGGCCGCAGCGCGGCGTCGGGGTCGCGGGTGAATTCGGAGACCGGCGCCACGTAGGTGTTGACGGTGACGCGGGTATGGCCGCGGCGCAGCGCGCCCAGCGAGTCGGGCGCCACCGCCGCGACGGGATCGCACAGGATGGCCGCGTCGGCTTGCTGCCAGTCCAGCCGCACCGGGCCGCCGACCGCGCCGGCAGGCGCCAGGCGGATGTGGCTGACCACGGTGCCGCCTTTCTGGGCCAGGCCGGTCAGGTCCAGCACCGAGGCCGACAGGCCCTGCAGGTGCGCGGCCATCGATACGATGGCGCCGATGGTGATCACGCCGGTGCCGCCCATGCCGGCCACCAGCAGCCGGTAGGGTTGGTCGGGCGCCTGGACCGGCGGCAGGGGCAGCGCGTCCAGGCGCTGCCGCCAGGCCGGCGCGCGGTCGGCCGGCGCGGCCTGCTTGCGCAGCTTGCCGCCCAGCACCGACACGAAGCTGGGGCAGAAGCCTTCGGCACAGGAATAGTCCTTGTTGCAGCTCGACTGGTCGATGGCGCGCTTGCGTCCGTAAGGCGTCTCCAGCGGCACGATGGACAGGCAGTTGGACTGCGCGCCGCAATCGCCGCAGCCTTCGCATACGGCGCTGTTGATCAGCAGCCGGCGCGGCGGGTCGGGGAACTGGTTCTTCTTGCGGCGCCGGCGCTTTTCCGCCGCGCAGGTCTGGTCGTGGATCAGCACGGTCACGCCGGGGGTGGCCCGCAATTCGCGCTGCAGGGCGTCGAGTTCGCGCCGATGGTGCACGGTGACGCCGGCGGGCAGGGCGACGCCCTGGTACTTGTCCGGCTCGTCGGTGGTCACCACGATGCGCGCCACGTTCTCGCCGCGCAGTTGCTGGCAGATCTGCGGCACCGAGATCGGCCCGTCCACCGGCTGGCCGCCGGTCATGGCCACCGCGTCATTGAACAGTATCTTGTAGGTGATGTTGGCGCGCGCGGCCACCGCCTGGCGTATGGCCAGGTAGCCGGAATGGTAGTAGGTGCCTTCGCCCATGTTCTGGAACACGTGCGGCATATCTATATAGCGGGACAGGCCGATCCAGTCGACGCCTTCGCCCCCCATCTGGGTCAGGCCGCCGGTGTCGCGGTCCATCCAGGCCGCCATGTAATGGCAACCCACGCCCGCCAGCGCCTGGCTGCCTTCCGGCACCTTGGTCGAGGTGTTGTGCGGGCAGCCCGAACAGAAATAGGGGCGCCGCCGCATACCGTCCGCGTCGTTGGACAAGGGCGCGGGACAGGCGAACGCGGCGGGGTCGGCGGCGCTGCGCAGGCCGGCGGTGCGCGCCAGCCACGCCGCCAGCGGCGCGGCCAGCAGCGACGGGCGCAATTGCCCGGCCGCCGGAATCAGCGGCGCGCCGTCCAGCCCGGTCTTGCCGGCCACGCTGGGGCGCTCGGCGCGGTTGTACAGCAGGTCCTTGATCTGGCTTTCGACCACCGCGCCTTTTTCCTCGATCACCAGGATGTGCGACAGGCCGCGCGCGAAGTCATACAGCCGCTCGGCGTCCAGCGGCCAGGTCAGGCCGGGCCGGTAGATGCGCACCGGCGTGTGGGCGGCCCGCGGGTCGATACCCAGGCGGGCCAGCGCTTCCATGACGTCCAGGTGCGCCTTGCCGACCGTCACCAGCCCCACCGTGGCGTGCGGCGCGGCGCATTCCAGCTTGTCGATCGAATGGCGGCGCGCGAACGCGCGCACGGCTTGCAGGCGCGTCTGCATGCGCGTCTCGACGGCCGGCGACAGGAAGTCGCGCGCCGTGTATTCCAGCGCCTCGCGCGGCAGGTCCGGGTCGGCCGGCATGTCATAGCACGCCGGCGGCGCCGGCTCGAACGCCTGGCCGCTTTCCACGGTTTCCGAGATGGCCTTGAAGGCCACCCAGGTGCCGCTGTGGCGCGACAGCGCCCAGCCCCACAGCCCGAAGGTCTCGTATTCCTCGATCGTGGCCGGGTGCACGATGGGCATCTGCCAGCCGATCAGCGAGGCTTCGCTGGCATGCGGGATCGACGAGGACACGGCGGTATGGTCGTCGCCCACCACCACCAGCACGCCGCCATGGCGCGAGGCGCCGGCGGCGTTGCCGTGGTGCAGGGCATCGCCGGCGCGGTCCACGCCCGGGCCCTTGCCGTACCACAGCGCGAATACGCCATCGACTTTCCGGTCGGCGCGCACGCCGGCCTGCTGGGTGCCCATGACGGCGGTCGCCGCCATGTCTTCATTGATGCCGGGCACGAAGCTGACCTGGTGGGCGTCGAGGATCTCTTTGGATTTCCACATCGCCATGTCCACGCCGCCCAGCGGCGAGCCGCGATAGCCCGACACAAAGCCGGCGGTGTTCAGGCCCCGTTCGCGGTCCAGGCGGCGCTGTGTCAGCAACATGCGCACCAGCGCCTGCGTGCCGGTCAGGAATACGCGCCCGCGGGTGCGGGTCAGGTTGTCTTGCAGTCGGTAATCCAGATCCAGGATCGGCTCGGCCGCCGGGGTTCCGTCCATGATGGCGCTCCTATGGTTCTACCCATGATAGGTGCGCAGCACTGGCGATTTATTGCGTTATCGGATCGTGAAATCCCTATAATTTGAAATAAACATTTCGTTTTGGGATAAAAGGAGGTGCGGCGTGGACAAAACCGATATCGGCATCCTGCGGGCATTGCAGGAGGACGGCCGCGCATCGGCCCAGCAGTTGTCCGAGCGGGTGGGCTTGTCGACCGCGCCGGTGTGGCGCCGGGTCAAGGCGCTGGAGGCCGCCGGCGTCATCCGCGGCTACAGCGCGCAAGTCGATCGCGCCCAGGTCGGGCTGCACGGCTGCATGTTCGCGCAGATCAGCCTGGAACGGCATTCGGCCAGCACGGTCGAGAACTTCGAGCGTTCCGTGCGCGATGCGCCGGAGGTCCTGGAATGCTATGCGGTGACGGGCGATTCCGATTTCCTGCTGAAGATCCTGGTGGAAAGCCCGGAGGCCTACGACCGCTTCCTGCACCGTTTCCTGTTCAACCTGCCGGGCATCCGCCAGACTCGCACCATCGTGGCGCTGCGCGAGATCAAGCACGAGGTGCGGTTGCCGCTCAACGCGGCTTGAGGCCGGCGATGTCCACCCATTCTTTCCAGCGCGCCGTGTCTTCCTTGACGAAGGCATCGAACTGCGCCACATCCATCGACTCGGGTTGCAGCCCCAGCTCGCGGAATTTGCGCACCGTCTCGGCGTCCGCCAGGGCGGCGCGCATATGTTCGTTCATCTTCTGCACGATGGCCGGCGGCGTGCCGGCGGGCGCCGACAGGCCCAGCCATCCCGCGACCGCGTAGCCCGGATAGTAAGTGGCCATCGTGGGCACGTCGGGCCAGCCGGGATTGGGCGCGGCGGCGCTCACGGCAATCGGCCGCAGGCCCTTGCCCTGGATTTGTCCCATGGCCGTCAGGTAGTCGACGAAGGCAAAGCCGATCTGCTTGCCGCGCAAGTCGGTGATGATCTGCGTGATGTTCTTGTAGGCCGCGCCGTTGATCTCGATCCCGGCGCGCGCCTTGAACAGTTCCGCTGGCACCTGCGACGACGAGCTGTAATAGCCGAAGAACACTTCGCCCGGATGCTTGCGCGCGTACTCCACCAGTTCGGGAACGTTGCGGTAAGGGGCGTCCGGCGCCACGATGCCGACCGAGCCGAACGTGCCGAACAGGCCGACCTGGACGAAATCTTTCTGGGCGTCGTAGGGCAGCGACTTGTACAGGAACTGGTTGGCGCTGTGCGTGGAGTTGGTCGACAGCAAATATGTATAGCCGTCGGCGGCCGCCTTGCTGGCGGCCTGTGTGCCGACGATGCCGCCGGCGCCCGGGCGGTCTTCCACCACCACCGTCTGGCCGGTGCGCTGGCCCAGGTACTGCGCGAAGGTGCGGGCGGTGAGGTCGGCGGCGCCGCCGGGTGCCGATGGCACGATCAGGGTCACGGTCTTGGCCGGCCATCCGGCCGCGTCGGCGTCGCCGGCGGCGCGGGTGGACGCGAGCGGCAGCAACATGGCCAGCATGACTGGCGCAACGCGAATGATGCGGGGGGTGGGCATGGGGGTTCCTCCTTTGCTGTCTCGTTGTCTTCTATGGGCGCGCGGCTATGAAAGACGAGGCGCCGCCCAGTCATGGATGGCCTGGGCGCTTTGCCGCCAATTGCGCGAATACATCATGCAGTGCGGCTGCTCGGCCAGCCGCTGGTGCGAGAAGCCGAACAGGTCCGCCACCGCGCGGTCCTGGCCGGCGGGATGGCGCTCGGGCGTATCCAGGCCGGCTTCCAGGCACAGGCCAGGCGCGCCGACCTGGGCCGGGTCCACCGGCACGCGCAGCCGATAGCGGTCGTTGATGACCTCCGGGCTTTCCGGGCACAGGCGCCGGGCGACCAGGGCGGCCTCCGATGGATCGCAGGGGCCCAGGAAGCGCGCACCGATCTGCTCCAGGCCGGGGGGCGGCACGGCGAGCCCCCGCGGCACCGCGTCCAGTGCCCGCGCGCCGGCCAGGTTGGCCGGCGGCGAGGGCGCCATCAGCACCACGCCCGCCACTGGCTGCGCGGCGGCGCATAGCAGCGTCGGCAGGGCGCCCATGCTGTGTCCCGCGACGATGACCGGCCCGCCGATCCGGTCGCAGGCGCCCACCACGCAGGCCGCCAGGTCGGCGATGGCGATTCGCGCGAAATGGTCCGGCTGGGGCAGGCCGCCGTGGCCGGGCAGGTCCAGGGCCGCGCAGGCGACGCCCCGCGCGGCGAAGAAGCGCAGGAAGTGCGCATAACACCAGGCGCCGTGGAATGCGCCTGGCACGAACAGCAGCGTGGGCGCGCCCGGGCGGGCGGCCCGTCCGGTGACCAGGCGGCCGCCGCCAATGGACTGGGCGGCCAACGTATCGATGAAACTGAAATCCAGGTGGGGCGGGATCGGTCTGCTCGGCATCCCGGCATCTTAGGCTGGCGCTTTTTATCAGAAAATTTTATTTTTTATATCGAAAAATAAGTCCATCAAATCAGAGGCCAGACCATGTCCCGCCTGCCCGAGCTGTCCGTGCAGCACTACCGGCATTTCCTGCTGGTGGCCGAATTGCGCAGCTTTCGCGCCGCCGCCGCGCGCGCCTGCCGTTCGCAGCCGGCCTTGTCGTTGTCGATCAAGGAAATGGAGCACCGGCTGGGCCAGCCGCTGTTCGAGCGCGGCAGCCGGGTCGTGCTGACCCGCTACGGCCAGGAATGCCTGCCGCTGGCGCGCGAGCTGGTCGAGCATCACGACCGCGTCGCCGGCGCGCTGGGCGGCCTGGCCCGCAACGAAGGGGGGCTGCTGGCCCTGGCGTCGGTGGCTACCGTCGCCATGCACTGGCTGCCGGAGTTGGTGGCCGCCTATCGCCTGCAGTATCCCGGCGTATCGCTGCGCATCTTCGATGACAACTCCGAAGGCGTGGAGCGCATGGTGCTGGCGGGCGAAGTCGAATTGGGCGTGTGCAGCCCGGTAGCGCGCGATCGCCGGCTCGAGTTCGAGCCGCTGCTCCACGACGCCTTCGGCCTGGTGTGTCACAAGAAGCATCCGCTGGCCGGCCGCAAATCCGTCACCTGGCGCGAGATCGCCGCGCTGCCGCTGGTGGGAACGGTGGCGCACCGCCAACTGGCCGGACACCCGCAAGCGGCCTTCATGATGGATCGTCCCGTATTTGTCTCCAATATGATGTCGCTGCTCGCCATGCTGGAGCGCGGCGTCGGCGTGACCGTACTGGCCCGGCTGGGCGTGCCGCCGGATTCCGGCCGGCTGGCCTTCGTGCCGCTCAGCCGTCCGCGCATCGAGCGGCAACTGGGCATCATGCGCCTGGCGGGCCGGACGCTGTCGCCCGCGGCGGCGGCCATGCAGGCCCTGCTGCGCGGCAAGGCGGCCGGCGGCTAGGCACACTGTTGCTCCCGCACACCAGATGTCGGATGTGTTCATTGCATCCGCGGCGCGCCGTCATTAGAGTGCGTGCTTGCATACGCAAGCCGCACGGCGCGCGTCGTTTCGAGGAAGTCATGAATAGTGTGTTGTGGTATCGCCGTATCGGCGCCCTGGGCGCCGCGCTGATCCTGGCCGGTTGCGCCGCTCGTAAAACCGCCGAAGCGCCCGCTGCGCCCCGCGCGCCGGCCGCGCCGCCCGCCCCGGCCGCTTGCGTGCCGGCCGCGGCGGGCAGCCCCTTGACCGGAACCTGGCTGTCGAATACCCGGCCGCGCGGCGTGGCCGGCGAGTTCCGCGCGCTGATCGTGCTGGGCGCCGACGGCACGCTGCGCTACGAGACGCAACTGAAAGTCGGCAAGCGTACCCGCCCGGCGTTGCGGGAAACCGGCTGCTGGCTGCTGGACAACGGCGTGCTGACGCTGCAGACCACGCGCTCCAACGGCGAGCTGGTCGATACCGCGGATCCCATCTACCAGAATCGCTATCGCGTCGAGAAAACCGAGGCGGCGCGCCTGACGCTACGCGAACTGCGCGCGGGCGGACAGGTGATCACGGCGCGCCGCATGCCGGCCGGCTATCGCCTGCCCGATTGACGGTCCCGCGATGCCGTCGATCCAGTCCCGCAATCGTGCCATCGCGCTGCTGGCGCTGGCTGCCTTCGTCAGCGCCAGCGCCTTCCGCATCTGCGATCCCATGCTGCCCCGGCTGGCCAGCGAATTCGGCACGTCTACCGGGCAGGCGGCCGCCACGGTGACTGCGTTCGCCATCGCCTATGGGTTGCTGCAGATGTTCTTCGGCCCGGTCGGCGACCGCTACGGCAAGTACCGCGTGGTGGCGGTCGCCACCTTCGCCTGTGCCATCGGCAGCGCCGGCGCGGTGCTGGCCCCCTCGCTGGATGTGCTGGTGCTGTGCCGCGCGCTGTCCGGCGCGGCCGGCGCGGGCATCGTGCCCCTGTCGATGGCGTGGATCGGCGATACCGTGCCCTACGAAGAGCGCCAGGCCACCCTGGCGCGCTTTCTCACCGGCACCATCCTGGGCATGGCCGCAGGCCAGTTGGCTGGCGGCTGGTTCGCCGACACGATCGGCTGGCGCTGGGCCTTCGGCGCGCTGGTGGCGGGCTACCTGGTCGTCGGCCTGCTGCTGTGGCGCGAAGTCGGCCGCCAGTCGGCCGATGCCGCGGCGGCGACCGCGCCGGCGGCCGCGCCGCGCCAGGGATTCGTGGCGCAGGTGCGCACGGTCCTGGGCGTGCGCTGGGCGCGCATCGTGTTGGCCACGGTATTCATCGAGGGCTTGCTGGTGTTCGGCACGCTGGCGTTCGCGCCCGCCTATCTGCACGAGCGCTTCGGCCTGTCGCTGACCGCGGCCGGCGCGGCGGTGGCGGTCTATGCGCTGGGCGGGCTCATGTACACGCTGGTAGCCGGGCCGGTGCTGCGCCGCCTGGGCGAGCGCGGCCTGGCCAATGCGGGCGGTCTGGTGCTGTGCGCGGCATTCGCTACCTACCTGTTCGGTCCCGCGTGGGGCTGGAGCCTGCTGGCCAGCATACTGGCCGGGTTCGGCTATTACTTGCTGCACGCCACGCTGCAGACGCATGCCACCCAGATGGTGCCCAGCGCGCGCGGCACGGCGGTGGCCTGGTTCGCCTCCTGCCTGTTCCTGGGGCAGGCGGTGGGCGTGGCCCTGGCAGGGCTGGTGGTCGACGCGGCGGGCGCGGCGGCGCTGTTCGGCGCGGCCGCGGTGCTGCTGCCGCTGCTGGGCGGCAGCTTCGCGTGGGCCCTGCGCCGCCGGCTGGCCGCGTCCACGGCGCGCTGATGGCGCCTGGTCTTTCGTAGGCCCAGGCAGGCAGGTGCCAGGCTCCCGCCGGGCGCCTGGCACCTGGCCCGGTTCACAGCGCGGCCAGGCGGTCCAGCACGGCGTTCTTGCCGATCAGCGCCAGCACGGCGTCGACCGCCGGCGTCTGCGGCTGGCCCACCACCGCCACGCGCAGCGGGATCGCCAGTTGCGGCATCTTCAGGCCGCGCTCGGCCAGCACCGTCTTGATCAGCGCGGCAATCGCCTCGCGGGTCCAGTCGATGTCCTGGGCGCGCCGGGCGAAATCGGCCAGCGCCTCGCGCGCGGCCGGAGTCAGGTGCTGCTCGGCCAGTTCCGCGCTGGCGGGGCGGTGCGGTCCGCAGAACAGCATGGCGGCCTCGGCCAATTGCTCCAGCGTTTCGGCGCGGTCTTTCAGCAGCCCCATCGCGCCGGGCAGGTCGACTGCGGCGGGATTGCCGCCGCGCCGCTCGATGCGAGGCGCCACGCGCCCGGCCAGCTCGGCGTCGTCCATCTGCTTGATGTAGTGCGCGTTGACCCAGTTCAGTTTCTTGGGGTCCCATTGCGATGCCGACTTGGACAGGTGGCGCGTGTCGAACCACTGCACCAGCTGGTCCCGCGTGAACAGTTCGTCGTCGCCGTGGCTCCAGCCCAGGCGGGCCAGGTAGTTCACCATGGCTTCCGGCAGGTAGCCCTGGGCGTCGTATTCCATGACGTTGACCGCGCCGTGGCGCTTGGACAGCTTCTCGCCGTCCGGGCCGAGGATCATCGGCACGTGGCCGTATTCCGGCAGTGTCGCGCCCAGCGCGCGCAGGATGTTGATCTGGCGCGGCGTGTTGTTGACGTGGTCGTCGCCGCGCAGCACATGGGTGATGCCCATGTCCCAGTCGTCGACCACCACGCAGAAGTTATAGGTGGGGGTGCCGTCGGGGCGGGCGATGATCAGGTCGTCCAGCTCGGCGTTGTCGAAGCTGATGGGGCCCTTGACCATGTCGTTCCAGCCGGTGGCGCCGTCCTGCGGGTTCTTGAAGCGCACCACCGGCTGGCGGCCGGCCGGCACGGGCGGCAGCGTCTTGCCGGGCTCGGGGCGCCAGGTGCCGTCGTAGCGCGGTTTCAGGCCCTTGGCGCGCGCGGCTTCGCGCATCGCCTCGACTTCCTCGGGCGAGCTGTAGCAATGGTACGCCGTGCCGTCCTTGAGCATCTGCGCGATGACTTCGCGGTAGCGGTCCATGCGCTGCATCTGATAGAACGGCCCTTCGTCGGGCTGCATGCCGAGCCAGTTCATGCTGTCCAGGATGGCCTGCACCGCTTCGGGCGTGGAGCGTTCGAGGTCGGTGTCTTCGATGCGCAGCACGAACACGCCCTGGTGGTGGCGCGCGAACGCCCAGGAAAACAGCGCGGTGCGCGCGCCGCCCAGGTGCAGGAAACCGGTGGGCGAGGGCGCGAAGCGGGTACGGATGGTTGCGGGAGCGTTCGAGGTCATAGGCGGCTGCAAAAAACGGCGGGACGAAGTGCCGCGCCAGGGCGGGGAAGCATGGGCTGCGTCATGGCGATCGCGTGCCCGTCTTGTTACGATGGCCGTATTTTAGAATAGCGCCCGACTCGCTCATGCTGCGCCACGCTCTCGCTCCGCTGTTCGAACCCGGTTCGCTGCTCATCGTGGCCGATCGCGGCCTGCCCGCCGCCGCGACGCTGCCGGCCGGGCTGCGGGCCCGCACCGCGGTGGTCGACGCCGCGCCGGGCCTGGCGCCCGAGCTGCCCGCTTCCGGCGCCGAACTCGCCTGCGGCCAGCGGCCCGACCTGGCGCTGGTATGCGTGTCGCCCGCGGTCCTGCCGGAAACCCTGCGCCGCCTCACGCCGCTGCAGCCGCGCGCCCTCATCGTGCTGCCGCACGAACTGCCCGACCCATATCCCGGCGGCACCCTGGCGCTGTGTCGGACCTGGGCCCAGGAAACCGGCTGCGCGCTGCTCGGTCCGCGCGCCTTCGGCGCGCAGCGTCCGCATGCCGGCCTGAACCTCAGCCAGCATCCCACCCTGGCGCGCTCCGGCCGCGTGGCGCTGGTGGCGCAGTCGCGCTCCATCACCGCCGCCGTGATGGATTGGGCCGAGGACGTCCACATCGGTTTTTCCACCGCCGTGTCGCTGGGCGACGAAGCGGCCGTCGGGCTGGGCCAGGTGCTCGATTTCCTGGCCAGCGATCCGCGCACCGACAGCATCGTGCTCTACCTGGAAGACCTCGGCACCGCGCGCGAATTCATGAGCGCGCTGCGTTCCGCCGCCAGCGTCAAGCCGGTCATCGTGCTCAAGGCGGGGCGCGACGGCCCGCCCGGCAGCGACGCCGCGCTCGATGCCGCCCTGCGCCGCGCCGGCGCCGTGCGGGTGCGTTATTTCGTCCAGCTATTCTCGGCCGTCAAGGTGCTGGGCTACACGCGCCGGCCGCGCGGCCGCCGCGTCGCCCTGCTGTCCAACGGCAGCGGCCCGCCGCAACTGGCGCTCGATCTCATCGGCCCGGACGCCGCCGTGCTCAAGGCCGAACTGGCGCCCGCCACCCGCCGCGCGCTGGCCGCGCTGCTCGAACCGGACGCCTCCATCGCCAACCCGGTCATCACCTGCGTGCCGCTCACCCCCGAACGCATCCAGGCCGTGCTGGACGCCCTCATCGACGACAACGGGGTCGACGGCGTGCTGGTGCTGCTGGCGCCCGACCCGCTGGCCGACATGCCGGCCGTGGCCCGCCAGCTCGCCCAGATCGCCCCCAAGGCGCGCAAGCCGGTGGTGACCTGTTTCATGGGCGATGCCGGCATGCGGCCGCTGCGCCGCATGCTGGACGACGCCGGCACCTCGGCCTTCCGCACGCCCGAGTCCGCCGCCGACGCGTTCGGCGTGCTCGCCACCCACTATTACAACCAGCAACTGCTGCTGCAGACGCTGCCGCCCGAGCCGCCCGCCCGCCTGCCGGACCTGGCCCGCGCGCGCGCCACCCTCGACGACGCGCGGGCCGAGGGCCGGCGCGACTTGTCCATCGCCGAATGCCGCAGCCTGCTGGACGCCTTCCACGTCCCCCTGCGCGACGTTCCCGCCGGCGTGCTGCCGGGCGAGCCCGAGTCGCGGCCCATGGCCATCCGGGTGCGCCGCGATCCGCGCTTCGGGCCCACCATCCAGTTCGGCATCGGCGGTCCCGACGCGCTCCTGACCAGCGCCCCCGACCGCGGCATGGACCTGCCCCCGCTCAACGGCTTCCTGGCCCGCCAATTGGTCGAGCGCAGCCGCGCCTGGCGGCGGGTGCTGGCGCCCCACATCAGCGGCGCGGCCGCCGAGGCGGTACAGCATGCCCTGGTGCAGGTCTCCGAACTGATCTCCGAGCTGCCCGACATCGAATCGCTCGACATCGACCCGCTCTACGCCGGCGAGGCGCAATTGCGCGCCGCCGGGCTGCGCGTCACGCTGTGCGCCGAGCCGGCCTGCGCCACGCCGCGCGCCAGCGGCTATCCGCACATGGCCATCCACCCGTATCCGGCCCGGCTGGTGCGCACCCGCCAGTTCGAGGACGGCACGCAATGGACCATCCGCCCGATCCGCCCCGAAGACGGCCAGTCGCTGCAGGACTTCATCCGCGGCCTGTCCGAGCGGTCGCGCTACATGCGTTTCGTGTCCATGATGCGCGAACTGACGCCGCGCATGGTGGCGCGCTACACCCAGATCGACTACCACCGCGAGCTCGCCCTGGTGGCCACCACGCAGGTTCCCAACCCCGAGAACCGCGGCCACCCGCGCGAAGTCATCATCGGTTTCGCCCACTACCTGCGCAACGCCGACGGGCGCGGCGCCGAATATGCCCTGGTCATCGGCGACGACTGGCAGCGCCGCAAGCTGGGCGGGCAACTGATGGAAGCGCTGATCGACGCCGCGCGCGAACAGGGGCTGGAATACATCGACGGCCTGGTGCTGGCCAACAACCGTCCCATGCTCACGCTGATGACCCGCCTGGGCTTCACCAACGACCCGGATCCCGAAGACCCGTCCATGCGGCGCGTCTGGCTGGACCTGCATCCCGCCGGATAGCCCGGTCCGCGCGCAGGGTGCCAGGTTCCGCAGGGGTGCCGTGCCTCGGAGTCTGACACCCTGGCGGGAGTCAGACTCCTGTCGCAAGGGGGGGCAGGTGTCAGGCTCCGCAGGTGCCTGACACCCGTTTGCGCAGGTGCCCGACACACGTCTCCATGCCCGCCGCGCGCGGGGCAGGCATTTGCCGACCTGCCGCGCCGGCTATGCCTTCAGCACTTCCTGCAGGAACGCCGCGATATCGGCGATTTCCGGCGCGCACACCGAGTGGGGCATCGGATAGGTGTGCCAGCGCACGTCGTAGCCCAGCGCCTGCAATTGCGCCAGCGACGCCTGCGCGCGGGGCAGGGCCACCACGGGGTCGAAGGTGCCGTGGGCCAGGAAGATCGGCGTGTCGGCGTTGGCGCCATGGCGTTCGGCGGCCGCCGTGTCCAGCAGCGGCAGGTAGCCCGACAGGCCGATCATGCCGGCCAGTTTTTCTTCGAGCCGCAGGCCGGTGTGCAAGGTCATGGCGCAGCCCTGCGAAAACCCCGCCAGCACGATGCGGGAGGTCGGGATGCCGCGCGCGTTTTCCCGCGCGATCAGGGCGCGCACCGCGGCTTCCGATTGGCGGATGCCGGCGGCGTCCTCCTGCCGCACCAGGTCGGTGACCAGGATGTCGTACCAGGAGCGCATCGCCATGCCGCCATTGATTGTCACCGGCTGCACCGGCGCGTGCGGAAAAACGAAGCGCACCGCGGGGCTGGCGCCCAGCCGCAGCTCCGGCACGATGGGCGCGAAATCGTTGCCGTCGGCGCCCAGGCCGTGCAACCAGATGACGGCGTGGGTGGGGTTGGGGGCGGTTTCGAGCTGGATGCAGTCGAGCAGGGCGGAGTCGGCGCTCATGATGGGAGAGTCGGGTCGGTTCAGGACAGGGCCGCCCGTCAGGCGGCCAGCGATTTCAGGGCCTGGAACAGGGCGCGGTAGTGCTTGCGCTGCGGGTCCTGGCCCGGCTGCAGGGCGGCATTGTGCTGCGCTTCCTTGCGCGCCGCCCGGATCGTCGCGCGCAATTGCTGCGCATCGGCGTCGGGGTGGGCATCCAGCAGCTCGGTGAGCGCCTCGTCGTCGGCCAGCAGGCGTTCGCGCAGGGCTTCCAGCCGGTGCATGGCGGCGGTTTCCTCGCGCGAGCCGTTCTGCCAGGTGTCGAGCTGGGCGCGGATCTCGTCGGCCGGCGCATCGCGCATCAGCTTGCCCACGAAATGCGTCTGCCGGCGCCGGCCCTCGCGGCTGGTGGTGCGCTGCGCCAGCCGGATCGCCTCGTACAGGCGCTCGGCCAGCGGCAATTGCTTGAGGCGGTCGTCGGGCAGGTCGATCAGTTGCTTGCCCAGGTCCAGCAGGGCATGCATTTCGCGCTTGACCTGCGATTTGCTGGGACGGTCGTAGCCGTTGTCGTCGAATTCGGCCTGGTCGGCCGGATCGGGGGTAGGGAAAGTCATGGAAACAGCGCAAAGACGGACTTGGCTATGATAACCGTCTCTGTACACTGGACAGCAATGGTCAACTCTCCCTCCTCCTCCTTGCCCCTGGCCGCCAACCAGGCCCGTTTCAGCGAATTGGTCGAGCAGGCGCTGGCCCACGCGCGCCGCATCGGCGCCAGCGACGCGGTCGCCGAAGTCTCGGAAAGCCTGGGCCTGTCGGTCACGGTGCGCAAGAACGACATCGAAACCGTCGAACAGACCCGCGACCGCTCGCTTGACCTCACCGTCTATGCCGGCCAGAGCCGCGGTTCGGCCTCGACCTCCGATTTTTCCGAAGAAGCGCTGCGCCAGACCGTCGAGGCGGCCTGGCACATTGCCCGCCACACTGCCGCCGACCCGGCCGCCGGCCTGCCCGACGCCGACCAGCTGGCCACCGACATCCCGGACCTGGCGCTGCACTATCCCTGGCCGATCGCCACCGAAGAGGCGGCCGAACTGGCCCTGCGCGCCGAGCGCGCGGCCCGCGCGGTCGACCCGCGCATTACCAATACCGACGGCGCCACCGTGGGCACCTACGAGGGCCAGTTCGTCATGGGCAATACCCGCGGCTTCCTGGGCGGGTACCCCTATTCGCGCCACAGCCTGTCGGTCGCGCCCATCGCCGGCCGGGGCGACCACATGCAGCGCGACTACTGGTACACCTCCGAGCGCGATCCGGCCCGCCTGGCCAGCCCGGAAGCCATCGGCCGCTATGCCGCCGAACGCACCCTGTCGCGCCTGTCGGCGCGCCGCATCCGCACCGGCAAGTTCCCCGTCCTGTTCGAGGCGCCGCTGGCGCTGGGCCTGCTGGGCGCCTTCACCCAGGCCACCAGCGGCGGGGCGCTGTACCGCAAGGCCAGCTTCCTGGTCGACGCGCTGGGCAAGCCGGTTTTCTCGGACCACATCGACATTGCCGAGGACCCGCACGTGCCGGGCGCCATGGGCAGCTCGCCGTTCGACGATGAAGGCGTGCGCACCCGGGCCCGCAGCGTGGTGGCGGGCGGCGTGCTGGAAGGCTACTTCCTGTCCAGCTACACGGCGCGCAAGCTGGGCCTGGCCACCACCGGCAACGCCGGCGGCTCGCACAACCTGACGCTGTCGTCGCGCCACACCCGGCCCGGCGACGATTTCGAAGCCATGCTGCGCAAGCTCGGCACGGGTTTCCTGGTCACGGAACTCATCGGCCAGGGGGTCAACTACGTCACCGGCGACTACTCCCGCGGGGCCTTCGGCTACTGGGTCGAGAACGGCCGCATCCAGCATGCCGTCCAGGAAGTCACCATCGCCGGCAACCTGGCCGACATGTTCCGCCAGATCGTCGCCGTGGGCACCGACACCATCGCGCGCGGCACCAAGCGCACCGGCTCCATCCTGATCGAGCAGATGGCCATTGCCGGCGCCTGAGGGGCGCCGCCTTCGGATATCCCCGTGGTCCGCTCAGGTATGACAACGTGTAATATCCGCCAGTATCGCTTGCGATATCCCATACCGAGTTGCCACCGAGGAGCCAACAAATGCAACGTCGTTCCTTCCTGAAACAAGCCGGCCTGGGCGCCGTGGCGGGTAGCGCCGCGGTCGCCGCGCCGGTGTTCGCGCAAGACGCGCCCACCCTGAACTGGCGCATGGCGTCCAGCTTCCCGCGCAGCCTGGACACGCTGTTCGGCACGGGCGAGATTTTCTGCAAATTCGTCAACGAGGCCTCGGGCGGCAAGTTCACCATCCGCCACTTCCCCGGCGGCGAAATCGTCCCGGCGCTGCAGGTCATGGACTCGGTGTCCAACAACACCATCGAGTGCGGCCATACCGTTTCGTACTACTACTACGGCAAGAACCCGGCGTTCTGCTTCGATGCCGCCGTGCCGTTCGGCCTGAACGCCCGCCAGATGAACGCCTGGATGTTCGACGCCGACGGCATGAAGCTGACCCGCGAAATGTTCAAGCCGCACAAGATCGTCAACTTCCCCATGGGCAACACCGGCGTCCAGATGGGCGGCTGGTACCGCAAGGAAATCAAGTCGGTCGAGGACCTCAAGGGCCTGAAGATGCGCACCGCGGGCTTCGCCGGCGAAGTGCTGTCGCGCCTGGGCGTGGTGCCCCAGCAGCTGGCCGGCGGCGACGTCTACCCGTCGCTCGAAAAAGGCACGCTGGATGCCGTCGAGTTCGTCGGCCCGTACGACGACGAAAAGCTCGGCTTCAACAAGGTGGCCAAGTACTACTACTACCCGGGCTGGTGGGAAGGCGGCCCGCAGGTATCGCTGTACTTGAACGAAGGCGCCTGGAACGGCCTGCCCAAGTCCTACCAGGCCATCGTCGAGGCCGCCAGCCGCGTGGCCCACGTGGCCATGACCTCGCGCTACGATGCCGTGAACCCGGGCGCGCTGCGCAAGCTCATCGCCGGCGGCGCCGAACTGCGCCCCTTCCCGCGCTCGGTCATGGACGCCTCGTACGAGGCCGCCCAGACGGTCTACAAGGAATTCTCCGACAAAGACCCGAAATTCAAGGCCTTGTACGAGAACTACATGGGCTTCCGCGACAGCGTGGTGCCCTGGTTCCGCCTGGCCGAAGGCTCGTACGACCAATACCTCGGCGTGGCGATGTCGGCCAAGAAGTAACCCGAAGCCACGGACGCAGCCGGCCCCGCCGGCGCGTCCCGGGCATCCGGTGGGGCGGGCGCCATGCCCGCCCCGCTTGCATTCCGGGGCCGATTGCCCAATATTTGCGCAATCGTGCTAGAATCATCAGCTTTCCCTTATTCCGGTTGGTAGCACGGGCGGGTAATAACGCTTAGGCCGGTCTTGGGTTGACCCCAGGTTTTCCATCAAGACACAACGGAATAGGAAAAAATTCTTGCCGGGCTCTTCTGGCAGGAAAATCTTTATATTAGGAACCAATCATGAAGACCTTTGTGGCCAAGCCGCATGAAGTCCAGCGTGACTGGTTTGTGATCGACGCCAAGGGCAAAGTCCTCGGTCGTGTGGCCAGCGAAGTCGCACGCCGCCTGCG
>Ga0182741_1002957_pt1 | contig 18802 bp, 21 predicted proteins | sample eDN5th37CBELigOP_FD_128874 | JGI IMG/M metagenome (GOLD analysis project Ga0182741, IMG submission 128874) | Enriched Organic Plus compost microbial communities from Emeryville, California, USA - eDNA 5th pass 37_C BE-Lig OP (version 2) (version 2) ... | reverse complement strand
TCAGGGTAGGATGGTCGCTGGCCCTCCGGGGCCTCCTGGAGGATTCGCCTAGTGGCCTATGGCGCACGCTTGGAAAGCGTGTTGGGTGCAAGCCCTCGGGGGTTCGAATCCCCCATCCTCCGCACTTGTGATCCCAGTGTTTTCAAGGGATCGCGACCCGCTCGCAATCTCGTGGCACAGTTCGTGGCACAGTTATCGTTCACTTTCTGCTCTCGTGAAGCCCGGAATCACGCGGATTCGGCCTCGCTGATGCGCCTGTTGCGACATGACTGCCTCATGTCGCAACAGGCGCTAGCGGTTTTCGGACAGATGGCTACGTAGCTTTGCGGCGTACCCGGCGTACCCGGCGCGCCAGGAGGGCCGAAAACCCAACATCCTGACTACCTCCTCTCGCCGGGGGTACTCGGTTCAGACTGGGCGGAGGAAGATGGTGATGTGCAGATCGAAGTCCTCCACATCCGCGACTGCCCGTCATGGACGGAGGCGGGACGTCGGGTCCGGGAGGCGCTCGCCCTCACCGGGCGCGACAGGGACGTGATCCATTTCCGCCTGCTGGAGTCCGTCAAGGAGGCAGCGCTCGTCCCCTTCTCTGGGTCCCCGACGATCCTCGTGGACGGCGCCGACCTGTTTCCCGGCGGCGAGCGAACGTCACGATTGGCGTGCCGCGTCTACGCGACACCGAACGGCCTGTCGGGTATGCCCACCACGGAACAGATCGTCGACGCGATGGATGCCCGTGGACGCTGAAACCCTCGTCAGATGCTCCTGCTGCGGCAGGACGCTGCCACGGCGCAAGGTGCACGCACTCCACGACGGTGCCGCCTTCCTGTGCCGCAGGTGCGGCCTGTGGATCGCGCTGCGTCCACGCCCCGATCGCGTGGAGTAGTTCGACCCCTCGCCATGCCGCAGGGAGACGTCAGTTGTCGTCGTCCTCGTCGAGAGCCCCGAAGGGCGATTCGACCTCGCCACGCCATGCCTCGATGCCCTCACGGATGGCGAGGCCGGCAACGATCAGCGCGGCGACGGAGTCTGCCCACATCCACCCGAACAGGGTGTTGAGGAGGAGCCCGATGAGCACTGTGCCCGAGAGGTACACGCAGAGCAGGAGCTGCTTCGCGTCAGCCTGGACGCTCTTCGAGCCGAGCTCGCGTCCGGTGCGGAACTCGAACCAGGCGAGGACGGGCATCACGATGAGGCTGAGGGTCGCGATGCCGATGCCGAGCGGGCTGTGGTCCACTTCCTCGAGTCCGGTCAGGGTGAGGATGGCGTCGACGACGACGTAGGCGGCGAGTGCGAAGAACGCGATGCCGATGGCACGGACCGTGGGCTTCTCCCACCGTTCCGGGTCCTGGCGGGTGAACTGCCAGGCCACCGCGGCCGCAGAGAGGACTTCGACCACGGAGTCCAGTCCGAAGCCGATGAGCGCGGCGGACGACGCCATGGAACCGGCCCAGATCGCGACGATCGCTTCGATGACGTTGTAGCCGATGGTGAACCCGACGATGAACCGCACCCGACGATGCAGCACCTGGCGTCGCTGCTCGGAAACGGGCGCGCTCAATGCTCACCCTCCGCGCAGCAGCCGGCGACACCGCAGGACGGGTCGATACACGGCGCGTTCTCGTCGACAGCGAGGGTGACCTCGATCAGGCTCCGCAGCGCCTGTGCAAGGTGGGCGTCGGCGATCTCGTAGCGCGTTCGGCGGCCCTCCGGCTCAGCAACCACGATGCCGCAGTCGCGGAGGCAGGTGAGGTGGTTCGACACGTTCGCCCGAGTGAGCTCGAGCTCGCGCGACATCATCGTCGGATAGTTCGGTCCCCCCAACAGCGTCAGGAGGATCCTGGATCGGGTGGGGTCGGCCATGGCACGGCCCAGCCGGTTCATCACATCAAGACGGTTCGCAATCGTGAGCACATCACGACTATACAGTTGCCACTGTACTGTTGAAGGACCCGGCGCGTGGTGCAGGGTGCTGTAACCGTTCGCCTCCCTCCACGGCGAGAGGGTAGCGGCGCGTTGACGACTCCGTTCCCGTCGATCGCTTTTTGCAGACTCCGCTCTCCGCTGCGCTGCGAGCTCCGCTCAGCAACCGCTCCCTCGGGCACTCCGTCATCCCCTCCCCGCTTGATCAGCCGATTGTTGGAGCGAGGCCGAAGACCGAGATCTAAACGGATTTCTCCAGAGCAACCGGCGCGAGGAGCGCACCGACAAGGTCTGCAGCACCGCGCTGCAGCGTCTTCACCGCGTGCGAGTACGTGTTGAGCGTCGTCTGAATATCTGCGTGCCCGAGCCGCTCCGACACGATCTTGGGATGCACGCCGGCGCGCAGCAGCAGCGTCGCGTGGGTGTGCCGCAATTCATGCAGGTGCAGAGCATCGAGATCGGGGTGCGCATCAGTCGCCCTGGCGACCCGCTCCCGCCACTGGCGCGAGAACTGGGTCGGGTTGTGCGGCTCGCCGTAGCGGTTGCAGAAGATGAGATGCTCGCCGCGCGCGAGTTCCGGGGAGACCGCACGGAGCATGTCGTGCTTCGCGCGGAAAGCCTCCGCAAGGCGAGCGTCGATGTCGACATTGCGGACGCGACCACTCTTGGTCGCCCGGAAGTCGATCACCGGCCTGCTGCCCGCCTCCTTCACGTACGACATGGCGCGCGCGATCGTGATCACGTTGTTGTCGAGATCGAGGTCCTTCCATCGCAGGCCCAGGATCTCGCCGCGCCGCATCCCGGTGCCGAGAAGCGTCAGCCAGGCCAACCACAGGTAGTCCCCCGACGACTCGGACCACTCGAGGAAGAGCCGAGCGTCCTCCGCCGACCAGGTCGTCATCTCGGGCGGCGCGGCCTCGAGCTTCGTCGGCGGCGACGCACGCTTGGCGGGGTTGAACCGGATCAATCCATCCTCGAGCGCGTGCTGCAGCACTTGCGAAACCAGCACATGCACGTGCCTGACCGTCGCGGCGCCGAGTGGTTCCCCGATGTGCCCGCGATCCTTCCGGCCCGACTGCTCGAGCTGGCGATAGAAGCGGTTGAGTTGATCCTTGGTGATGTCGGCAATAGGCGCTCTCCCGATCGGCGAGGAGAACACATGGACACGGAAGTGCTTCCGATAGCCGGCGAGCGTCGTCGGGCGCACGCGGAGGGACTCGAAGTACTTCTCGGCATAGCCGTTGAACGTCTCGCGGGTCTCGTCGACGTGGACACCGCGCCGAATATCCACCTGTACTTCGGCGAGCGCGTTGAGCGCGTCTCGCTCGGTCGCGAATCCACGCCGGAATCGACGGACGGAGTCGCCATCGGGGCGCTGGACCCAGTACGCGACGCGATACCGCTTCTCACCCGACAGCGTTGTGTACGACGAGACGGTGCCGTCCTGGTTCGATCGCCGGGCCATGGTCCTCCGTTCAGCCGATCGTCGGACCGCCGGGGGCCGGAGCGTTGGTCACGGGGCCAGTCGCCGAAGGGTCAGGCAGATGCACTCCCGGTGCGAGACCCTCAACTCGAGCGCGATTCATCAGGCGGGTCGCCGTGCTCTGGCTCACACCTAAGCAGTCGGCCACCGCCTTCAAGGGAGGCAGGTTGATGACGGCTGCCAGCTTGTACGTCCGCGATGCGTCGACGACACTCGCCGCCAGATCGCGACCCTCCCGCTTGCGCATGCGCCGAATGTAGTCCCCACCCGAGCAGACCGCATAGTCGGGCTCCGAAACTGTGGAAACCTTCAGGCCACTCACCTGCAGGGCGGTCTGGACACGAACCTCCCGCAGCGTGAGACTCGTTACCTCATCGCCTTCACCGCGGCGAGCCACAGTGACCTCCGTCGCCACGATCCGGCTCAGGGCCGGGTCGTACGCAGCACGAACCCGGATCTCGCCGGGGACGTCAGGCTCGTTCCTCAAGACAACGGTCCAGCTTGCCGGAACGCTGACGCCATTGCCCACCACGACGCGCTCGTCGCTGACGTCGACGTTCTCGAGGTCCGCCATGCACGCCAGTATCGCAGGCTGGAAATGGTTGAACAAGCTACGACATGACGCATTCATGTCGTAACTGGCTCAGAAGAGTGCTACGGTGTGCGCATGCGATGACATTGGTGGCTCAAAGGAGAATCAGATGAACCGCTCGCCGAACTCACTCGCTCTCACGTACAAGGACGCAGCCGAACTGGTCGGTGTCGAGTACCGGACGATCCGGCTGGGCGTCGAGCGGGGCACGATCCCCACCGTCCAACTCGGCCCGCGCAGGATGATCCCCCGTGCTGCGCTGCTGAGGGTGTTCGGCGTCGAGCCCTAGCCACCACATCATCATGGTCGACGCTCGTCTTCCCGCCGAGTGGCTGGGGAGCATTCGCATCGACAATCTCAGTGATCGCGCCTTCCGGGTGCTCGCCGGCGCTCTGATGTGGTGCAACGGTCAAGGCACGGATGGAGCAGTGCCGGCGCGGTACACGAAGTACCTGCATCCGGACGGCGACGATCCTGCAGCGTTCGACGAGCTCGAGCAGGCTGGTCTCTGGGAGCATCTCGATGATGGATACCGCCTGGTGGGTTGGTCCAGCGCGCTCAGGCAATCGACCGCGGAGGAAGTCGAGCGATATCGCGAGGGCGCGCGACGTCGGCAGAAGGAGTATCGCGATCGACAGCGAGGCGCGCCCGCAATCTCTCCTCCGCCTCGCGGGACCAGCGGCCGGGCGACGCGCGACGTCACGCATAATGCGGCGCGTGACGTGATGGCGAACGTAGGCTCAGGCTCCTTAACGCCGACGGACAAGAAGAGAAGTGCCTACCGAACGCGTAACGCGACGGATCACGTTACGGATAACGCGGACTCGCCATTCTGTGCGAAGCACCCGGGGGGCACCTCTGAGCCCTGCGGCTCCTGTGCCCGCGCCAGAACGGCGCTGGAGGCGCGGCAGAACCGGCTCACGATCAACGGCTGGGACTGTACGGTCGACGGTCACAAGCTCGTGACTGACGGAACGTGCGCCGTCTGTGCGTTCCGCCCAGACCGCTCGGTCGCGTAGCGGGGGCGACGCCGACGGTCTACAGGGGCCGGTCGGTCAAGTCCCGTGCAAGGAGCCGCACCTGGGTAGCCACGGCGTCGCGCATCGTGCGGACGCCGTTGAGGTCCCAGTCTTCGGGGTTGGGGAATTCCCACTCGACGCGCCGACCGGTGACGGGTGCGGGAAGCTGCAGGCCGGGCTTCATCGTGACGACGACATCTGCGGTTGAGAGGTCGGCCTCGGTGACGCGGCGCGGGCGCGCGGCGGAGGTGTCCGCGCCCGCCTCTTGGAGCGACTGTGCCACCACCGGGTTGATCTCGTCCGCGGGATTCAATCCGGCGCTGACGGAGATGAACTGGCCGGGCGCGATGACGTCGAGCAGGTGCGCGCCCAGTTGCGATCGGCCTGCGTTGTGCTGGCAGATGAAGAGGACGGTGGGCGGGGTGGTCATGCACGGGCTCCGAGGGGAAGGTGGGCGCGGGACCACGCCTGTGTCGCCGTCTGCACGGCGTCCCAGGGTGACCCGAGCGGTGGGGTGTAGGACAGGTCGAGGTCGCTGATCTGGTCGACGGTGAGGCCGGCGAAGATCGCGGTCGCGCATGTGTCGACACGCTTCGCAGTCTCTGTTCCGAGGCGTCCAACGAGTTGCGCGCCCAGCAGCCTGCCGGTGTCGCGGTCGCCGGTGATGCGGAAGCTGATGGGCTGTGCGCCCGGGTAGTAGCGCTTGTGGTCGTCCGCCACGGCCTGCGTGGTCGCCGGTGCGTAGCCGGCGGCGGCAGCCTCCTGCTCACGCAGTCCGGTGCGCGCGGCGACGACGTCGAACACCTTGACCACCTGTGTGCCGACGGATCCCGCGAAGCGGGCCTCGCCGCCGAGTGCGTTCTCGCCGGCGACGCGGCCCTGCTTGTGCGCGGTCGTGCCGAGCGGGAGATAGGTCGCGCCGAGCAGGCGGTGGTGGGTGACGACGCCGTCGCCCGCGGCGAACACGTGCGGGATGCCGGTGCGCATCTGCTCGTCGACCACCACGGCGCGGCCGGCACCCAACTTCGCCCCGGCGTCCTCGAGCAGGGCAGTGTTGGGTCGGACGCCGACGACGGCGAGAACCAGCTCGGCGGTGTGGGACACCGGCTCGCCGAGGTGGTCCGCATGAACCACGAGCCCGGAGCCTGTCTTCTCAACGGCCCTCACGATCGTGTTCGTGTGCACGTCGACGCCGTGCTCCACGAGCTCCTCGTGCACCAGGACCGCGAGCTCGGCGTCGAGCGTCGAGAGCACCTCGGGGCCGCGCTGCAGCTGGGTCACCCGCATGCCGCGCGCCCGGAACCCCTCCGCCATCTCCAGGCCGACGTAGCCGGCGCCGATGATCACCGCGCTGCTCGGCGCCCGGTCGGCGAGGTGTGCGTCCAACGCGAAGGTGTCCCCCATCGAGTGGATGACGTGGACGCCGTCCTCGGGGCCCAGCTCGCCCAGCCCCGCGATGCCGGCGAAGGAGGGCAGTGCGCCGGTGCCGACGATGAGCTCGTCGTACGAGATCTCCGACTGCCCGTCCTCGTCGAGGACCGTCAGGCGGCCCTGGCCGGCGTCGATCCGGGTCGCGAGCGTGTTCAGCCGCAGCCGCATGCCCGTCGCTTCCAGGTCGGCGTGGGTGCGGTGTGCGAGGGACTGCCAGGGCTTCACGTCACCGGAGAAGTAGTACGGGATGCCGCAGATCGAGTAGTTCGGATACTCGTCGGCGACGACAACGGTCATGTCGACCGAAGAGTCCAGTTCGCGGGCGCGCAGCGCGGCGGAGATTCCCGCGTCGCTGCCGCCGATGGCGACGATGTGCATGTCGTTCCCTTGATGGGCTTCTTGGCGTGTGCGCGCTCGGTCAGTCGTGGATCAGCTCGGAGAGAAGGTGTTCGACCCGACCACGGATGTCGTCGCGGACGCGCCGCACCCCATCGAGGTCGAGGTCGGCGGGGTCGTCGAGCTGCCAGTCCAGATATCGCTTGCCCGGGTAGAGCGGGCAGGCGTCGCCGCAGCCCATCGTGACGACCGCGTCCGCAGCCCGCACGACGTCGTCGGTCAGTGGCTTCGGGAACTCGTCCGTGACGTCGAGGTCGATCTCAGCGAGGACGAGCGCGACTTCGGGGAGGATGCGCTCACCGGGCTGCGATCCGGCCGATCGCACGTGGACGCGGTCTCCGGCGATGTGCCGGGTCAATGCTGCGGCGATCTGCGAGCGGCCGGAATTCTGCACGCAGACGAACAAGACTTCCGGGACCCGCTTGGCGATCAGTCCCTTGGACTGCGCAAGCGCCGTCAGCCGGTCCCGTGCGAACTTCTCCGCGAGGCTGGGCAGATGGGTCTTGACAGCTGCGGTGCGGGCGAGGGCTGTGTAGGACTCGAAGACGACGCGTTCGACCGTCTCTTCGCTGACCATGCCTGCGAACTGGTGCGCGAGGCGCTCCGCCGCCCGGTGGAGGACGGAGTCCGGCGACAGCAGCGCGTCCTGGCCCATCGGGCTGGTCATGCTGCGCCGCGCGCCGGCAGGATCTCGGCGAGCAGCGACTGCACGCGCGCGCGGATCTCGTCGCGAATCGGGCGGACCGCCTCGATTCCCTGACCGGCGGGGTCGTCCAGCTCCCAGTCTTCGTAGCGCTTGCTGGGGAAGATCGGGCACGCGTCACCGCAGCCCATCGTGATGACCACATCGGATTCCCGGACCGCGTCCACGGTCAGCACCTTCGGAGTGTTCCCGGCGATGTCGATCCCCTCCTCCGCCATCGCCGCGACCGCGACGGGGTTGATGGTGTCCTTCGGCGCAGAACCGGCCGAGAGCACCTCGACATCGTCTCCTCCGAGCGCACGAAGGTAGCCGGCGGCCATCTGCGAACGTCCCGCGTTGTGGACGCAGACGAAGAGGACGGTGGGCTTGTCAGTCATCGCGGTCTCGCTTTCTCTTTCGAGAAGCATAGACCAGGATCTATCTGTCTGGGGAGCCGGGAGATGAACGATCGGCGACGAGATCGTTCAGCAGCGCCCGCACGCGCGCTTCGATGTCGTCCCGGATGGCGCGGACCTGAGCGGGCGACTTCCCGACCGGATCTTCTAGATCCCAGTCCAGGTAGCGCCGGCCGGGGTAGATCGGGCATGCGTCGCCGCAGCCCATGGTGATGACCACGTCTGCCGCGCGCACGACTTCGTCGGTGAGCGGCTTGGGAAACTCTCCTCCCAGCGGCACGCCGATCTCGTCCAAGGTCGCCACGATGGCCTGGCGGACATCGCTCGCCGGCTGGGAACCGGCCGTCCTCACGGCCACTTCGTCGCCGGCGAGCTGGCGCAGAATCCCGGCGGCGATCTGCGAGCGGCCGGCGTTCTGCACGCACACGAAGAGCACGGTCGGAGTTGCGCTCGGGAGCCCGTCAGCTTGCTTCATCGCCTCGAGGCGTGCAGCCGCGAACGATGCCGTCCGACTCGCGATCATCGGCGACTGGGACCGGCTCGCAAGCAGTTCATAGCTTTCGACGACCGTGGCGCGGACACTCTCCGGACTGAACACTCCGTGGAAACGGAGAGTCAGATCGTTCGCGATGCGCTCGAGGTCCGGGTCGGTGACGGACACGCCCCCGCCGAGCAGCGCATCGATTCGTTCGCGCTGGTCTGCGGCGATCGAGTACCAGACGCGACGCCCTTCGGGCTCCCGCACGACGATGCCGCCTTCGTGCAGAGCCTTCATGTGGTGGCTGACGGTCGGCTGCCGCAGCCCCAGCACCTCGGCGAGCCGGCCGACCAGCACCCGCCCCTCATCGGACTCGCGGATCAGTCGGAGAATGCGCGCGCGTGTGGGATCCCCCAAAGAACTGAGATCACCCGGCGTACTCATAGACCGCAGTCTATCTCTTGTGCCACCGCCAGACGGTGAGAATCAGAACACCGTCGGGCGAAGTTCTCGAGCGGACCGCCCCAGATCTGTGACTGCCCCACGTACCGTCCGAGCGCTCGATCCACTCGAGGTTCGCCAGTTGCCACAACAGCTGACCCGCGATCCTCGGCAAGCGTCGTGCGTGGGCAGGCGGGAGCGATGGTCGGCGTTCCAGCCATGTCCGCGCGATGTCGTCGGCGTCGCGTGCGCCGCCGGCCTCGACGATTCCCAGGACGGTCAGACGGGGTCCGCTGAGGTATCGGCGGATGGTTGCGGCATCCATTGTCAGTCGCTCTGCACAGTTGAGCTTCGCCGTTCGATCAGCAGCGTGTCCCGCCAGCTGCCCGCGTGCGGGCCGGCTCCGGATTGCGCGATGCGCTCACGTCGCCCCACGACCCGGAACCCCGCCGACTCGTGGAGCCTGACGCTTGCGGCATTCTCCGGGAAGATGCTCGACTGGATGGTCCAGACACCGGAGTTCTCAGCGGCGCTGATGAGGGCATCGAGCAGGAGGCGGCCAACGCCCTGGCCGCGGGCGCTGCGGTCGATGTACACGGAGTGCTCGACGACACCGCGGTATGCCGGCCGCGACGAGACCGCGGATGCCGCCACCCAGCCCATGACGCCTCCGTCCGCGTCCAGTGCCACGAACCGCAGCCCGGGCAGCTTCCCGACGTCGAAGGCCTGCCAGGTGGGGGTGGCGACCTCGAAGGTCGCCTCGCCGTCCTCGATTCCCTGCGCGTAGATCTTCTCGACCGCCGGCCAGTCCGCCGGCGTCATCTCGCGTACCTCTGTGATCAACAGCATCCACCGCCGTTGCCGGCGTCGGTGGAGCAGACCCCTGTGGCCGGGAGAACCAGCTCGACGTTCGACGCGGACGTGGTGTCGCCGGCGATCCACGCCGTCACCGAGCGCACCTGCTCATATCCGGTTGCCAGCAGGAAGGTCGGCGCCCGGCCGTACGACTTCATTCCGACGATGAAGAACCCTTGCTCCGGGTGGGTGAGTTCCCGGAACCCGTGCGGCTCGACCGTCCCGCACGAATGGACGTTCGGGTCGATGAGCGGCGCGAGACGCCTGGGCGCCTCGACGATCTCGTCGAGATCGAGCCGGATCTCTCGGAGGATGTCGAGGTTCGGCCGGAATCCGGTGGCATTCACGACGATGTCGGTCTCGTGATTCACCACCTCGCCGTTGCGGTGGCCGACCAGCTCGACGGCATCGCCCGTGCGGCGCGCACGGATGATCTCGAAGCCGTCGACGAGGGCGATGTCGCCACGCTCGACGGCGCGGTCGACACGGCTGCCGAGGTTTGCGCGTCCGATGAGCTCGTCGTCCGGCGAGGACGACACGCGCACCGCTTTCGCGTTGCGAATGAGCCAGGTCACGCTGGTGCCGGCTTCCTCGCGGGCGAGCCGCACCAGTGCGAGCAGTGTGTTCGCGGCGGAGTGTCCCGCTCCGACCACGGTGACTCGCCGTCCCGCGAACCGCGCGCGATCCCTTCCGAGAACATCAGGGAGTGCCGGAGTCACGTGCGCAGCGATGTCGGACATGCCCAGCAGCTCGAGGCCGCTGGAGGAGAGGGAGTTCGGCGAAAGGTAGGTGCCGGAGGCGTCGATCACGGCGCGGGCGGCGACATCTTCGACGTCGCCGTTCGCGGTCCGGATACGCACGGCGAAGGGCGTTGCGGCGCGGCCCGCCGTGCGGGTGCGGTCCATGCCCTCGCGCGTGACGCCGATCACCTGGACGCCTGTGCGGATCTGCGGGGCGATCTCCTCGAGCGCCGCGAGGGGTGCGACGTACTTCTCGACGAGTTCCGTCCCTGTCGGTGCACGATCCGGGTCGGGCAGTTCCCAGCCTCGCTCCTCCAGCAGGCGGCGGGACGCCGGATCCACGAGGTGCTTCCACGGAGAGAACAGGCGGATGTGCCCCCACGAGCGCACGCTTGCGGCAACCTCATCCCCCGCCTCGAAGACGACGAAGTCGATGCCGCGCTCGACCATATGGGCTGCAGCCGCCAACCCGATCGGACCGGCGCCGATGATCACGACGGGTAGGGTCGAAAGCCGACTGGCCTCAGCGATGCGGGGTGTCAGGTCAAGCAGGGTCACAGCATCCTCCAACGGATATCGATGAACTTCGATACCGATTGTGACCCGATCTATCGACATCTGTCAATATCGACTACTCTCGATGTATGACCACGATGCTCGACGTGACGGATGTCACTGCCGGCGCCTGCTGCGCACCGCTGGTGCGGGAGCCACTCTCCGCGGCCGAGGCTGAACAGCTCGCCACCACCATGAAAGCACTCGCCGATCCGGCGCGGCTGCGTCTGCTGTCCATCGTGGCCGCCTCGGAAGACTCCGAAGCATGCGTGTGCGATCTGATCGAGCCGGTGGGGCTCAGCCAGCCAACGGTGTCGCACCACCTGAAGATTCTGACGACGGCAGGGTTCCTCACCCGGAGCAAGCGCGGCACGTGGGCCTACTTCAAGCTCGTACCCGGCGCGCTGGACCGCGTCTCACAGCTCCTCGTCGCATCGTGACGCACACCGTTCGCACCGCTGCCGGTGAATTCCTCGGCAGCGCGGGACTCGCCGCCGTCGTGATCGGGTCTGGCATCGCCGCGCAGCGGCTCTCCCCCACGGATGTCGGGCTGCAGTTGTTCGAGAACGCGTTCGCAACGGCGCTCGGCCTCGCGGTGCTGATCCTCGTCTTCGCGACGGTGTCGGGATCGCATTTCAACCCTGTCGTGACCCTGGTCGACATCACTCTCCACCGACGGGCCTGGACGACGGCAGCCGTGTACCTGCCAGCACAGGTGCTCGGCTGCATCGCGGGCGCGGTGCTCGCCAATGTCATGTTCGCGGCCCCCGCGGTTGCCTGGAGCACGACGGACCGCTCCTCGTGGCCGTTGCTGTTGTCGGAAGTGGTGGCGACAGCCGGACTGATCCTTCTGATCTTCGCGCTCGTGCGGACCGGGCGAGCGCACCTTGCCGCCCCGGCCGTCGGCGCTTACATCGGCGCGGCCTACTTCTTCACCTCATCGACCAGCTTCGCGAACCCCGCGATCACCATCGGACGCATGTTCAGCGACACCTTCGCGGGAATCGCTCCGGCATCGGCGCTGCCGTTCATCGGAGCACAGCTCGTCGGCGCGGCACTCGGGTTCGCGACCGTGCGGCTGCTCTTCCCGGTTGCGGTGCCCGAGCCGGCCGTCGCACGGGGCTGATGGAGCGACCTCCTCGCAGTCGCGGACGCTTGGCGGCGCTCGCGCTCGCGCAGATCGTCGCATGGGGCGTGACGTACTACGCCGTGCTGGTGGCGGCCCCGGCGATCGCCGACGACACCGGATGGAACGACGATGCAGTCTTCGTCGCGATCACCCTGGGGCTGCTGACGTCCGCCGTGTGCGCGATCCCCGTCGGACATCGGCTGGATCGACATCCGAGACGCATCATGGTGACGGGCGCCGTCGTCGGAACCGTCGCACTGATCGGAGCGGCCGCCGCACCCACGATCTGGGTCTTCACCGCGACGTGGATCCTGTGCGGCGCCGCCCAATCCGCCGTGCTCTACCAAGCCGCCTTCACCGTGATCACCCACCGCTACCGATCCGCTCGACGCGGGCCACTCACACTCGTGACGCTCGCAGGCGGCCTCGCATCGACGATCTTCGCGCCACTCACTGCATGGCTCGTGCTGGAGCTCGGCTGGAGGGCGGCGTTCGTCATCCTCGCCGGCATCCTGATCATCGTCACGCTCCCCGTGTACGCCCTCACCGTGAAGCGCGGTTGGGCACACATCGATGCTCATGCCGCGGGCGATGGCACCGCCGCACGTGTGTTGCGCACCTCGGGGTTCTGGCTCGTCGCAGGCTCGTTCGCCCTCACGTCGTTCTCGCTGTACGCGGTGACGCTGTCGGCCGTGCCCGCCTCGGTTGAGAAAGGCCTGGGCCTTCAGACCGCTGCATGGGTGCTCGGACTCATCGGGGCCGGTCAGGTGCTCGGCCGCCTCCTGTATCTGGCGATTCCGCATACCGCTGCACCCTGGATAGCGCCCGCATCCGTCGGCGCCCTCGGCGCGGCCGCTCTGGCCGCGTACGGGATTGCGTCCGGCGCACCCGCGATCATCGCCACCGGAATCATCGCGGGCGCGATCCGCGGTGCGCTCACACTCGTCCAGGCGTCGGCCGTCGCCGATCGGTGGGGATCGAACTCCTACGGCAAGCTCAACGGCGCCCTCGCCGCACCGGTCACGGCGGTCACTGCGCTGGCACCCGGAGTCGCCGCGCTTGTGGCTGAAGCCCTCGGGTCGTACGCGTGGATGGCGGTCGTGATGGCGGCGCTGTGCGCGCTGGGTGGCGTCCTCGCTATACGGCGTTGATCGGATGGATCGAGCGAGCGTGGGTTGCTGGGAAGTCGGATCATCGTCGCTGTCGTCAGTGGCGGCTCAGGGCGACGCGATCTGCCGGAGGTGGGCGTCGAAGTCTGCTCGTGCGTTCTCTGCTCGAGATTCCGCCGCGACGAAACCGTCCGGCCTGACGAGGTAGCAACCACCGGGTCGAAGTCTGCGGTTGCGTATGACGGGAAAGATCCGCACCGGAAGACCGAGCCGAGCGCCGGCTCTCCGCAGCGCCCGCCGGTCCAGAACGCCGTATCCGTGCAGCTGCCAGGTCATCGTGCGCAGCGACTCGTAGTTGTCGCCGTTCCATGGGAGGCGACGGCCGACGACCCGTCCCCGTCTGCCACGCGCGGCGGTTCGCTCGCGATCACTCATCCAGTAGTGGATCCGAGTCTGCGACAGGTACTCGAAAATACGTGGCGATCTGACCAGTCGTGGAACGAGGGAGGCTCCCGCCGGGGCGGCGAAGCGGACGACGAATCGTCGGAGAGCCCTCGGGATGGGGTGATCGGACGTGATCATCCCGAACATGGCGTCGGTTGTCGAGACAAGCCTTCGCGCCACCGGCCTGCGCTCGGCCGAATACCGTTCGAGGTACGCTGCGCCCGCCCGGCCCGCGATCACGTCGGCGATCTTGCACGCCAGGTTGTGCGCATCTTGGAGGCCGGTGTTCATTCCCTGCGCCCCGACCGGGGAGTGCACGTGGGCGGCATCGCCTGCAAGGAACACTGGACCGTCGCGGAACCGAGCCGCGACCCGATGATGGACGCGGTATGTCGAGAACCAGCGTGAGCCTCTGTACGTGACGCCGAAAACTCTCAGGAGCATGCTCCGGGCGGAGCTCTCCGTGACAGCATCGGCGGGCCCGCGAACCACGCCGAGCAGGCGGTGATCGGCTTCGTTGCCCATCGGAAATGCCAGCAGGAAGTCATCGATTGCGAATCGCAGGTTGATGGCGTGCGCGGGCAGCCCGTCTACGTGGACGGCGTCGGCGACATAGAACGTGTGTGCATTCGTCTTGCCTTCAAAAGGGATGCCTGTCAGCTCGCGGACTCTCGAGGAACTGCCGTCCGCGCCGACGCAGTAGCCGGCACGGATCACGCTCGCGTCGTTTCCATCGGTCGCGCACTCGAGGCGGCCATCGCTCGTCACGGTCAGCGACTCGAGGCGGTGGGACCAGTGCACGCGCCCGCCGACCTGTTCAAGATGCTCGACCAACAGCCGCTCATTCTTGCTCTGCTCGAGGACGTAGAGGTGCGGATATGGCGTCGTACCGATCGCGAGTCGCTGGAGATTGATCGCTCGAAACCTGCGGCGAGCGAATCCGGGGACGATCTCGCTCACCACTTCGGCTTCGGCCAGCACCTGATCGACCAGGCCGAGCTGGTCATAGATCTCCATCGAGCGGGCCTGCAGGACGAGCGCGCGGGACTCGCGGGTCGGGGCGGCCTTGCCATCCACGACGATGTATCGCACCCCGAGTCTTGCGAGGCAGCTCGCGAGCATGAGTCCGGTGGGGCCGGCGCCAACGACGAGCACGTCTGTGTCGATTGTCTCCGGCATGGCTCACGCTCCGTCTCGCTACGTGCCAGTCAAGCGCGCGGCGTTCGTGCGGGAAAGATCGGACGCGGCGAACGGACGCCGCACCATCCGAGGTCCGCCGCACCCGACCGCTGAACCAGCCACCACTGCAGATGGCCCCCCTCCCGGCGACGCGATGAGACTGTTCACGAAGCAGAACAGGAGCAATGCACGCAGGCACTATTCAGTGATGCGCCCGAGTCCCTTGAATACGCTGGGAAGGGATGACAACCTGGTTACATGGCTCGAGGACGCCGCAAAGCCAGGAAAGAGGCGGTTGCAGCACGCGCCGCGGAGGCGAGGGAGGCGGCCGAGACCGAGCGTGCAGCAGCGAATCTGCGAGCAGCCAACGAACGCCGGATCCTCCGCCGCTGGGGCAACTCGCGCGGCGCTCTCGATCGACTGAGCACCCTGTCGCGAGAACTGGAACGCCTCCACCGCGAAGAGACGAAACTGCTGAACGAACGAGACGATCTGGTGGCTGTACTTCGGTCGGATGGACAGAGTTGGGTCGCACTCAGCGCGAGGACCAGGCTCAGTCGCCAAGCGTTGATGAAGCGGGCCAAGCAGACGGCGGCGGCGACATGATCGCCATCGGCCGCGCGGACGAGATCGCGACTCGGCCTGAAGTGATCGAACCGCGCGACCACCGGTACGGCGCGTGCGAAGATCGAACCCGGGCGGGGATGGCCGCCTGTATGGTTCAGAGATAACGAGGGGGCGAGTGTGACCGAGTTCGGCTCTGAAGCGTCAATGGCCGCTCCCGTCGAAGCGTGGCTTCGAGAATCCGGCGGCTCGTGCGTGGGCCACGAAGTGGCCGTAGGTTATGGAATCCCAGATTTGGTCGCCGGTTTCGGGGCAGTCGCGCGGGTACGAAACCGTCGCCGACAGGCTCACCCGATCACTCGACGCCTGCAACTGGCGGTCCTCGTGTACTGCGAGACTGTTCGAACCGAGGACGAGCTGCGGGCCTGGGCGCCGAATGGTTATAGCTCGCTCCGTCGCGAAGCGATCGACCCGCTGGTGTCGGACGGTCTCATGGTCGTCGCAGGCCAGCGGTTTCGTACCCGGGTGTCGCCGAAGGACCCGTTTGACAAGATCGTGGCGGTCGAGTTGAAGCTGCGCGATCACGGTAGAGGGTTCGCGCAAGCATTCGCGTACCGAACCTTTGCCGACCGGTCTTACCTTGCGCTCCCGACGAGCCGCGTCCGTGCGCCAATGCTCGGGCGTGCGCGCGAGATCGGCGTCGGACTCCTCGCGGTGTCGCCTGACTCTGTGGACGAGCTGGTTGAACCGTCAATGAACTCCCTCGTAACGCCCGGTCGTCGGCGCATGGCGAGCGAACTCGTCCTCGAAGCTGCGATCGACTCGAACCGCCCGAGAGCCGGCTCACCGAGTCCAAGCCTCGCCTTCTAGGCAAGGACCTCCGCCCACGCGGAGAGGAACGACGGACCCTCGCTTTCAAGACGCGTCGGCGGAAGTGTCCTGTAGTTCACGGTGGCTGCGTCGACCCATTCGCGAAGTCGCGAGATTCGCTGCCCGGCCGGCAGATCAGAGAGGAGCTGTGCCTGGTGCGCCTGGGCAATCAGATTGTGCTGGATCAGCAGGATGCGTTCTTCGGTCGACAAGCTGTCGAGTGCCGGGTTTCGGTCAAGGAGCTCATCAGCCTGTGGCGACGAGAGCGTTACGAGGTCCGGGTTGGTTGCGCGCATCAGAACAAACGCGTCGACCGAGACGAGATTGAGCAGCGAGGGCACGTAGATCCTGTCGAGCGCCCGACCGCCTGTCTGTTCATCCTCGGGGTGCGGCGTCATATTCATCAGGTTGCCGCTTACCCCCGTGCTCCACCCGTCGGCGCCGAGAGCGAGCAGTAGCAAACCGCTACTCGCCCGCTTGCCAGCGATGACGGGTGTACCCGCTTCACGCATCACGGTGAGCAGATCCCGCAATCCTCGCAAGACGCCCACATCGGCGAGCGGGCCCAGTGGTGGCTGCGATGTTGCCAGCTGCAGATAGAGCGTCCCCCATCGGCGTGCGGTGAGAGCCGTCAGCAGGGTGTCGCGCGATGCTGCGTTAGACAGCCATGACGAGTGGAGGGCAACGCCCAGCCATGGCTGAACGGATGGGTGATCAAGACCAAGAATCCCCTCCGTAACCTCCGCGCAAGCAAGTGTCTCCTGCAACCAGTTGAGCTCGCTCTCACCCGCATAGAAGTACGGCGAGATCACCGCATCGGGTGCGTCCGCGACCGTCGTTTCGATGACTTGACGACACCACGCGTTCCGAGCATCGTTGTCGCCAAATCCTGTTAGCACTGGCCCCCCGCCGTAGGGAAGCGCGCTGAACCGAGCGGGCCGAGCATCGACCGGACTCCGGCGAAAATGCGAGACCGGGTCCACCACCGCTACGGAACCGGAGGATCGAGCGGCATCGACAAACTCACCTACCCTGCTCCCCGCACGAATGTCGATGACGGTGGCAGCGGGCCTCAGGTGACTCAGGAAGCCGTTCTCAGCGAAGTTCTTCACCTGGCTGATATTCAACATGAAACCGGCGAGCGCACGATCGGCCGTCGTTGACGTCTCGAGCGTCAAGATTGCGCGGTCGAGGTCGGCTAAGAGTTCGTTGACTTGCAAGTACCGCCGATGAGGCTGCTTCTGCAGCATGCGCTCGAGCACGTCGGCGGCGGCAGCTGGAACGTCCGGATCGATCGCCCGGATCGGCTGCGGAACTTGCGTGGCGGGAGCGCGCCAACGATCAATCAGACTCGCCGCATAGAACGGTCGAACATTCGTCAGCAGCAGATAACCAAGGGCACCGATGACGAACTGATCGCTTCTCCAGTCGCCGTGGGTTGGCGACGCACCGACCTGCTCAGGACTCATCCAACCAGGCGTCCCCGGCGTCGGGAGCACGGTGAAAGAGTCATCATCTATATGGCGGGCCAGCCCCAGGTCGACGATCACAGGTGCGCTGTCGTGCCGCAGCATGATGTTGTTCGGGCTCAGATCTCGGTGGGCGGTCCCTTCGGCCCATATCGCCGCGGCGCCAGCGACGAGGTCGCGAACGAGGCGCATCGCTTCGGCCGTATCGAACACAACCCCGCCTGCAAGTTCAGCCGCCAGAGATGTCCCCTCGACAAACTCCATTTGGATCCAGTAGTACCCGACTCCTTCGAACCGGTGGACGCCGTGATCCATGTACCGGACGACCGCGGGATGTGAGACACGCTGAAGCGCCGTGAGCTCCCTCTCGACCCTTTCGACCTCCGAGCGGCCCGGGTCGACCACCTTGTACGCGGTCACCCCACCATTCGCCAACACGCGGAACGTGCACGCGAACCCGCCGGTTCCAAGGTGGTGAACGTCTGCCTGGGGCCCGAGAAAGTCAACGAGAACCCGTTCAAGCAGGTCACGATCTGCTGGCATCGAATCTGCCTCCCAGGCGGAGAGACTACCGCGACGAACATCGCGCTACGCTCAAAGCCTTCCCCGCGTGTCTCCTCAGCTTTGCCATAAGCCGGATCGGGCAACGCTTTGGCTGAGGGAAGCGTGAATCACTCACTCCCCGGGCAATTCAATCGGACTCGCATCACGCGATATGGACCCTCAATATCGACGGCGTCCTCGTGGCTCAGGATAAAAGACCCGCTGGCACAGTTATGGCACAGTAACCGGCGACACGCCGTGCATTTCGATGCAGGAACATGCTTGCGACCATGCGTGGCCGCACCCTGAAAACCGCGCAATTCCGCGGCAAAGCGGTCCACTTGTATTCAACGGCATGAGAGTTCGAATCCCCCATCCTCCGCCACCTGCGTCACCCGCCCGGTCAGAGCCGTCTGACGTAGACGGCGACGCCGTCGTCGAGCTCCGTCTCGAGGCGGTACTCCTCGCCGTGGAACCACGCCTC
>Ga0182741_1002956_pt1 | contig 18808 bp, 18 predicted proteins | sample eDN5th37CBELigOP_FD_128874 | JGI IMG/M metagenome (GOLD analysis project Ga0182741, IMG submission 128874) | Enriched Organic Plus compost microbial communities from Emeryville, California, USA - eDNA 5th pass 37_C BE-Lig OP (version 2) (version 2) ... | reverse complement strand
TGGCCTTGTCGAACCGCACCTCGGTGCCGTCGGCGAGCGTCACGCTCTCCCCCGGACGCAGGTTCACGCGGTCCTGCTTCACGAGGCGGCCCTGGTTGATCAGTTCCTTGTTGAGCGAGAACAACGACTGCGGGCTGCCGGTGTCGAGACCGGAGTCGCCCTTGTAGACGTCGATGGCGACGGCGGGGTCCATCATCGCCGGGAAGATCGACGTGAGCAGCGTGCCGTGGAAGGACGCCGTCGGCGCGAACAGGCCCTCGAGCGCGATCTGGTTCTTCCGGCGCTCGTCGGCGTCGGGATACATGCCGCCGGGCGGGTCGAAGCGCATGGCGCCGCTGCTGAGGAAGGTCGTCGCGTCGTCGGGCGCCCACTGCATCGTCTCGGTGCGGGTCTCGCCGTTCGGCCAGGTGACGGTGAAGGTCGGGGCGTAACCGTGACCCTGCAGGTACACGCGGTCGCTGCCGACCCGCAGCGGATGGTTGACCTTCAGCTGCGCGTCGCGCCAGGTGTTCGTGACGAGGTCGTCGCCGTACTGGTACTCGATGTCGGAGGTGAACATCTCGGCCTGGCCGTTGTCGAGATAGTCGGCGGCGAAGGTGTTCACCCGCACGCACATGGGGTTCAGGCCGGTGCCGTCGAGCGTGCTGCCGGCGCGGAACGAGTCGAAGGAGGCGGGCGAGGTGGTGCAGAACTCCTCGCCGTTCGCGACGAGGATGCGCTGCCCCTCGTAGCCGAAGAGCTTGCCGGCGGCGACGGCGACGAGCAGCCCGACGAGGGAGATGTGGAAGACCAGGTTGCCGGCCTCGCGCAGATAGCCCTTCTCGGCGGACAGGGTCATCTCGCCGTCACGTCCGCGGGTACCGCCCTCGCGACGCACGACCTTCCAGCCGCGCAGTTCTCCCTGGATCCGGTCGAGGGCGTCGGCGGGGCTGTCGGCCACGGTCGTCTGCGTGTGGTGCGGCAGGCGCTGCAGGTTGCGCGGCGCGGCGACCGGCGGGGTGCGCAGGGCGTGGAAGTGCTCGACGCACCGCGGCAGGATGCAGCCGACCAGCGAGACGAACAGCAGCACGTAGACGGCGGTGAACCAGAAGCTGCCGAAGACGTCGAACAGCTCGAACCGGTCCATGATCGGTCCGAGCGTCGGGCGGGCTGCGATGTACTCGTCGACCTTCTGGGTGTTGAGGCTGCGCTGCGGTAGGAGTGCGCCCGGGATCGCGGCGAGCGCGAGCAGGAACAGCAGGACCAGCGCGGTCCGCATCGACGTCAGGCCGCGCCAGGTGTTCCGCACGAAGGCCGTGGCACGTCCGAGCGCGCCCTGTCGCGGCGGCGACGGTTGCGGTGCGGGGGTCGGGGTGTGGGTCGCGGTCATACGGGCAGAGTCACTTCCGAGATGAACGAGTCACGGATCCAGGACACGAACAGGTCCCACGCACCGGTGACGAGAGCGATGCCGACGGCCATGAGCATCAGGCCACCGACGATTTGCACGGTCCGCGCGTGGGTGCGCAGCCAGCCCACCCCGCGCAGCGCCCGCGCCGAGCCGAGCGCGAGCACGACGAACGGCAACCCGAGGCCGAGGCAGTAGGCGACGATCAGCGTCACCCCGCGTGCCGCGGTGGTGCCCTCGGTGCCCGCCGCCAGCGAGATGACGCCGGCGAGGGTGGGGCCGAGGCACGGGGTCCACCCGAGCGCGAAGACCGCGCCGAGCAGCGGGGCTCCCGCGAGGTTCGAGATGCGCCGGGGCGCCGGGCGCGTGTCGCGCTGCAGGGCCGGGATGAGACCGATGAAGACCAGGCCCATCACGATGGTGACGACACCGCCCACACGCATGAGCAGTTCGCGGTTGACGGCCAGCGCGGAGATCGCCCCGAACACCGAGGCGGTCGCGAGGACGAACACCACGGTGAATCCGAGGACGAACAGCCCGGCGGCACCGGCCACCCGGAGGCGGCCGTCGCTGCGGACGGTCGTGGTGCGGGCACCGGCCTGCTCGGCGGTGACGGCGGGAGCCTCGGCTCCCACCACCCCGGCGAGATAGGACAGATAGCCGGGAACGAGCGGCACGACGCACGGCGACGCGAAGGAGACGAGACCGGCGAGCAGGCACGCGCCCATCGCCAGCAGCAGCGGACCCGACAGGGCCGCGTTCTGGAAGGTCTCCCCGACACCCGACGCAAGGATCACTGTTACTGCTCCGAATCCGGTTCCGCCGCGACCCGCTCGACGACCGGTTGCAGGTCCTCGGCGAGCAGTTCGGTCAGGTAGACCGCGGCCACGCGGTGCTCGCGGTCGAGGACGACCGTCGTCGGCACGACCGAGGTCGGGTAGTTCCGTCCGAGGGCGAGCAGCGAACGCATCGGCGGGTCGTAGATCGACGGGTAGCCGATCTGCTGGTCGGTGACGAAGTCCTGGGCCTTGTCGCGCTGGTTGTCGCGGACGTTGATGCCCAGGAACTGCACCCCGAGATCCTTGGTGGCCTCGTAGACCTCCTCGAGATCGTCGGCCTCGCTGCGGCAGGGCGCACACCACTGGCCCCACACGTTGAGCACGACGACCTGGCCCTCGTAGTCGTCGAGGGAGATGGTCTCCCCCTCGTTCATGAGGTCCTCGCCGGTGAGCTCACCGAGGGTGCCGCGTTCGGCCGGGGGATCGTAGAAGATGCGGGTCTGCCCGCCGGGCGAGACGAAGTCGAACGTTCCCCCGGTGGCGACGGCGTCGTCCCCGGTGGCGCAGGAGGTGAGCAGGACGGCACCGCAGATCGCGGCGACCGTCGCCCGGAACACCTTTCTCATGCGCCGTGGACGTTCGGGTCGGAGGCGCCGGCCGGCTCGGAGTAGACCAGGTCGACGAGGGTGTCGCCCTCGTAGACCAGGGAGGTCAGCGAGGCGAGGCTGCACTGGCGGCGACGCGGGTCGTGCCACAGGCGCTCGCCCTCGAGGAAGCGGCGCAGCGTCCACACCGGGAGCTGGTGGCTCACGCACACCGCTTCGCGTCCCGCCGCAGCCACGCGGGCCGCGTTGACGGCGGCGAGCATGCGGTGGGCGATCTGCAGGTAGGGCTCGCCCCAGGAGGGGGTGAACGGATCGCGCAGCTTCCACCAGTGGCGCGGACGGCTCAGCGCACCGTCGCCGACCGCGACCTTCAGTCCCTCGAAGTCGTTGGCCGCTTCGATGAGGTTGTCGTCGGTGCGGATCTGCAGTCCGTGCTTCTCCGCGATCGGGGTGGCGGTCTGCTGGGCCCGTTCGAGCGGGGACGCGACCACGTGCGCGATGTCGTGGTCGGCGAGCGACGCCGCGACCGCCCGTGCCTGGGCCTCACCGGTCACCGACAGCCGGAATCCGGGCAGGCGTCCGTAGAGGATTCCGGAGGGGTTGTGGACCTCTCCGTGGCGGAGCACGTGCACGATCGTGCGGGTCTCGGACGGGGCGGCGTCGGTCACGTCGATGTTCCTCGAGGGGTGTGGGAGGGGCGGGGCGGGCTGGGCAAGCAGGAAGAAAGGACTACGGCGCGGTCGCAGCGGCGGCCGCGCGAGCGGCGTGCGGCAACGCGTCGGCGATCCGCGAGAACGCGTCGTCGTCGAGCGCGGACGAGACGAACCACGTCTCGAAGGCACTCGGGGGTCCGTAGACGCCGCGCTCGAGCAGCGCGTGGAAGAAGGCCGGGAAGCGCCAGGTCTGCGCGGCCTTGGCCTGCTCGTAGTTCGTCACCGGCTCGTCGGTGAAGAACACGCTCAGCAGCGTGCCGGCGTTCTGGACGCGATGCGGCACCCCTTCTGCGGCGAGTGCCTCGCCGAGCAGACGACCGAGGGTCTCGGCGTTGCGGTCCAGGGCGGCGTAGACGTCGGCGTCGGCGGCACGCAGGCTCGCGAGGCCCGCGGCGACGGCGACGGGATTACCGGACAGGGTGCCGGCCTGGTAGACCGGTCCGTTCGGGGCGAGATGGGCCATGACATCGGCGCGACCACCGAAGGCCGCGGCGGGCAGACCACCGCTCATGACCTTGCCGAAGGTCATGAGGTCGCCGGAGACCCCGTCGATGCCGTGCCAGCCGGTCGGGCTCGCGCGGAAGCCGGTCATCACCTCGTCCATGATCAGCAGCGCGCCGTGCTCACGCGTGAGCTCGCGCAGACCCTCGTTGAAGCCGGGGACCGGCGGGACGGTGCCCATGTTGCCGGCGGCGGCCTCGGTGATGACCGCGGCGATCTCACCGGGGTTCGCCTCGAAGGCGGCACGCACGGCGGCGAGGTCGTTGTAGGGGACGACGACGGTGTCGCCCGCCTGGGCGCCCGTGACGCCGGGAGAGGTGGGCAGACCGAAGGTGGCGAGGCCGGAACCGGCGTCGGCGAGCAGCGCATCGACGTGACCGTGATAACAGCCCGCGAACTTCACGATCTTCGACCGACCGGTGAATCCGCGCGCGAGACGGACGGCGCTCATCGTCGCCTCGGTGCCGGAGTTGACGAGCCGGACCTGCTCGACGGGCGCGATGCGGGCGACGATCTCCTCGGCGAGTTCGACCTCACCCTCGGTGGGGGCACCGAACGACAGACCCGCCACGGCGGTGGATCGGACGGCCTCGACGACCGCCGGATGCGCGTGCCCGAGAATCATCGGACCCCAGGAACACACCAGGTCGACGTAGGTTTTTCCGTCGACGTCGGTGAGCAGCGGACCCGATCCCGATGCGAAGAAGGGAGGATTGCCGCCGACCGATCCGAACGCGCGGACCGGAGAGTTGACGCCCCCCGGTGTCACCTTCGATGCCCGGTGGAAGAGTGCAGCGGATCGAGTGTCGTGGGTGGACGAAGCATCGGGGGTTGCAGTCACGACTTCCAGTGTCCGTAGTTTCGCGGGATTTGCCAAAAACAGAGGTCCTCAAACCTCATGTGTTTTTTCTCCCTTACCAGGAAAAAGGGACACCGTGAGTGACTTGTCGCACCTATCGTCTGAGGCATGCCGACGACAGCCGAACACCTGCGCATCGCACTCGACGGTGCGTGGCACGAAGCCCGCGAACGCGCCCGCAAGGATCTCGCGCACGAGAAGTTCGCGCCGCACTACACCCCCGAGACCGACAAGGCCCGCGCCATCACGCTCGAGCAGATGCGCATCCTCGCCGAGCACGGCTACGCCGCGGCAGGTTTCTCCGTCGAGTCCGGCGGCACGGGCGACGCGGGCGGTGCGGTCGCATCCATCGAGATGCTCGCGATGTCCGACCTGTCGCTGATGGTCAAGGCCGGCGTGCAGTGGGGACTGTTCGGCGGTGCCGTCGAGAACCTCGGCACCGAGCGGCACCACGAGAAATACGTCAAGCGGCTCATCGATCTCGACGTGCTCGGTTGCTTCGCGATGACCGAGACGGGGCACGGCAGCGACGTGCAGTCGCTCGAGACCACGGCGACCTACGATCCGGACACCCAGGAGTTCGTGATCCACTCCCCCACCCCGTCGTCCCGCAAGGACTACATCGGTGGCGCGGCGCAGCACGCCCGGTTCGCGTCGGTCTTCGCGCAGCTCGTCACGCAGGGTGAGACCCACGGCGTGCACTGTTTCGTCGTCCCGATCCGCGACGAGGACGGCAACGACCTGCCGGGCGTGACGACCTCCGACTGCGGTTACAAGGGCGGCCTGCCGGGTGTCGACAACGGCCGCATCATCTTCGATCAGGTGCGCGTCCCCCGGGAGAACCTGCTCAACAAGTACGCGGACGTCGAACCGGACGGCACCTACGTCTCGGACATCGACAACCCGAGCCGACGGTTCTTCACGATGCTCGGCACGCTGGTCCGCGGTCGCATCACCGTCGGCGGGTCGGCGGGTGCGGCGGCGCGGGTCGCGCTGAGCATCGCCACCCGCTACGCCGAGAAGCGCCGCCAGTTCGACGCCCCCGGACGCGACGGCGAGGTGCCGATCATGGACTATCTCGTCCACCAGCGTCGCCTGCTCCCGCTGATCGCCCGCTCGTACGCGCTCGGCTTCGCCCAGAACGAGCTGCTCACGACGATGCACCGCCTGCAGTCGACGTCGCTGCAGGAACTCGACGCGCAGGAACAGCGCGAACTCGAGGGTCGCGCGGCGGGCCTCAAGGTCGCCAACACCTGGCACGCGTCGCAGGCGATCCAGGAGTGCCGCGAGGCGTGCGGCGGGGCCGGCTACATGGCCGAGAACCGGCTGACGGCGCTGCGCGCGGACGTCGACGTGTTCACGACCTTCGAGGGCGACAACCACGTCCTGACCCAGCTGGTCGCGAAGGAACTGCTCACCGCCTACGCCGACGAGGTGCAGGGCATGAGCCCGGTGGAGTGGATGCGCTTCGCTGCGACCACCATCTCCGACATCGTCAAGAAGCGCACCGCGGCGCAGCAGATCATCCAGACGATCGTCGACACCCGCCAGGACAACGAGGAGGACGGCAGTCTCTTCAACCGCGGTACCCAGGTGACGATGTTCGAGGACCGGGAGCAGTACCTGCTGTCCACCGCGGCACGGCGTCTGCAGGCCGCGATGAAGCGCGAGGACAACCCGTTCGACGCGTTCAACTTCGTGCAGGACCACGTTCTGCACGCCGCCCGCGCGCACATCGACCGGGTCGTGCTCGAGGCGTTCGTCGCCGCGATCGAGGACTGCAAGGACGAAACCGCCCGCGAGCTGCTGTCGGAGCTGTGCGATCTGTACGCGCTGACGATCATCGACGAGGACAAGGCGTGGTTCATGGAGCACCGCCTGCTCTCGGTCGAACGCGCCAAGGCGGTCACGCGCGGCATCAACGAGCGGTGCCGCAGCCTGCGTCCGCATGCGCTGACGCTCGTGGACGGACTGGGTGTGCCCGACTACCTGCTCGGCTCGGCCATGCTCGATCGTGAGGGAGCGGTCGTCCCGCCTCAGGACGTCGCGGTCTGACCGGGGTCGCCGACGAGTTCGCCGAGCCGTGCTCGCAGCTCGTCGGCGTCCTTCGCCCACGCCCGCACGAACGTCCCTCCGGTGAGCCGCAGCCCGACGGGCTTGCGGCCGCGCGGCACGTCGGCCAGTTCGCCGAGGCTCCGGGCGGTCTCCCAGCGTTCCGGATCCCGCCGGTCCTCCGGTGGCGGCGACAGCACCGCCTCGATCTCGGCGACGGGTAGTTCCTCGGTGCCCTGCCGCAAGGTGGTGGACGTGAGCTCGACGCTGACGTGCCGGCGGGCCGCCACGACCATCACGTAGGAGAAACCGGCGAGCACGATCGCGATGATCGGCAGCGCGGCCCAGTGCACGACGGGACCGGTGAACAGTTCGACGACGAGGGCCACGGCGCAGAACAGCGGGCCGATGGCGACCGTGCGCCAGCGCGCTCCGGGTTCGTGGAACAGCGGCCCGGTCGCGTCGGTGCCCATCGGATCGGGGGTCGTCGGCTCGGGGACCGTCGGGTCGGTCAAGCGGCGAATGCGCCGGGGATCACCAGCAGCACGGTGGTCACCAGGCCGAGGAGGGCGATGAGAGCGATCAACACCAGTTCGCGACGGCGCCCATAGGGCCGCGGTTCCACCTGCATGACGTCCTTTTCGCTCGACGGGAAGGGCCTTCGGGCCCATATGGTGAGCCCACCGTACTCTTCCGTCGCACGCAACGAAACCGAGTGGTACGTCTATTCTTCCGGCAGTCTCAGGAAGAAGCGGTTGGCATCGCGCCGGTGCATCAGCACGATCGCTCCGACGGTCGCGACGGCTTGCAGAATGCCCACCACACCGAGTATCCAGCCCGCGCCGCCCTCCCCGACGCCCACGCCGAAGACGGTGGGCAGGGTCGACAGCGACATGAACACCCCGAGCAGTGTCAGCAGCATCCGGGCCCAGTTCTTGGCCTTCAGCAGCTGCCTGACCACCAGATACAACAGTCCGACGATCACCAGGCCGATGCCGGCCGTCAGTGCGACCAGCACCGGCACCGCCGACTCGAGTTGCTCCGTCGTGACGCCCTCGACGGCCTGATCGGTGGCCATCGTGCTCATGAGATCGAGCAGTTCCTCGCGTCGACTCAGCAGATCGGCGAGACTTGCCGCCAAACTCACGACGGCGAGGGCGAGTACCCCGCACCACAATTGGTAGGCCGTCGTGACGTCTCCGGGAACGGGACGATTCGCCGCGGGGCCGGGCCCGACAGGAGGTGCGGGAAAGCTCATGACAGGCGACCCGCGACCTCGGCGGCCCAGTAGGTGAGGACGACGTCCGCGCCGGCCCGCCGGATGCCCACCAGCGATTCGAGGATCGCCGCGTCGCGATCGATCCAGCCCTTCTGCGCGGCCGCGGTAATCATCGAGTACTCCCCCGAGATCTGGTAGGCGGCAACGGGGACGGGCGAGCGGTCGGCGACCTCCCGCAGCACGTCGAGGTACGACATCGCCGGCTTCACCATCACCATGTCGGCGCCCTCGGCGAGGTCGAGGTCCACCTCGTGCAGCGACTCGCGACGGTTCGCCGGATCCTGCTGGTAGGTGCGGCGATCGCCCTCGAGGGACGAGCCGACAGCATCGCGGAAGGGACCGTAGAACGCCGAGGCGTACTTCGCGGAGTAGGCGAGCTGACCGACCTCGGTGTGCCCGGCCTCGTCGAGCGCCGACCGGATGAAACCGATCTGGCCGTCCATCATGCCGCTCGGGCCGAGCAGATGCGCTCCGGCCTCGGCCTGTGCGACGGCCATCTCGGCGTAGCGCTCGAGGGTCGCGTCGTTGTCGACGACACCGGTGTCGGTGAGCACACCGCAGTGGCCGTGATCGGTGAACTCGTCGAGGCAGGTGTCGGCCATGATCACCGTGGAGTCGCCGAGTTCGCTGCGCAGCGACCGCAACGCGCGGTTGAGCACACCGTCGGGATCGCTCGCCGCGGTACCGCGGGCGTCCTTGTCCTCGGGGCGGGGCACACCGAAGAGCATCAGGCCGCCGACACCGGCGGTCACGGCCTCGGCCGCGGCCTTGCGCAGCGAATCGGCGGTGTGCTGGTACACCCCCGGCATCGACGCGATCTCGCGCGGCTCGTCGAGGCCGTCGGCCACGAACATCGGGAGCACGAGGTGGCGGGGTTCGAGGGAGGTCTCTGCCACGAGCCGTCGGATGGCAGGTGTGCTACGCAGCCGGCGGGGACGGATGTCGGGAAACATGGGGAGAACACCTTCCATACGGGTCGTGCGCGGCCCCGGTAGTGGCGACTACCGGAACCGCGCACGGATCATCGGATCACGAGAGATCAGCGGCGGGCTCGGGACTTCTTCCGCGGCGGGGGCAGTGCGCCCTCGGCGCGGAGCCGGGCCGCATGCTCGGCGAGCGCGTCGACCAGGGGCCCGATCTGCGCCGTCTCGGGCTGCACGTCCACCCGCAGACCGAACTCGATCGCCGTCTCGGCCGTCTTCGGGCCGATGCACGCGACGATCGTGCGGGCGTGCGGCTTGCCGGCGATACCCACGAGATTGCGGACGGTCGACGACGACGTGAAGCACACCGCGTCGAAACCACCGGTCTTGATCATCTCGCGGGTCGCGGCCGGCGGCGGAGCGGCACGCACGGTGCGGTAGGCGGTGACGTCGTCGATCTCCCAGCCGCGCTCGCGCAGGCCCTCGGCGAGGGTCTCGGTGGCGATGTCGGCGCGCGGCAGCAGAACCCGGTTGACCGGGTCGAAGACGTCGTCGTACGGAGCGAACTCGGCGAGCAGGCCGAGGCTGGACTGTTCGCCGCTGGGCACGAGTTCGGGGATGATGCCGAACGAGCGCACCTTCGCGGCGGTGGCCTCACCGACGCACGCGATCTTCACGCCGGAGAAGGCCCGCGCGTCGAGACCGAACGCCTCGAACTTCTCCCACACCGCACGCACCGCGTTGGTGGAGGTGAAGACCACCCACTGGTAGCGGCCGTCGACCAGGCCCTTGACCGCGCGTTCCATCTGCGCGGGGCTGCGCGGCGGCTCGACCGCGATGGTCGGCACCTCCATCGGGATCGCGCCGTGCGTGACGAGCCGCTCGCTCATCTCGCCGGCCTGATCCTTGGTGCGGGGCACGAGCACGGTCCAGCCGTACAGTGCGCGTGACTCCCACCACGACATCTTGTTGCGGTGCGAGACGACCTTGCCGACGGTGACGACCAGCGGACCGACGAGCTCGGAACCCGCATCGTTCAGGGTCGCGAGGGTGGCCTCGACGGTGCGCTGCTGACGGGTGGTGCCACGCACGGTGATCGCGGCGGGGGTCTGCGGCGCGAGACCGTGCTCGACGAGCGCGCTGGCGGTCTCGGCGAGGTGACCGGAGGTCGCGTGGAGCACGAGGGGGCCGGGGGCTGCGGCGAGCGCTGCCCAGTCGACCTCTCCGCGCACGTCGACCTCGGTGTGGCACGAGCCGAGCGCCATACCGGCGTAGCTCGGCACCGACGACCCGGCGGGCAGGCCCGGCAGGACCTCGAAGACCACCTGGGTGCGGGCGACGGCGTTGACCTCGGCGATCACCGAGTCGGTGGTGAGGGGGTCGCCGGCGACGAGGCGCACCACGTCGCGTCCGGCCTTCGCCTCGGCGACGAGCGTCTTGGCGACCTCGGCGGGCTCGCCGAGTGCGGGACGGACCTCGGCGACGGGCTCACCGGTCTCCGGATCGGTGCCGTGATCGACACCCACGAGGGCCACGACACCCTTGTCGACATCGGGGTCGGTGAAGGCGATCGTGGCGCCCGCCAGCACGTCACGCGCGCGCACGGTGAGCAGCGCAGGATCGCCCGGACCCGATCCCACGAACAGGATGCGCCCGGGGTTGTGCTTACGGACTCGGCTCATCGGTCATTCTCCAGTGCGGTCAAATCAGCGGTAAGGGCAAATCGGGTGACGGTGACAGCTGGGTCAATCATCGGCAGGTCTCGTCTCGGGAACGACCCCGTGCTCGACCATGAGCTCGCGCGCACCGAGCTCGAGAAGTTCGCGGGCGACACGACGACCGAGTTCCTCGGCCTTCTCCGGCGCCCCCACCGCGCTGGCTCGCAGCACATCCGATCCGTCCATGGCGGCGGCACATCCGCGTACCGACAGCTCCTCGATCACCCGGCCGTCGTCGTCGAGCGATTCGACGACGTCGGCGATCGCCCCCACCGGTGCGGTGCATCCGGCTTCGAGTTCGGCGAGCAGCGAGCGCTCCGCGACGACGGCGGCACGGCTCGGTGCGTGGTCGAGTCCGGCGAGCAGCTCGATCATCTCGGGATCGTCCGATCGGCACTCGACGGCGAGCGCACCCTGCGACGGCGCGGGCAGCATCTGCACCGGTTCGAGGGACTCGGTGACGCGGTCCAGGCGTCCGATGCGCGACAGTCCGGCACGCGCGATGACGATCGCGTCGAGTTCGCCGGAATCGACCTTGCCGATGCGGGTGTCGATGTTGCCGCGCAGCGGTTCGATCTGCAGTCCCAGGCCGAGCGCGGCGAGTTGTGCCCGCCGGCGCGGCGCCGAGGTACCGACCTTCGAGCCGGGCGGCAGCTCGCCGAGGACGAGTCCGTCGCGGGCGACGAGCGCGTCGCGCGGGTCCTCCCGCTCGGGGACGGCCGCGACGACGAGACGCGGATCCTGGAAGGTCGGCAGGTCCTTGTAGGAGTGCACGGCGACGTCGACCTCACCGGCGAGCAGCGCCTCGCGCAGCTCGGCGGTGAACACCCCGACGCCGATGCGCTGCACCGGGCCGGGCGTCACGTCGCCCTTGGTGGTGATGATGACGAGCTCTGCCGGGCGACCGGCGGCGATGAGTGCGTCGCGCACGGTCCCGGCCTGGGTCGTGGCGAGCACGCTGCCGCGGGTACCGATCCGCAACGGACGATCCTGCCGAGCAACATCGTCGCGGGAAACCGATGCGGCTTCGGTGCTCATGCGGTGCCGTCCTTTCGTGAGGCCTGGAGTTCGGTGGTGACAGCGGGTTCCAGTGCGGCGGACAGATCCCCCGAGAGGGTCGGATCGGTCAGCGAGCTCAGATCCTTGGTGGGTGTCGCGACCGCGTCGACCGACCCCGGGCTCAGCTCGAACAGCTCGCGCAGGGCCTCGGCGTACTGGTCGCCTCCCGGCGTCGACGCGAGCTGCTTGACCCGCACCGTCGGTGAGTGGAGGAGCTTGTCGACGACCCGGCGCACGGTGCGGGCGACCTCGCCGCGCTGGCCGTCGTCGAGATCGGGCAGTCGCGATTCGAGGCGCATCAGTTCGCCCTCGACCACCTCGGCGGCGCGCTGACGCAGTGCCGTCACGGTGGGGGTGACCTCGGCGAGTCGCTGCGCGGTGAGGTACTGCGACAGCTCGGCGGCGACGATCTTGCGGGCAGCCTCCGCGTCGGTCGCGGCGGCGCCGGCCGACGGGTCGCGCTGCAGCGACTCCATGTCGAAGACCTGCACACCGGGAAGACCGGCCACGGCGGTGTCGACGTCGCGCGGCAGACCGAGATCGCAGATAGCGAGGGGGCGTTCGCCGCGGCCGGGCTGCGCGAGTGCGCGGTGCGCGTCGGCGAGCGTGACGACGGCGCCCACGGCTCCGGTGCAGGTGACGGCGACGTCGGCGCGGCTCAGTGCGGTCGCGAGATCGTCGAATCCGACGACCTCGGCGTCGACACCGGCGGCCCGTGCGGTCTCGGCGAGTCGCTCGGCACGGTCGCGGGTGCGGTTGGCGACGACGATCGAGCCGACCTCGGCCCGGACGAGATGTGCGACGGCGAGGCCGCCCATGGCGCCGGCACCGATCACCGCGGCGGTGCGGCCCTTCAGGTCGCCTCCGAGGAAGTTCGAGGCCTTGTCGAGCGCGACCGACACGACGGATGCGCCGGCGGCGTCGATGCCGGTCTCCGAGTGCACCCGCTTGCCGACGCGCAGCGCCTGCTGAGCGAGTTCGTGCAGGGTGCGGCCGGCGGCCTGCTGGGCGTCGGCGGCGGCGTAGGCGGTACGGATCTGGCCGAGGATCTGCTGCTCCCCCACGACCATCGAGTCGAGCCCGCTGGCGACGGAGAAGAGGTGTTCGGCAGCGGCCTCGCTGTACCGGACGTAGGCGTGCTTGTGCAGTTCGGTGACGGGCAGACCCGAGTGCTCGGCGAGCAGTTCGCTGACCGCGGCGAGCGCGCCGTGGAAGGCGTCGACCACCGCGTAGATCTCCACCCGGTTGCAGGTGGAGACGATCATCGCTTCGGAGATCTTGTCCGACGCCAGCATCTTGTCGGTGAGCTTGGGGCGGTCGGTGTCCGTGACCGCCACCTTCTCGAGCACCGGGACCGGTGCGCTCCTATGCGATATCCCGACGAGGAGAACACTCACGGTGCGATCACCGATCCGTTTCTGGTCGCGGCCGAGCCCATCGGACCCGCCTTTCCTGTTGTGGTACGCCGTGCAGAGCTCCGGGTGGACACCCGCGGGATGCCGGCGGGGCGTACGTCGCCGGCTGCAGGACGAACGTCGGCGGTCGCCGCACGGGGGGTCTCCCCGTTGCGCGTGCTGTTGAACGAGAGAACCTGCATCTCGACGGACAGATCGACGCGTCGGATCTCGACGTGGTCGGGGACATCGAGTTCGACGGGAGCGAAGCTCAGGATGCTGCGCACGCCTGCGAGCACGAGCCGATCGCACACCTGCTGCGCTGCCTCGTCGGGGGTGGCGACGACTCCGATGGTCGCGCCGAGTTCACGGGCTCCGTTCTCGAGATCGTCGACGTGCCGCACGACGAGGTCGCCCACACGTGTGCCCACGACGTCGGGATCGGAATCGAAGAGACCGGCCATCGTGAAACCGCGGCGGTCGAAGCCCGGATACCGGGCGAGGGCGCGGCCGAGGCTGCCCACTCCGACGAGCACGACGCGATGGCCCCGGTCGAGTCCGAGAGCTGCTTCGATGCGGGACTGGAGGCGCAGGACGTCGTAGCCGACGCCGCGCACTCCGTTGGGTCCGAGGAAGGACAGATCCTTGCGCAGCTTGGCCGAACCGACGCCGGCGGCGGCCGCGAGTTCCTCACTGGAGACGATGAGGGTGCCGGCCTCGGCGAACGCACCGAGGACCCGGAGGTAGGTCGCGAGACGCGTCACAGTAGCCTGTGGGATATCGCGGACCGGAGGGGTGGGAGTGGCACCCTCGCCGGACTCGGCGGTGCCGCGAGCGTCCTCGCCCTGCGGTGGGTGCAACTGCGTCACGGTACGTGGCTCCTCGTCCGGCCGGTGGATACACGCCTGGCCTCACGGTGATCCGGGAATTCGTTCACACCACGGTAACCGCTTGTGAAGCCATGCACAAAGTTGCTCGAAGCACCCCGAATGTGCTTCCCACCTGCTGTACGACGAGGACCTGCCCACTCAGCCGGCGAGATCTGCGCGCAGTCGCGGCTCGTCTACCTCCCAGTAGCTGTGCTCGCGTCCGTCGAGCAGAACGACGGGCAGACGGTCCCCGAATTCGGCCCTCAGATCGGGATCGGTTGCGGCAGCGACATCCACGTCGATGCAGGTGACCTCGACGCCGAGCTCCTCCGCGAGCGCCTCGAGCTGCTCGCGCGCAGGACCGCACGCACCGCACCCGGCACGCACGAGAAGGGTCAGGTGATGACGGCTCGCGGAGCCGCTCGTTGCCGATGACGATTGCTCACTCATGCCTCCACTGTGCGGCACGACCTGTCGAGATGAACGTCACACCCGGTCACGGGGGCGACGGCCTCCCGGTGACGGGCCGTATCGCGGGCTAGGCTTGGCGCGGGTCGCCCGTGTATGCGGTCGCCGTATGTGCGGCGCCCGGAAGTGCAGGGGTCACACGGGGCCCGCCCGTTTCGACAGCCCCGCCCGTTACGACACCGGAGGTGCGAGTGCCAGGACGTTCGTTTCCCTACGGATGGGGCATGGGTGAGACGTGGGCGCGCATCATCCGTCCCGGACGTCGGCTCTTCTCTCGCAAGTTCGGGCCCAGCGAGGAAGAGGTCCGCGCCAATCTCGCAGGTGAGGCGAGCGCCGATGCCGCCCTCGCGTTGCAGGAATCCCGCGTCGAACCCGAGCCCTCCCCCGATACCGCTCCCGTCCCGCGCGATCTGACCGCGGCGGCGTTCTTCGACGTCGACAACACGATGGTGCAGGGCGCGTCGATCATCCACTTCGCCCGCGGCCTCGTCGCCCGGAACTACTTCGACAAGTCCGACCTGTTCGAGTTCGCCTGGCAGCAGGTCAAGTTCCGCCTGACCGGCAAGGAGAACATGAACGACGTCGCGTCCGGTCGCGACAAGGCGCTGTCGTTCGTGCAGGGCCGCTCCACCGAGGAACTGCGCCGGCTCGGCGAGGAGATCTACGACGACATCATCGCCGACAAGATCTGGCCGGGCACCCGCGCGCTCGCGCAGATGCACCTCGACGCGGGCCAGCAGGTGTGGCTCGTGACCGCGACGCCGGTCGAACTGGCCGACGTCATCGCCGAACGCCTCGGCCTGACCGGTGCGCTCGGCACCGTCGCCGAGTCGAAGGACGGTGTCTTCACGGGCCGTCTCGTCGGCGACATCCTGCACGGTCTCGGCAAGGCACACGCCGTGCGGGCCCTCGCGATCCGTGAGGGCCTGAATCTCAAGCGCTGCACGGCCTATTCGGACAGCCACAACGACGTGCCGATGCTCTCGGTGGTCGGCACGGCCGTCGCGATCAATCCCGATCCGGATCTGCGGCAGGTCGCGCGTACACGCGGGTGGGAGATCCGCGACTTCCGGACGGCGCGCAAGGCTGCGAAGGTCGGGGTACCCACGGCGCTCGGTCTCGGTGCCGCGGGTGGTGCAGTCGCGGTCCTCGTGGGCCGCCGCCGCGATCGAGCGGCCTGACGGCACAGCCGCGATCGAGCAGCCCGACGACACAGCCGCGATCGAGCAGCCCGATCTTCGGCCTGCTCAGCCGAGGAAGACGTTCCGCCGGCGCGTGAGCAGTTTGTAGAGGGTCTGCTGGATCGTCTCGCGCACGTGGTCGGTGACCTCGAACAGCACCATCGGATCCTCTGCCGCGGCCTCGTCGTACACGTCGGTGACGATGGGGGTGCCGAACTCGATGTACCACTTCGACGGCAGCGGCACGATTCCGAGCGGGCCGAGCGCCGGGAACAGCGGGGTGATCGGGAAGTAGGGCAGGCCGAGCAGGCGCGCGAGCGAGGTGAGGTCGGCGATGTTCGGGTAGATCTCCTCGGAGCCGACGATCGAGCACGGCACGATGGGCGCCTGGGTGCGCAGGGCCGCCGACACGAAACCACCGCGGCCGAACCGCTGCAGTTTGTAGCGCTCCTTGAACGGCTTGCCGAGTCCCTTGTAACCCTCGGGGAAGACCGCGACCACCTGGTCCTGCCGGAGGAGTCGTTCGGCGTCGGGATGGCACGCGAGGGTGTGGCCGGCCTTGCGCGTCACCGTCCCCACCACGGGCATACCGAAGGCGAGGTCGGCGGCGAGCATCCGCAGGTGACGATCCGCGTGGTCGTGCACGGCGACGGAGGTCATCAGTGCGTCGACGGGGAGCGTGCCGGCGTGGTTGGCGACGACGAGTGCGCTGCCCTCGGCGGGGATGTTCTCGACGCCACGGACCTCGACGCGGAACCACTTGTCGAACAGGGGTCGCAGCACCGGCAGGACGACGTTCTCGGTGAAGTGCGGGTCGAAGCCGAAGTCGTCGACCTCGTAGTCGCCGGTCATCCGGCGGCGCACGAACTCGGCGGTGGCGGTGACCTGTTGTGCGAGCGTGCCGCGCAGGTCGTCGAGGAATCGGTCGGTGCGGTTCACCTGCTCGGGGGTGGGCGGTGGCCCCATCGACGGATGGGGTGTGCGTGTGACCCGTTCGCCGGGACGGCGGTTGCCGGCGTGCAACGGGATGACCTTCGCGACCTCCGTCATCGCGCCTCCCTCGTCTCTCCGAGCACGGAGAGCGCCATCGACTCGGCCTTGTCCACCCATTCGGTCTTCACGATGCGGGTGAGGGCGAGGCCCCGGGCGAAATCGTCGAGCGCTTCTCTCGTGGTCCAGCGTGGTTCGAATCCGAACTCGTTGCGCATGCGCGTGGTGTCGAGTCCGCATCCGAAATGGAAATAGTCGAGTTCTTCCTTGGTGAAGGAGTTCATCACCGAACCCATGAGTGCGTGCCCGACCGTGCGGAAGAGCGCGTAGGGCATCGGCACGGTGACGCCCCCGGCCCGGCGCACGGCCTGGGTCATCATGACGATCCCCTCACCGGCGATGTTGTACGTCCCGGGCCGTCCGGCGACGACCGCGTGTTCGAGTGCACCGAGCGCGTCCTCCTCGTGCAGCAGCTGCAGTCGCGCGTCGCGGCCGAGCACGTTGGGGACGAGCGGGGAGGTGAGATAGCTCGACACCGAGCCGGGCAGCCGGTTCCCGACGGTGGGTGCGAGCCGGAGGATGGTGGTCGCGATGTCGCTGCGCCGGCGGGCGATGCCGCGCAGGTACCCCTCGACCTCCATCATGTCGCGGGCGAAGGCACCCGTGGGTCGTCGGCGGGCGCTCATCTCCTCGGTGAACTTCGCGGGATCCTTGGCGCTCGAGCCGTAGACGACGGACGACGAGCGCAACACGATCCTGCGCACCGACGGCGCCTTCTGGCACACCGCGAACAGTTGCATCGCGCCGAGGACGTTCATGTCCTTCATCGCCGTGCGGCTCCCCGACTTCGGGGCCTTCGTGACGGCGGACGCGTGGACGACGGTGTCGACGTCCATATTGCGGATGATCTTGCCGATGAGAGGGTTGCGGATGTCGGCGAGCACGAACTCGGCTCGCCCCATGCGCCGGAGCATGTCCTTCGACGGCGATTGGGTGTCCACACCGATCACCCGCTCGATATCCGGATTCTGAGCGAGCCTGGTGACGAGGAAACCACCCAGGAACCGACTTGCTCCGGTGACCAGCACGACTCGTGGACGTGCCACCTCGTGCCCATGCGAAACCACTCGTGAAACCCCCTGCTGCACCACACGCGTCATCGGTCACATTCGCCCCGACGCGGTATGCCGTCCCACAATACGGCCACTTCGCTGCCGTCGCACGACTCGCGGGTGAACTTCCGGGGACCGGGATGCGCAGACGAGTACGGGATGTACGGACGAACGATGCCCGCCACCACGAGGGTGACGGGCATCGGACAGGCGCAGGGCTTACTTGCCGAGTTTACGACGCTGCACTCGGGTGCGGCGGAGCAGCTTGCGGTGCTTCTTCTTCGACATGCGCTTACGGCGCTTCTTGATCACAGATCCCATGTGGGCATCCCTCACGTTCCTTGTAGCGTTCCTGCGCACGCCGGTGACGTACGCCTGATGTATGTCGACGCTGGGCCTCGTGGCGACGAGTAACAGCGCCTCACGACACCGGCTGGCCGGTACGACGACAAGCAATCCTACCGGGGCGGCCCACCCGGCGTGAAACCGAGGTCCGCCCCGGAACGCGACTTCCCTCGCGCACCGGATCCGTTCGTCGTACCGTCGTACCCCGACGACGCGCCGACCGTCCCTGCTCTACCTCTATCCGACGTCGAAGTACGACGTCTCGAGGTAGTCGTGGACGGCCTTCGCATGCACGCGGAACGAGCGTCCCACGCGCACTGCGGGTAGTTCGCCACTGTGCACCAGCCTGTACACGGTCATCTTCGACACCCGCATGAGAGCTGCCACCTCGGCAACTGTCAGGAACTGGGTACCGGCGAGAACCGACTGTCCGTCTTGAGGTTGACCCTTCGACGGCGTGTTTCCTGAAACCATTACACACCTCCGGCACGCCCGCGCCGCCGGCTTCCCCTCCGGCGGAACAGACACGCACGTGCTGATTCGAGCTTAGCGTGACGAATGGTTCCTGTGCGAC
>Ga0182741_1002954_pt1 | contig 18813 bp, 18 predicted proteins | sample eDN5th37CBELigOP_FD_128874 | JGI IMG/M metagenome (GOLD analysis project Ga0182741, IMG submission 128874) | Enriched Organic Plus compost microbial communities from Emeryville, California, USA - eDNA 5th pass 37_C BE-Lig OP (version 2) (version 2) ... | reverse complement strand
GAAGTGAGCGATGCAGTAGGGTCGCCAGCAGCAGGAACCCACCGAAGCGACTCAGGGGCGGCTCAATGCCGCTCCTGAGCGCCGTAGGAATCTCCGGCCTTCAGACCGGGGAGGATGTCAAGATGAAAAACCTGCGCACCGACCCGATGCGCGACCTCACGCCCGTGACCACGATGTTCTCCACGCCGTTCTATTTGGTGGTGAACAATTCGATTCCGGTGAAGACCGTGCAGGAGCTCATCGACTACGCCAAGGCGCGGCCCGGCAAGCTCACCTACGCCTCGCTCGGCCGCGGCGGCACGCATCACCTGACCGGCGAAATGTTCCGCCAGCGCGCAGGCATCGACATCCTGCACGTGCCCTACAAGGGCAGCGCCCCCGCTATGAACGACCTGCTCGGCGGCCAGGTGGACATGATGTTCGAAGGCGGCGCCTCGACCTTCCCGTACGTGCAGTCCGGGCGCCTGCGCGCGCTCGCATCGACCGGCCCCAAGCGCACGCATGCCATGCCCGACCTGCCTGCGCTCACCGAATTCTTCCCGGGGCTTGTCATGAGCGCATGGATCGCGCTCGTCGGGCCGCGCGGCCTGCCGCAAGACGTGATCGACACCCTCACCGGCGCCGTGCAGGCCATGCTCAAGCTGCCTTCGACGGAAGAGAAATTCGGGCCGCTGGGCGTCGAGACCATGCCGGGCACCCAGGCAGACTTCCTCAAGCTCATCCAGTCAGAGATTCCCGTGCTCACCAAGCTCGTCCAGGATGCGGGCGTGGAGCCCCAATAAGGCTGGGCGGCGGACGCACGAGCCTAAGACTCTCCCTTCGCCCGCGATCCGATAGCCGCCCGCACGGGCGGCTATTTCGTGCGGCCTATGCCTTTGGTGGGGCCTGGCAGGCTTGCCTGGAGAGGCCGGCGCGACTATCTTTACGTCGTCAGGCAAATGGGGGAAAAATGAAAATCCTGATCGCCGATGATCACCGGTTGGTCATCGAGGCCGTCAAGGTAAAGCTGGCAGAACTGGGCCCCGACGTCGAGTTCAAGACCGCGCTCAGCGTCGACGAGCTCCGGCGCGAAGCCACCGAAGATCTCGACCTGGCTTTAATTGACATCACCATGCCCGGCGCGGCAGGGCACCAGCACATCGCCGAGTTGCGCGAGCGGCTGCCTGCGCTGCCCATCATCGTGCTCTCCGGCGTCGAAGATCCCGACGTCATGCGTGCCGCCATCGAACTCGGCGCGCTCGGCTACATCCCCAAGGCCTACTCGCCCGACGTCATGCTCTCGGCCGTGCGGCTCGTGCTCGCCGGCGGCGTATTCGTGCCGCAGATGATGCTCTCCGGCATCGCCTCCCCCGCCACGACGCCGCCTCGCGTCGCCGAGCCGGCCGGGGAAGCCCGCGCCGCCTCGCTCGATCAACTGCGCAGCCTGCTTACCGAACGGCAGATCGACGTCTTGCGCCTGCTTTCAGAAGGCAAGCCCAACAAACTCATTGCGCGCGACCTCGGCATCAGCGAAGGCACCGTCAAGATCCACCTGGCCGCGATCTTCCGCGCGCTCGACGTGCGCAACCGCACCGAAGCGGTGGTGGCCGCGCGCGGGCTGGCAGGGTTGTAGGCGGCTCAGGAAAGCCGCTCGGTCATTTCGCGTATGACGGCGTGGATAATCGCGCGCAAGCAGCGCGCCTCCCCCGCTCGCGTTGCCGGGGATTGCAAGCCAGCTTCTCCGGTCCTCGCTTCGAAGGCCGCGTACACATGCTCGGCGGCCGGCACGATGCGGCGGCGGCATTCGTCCAGCAAACGCTCCGCCGTGCCGCGGTTCAAGCCCAGCTCGACGCCCGCTGCGATCATCAATTGCCGATCAACCTCGGCAAAGCGCCTTGCATCCAGGATGGGCCACGCCAAGTGCGTGGACTGCGGCCAATCCGGTTTGTCGAAGGCGCGTGACTCGTAGACTGCCGTGCTGATCAGATCGTAGTGCGGGGCCAGCTGCACGCCCGCGCCTGTAATCAGAAAGCTCAGGTTTTTCAGGTGCGCATCGCCATTGCCCGTCAGTACGTTGAAAACCACCCACGTGAATAAGCGCGTGCGCGCGACAGCCGGGCTTCGGCAGGCGTCAGCCAGCCGGGAAAGATTCGCGATGCTGCCTTGCTGGTACTTGAAGCTGCGGTCAAGACCCAGCAGCTGACAGGCATCGATGGCATGCAGGCGTTCTATCTTCCCGTTGCGTACGATGCGGTCGAACCGGTCCACGATGTAAGCCGGTTCGGGGACATAGCGGCGGTGTACCGGCGGAACCGCGAGCCCGGATTCGGCCGCCAGGCGCATGACAAACCATTCGTTGGCCACCGAGTGCGGATAATCGGGATCCGGATGTTCGGGTTTCAGGATATGGAGCGATGCCGAGGCCCCAGAAGGTTCGTAGAGCACGCCATCGCGCATGACGACCGCGAGCTTGTGCTGCGCGCCTGCTAGCGACATGCGCTTGACGGCGCCATGTGTGAGCGGGACGCGCGGCAGCTGGCGAATACGTTGAGACAGCTCGGCATCGGAGAGTGTCCGGAGCGCTTCAGCGCCCGCGTTTGCCGGTGCGTCCGGCGGAAGCAGCGTAAGCGAGCCCGCCGTTTCGGCGCCATACCAACTCAGCAGGCCGAAGGCGTCCGCGGCATCGAGGCGGGCATCCGCCGCGAGCAGCGTTCTCTGCCCTTCCTCGGGCAGCAGGTTGTCGAAATACCATTGCACCGGGCGGACGCTGGCCCCGTCGATGAATGGCTCGCGCTGCAAGGGTAAATGCGGGCTCAGCGTATGGCGCCCGTCGAAGCGCAGCCAGGTATCGCTGTACTGGAAGGTCCAAACGCCGTTCTGCTCCCGGAGCTCGCCCACGGGGAGATCGCCGATGCTGACGAGGAGGGCGCGCTCACTCATGGCTCGCCTGTATCCCGCTCCATCGCGCGGGCCACGCGCTCGGCGGCCTCTTCCGGCACATCGAGCACGACTCGAATCCCCAGCCCCTTGAGCACCTGGAACAGTTTGCCCCACTGGGCCGTCTCGCCCCCCCGCTCGATCTTGCCGAGAAAGTTTTCGCTCACGCCAATGGCGCCGGCGGCATCGTCCTGACGAAGGCCTTGAGCTTTGCGGGTGGCGCGGACGACGGGGCCGAGCGCTTGCGGTGTATCTATGGTGATCTTCATGGAATCCTCACGATTGTGAGGATTCTAAAGTCTTCACCGTAGCTGCACAACCAATCCACAAGGTCGTAAGGATTTATGGCAGAAATCGTCCGACTTCCAAGAAATCCTTGTAACCGTGAGGATTTTTATCAACCCTCCACCCACCGCACCACGTCCCCGATGGGCGCCCGCGTCGTCCGGAATCCATTGGCCGGGTGCTCGAGGTCCGCATAGCCAAACGAGATGCCGCACACGATGCGCTGGTCTTGGGGAATGCCGAAATGGGCGCGGATGAAAGGTGAATAGCCCGCCAGCGCCGCCTGCGCGATGGTCGCCACGCCCAGGCTTTGCGCGGCCAGCATGAAATTGCTCACGTAGGCGCCGCAATCCACCGCGCCGTACACTCCCAGCGCCTCGGGCGTGGTGATGATGGCCACGTGCGGCGCCCCGAAGAAACGGAAGTTCTCCGCCCCCTGGCGGGCCGAGGCCTCGCGGTCGCCCCGCTTGATGCCCACGCTCTCGTATAGCTGGAAGCCGCATTCGCGCCGCCGCTCGCGATACACGCCCGGGTATTCGCGCGGGAAGGGGAAATCCGGTTCGATCTCGGGATGGCTCGCCACGTGCGCGCCCAGGGCTTCGCGAAAGCGCTCCGTGCCGGCGCCCGAGGTCACCACCACCTGCCAGGGCTGGGTGTTGCACCACGAGGCGGTCCGCTGCGCCAGCGCCAGTATCCGGGTAATGGTCGCCCGGGGCAGTGTCTGCGGCAGGAAGCCGCGGCAGCTCCAGCGCTCGTGCAGCAGTTGTTCGATCGATGCGTTGTCTTCGCCGGGATTAACCATGCGCTCGTTTCTCCTTGCGGGGCACCCGCGCTCGCGGCATGCGCGCGCGGATCCATGCATGCATCATACGGGCTGGGGCCGCTCCCAGCGCCTGGCGACCGCCGCGATGCTGGTTTCCCGCGCCGGCCGCGCGGCGGAAGGCGTGCGCGAGAACCGCGGAGCGGGGGCCGGCTGCGGCGTGCCTTGCACTTCGACGAATGCCTGGCGCGCGGCATGGTGGGGATGCGCCCGCGCCTCCGACAGGCTCAGCACGGGCGTGACGCAGGCGTCGCTGCCGGCGAAGATGTCTTCCCAATCCCGCCGCGTCCGGCGCGCGAAACGCGCCGCGAGCTCGGCCCGCAAGGCCGCCGACCGCGCCGGATCGTGCTGGGCGTCGCGCAGGACCGGATCGACGTCCAGCCGTTCGCACAGCTCCGCAAAGAACGGCGGTTCGATCGGGCCGACGGCCACGTGGCCGCCGTCGGCGGTGGCATAGACGCCGTAGTAGGGCGCGCCGCCATCCAGCATGTTGGCGCCGCGGCGTTCGCGGAAGGTGCCCTTGAGCGCCCCGGACATGCATTGGCTCATCAGCGACAGCACGCCGTCGGTAATGGCCGCATCCACCACCTGGCCGCGTCCCGAGCGGCGCGATTCGTACAGCGCGGCCAGGATGCCCGCCACCAGGTAGAGGCTGCCGCCCCCGTAGTCTCCCACCAGGTTGAGCGGCGGCACGGGCGCGGCGTCCGCCGGGCCGATGGCATGGAGGGCGCCCGCGAGCGCGATGTAGTTGATGTCGTGTCCGGCGGTCTGCGCCAGCGGGCCCGCCTGGCCCCAACCCGTCATGCGGCCGTAGACCAGGCGCGGGTTGCGCGCGGCGAGGGCATCGGGCCCCAGTCCCAGCCGCTCCATGACTCCCGGCCGGAAACCTTCGACCAGCACGTCTGCCGCGTCGAGCAGCCGCAGCACTTCGCCGCGCGCGTGGGCGTCCTTCAGGTCGGCCCGCACCACCAGGCGGCCGCGCCCGGTGATTTGCCGCGCGTCGGTGGCCGGCGTCCCGGGGCGGGCGATGGTGACGACCTCCGCCCCCATGTCGGCGAGCAGCATGCAGGCGAAAGGAGCGGGGCCCAGGCCCGCGAACTCGACTACCCGCAGGCCGGCAAGAGGGCCCCGGCAGGGTGCGGCCTCGTCATCGTGATGATTCATCGCCAGTCTCGCGTTCAGGATAAAGCGCCGTCAGCCGTTCCGGCGGATGCGCCACTGCAGCAGCGAATAAGGCGGGGCCGCATCGGGATGGTGCTCGAACACGCCATCGACCGCCGCGCCTATCCGCACCTCCTGCATGGGATCCCCCAGCAGATTGCCGACCATGCGCACGCCGCCCGCGTGGGGCAGTTCGACCAGCACCACCAGATATGGCCCATGTCGCCTGAGTACCGGATGGGACGGATGCCAGACGCGTTCCCAGCTGTGGATGAGTCCTTTCGCTTCCACGTCACGCCACTCGGGATCGAATCGATGGCAGCGGTGGCATAGCCATTCCGGGCCGAATTGCCAGGCCTGGCAAGCGGGGCAGCGCTGTACGCGCAGCCGGCCCTCGCGCAGCCCTTGCCAATAGGGCGCCGACAGACCGTCGGGCTCGGTAACGGGGATGGGCAGCCCGGCGGGAAGATAGCGGGCATCGCCGGTTTTTCGCGCGTTCATAGGGCGGCCTCCGATCCCAGCAGCAGGTTGCTGGTGGGCGTGACCATCGGCCCGCCGGTGACCAGCGCGACGTCGGTGCGGTCGGCCAGCGCGGTTGCCGTGCCCCGCACCTGGCGCACGGCCTCCAGCACCAGTTCGAATCCCTGCATATAGCATTCCGCCAGGTTGCCGCCGCTGGTATTGAGCGGCAGCCTGCCCGACGGCGCGGACAAGTTGTCCAGCGTCAGGAACTCGTTGGCTTCTTCCGGCCGGAAGAAGCCGTGCTCCATCAGCGCCATGGCCACGCCCGCGGTGAAGTTGTCGTAGCTCTGCACCACCCCGACGTCCTGCGGGCTGACGCCGGCCATGCGGTAGAGCTCGGGGGCCAGCGTGCCGAAATTGGCGCCGGCGTAGCCGGGCGCGTTGTGCGGATCTGCGCCCGCGCGGTATCCCGAGCCCGCCGCGGCGCCCAGCAGGTAGACCGGCTTGTGGGGAAAGTCGCGCGCCCGCTGCCCATCCACGAGGATGAGGGCCGCGGCCCCGTCGTTCTCCATGCAGCAGTCGTACAGGCGGAACGGTTCCACGATCCAGCGCGAGGCGTCGTAGCCGGCTTCGTCCAGCGGCTTGCCATGCATCACCGCGCGCGGGTTCGACTGCGCATGCCGATACGAGGCCAGCGCGATGGCGCGCATCGCCTCCTGCCGGATGCCGTGATCGTGCATGAAGCGGCGTACCCGCATGGCGAAGCGCTGGGGCGGGGCCAATACGCCATAGGGCATCAGGTAGGCCCGTTCGCCGGACACCGTGGCCAGGTCCGCGGATTGTCCGAAGCGCCCGTACTCGCCTTGGGCCAGCGAACGAAAGACCACCACACATTCGGCCATCCCGGCGCGGATGGCGGCGGCCGCATTGGCGACGGCGGCGCAGCATCCGCCGCCGCCGCCGCCCCATTGCATGGTGGCCGAACGCAGTTGCGGAATGCCCAGCGCGGCAGCGAGCCGGGAAGCGTCGCTGCGCTCGTTGCCGTACGAGGCGAAGCCGTCGATCTCCGTGGGCGCGAGGCCCGCGTCGCGGCAGGCGGCCAGGATGGCCTGCAGCGCCAGCTTGAATTCGGGATCCGGCGATTGCCCGTGCCGGTAGTAGCGGCTCTCGCCTATGCCCGCCACGGCTACGCGGCCTTTCAGGCTGCGGTCGGTCATGATGGCGCTGCTTCGCGCGCGAGAGGGGCCGGGCCGAAGGCACCCGCGGCGGCGCACGCGTCGAGGCGGTCCGCGCCGTATCCCAGCACGGCGCCCAAGACCTCGCGCGTGTGCTGCCCCACCGTGGGAGCCGGCACGGGATCGGCCAGCGGCGTGGCCGAATAGCGGATCGGCAGCGCGAGATTGGGAACCCATCCCAGCCGGTCGTGGGGGATGCGGGTCAGCAGCTTGCGTTCGCGGGCCTCGGGCGACCGCACCGCCTCGCCTACCGTACGGACCAGCCCGCACGGCACGCCGGCCACCCGCATGCGCGCCTGCCAATGCGTCCAGGGCTCCTTGGCGAAGGCCTCGTCCAGGATGGCGAACAACTCTTCGCGCCTCGCGCTGCGCGCCGCGCCGCTGGCATAGTCCGGATGCTCGGCCAGGTCCGGCCGTTCCAGTACCTGCGCCATCAGCCTCTGGAAGATCTTGTTGCTGCCGCAGTTGATGTAGAACGAGCGATCCCGGGCCCGGAAGGCGCCGGACGGGCAGGTATCCGGGCTGGTATTGCCGTGGCGGCGGGGTTCCTCGCCGCTGAACACGTGCTGCAGCGTGGCGTAGCCCGTCATCAGCACCGCGCTGTCGAACAGCGCCACTTCCACCGCCTGGCCTTGTCCGGTCCGCGCCCGGGCGAGCAGCGCGCCGAGGATGGCATTGGCCGCCATCATCGCGGTGCCGATGTCCATGACGGGCGACAGCGCGCGCACGCCCTCGCGGTCGGGATAGCCGTTCATCGACATGAAGCCGCTTTCCGCCTGGACGATGGGGTCGAAGCCCAGCCGGTCGGCGAACGCGCCTTCGCGGCCGTAGGCCGACACCGAGCAATACACCAGCGCCGGGTTGCCGTGCCGGCAGCTCGCGTAGTCCAGCCCCAGCCGCTCCATCACGCCGGTGGAAAAATTTTCCACGACGACGTCGGCGGTGGCGATGAGCTCGCGCGCGATCCGCAATCCTTCCGCCGATTTCAGGTCCAGGGCCACGCTGCGCTTGTTGCGGTTGCTCCAGAGAAAGGGGGCGCCCTGGCCGATATCGGGATGCACGGGCGGATACTGGCGGAAGTCGTCGCCGCGCTGGGGCGCCTCGATCTTGATGACCTCCGCCCCCATGTCGGCCAGGATCATGGTCGCGAACGGCCCGGCGATGAAATGCGAAAAGTCGATCACCCGTATGCCCTCGAGCGCGTGGGGCGCCTGCGCGGGGCGCGGCGAGTGCGCGGGGAAATCGGCTTCCAGGTTCTGCAGCATGTATGGGATTCCTTGGGTACGCAGGTCGTGGCCGGCGTCAGTTCTGGATGTTCGCCTTCTGGACCACGGGTTTCCATTGGGCGACTTCGCTCTTGATGATGTCGGTCAACTCTTGCGGCGTGCTGCTGTGCGGCTCGATCCAGCGATCGCGGAACAGCTTGTTCACCTCGGGATTCGCCACGGCCGCCGCCACCGCGCGGTTGAGCTTCTTCACGATGTTGTCCGGCGTGCCGCGAGGCGCCAGCACCCCGAACCAGGCCACGCTCTTGAATCCCGGCACGTCCTCGGCAATGGCGGGCAGGCCGGGGGCCACGTCGGTGCGCTTCTCGGTGCCCACGGCCAGGTAGCGGACCTTGCCCGATGCCAGCATGGTGGCGCCGTCCAGCCCCGTCACGAACGCCGCCTGGATCTCTCCGCCGATGAAAGCCGGCAGCATGGGCGCGCCGCCGGTATAGGGCACGTGCTGCAGCTTCAGGCCCGACAGTTCGTTGAAGTATTCGCCCGTCAGGTGCGAAAGCGATCCCGCGCCTACCGAGCCGAAGTTCATCGTGTTGCCTTGCTTCTTCGCGTAGGCGATGAAGTCCTTCAGCGTCTTGGCCGGGCTGTCGGCGGGCACGGCCAGGATCATGGGCGTCAGCGCCACAGTGGAAATGGGCTGCAGGTCCGTGAAGAGGTCGTACGGGATCTTGCGGGTCAGCGCCACGATGGCGTTGGGGCCGGTGTTGCCGAACACCAGCGTGTAGCCGTCCGGCTCGGCGCGCACCACCTGGTCCGTGCCTATGGTGCCGCCGGCGCCCGGCTTGTTGATCACCACCACTTGCTGGCCCAGCGCGTCGCTCATCGGCTTTTGCAGCGCCCGTGCAAGCTGGTCGGTGGAGCCGCCCGGCGCGTACGGGACAATGATCTGGATGGGCTTGCTGGGATAGTCCGACGCCTGCGCCGCAGGGGCAAGCGATACACAGGCCGCGCCCGCCAGCAGGCGCCAATCGAGTCGATGCGGGATCATGATTCGTCTCCTTGGCGCGGATCGCCCGCCGGGCCCCGCGCTCGTTGTGGATGAGCGGGATTGCTAAGGGGTGTAGCCGAAGTCCTGGCCCAGGCGGGCCTTCATCAACTCACGGCCCGCTTCCATCCAGTCCCCGCCCCGCGGCAGGGTGACCGAGATGGCGCGGACCATGAAGAGGTCCGGAGCGTGGACCGACGCGGGGCGCGCCTGCTCGGCGGCCAGCCGCTTCAAGGCTTCCAGCAGGAAGCGACGCGTGCGGGCGATGCCGGTATCGGTGGTGCCCAGGTGTTCCCGGGTGCGGTCGTAGATGGCCGCGACGCCCGATTGGCAAGCCGCGTCCTGCACCCATAGCCCCGGCAGGCCGGCCTTGTACTTCTCTACTTGCGACTGATAGTCGAACTGGTAGGCGTTGCCGCGATTGAACTTGCTCCAGTAGGTGTGATAGGGCACGGTCACGGCGCGGCGCTCGAAGGAATGCTCGGAGGCATGGCCCGTTTCGCGGCCCTTGTAGCCCTCCTTGAAGACCTTGCGGCTTTTCTCGTAGAAGGTTTGCGTGGGGTGGTACGAGAACATCAGGCAGAGCGTGTGCTCGTCGTCGATCGGCACCCATGCGTGTCCGCTCAGCTCGGGGTACTGCGACTGCGGCGGCACCAGGGTCCAGAACGGCATCAGGAACTGGTTGACCCGCACGTAATCCCTGTCTCCGTCCACCTTGCGCCGCGCGGCGATGCTGATGCCCGCATCGTGCTGCTGGCATTCGAAGGTGGGCATCAGGTCTTGCGCCTGGCGCCATTGGTTCACGGTGCCCCCCCCATCCACCCGGCCGTGCAGGATGGCCGCATGGGCGGAATCGATCTCGCCTTCCAGCGCCTGCAGCCAGTTGCACTCCTGCACGCGCAGGGTCACCACCGACTGTTCTTCGGGCACGAGGTTCCATTCCAGGCCGGGCAGGGGTGGCGGGTCGTCGGCGTCGGGTCCCATGTAGGTCCAGAGCACGCCATGGCGTTCGCGCACCGGGTACGACTTGATCCGCATGCGCGACGGCATGGCGGATCCCGCGGGCTCGGCCGGCATCTCCAGGCATTGCCCGTCCACGCCGAACTTCCATCCGTGGTAGATGCAGCGCAGACCGTCTTCTTCGTTGCGCCCGAAAGCCATCTGCGCGCCCCGGTGGGGACAGGCGTGGTCCACCAGTCCCACGCGGCCGCTGCTGTCCCGGAAAGCCACCAGGTCTTCGCCCAGCAGGCGGACCCGGTAGGGCTGGCCGTCCGCCTTCACGTTGCTGGAAGCGAGGAAGGGAATCCAGTACAGCCGCATCAGATTGCCCATTTCCGTGCCGGGGCCTACCCGGACCAGGCGCTCGTTATCCTCGTGCGACAACATGCCTTGTCTCCTGAAAGTTTGGTTCAACCATTCAAACAATCTACCAGAGAACCAAGAACTGTGTCCAGGGGGAAGACCTCGGGGAATCCCCGGCGTCCAGGGGGATCATCAAAGTGGGGTCATGGGAAACCCATAGGCGGCAGCAGGCCGCGGGGGCTGAGAGTGATTGGGGGGAGGGTCGGTTCTTGAACCGGCCAAGACCGGGTTAAGAACCAAAATTCCCGACACAATCGATCCACACACCCAATGCCTAGCCGTATCGCTGGAAAAGCACCCTAGCGCCCTGGCCGCTCCCGCTCGGCCCATTGGTCCAGGTAGCGCGTCTGCAGCCGCTTCAGGTAGCTCGTCATTTCCTTCACCGCGGCATCCGCATCGCGCTTGCGCAAGTGCTTCATCAGGCGGTCCCGCGCCGGTTCGGTGAACGCGTTCTCGCTCGGCCCGATGCGTTCGATGAACAAGCCCATCACTTCCATCACGCCCGCCATGGTGCCTTCGATGATGGGATTGCGCGTGGCCCGGGCCAGGATCAGGTGGAATTCCCGGTGCAGCTTCTGCCGGATGTCGAAGCGGTCCTCGGCAATGGCGCGGCGCGCGGCCTGGATGTTCTCGTCCAGCGCCTTCAGGTCTTCCTCGGTGGCCCGCTCGCACGCCACCCGCACCACGATCTCGCTCAGCCAGATCCGCGCCTCGGTCAACTGCTGCGGAGAAATCGCGCCCAGGTGATAGAGATTGCTCAAGCTGTCGACGATGGCATCCGAGCTGCCATGAAGAATATAGGCGCCGCCGGTGGCGCCCTTGCGCATCTCCAGGATGCCCGCGCGTTCGAGCGTACGCAGCGCTTCGCGCAAGGTATTGCGGCTCACGTTCAGCCGCGCGGCCAGTTCGCGTTCGGAAGGCAGGCGGTCGCCCGGCTTGAGCCGGCCCTGCGCGACCATGTCGCGTATCTGTGTTTCGATCTCGTCGACGGCGCGGGGCGCGGCGATGGCGGCGAACTCGACCGCGGCGGTGGGAGATTTCATGAAGAAAGGGATTGGGTCAGTGGCCCAAGCATTCTACCTGCTCATCCCGCAGGCATCGCCTGCAGGCTGTCCACGAAATGCTCCGGCACCGCGTGTTCCAGGCTGAACGCGTGCAGCCCGCGCGCAACCGGGCTGCGCCACCCATAGGGGAAGCGCGCGGTGGGCCCGAGGGCGGTAAGCACGCCCCAGAAGCGGCGGTCCGCGTCGAACAGGGGAGTCGAGATCGCGCTGACCCGATGCAGGTAATTGCGGCCCCTGGCCAGGCGCCGCTTTCGGACCTCGGCCACGAGTTCCTGCAGGCTCCAGCGATTCAGCTGCGGGCCGACTTCGGCGCGCCGGCGCGGCCATTCCCGTTCGAGCAGGGGCCGCACTTCGGCCTGCGGCGCGAAGGCGAGGCAGACGTGTCCCGAGGCCGTGCTCAGCAGCGGCAGTACCGCGCCCAGCCGGTAGGTCAGCGCCAGCGTATCGGGGCTGTCCTTGACCCACACCGCGTGCGGGCCGCTGCCGGTCCAGCGCAGGATGCTGAGCGTCTCGCGCAATCCCCCGTGCAGCTGCTGCAGCGCCGCCACGAACTCGGCCGACTGCCGGGTGTAGTGCCCCGCCGCGGCATGGCGCGCGGCCAGCAGGGCCGGCCCCGGCGTGACCAGGCGCGTGCGCAGGTCGCGGTGCAGCAGCCGCGCCGCCGTCAGCGAATTCAGGTAGCGGTGCGCCAGGCCGGGATCGAGCGCCAGCGCGCCCGCGATCTCGCTCAGCGAGAGCCCCTGCGGATGCGCGCAGACCTCGGCCAGGATGGCGGCCGCCTTCTCCACGGCGCCGATGGTGCGCCGCGCGGGGGCATGCGAGTTTTTGACCATGGTGCAAATTATGGCAAGAGTTCCGCTTGGCTGTCGAAGCCGCGTTGCGGCCGTCCAATACTTTTTTTGCTCCGGCAGGCAATCCGCCCGATGCCGGCGAGGGAGACGGAAATGGTGAACGAGGAACGCGCTTTCGATCCTGCGCGGCGACGCGTGGTCAAACTTGCCGCGGCCGTGCCGGCGCTCTGGCTGGCGGGCTGTGGCGGCGGGGACGGCAAGGACGACGGCGATGGCGGCGACGGCGACCGCGAGGTGCGCCGCCTGTCCAGCTTCTACCTCGAGACACGGGACGGCACGCGTATCGCGGCGGACCTGTGGCTGCCGGACGCGGCGCGCACGGCGCGCATCGGCACGGTGGTCATGCTCACGCGCTACGTGCGTTCCACCGGACCCGGCTCGCCCCGGCCCGAGGACGATCCGAACTACGCCTATGCGCAGCGCTTCCTCGAGGCCGGACTGGCGTGGATGTATGTCGATGCGCGCGGCACCGGCGCCTCTTTCGGGGCCCGCGGCGGCGAGCAGACGTCGGCCGAGATCGAGGACTTCGGCGACATCTTCGACTGGATCGCGGCGCAGCCCTGGTCGAACGGCCGCTGCGCCACTACCGGCGTTTCCTATCCTGGCGGCAATGCCGAGCTCGCGGTGCGGCTGGGCAATCCCCATCTCGTCGCGGCCGCGCCCATGTTCAGCTACTACGACGTCTATGAGCATCTGTCCATGCCGGGCGGCCTGTATTCGCGCGGCTTCATGGACCTGTGGCGCGACTACGTGGCGGCGCTGGACCGGGTCGACGGCGCGATCTGCAAGCTGGGGGAAAGCATGGGCGTGTCCGATTGCGATGCCTTCGCCGAATCCTTCCCGCCGGTCAAGCCGGTGGATGGCCCGGAAGGCGCCGCGCTGCTCGCCGCCGCCCAGCGCGAGCACCAGGGCAACGTCAGCTTTCCCGGCACGGTCGATGCGCGCGGCCTGCTATTCCGCGACGACGCGCTGGGCGAGGTCGCGTGGCGCAACATGTCGTCGCGCACGTATCTGGATGCCCTGCAGGCGCGGAACGTGCCCTACCACGTGCGCGCCTCGTGGCTGGACGGCGGGTCGGCCGATGGCGCGCTGGCCCGTTTCGTGACGCAGCGCAATCCGCAGGACGTGTACATCGGCGCAACCAGCCATGGCGGCGACTACGGCAGCGACCCCTTCGGCGCCGCCGATGCGCCGCCCGATCCGCCGGCGCAGGAACAAGACCGCCTGCTGATGGCGTTCTTCCAGCGCCATCTGGCCACCGACGCGGCGGCGCCCGAGCCGGCCAGGCGGCTGCATTACGTGACACTGGGCGAACCGGGCGTGTGGCGCAGCACCGAGACCTGGCCGCCCGCGGGCGGCACGCCGACGCGGCTGCACCTGGGAAGCGGCGCGGTCCTGTCGCCCGATGCGCCCGCCGATGCCGCCGATACGGTCGTCGTGCAGGATCCCGACGCCAATACCGGCACCCGCGCGCGGTGGGATACGGTGGGCAACGGCGAACGCGTGCGCGTGGACCGCTCGGGTTCGAGCGGGCTGACCCGCTTCGTCAGCGCGCCCTTCGCGGCCGACGGCCGCATCACGGGCCACCTGCAATTGCAGCTCGAACTGACCGCCGGCCGCGGCGACGGCACGCTGATCGCCTACCTCGAGGCCATCGATCCGCAAGGCGGCGTCACCTACGTCACCGAAGGCAACCTGCGGCTGATCCACCGCCGCCGCGCCGCGGCCGAGCCGCCCGGCTGGCCGCTGCGCATCCCGCGCAGCTTCGCGCGGGCCGACGCCTTGCCGCCGGTGCCGGGCGAGCGTTTCACCTTGCAGCTCGACCTGCTGCCCACCTCGGTGCGCATACCCGCCGGCCACCGGCTGGCGCTCTGCCTGGCCGACCGCGACACCACGCATTTCGACGACTACGCCGGCGCCGACGCGCCGCCGCTGGTGGTGCACACCGGCGGCGCCGCGGGCTCATGGCTCGACTTTCTGCCTCTATTGACCATGTCCACCCTGCCTGGAAACCCCATCATGCGTTCCCTACGTCTCCTTCTTGCGCTGGCCGCGTTCGCCTGCGCGCCGGCCGCCTTCGCCCAGGCCTATCCGTCCAAGCCGGTGCGCATCATCGTGCCTTATCCCGCCGGCGGCCCGGTGGATGCGCTCGCCCGGCGGCTGGCCGAATCGCTGCGCACCCAGACCGGACAGCCCTTCCTGGTCGACAACCGCGGCGGCGCCAGCGGCAGCCTGGGCGCCGACGCGGTCGCCAAGGCCGCGCCCGACGGCCATACCCTGCTGCTGACCATTCCCGATCCGCTGATCAACGCGGCCTCCACGCTGCGCCAGCTGCCTTACGATCCGCACAAGGATTTCGCCTTCATCACCCAGGTCGCCACGACCGGCGTGGTGCTGATGGCCAATCCCGACCTCAAGGCCCGTTCCCTGTCCGACTTGGAGCGCGCCGGCCGCGCGCACGCCTCGGGCCTGTCGTTCGGATCCTGGGGGCCGGGTTCACTGCCGCACGTCATCGGCCAGGCCATGGTGCAGAAAAGCGGCGTGAACTTCGTGCACGTTCGCTATCGCGGCGCGGCGCCGGCGCTGCAGGACCTGCTGGGCGGCCAGATCGGGTTCGCCTTCGGGCCGGCGAACCTCGCCGCCCAATATGCCCAGAAAGGGCAGGTGAGCGTGATCGCCGTGACCGGCAAGCGCCGCTCGTCGCTGCTGCCCGAGGTACCCACCTTCGCCGAACAGAGATACGGCACGCCGCCCTTCCTGCTCACCGCCTGGATGGGCCTGCTGGCCCCCGCCGGCACGCCCGCGGCGATCATCGACACTCTGCATCGCCAGGTCGGCGCGGCGCTGAAGGATCCCGGCTTCCTGGGCTTTCTGGCTTCGCTGGGCGCCGAACCCGTGGGCAGCACCGCGGCGCAGTTCAGGCAGGACTTCGAACGCGAGTTCCCGCTGGTCAACCAGCTCATCCAGAGCACGGGGCTGACGCCCGAATGACGCGAGCATCCTCCTGCGCCCGGGCGCCCCGCCGCATCGGCCTCATCGGCGGCATAGGCTGGCCCTCCACGCGCGACTATTACGAACGATTGAACCGCCTCGTCGGCGAACGGCGCGGCGGCCTGGCCAGCGCCGACCTGGCGCTGCGCTCGCTCGATTTCGCCCAGGTCTACGCCGCGGCCGATACGCCGGGCCGCGTCGAAGCCATCATGCGGCAGGCGGCCGACGACTTGCATGCCGCCGGCGCGCGGGTGCTGGGCGTCTGCTCCAACACCGGCCATCTGTTCTGCGGCGAGCTGCGCGCATCCACCGCCATGCGCTTCGTGCCCGTGGACGCCGCGCTGGCCCACCATCTGCGCGCCCATGGCGTGACCGACGCATGGCTGCTCGGCGTGCGGCGCACCCTCGTGCATCCCATGTTCCACGACACATTGAACGCGGCCGGCATCCGCACCCGCATTCCCTCCGAACCGGTCATGCAGCGCCTGGACGAAGCCATCTTCGGCGAGCTCGAACGCGGCGAGGCCGGCCCCCGCACCCTGGCCGTGCTCGACGAGATCGAAGCCGCATTCCGGGCCGAAGGCGCGCGCGACGTGGTGCTTGCCTGCACCGAACTGCCGCTCGCCATCGCGCGCCGCCCGCTGCCCTTCCGGCTGTGGGACACCGTACCGATTCACTGCCAAGCCCTGCTCGCCGCGGCAGAGGCCGATCCACCACAGGACGACGACGAGCCATGCAGCAGGCCGACCTGATCATCGAAGCCGGACACATCGCCACGGTGGACGCCACGCTCGGGCGCATCCGGGACGGCGCCGTGGCCGTCAAGGCCGGCCGTATCGCCGCGGTGGGCCCGCGCGAGGCCTTGCATGCCCGGTGGCGCGCCGGCCAGGTCCACCGCCATCCGCGGGCGCTCATGGTGCCGGGCCTGGTGGACGCGCACGTGCATCCCGGCCTGTTCTTCTTCGCCCGCCTCGCACCCGCGCCTACCCCCGAACGGCCGGGCCTGCTGGCCCGGGGAGGGCAGATCGAGCGTTTCCTGAACCTGCTGACCGGCGGCCTGCGCCTCGACCCCGGCCAGACCCGCATCGCCGCGCGCGCCAGCCTGCTGCGCGCGCTGGAATCCGGCGTGACCTACTTCAACGACGCCGCCGCGGGCGACACGGACGCGCTGGCCGAGGCCGCGCGCGAGACCGGCGTGCGCGGCGTCGTGACCTACGATTTCGGCGCCGACCTGGGCTTCGATCTCGGCCGCGATCCTCCCATGCCGGTGCGCATCGCCCAGGCGGACGCACTGCTCGCCCGCGCCGAGGCCATCGTCGCCCGCCACCACGGCCGCGATGGCATGCAGTGCTGGTACAACCTGCTGTGCGACCTCAACGCCAGCGACGAGCTGTACGTCGAAACGACCCGGCTGGCCCGGCGCGACGGCGTGGGCATCAACACCCATTCCTCGACGGTCCGGCGGCACGAAGAAGCCTCCCGGCGGCTCCACGGCCGCGACTCGGTTCGGCGCCTGCTCGACCTGGGCGTGCTCGGCCCGCACTGGATCGGCGCCCACATGGGCTTCGTTGCCGAAGACGACCTGCCGGCGCTGGCAGCCACCGGCGCGCACGTGGCGCATTGTCCTGCCACGTCCATGGGCTCGGGCAAGCAGATCATCGAGCGCGGCGCTATCCCCGCCATGCGCCGCGCCGGTGTGCCGGTCGCCCTGGGCACGGACTCCGCCCAGTGGCCCGACCTGCCGCAACAGATGTCCCTGGCCTACTACGCCCACAAGGAAGTCCTGGGCGACGACGCCGTATTCCCTCCGGACGAGGTGCTGGAAATGGCCACCCTGGCAGGCGCCAAGGCCTGCGCGCAAGAGGCCGAGCGCGGTTCCATCAGCCCCGGCAAGACCGCCGACCTGGTGCTGGTGGATACCGACAGCCCGCGCTTCGCGCCCTTCGCCGACCCGCTCCTGGCCTGGATGCGCAGCGGCGGCGTGGCGCCGCTGGACGTGTACGTGGAAGGACGGCTGCGCGTGCGCGGCGGGCAAGCGGTGGATCTGGATCGCGAGCGTTTCGTGCGGGAAGCGAGGGCGGCGGCGGAAGCGATCGTGCGGCGATAGCGTTCGGAGCGCTCCCTCTGCGAGGAATTTGCGGCGGCCTGACGCCTGGCAAGGATCAAATTTCGATGATCGTGTCGCTATAGCGTGCCACCAAGGCATCGTGCGTCATCAACCGCATCGGTTCGATCAGCGCTTGCGCGACGAGCAGCCGATCAAACGGGTCTTGGTGGTGAGCGGCCAAGTCCTCTACTGCGGCGGCATGTTCGGCCTCTATGGCGAGAAACCGATAACCGGCGTCGTTGAAGTAGCGTATTGCGTCCGGACTCGACACCGGCATGTGTCCACGGCCAAGGGAGTGCTTGATGGCAATTTCCCAGATGCTTGCCGCGCTGACCCAGACCGTTGTTCGGCTTGACTGGATCAAGTTGCGAGCATGTTGCGGCAACCGTGGGCTGTCTGTAATGGCCCACAATGCGACATGCGTATCCAGCAGCAAGTTCAAGGTTGTTCCCCTTCGAGGAACAAGCGTGCGATGTCATCGTTGTGAACGTCGATGTCGTCCGGTACCTCAAATTTGCCCTTGGCGACCCCGATCCTCCGGCCGACCGGCGTGGCATCTATCGGAACCAGCTTAGCGGCCGGCCGGCCGTTGCGCGCAATGATGATCTCTCGTTCTTGGCCTTGTTCAATTGCTTCGACCAGACGGGACAGCGAGGATTTAGCCTCCAGCATGTTGACCGCTTGCATGGATTCCTCCTAAGTATCAGTTTGGTCTAGTCTAGTCTGGCTAACTCGGCTAGTCAAGCCTATATATCCAGACCCATTCCTCTATCTTTCCAGATACCACCGCACGGTCTTGCGGCTCGCTTCCTCAAACTGTTCCCGCGGCGACCATCCCAGTTCGTCGCGCATCTTGCCCGCGTTGATGGCATATCGCCAGTCATGGCCCGGCCGGTCGGCCACGAAGCGGATCAGCCGCCGGTGAGGCGCCCCCTCGGGATGGTATTCATCCATCAGCGCGCACAGCCGCTCCGCCACCTCGATGTTCGTGAGCTCGCAGCCGCCGCCGATGTTGTAGGTCTCCCCCGTCCGCCCCGCCCGCAGCACCCGGTCTATGCCGCGGCAATGGTCGTCCACGTACAGCCAGTCGCGTGAATTGCCGCCGGAGCCGAACACCGGGATGGGGGTGCCGGCCAGGCAGTTGCGGATGATCGTTGGAATGAACTTCTCGTCGTGCTGGTACGGGCCGTAGTTGTTCGAGCAATGCGTGGTGACGACGGGCAGGCCGTAGGTGCGGTGGTAGGCGCGCACCAAGTGGTCGGCCGCGGCCTTGCTCGCAGAGTAGGGCGAG
>Ga0182741_1002951_pt1 | contig 18820 bp, 26 predicted proteins | sample eDN5th37CBELigOP_FD_128874 | JGI IMG/M metagenome (GOLD analysis project Ga0182741, IMG submission 128874) | Enriched Organic Plus compost microbial communities from Emeryville, California, USA - eDNA 5th pass 37_C BE-Lig OP (version 2) (version 2) ... | reverse complement strand
CGGCGACTGCGCGTCGAGGGCATGCGCCCCGACCTCGATCCCGACTACGAGAAGATGCGCGCCGCCCGCATGCAGTCGCTGCGTCTCGTCGACCTGCCGCGCCTCGCCGCGCACCGCCGCCGTGCGATGGACGTCGCCGCGCACGCCGACGACGAGCCCGTCGAGTCCGCGCCGTCGCCGAAGGTGTCGGGCATCGACGTCAGCGAACTCGACTCCTGAAGCGTCGGCGCGGGCTCCCGTATGCTGCCCTGCACGCGCGGGGACACGCCCGGGATGGGGCCGGAGGGGCCTCGATTCGCGCCGATGGCGGGCGTGGGGTATTCTTGACGACGTTGTGCGCGAGAGTGAACAACATGCGCCCGTAGCTCAATGGATAGAGCATCTGACTACGGATCAGAAGGTTGGGGGTTCGAGTCCCTCCGGGCGCGCACTGATCTGGACGCCGCGTTCTGGGGCATCGTGGCCCCGCTGGCGGTGGCACTGTGAGCCGTCCGCGTCTGCTGGACCTGTTCAGCTGCGCCGGGGGCGCGGCGATGGGCTACCACCGCGCCGGATTCGACGTGGTGGGCGTGGACATCAACCCTCAGCCCCGCTACCCCTTCGAACACCACGTCGGCGACGCGCTGGCGTTCCTGGCCGAGCACGGCCACGAGTTCGACGCGATCCATGCGTCACCGCCCTGCCAGGCGTACACCGCCGCCGCCGCGTTCAACCCCGACGTGAAGCATCCCGACCTGCTGGCCCCCACACGCGACGCGCTGGAATCGCTCGGGAAGCCGTACATTATCGAGAACGTGACCGGCGCGCCGATGGGCAACTACGTGACCCTGTGCGGCACGGAATTCGGACTGCGGGCACGCGATCTGGACGGCCGCGAGCTGCAGCTGCAGAGACATCGGCAGTTCGAGTCGAACGTGTGGCTCTGGGGCGCGGGCGGGTGCCAGCATGACCCCGAACTGCAGACGGCGAGCGTGTTCGGCTACGGCGGCGGCATGACCCCCGAATACCGCGACAGTCCCACCCGCTCCAAGGGCTACGTCCCCCACGTCAGCGTGTGCGCGGCGCTCATCGGCGCGGACTGGATGAACAAGCGCGAACTGTCCGAATGCATCCCGCCCGCCTACACGGAGTTTCTGGGCGGCCAGCTGCTGGCCCAGCTGGCGGTGACCGCGTGACCACGTTGGAGTGCGAATGTGGCGCGTGGGTAACGACGCATAATCCGTGCGCGATCCTCGAACATATGACGGACGGGTCACACGTGTTCCACCCTTTCCCCCGCTCGTAGGCGGTCGTCCGTTTGGACTGCAGATCATGCGCCGCCCTACTATTCCTGTCGTGTGGCAGAGTGCAATAGAGGACTTTGTGACCGCCCAGCTGGCGGGCGGCATCCGGCAGACATCGACCTACACACGCCGTCAGCACCTACAGCACCTCGCCGCGCGGATCATGTGCGGCCCGTGGGAAGTCAGCGCCGACGCCCTCGCGGGGTTCATGGCCCGCCAGAACTGGGCGCAAGAGACACGCCGGTCACGGCGGGCGACCTTCGCCGCGTTCTATGGCTGGGGGGTCGCCACCGGCCGCGCGTCGTCCAATCCTGTCGATGCCCTGGTGAAGCTGCGCCCCGCCGACCCGGCCCCGCGCCCGGTCCCGGATCGCGTCTACCTGGAAGCCCTCATGCGCGCCGACCCCACGGAAGCGGTGTGGATCGACCTTGCCGCCGAGCACGGGCTACGGCGCGCCGAGATAGCCTGCATCCACTCCGCCGACATCATCGAAACACTGGTCGGTCACGATCTGGTCGTGCATGGCAAGGGCGGGAAGGTGCGGGAAGTGCCACTCACACGGGCGATGGCATCCGCGCTGCTGGGCATCGTGGATGACCTACCGGGCGGGCGGGGGTTCCTGTTCCCCGGCGATGAGCACGGGCACGTGTCCGCCCGGTGGCTCGGGTTCCGGGTCAACCGTCTGTTGGATGGGCACTGGACCATCCACAAGCTGCGCCACCGCGCCGCCACCCGGTTCTGGGTCGCCGCCGATGGTGACCCCTACGTCGTCGCGGACCTGATGGGCTGGGCGAACCTGTCGATGGTCCGCACCTACGTCAAGCTGCCCGATGAGCGCAAACGGGCCGTGGTGGAGTCCGCGTCGCGTGGCGGGGCATCCGTCGCCCCCGATAGGGTGCTGGCATGACGGACGTTCTGCTGTATCTGGTCGCCGCTCTGCTGGGCCTGGTCGCGCTGTATGTCGTTATCCGCCTGGCGGTCGTCCATGCGCTGCGCGCCGTCGCGGTGTGGCAGGCGCGGGGCGGGGTGGATAAGGTGCTCGCGGATGAGACGTTCGCCCGGACAGGCATCCGCCCGCGCTCGGAGTGAGCACGGGCGGATGCGTCCCTAAATGAGGTCTATAGGTTGGTGGTGCGCTAGGCTCCCGCGCATGGGAAAGCTCGCGTCACTCCTGCTCGGCAAGACCGCCACGCATTGCGCGGAATGCGGCCAGCGCGTGGCCGAGGGCGAGGGCTACCGCATCCTCCCCATGCAGGTGTACTGCTCCGAGGAGCATGCGGTAGCCGACCAGCAGAACAATCCGCTGTAGTCCCCTACTCGCCGCCTTCCATGCCCATGATCGCGAAGAACCAGATGTTAGAGAGCGGATAGCTCTCCGTCGTGATCGTGTTGGGGGCGACCACGCGCCGCCCCCCGCCGTGCTTAACCCAGAACGCCATCCCAGCCTGTGCAGTGGAGACAGTCGCGTTCCCGCCGCCGCGCTCCATCCACACCCGCATCGACGTCGTGGGCGTCATGACGGGCGTGCCGGAGGCATCCCGGAACCGGATTTTCACGGTCGTCGTGGTCATCGGCGAAGACGTGTCCGACAGCTCGATCTGGTACGACGAGCCGCGGGGAAGCGCGTTGATGCGCTGCGAGACGCCAGGGCCGATCTCGGGGTGCGTCACAGTGAGGATGCCGGTACCACCGTCGAACGATGCCGACCAACCCGACGGCGCAACCCACGCCGACCCGTCGTAGCGCACCTCGCCTTGGATCGCCGGACTGGTGTCGGTCATTTGCAGGAAGATGCTGGTGCCGTTCACGCCGGGCGAGGCGGTGCGGGGTACAAACGCCCAGTTCCGGCCGCGCGGGACGATCGAGATGTCGTAGGAGCTGTTCCCGGGAAGCGTGGGGTGTGACAGTTCGAGCACGCCACCAGAGACGCCGACCGGTGTCACGACGCCCAGCTGCGACTTCCAGGTGGAATCCCCAGAGTCGTAGTAGATGTAGTCCGAGAACCCGGCCACGTCCTGGTAGATCGTGATGTCGGTTCGGTCCGGGGTGACGCTGCAGCCCATGCTGAACCCGGCGCCCGCGAGCGCCTCGTCGGGCTGTGCCATCGCCAGCACGGTCATGGCGGCGCCCACGCTGGCGTAGTTCACGCGCAGCTGATTGCCGACGACCTCAACGGAGTCAACGTTGATCGGGCGATGGTTCGTGTCGACGGGCAGGAACTCCCAGCCCTCGCCGTCATTGCGCATGACACCGGCCATCCACACGTACGTGTGTCCGTCCAGCGCGAGCGGCGCGCCAGTGCCTGCAATTGTGTCGTTTAGGGCGGGTTCGGAGAGGCGGCCCTGCCCGGTCAGGTCGAGCAGTTCGGACACGTCGGCGGGGTCGGGGTACCGCTCATCCAGGTTCGCCAGCACGGCGGGCGGGAGCGCCCCGGTGTCCAGGTCCACCAGGGGCACGCCCATGCCCGCGGGAATGTCGGGGTAGTCGTCAGCTGCCATGCGTGGTGTCCTCTCCGGGCACGGCGGGCGGGTTGGTGTTTAGCGCGGCGAGCACGACGGCGAGGATGAGCGGCACGGTTTCCGCGTCGATCCATCCCCGTTCCACGGCGAACGCGCCAGCGGCGGCCAGGAGCCAGTAGAGCCAGCGGCGGACCAGATACCACTTGATACGCATGATGGGGCCTTTCAGAGTTTGTCGATGAGGTTGACGGCGAGGGCGGCGACGGCGGCGACGGCGGCGACGACGGCGGGCCAGGGCGGGCCTGCCATGCGCGCTCTGATGTCGGATACGTCGCGCTCTAGGGTGAGCGTGCGCTGATCCAGGCGTGCGAGCACGGCGGCGGTGCTGGCGTCATCTTCAGGCGGCATCGTCACCCGCCGAGAGCCTTGAAGTCCGCCGCGTCGATGGAGCCATACAGGATGGTGCCGTTCAGCGCGCCCCCGGCGCGCTCGGCGGAGCGGAGCAGGCGATTCTCGGCCTGACTGATGTGGCGGACGATGCGGCCCTTCTCGGGGTCGTAGAGGCCCTTCGGGGCGTCGTTGTCATCCTTGCGCTGGGCGATGATGATGGGCATATCGTCGTTCCTTTCGGGGAGGGTCAGCGGGGCCACGTTGGTCGCGGCGGGCAGGGCGAGCACCAGCGGGTAGGCGCGCACGTTGGGAAGCTCCCAATGCCACGGCTCATATTCGTAGGGGCGGACCAGTCCCGCCGCTGCGAGGGCGCGCACGCGGTCGGGCGTCGGGGTCACGTCAATGGCCGCGAATCGGACGTGCGCGAGCGGGTACAGGTCGGGGCGGTCGGGGTCATCGGCGGGTGAGCCGGTGCCGTTCTGGTATGCCACCCATGCGCCTTTCTGGTCGGCGTAGAGGCGTCCCGCCGAGTTGATCGGCGGGGAACCTGCCGCCCGCCAGGCGTCGGCCAGCGGCCGGACGGCGTAGTGCGGGCCGTACAGCTGCACGATGTCGCTCATACGTCTGTTCCTGTCTGCGCGGTAATGGTCATCTCGGCGGCGGCGAAGTCCCACCGCACGGTGCGGATGACCCCGGCCAGGGTGCCCTGCCGGGTCAAGATTTCGATGGGCGCGCGGGTGTGAACGTCGGTCACGCGGGCGCGGGCGGTCACGGTGAAGGTGTGCCCGCGCTGCTTCGTGCGGGTCACCAGCGCGTCAGCGGCGTTGTCGGCGGGGGCGGGGCGGGTGCGGGTGATGACGCGGCCTTTCGTGTTCGCCCCGGCCCCGCTGCGCTGATACGACACGCTCCCGCCACTGGCGGTCAGGTCGTACTTGATGAGCACACCATCTGCCCAGTCGCGGCGGCTTGTGCGTTCGGTGAGCGCGAACACGATGGGATCGGCGTCAGCGGGCGCGCCGTCCGCCCAATCGTGCGTGGCAAGCCGTAGCGGGGGTCGCCCACTGACACTGTTACGGAGGCTGGCCCCCCACACCTGGCCGAATAGGTCGTAGATACGGACGGCGATAGCGTCCAGTTCGGCACGGATCAAGTCGAAGTGCGTATCGCCCTGCTTCATTACGCGCCGGTCCCCGGAAGGGATCGCCGTAGACGCCATGATCGCCGCCCACGCGGTCGGCCCCACCTCGCCGCCGAACACGTCGGCCAGCGACCAGTTGACCAGCGCGGCGACGGTGGTCGCCCCGGTGTCCACGGTGGTCGTGGCGTTGCGGATTTTATCGGCAAGGAGCGATTCGCGGGACTCGCATGTGAGCGTGACGGTGCGGGTCAGATGGTCCCGGTCCCGTTCGGTAATGACCATGCGGGCGTACTCCCCGGCATCCTCCCAGCGTTCACCGGGCAGGGTGCCCACCAGCTGCGTGGCGTTCACGTCGGCCCACTGGTCCACCTTCCAGCGGAGGTAATGGCCCGCGCGGGGGTCCATCAGTGCCCAGACTTCTTCCGAAACCCAGGCGCACGTCACGGTGGCGGACACGTAGGCGGTGTCGTCCTCGCTGAGGGTCACGACGATGTTGGACACGTCCAGCGGGTACCGGCCTGCCGGGGTGTCCACGTCTGCGGCGTAGGTGTGGCGGATCAGCTGCGGGGTGGGGGTGGTCACAGACGGACCTCCACGAACGGGACCGCCAGGGTGGTCGCGCCATCCTCCCGCTGCTGCAGTTGCAGTCCGCCACGGGCGGGGTGGAACAGCATGTCTGCGTGGGCCGCGCCGTCGTCGTCGGCGTGAGCGTACAGACCCGCCGTGGTGAACCACTCTTGTAGGCCGGTAGCGTCGGCGGGGTCGTCGCAGACGGCCAGGAACGTGCCGGTGCGGAGGCCAGCGGGTACGAATGTGGCGCGGGTGCGGTCGGAGTCCAACAGCTGCGCGACGATGGTGCGCGTCTCCCGGTTGGACTCGAACGGGAGCGCCACGTCCAGCGCGGCGGCGCGCACATCATCCGGGGTCGCGGCGGTCAGCACCGACGCCGACGTGTGCTTTCCCAGCGCCCAGTAGGCGAATGTGGAGGCCTCGCCGTCCAGGTCGGGACCCGTGTCGCCGTCGAAGTAGGGCACATCGTAGGGACCGGCGATCACGTCATCGACAACGAACCCACCCGTCCCGTTCGCGCCGAGCACGCGAATATCCAGCACGAAAGCTACCGCTGCGGGCACGGGCACAGTCCCGGCCACGTCCAGCCACGCCTCCGAGAGCGTGCCGGGAACGGTGGTCCACGTCGGGGTGCCCACCACCGCGTCGGTCGGGCCGTAGAACGTCCACTTGACCTGTGCCTGTGTGGCGGTGTTGCTGTTGTATTGCTTGCGGATGCGGAACTTGTAGTAGTAGGTCGTGGACAGTCCCAGGATCGGGTCGGGCGTGATCTTCACGGTTCGGACGCCAGAGTCACCCGCGCCGGTCCACATCAGCGCGCGCTTGCCGGGAGCGTCCAGGCGGCCAGTGCTGAGGAAGTCCACCGCGTTGGCTCCCTTTTCCCAACCGTAGGTGAGCGCGGGCAGTTCAAACGACGGGTTCAGAATCACGTTACGACCGATCACGGTGGCGAACGGGAGGCGGTAGAACGTCATTCCCAGGGCCTTTCGTTGGGGCGGTAGTCCACGGTGCCCTGCAAGCGGGGCGGGGTGTAGCGGCGTACCGCGCTGTCGTCAATCTCAATGCGCCACTTCAAGGGGTTGTTCTCGAAGTAGCGGGCCTGCGCTTCGTACTGCTCGCGGGAGGCGTCGGCGGTGCGCTTGATGCGGTCGCGTTCCTGCCGGTGCAGGTCGTCCGACACCTGATTGAGAATCCGGGTTTTCTCGGCGTTGTCGCGGGTGACATCGTTGATCTGCTGCCAGCGCTCTTGCATCTCACGGAGCGGCTTGACCTGCATGTCGTACTCGGCGGTTCCGGCCAGACCTTTCTGCCGGTCGCCCAGTTCCCCGATGAGCGCGACGATGCGGCGTTGCACTTCTTCCTGGGCTTGCAGGTCGCCCGTGTTCGCCTTGATGATTTCGGCTTCATCCAAGCCGAGCTTTCTCGCGTCGTCGCGGAGCCGCTTCCATTCGTCGGCACGCTCGGGGTTGAACATCAGGTCATTGGCTTCACTGATGAACGCCGCCGTGTCCAGGTACTTCCGGCCTTCTTCGGCTGCGCCAGAGAAGATGCCCGCGATGCGGTCGCGGAGCGCGTCGGCCTCTTCGCCGCGCTTCTCCCACTCTCCGGTCAGGAATCCCAGACCCAGCGCCGCCCCGGCGAGAGCCGCCGCGCCGACCAGGCCAGCGGGGCCGGTCCCGGCGAGGGTCGCGGCCAGACCTCCCAGCGTGTCCTGCCCGACCTGGCCCAGCTCGGTTATGTCGTTACGGATGCTGGAAACGGCTTCGCCTAGGTTCTGCCCGATTTCCTGCTGCACTTCCTGCGCGCCGTCCTTGACTTTCAGGAACGCGGTCGCGCCGTCGTCGCCCACGTCGTCCCAGGCGCGTTCCACCTTCGCGGCGGCGGCTTTCTGGTCCTGGGCGATGTCGCGTCCGGCTTTCTCGCTGGCGCGGGTCATCTCCCGGAATGACGCTTCCAGCCGGTCGGCACTCTTGCCGCCGTCGCGGGCCACGTCGTCCAGCGCGTCGGCGGTGTCGTCCAGCGTCTTGGACAGATCCTTGATGCTGGCCTGCGCGGCGCGGGTGTTCGCGGCGATGTCAATGGAGGGCATCTATTCCTGCTTTCCCTCAAAGGCGGTGGCGATGGTCCTCACGGCGGTCTGCACCCACAGCGCCGCCAGGCGCGGGACCATTTCTTCAGCGGCGGGCCAGAACACGTAGCCCTTGCGGTTGCGGGGCTTGAACTGGCCACCGTGCTTCCGGGTGACCTTGTAGGTGGTGCCGCGCCGGTTGCGGGCGGTGTAGGTGATGGGTTCGGGGTTCATGCCGAACTCCACGGCGGGCCAGTTCACCTTGGGCTGGAATCCCCCGGACAGCGCCCGCCCTTTCATGGCGGACGCTGCCCGGACGTTCTGATTCGACACCGCCACGGTGGCGGTCTGCGACATGACGCGGTTTTCGTAGCGGGTGGTCGCGCGGCGGTGTATCGCGTTGCGCCACTCCGGTTCCGCGATCCGCTTAGTCTGCTGCCGGATCAGCTTGGCAAGCGTGGTGTCCAGCGCCCGGATCGCGGCCAGCATCGCCAGGAGTTCCCGGCTCTTGGTCACGTCCAGGCGCATGGGTCAGCTGCTCGGGGCGGTGCGGGTGGGCTGGCCCTCCACGTCCAGCGTCACCGACGCGGTGGGCGTGGTCCCGGCGTCGCCGCCGATTGCGGCGGGTTCGATCATGATGTCGGCGGTCACCTTGTCGCCGCCCGTGAGCGGGGTGAACTCCATCGTGACGATGGTTCCCGGCGCGGTGTCGTGCAGGTACTTGTGGAAGCTGGACGCCGATTTCACGTCCTGCGCGAACGTGATCGCGCACGTCCACTCCGGGGTGCCAGCGGTGCGGCGATTCTTGCCGCTGATCGCCAGGAAGTTGCTCTTAGGGGTGGTCGGCGTCAGGACGACGCTGGACAGCGCATCCTCGTAGGTGTCGCTGCCGATCTTCACCGTGGCGGTGTTCATGACGTAGGGCTGCACGTCGATTGCGGCCATTACGGGGCCTCACTTTCGGGGTCGGGGTCGTCGTCTTTCTTCTTCACCCGGACGGTGAAGGGAATGTCACAGGCCAGGCGCGCCTTGGCCCATTCGGTGAACTCGGCGTCACCGTGCGGGTACGTGGCATCCAGATACAGGAGCGCGGCGTATGCGGCTTCGTCCAGGTCATCCTGTGCCTGGTCGGCGTCCAGGTGCCCGCTGATGAGCGCGAGCACCATATCCACATTCCAGTGCGAGAGCGGCGCTTCCGGGCACGGCTTGACGCCCTTGACCCGGATGAGCGCGGTCAGCTGCGTCGGCTCATCTAGGGGCCGCTCGGTGGCGACCACGCGGGCGCGGGACAGTGCGGGGATGGTGGCCCAGTCCGCGCGGAACTGGGCCTCTACGGCACGGCGCGGGGTCACAGGATCGCCCCCACGCCCTGCCGGGGACGGAGCAGCTGCCGCACCTGACCGTCCAGCGGGTACGCGGTGATGCCGTACCCGCCGCCGTCGAACTCCCCGCCAGGGGACGCCTGGGCGGCGTTGTAGGTGTTGCGGGCCTGCATGACCTGGGCAAGCCGGTATTCGTCCGGTACGCCCGCCGTGGTGTCCTGCTGGATGATGCCGTCCACGATGGTCAGGCCCGGTGTCGGGAGGGCAGGGGCGTAGGCCAGGCACGCGGCCTTAGCGGCGGCCAGGTACATGCCCAGCACGTCGTCACTGAGGATTCCCGCCGCGTCGGGCCACAGTGCTTCCACCGTGTCGCGGTCCTCCGCTGTGAGCCAATCGGCCATTGCCTACGCCCCCTTATCCCTTACTCCGCGCCCTCGCCGTCGTCGTAGGTGGCGGTGTCCACACTGACGATGGCGGCGGCGTTGTGCGTGATGGTCGCCCAGTAGGCGAACACTGCGGGGTCAATGGCCCCGTGGTGCGGGTCGATGCCCTCCACACGGATCGGGGCCTCACCGCCGAGCTCGTAGAACGACAGCGCCTCACGCGCGCCCACGATGACCTTTCCGGTTCCGACATCGGCGGGCAGGATCGTGAACCCTTCGGCGCTGCCCGCCTCCAGGCCGAACCCGGCGTTCAGGTAGGCGAGCACGTCATCCTTGGGGGACAGGATGATGTCGCGCCACAGCTCGGGCGCGACCAGCGCGTAGGACGGCGTGTTCTCGGTGGCGATGACGCCGAGCGCGGCGTCCACGATGCCCTGCAGGCCGACAGCCGGGACAGACTGCACCAGGATGCTGGAGACGGTCTTGGGGGTCGCGGCGTTTTTGATCGCGGCGAGGGCCTTGGCGTCGGTCTTGCGGGCCACGTCCTCCACCATCTGGGCGAAGTACGACGCGACCACGCCGTTGTCCCCGAAGTCGAAGTACTTGCGGTCGATCTTGTGCCCGCCCGCGATGCGCGCCGCCGTCGCGGTGACCTGCACGGTGTCGAGGTCGTTGCTGGGAACCTCGGCGGTGTTGCCGGTGTAGTCGCCCACCACGGGGGCCTTGCTGTTGGCGGTGTCCCACTTCCAGCCGATCACCTGGTAGGACGTGAGTTCGCCGCGCGACAGGAGCGGGACGTACTTCCGGGCGTAGCGGCGGCGGGTCCACAGTTCCCCGATGTACGCGGGAATCTGTGTGTCCGCGCCGATGGTGACCGTCGAGGGGCCGGACTGCTGGAGCGTCGAGATGGCGAACAGCGCGGGCTGAGCCTCGGCGTACTGCGCGAGCGCGTCGGTGTTGCCGTGCGCGATGGCCGCGAACAGTCCGTTGGCGGACAGGGCGGGTGCGGTCTTGGCCGTGCCGCCGGGAACGATGTTGCTCATAAGAGCGTCCTCACTTTCGTCGTTGTCGTCGTTGTCCTCGGCCGGGTCGGCGTCGGGGTCGGGGTCGGGGTCGGGGTTGTCGGTGGTGATGGACTCGACCACGACGCTGGTTGTCGTCGTGGTGTCGCCCTTGGTCACGCGCTGGGTGTCCTCCACGCGCTGCCAGGTCACACCGTCGGGGTCTGTGTAGGTGTCCTCATGGTGCTCGGTGGTTTCGATGGGGCCGAGCGCGAACAGCGCGGCGGATGCGAACGCGCCGTCCTCCACGAGTGCCGCGCCAGTGAGCTTTGAGCGCACCGCGAACAGTCCGTCGCGGACGATGCCCGCGACCTCGGCGGAGAGCTTGCGGAGCTTGTCCCGCTGCTCACTTAGCCATGTGTCTGCCTCGGGTGTGTTCGCCAGCCGGAACTCTGCGTAGACACCTTCGGTGCGCTTTTCCAGGACGGTCGCGCGCCCCACCGGGTCGTGGCGGTCGTGGTTGCGGTTGAGGGTGACCACGGAAGGGTCAGCGGGCAGGTCGATGCTCGCGGCGCTGAACATGATCGGTTCGGTTCCCGACACGCTCACGCGAGACTTTTCCCCAAAGGGGAGAAGAATCCCTCTGAGGGTGCGTGTTCCCGCGTCGTATGAGAAGTCGCCGTACTCGGTCATTCGGTTACCTCCGGGGTGGTCGGGGCGTCGGCGCGGCCCGCGCCGTGGTTGTCGTTGGGGGCCACGGTGAGGTTCGCGCGGTTCACGCGGATGACCTTGGCCGGGTCGCCCGTGATGTCAGCTGCCGACAGGCGCGACTCGAACGGGGCAAGCCAATATTCCAGGTCGTCAATGAGCGCGTGCCGGTCGCCCTCTTGCGTGACGTAGGTCAGCGACGCGGTGGCGGTGGACCCGTCCAGGTACGACACGGGCAGGTTGACGTGGTTGGCAATGTCGATGCGGGCGGCGTTGCGGCCCTCATTGAACAGCTCGGCTTTCACTTCGCCGTGTACTTCCATCGTGAGCTTGGCGGGCAGGAACCCAATAGCCCCGTTCGGGGACGTGCGTCCAGCGGCGAACGCCTCCACGTACTGCTGCGCTTCGGCCTGCGTCACCGGGTCGTTTTTGTCGGCTTCGTGGAGCACCATGAGCGGGATGGGGTTACGCACCCGGCCCACCCATGCTTTTTCCATGAGTCGCCAGCCGGTGATGGAGTCCGCCGCCGTGGACAGCAGACCGTCGTCGGGACCGGCGAACAGAATCACGCTGGCGGGGTCGGGGACGTTCACCCACTGCTGGGCGGCGGGGTCGCCCAGTGCGACGGCGACGCCCGTGGGCGATGTCTGGTCGAACCGCCACCGCTCACGCGGGATGCGGTCGGCGTCGATGATGCGCCCAGCTGCGTCGCGGTCCACTGCCCACAGCGCCCAGCCGGTGAACAGCACGTCATCGAGTGACCACGCGAACCGCCACCAGGGGGTGGTGGCGATGTCGCTGGTAGAGGTGAGCCATTCCGGCTGCACGGGGTCGGCCACGAATGCGCCGTCGCGGATTTCGCCCATCTCGAACGGCAGGTCTGCCAGGCGTCCGACGATGACGGCGCGGGCGCGCTTGACCGGCGCGACGCGCATGGCGACCTCGCGGCTGACCGCCTCGGCGGCTTCGCTGCCGTACAGGTCTTTGTACACCAGCGCGCTGATCGCGGTCGTGGTGTTCCACGGGAACACGACGCCGGGGAGAAGCGCGTTGAGGGCTTTGGTCAGGAGTGACATCGGGACTCACTTTGCACTAGGGCTGTGACATTCCTACAACGACACGCCGGGGCGGTTGTAGTTATGCGACAACGATGGGGGCGAATGATTCGGTCAGGGTGGGGCCGGTGAGTGCGCCCACGGCCAGGGATGCGGCTTCCAGCGGGGTGATATCTGCGTCGTCGTCGGGCGCGCCGATGAGCATGGCTTTACCCACGCGGCGGGGCACTGCGATTGCCGCTGCCTGGTCCAGCGGTTCCTGCCGCCAGTGGTGCAGTGTCTTATGGCGCACGCCGTCAATGAAGTTGGCGTCGGCCACGGTTTTCTGCGCCCACTTGGCGATGGATACGCGCGGCTGAGGGCGGGCACGCGCCAGCAGCTTTTCAATCACCATGCGCTCTTGTGCGGCGTCGTTGTAGATGATCGGGAGGTTCAGCTGCCGCGCGTACTTCCAGAGCAGTTCCACCAGGCCGTGGGTTCCTTCGCTCCAATGGATGAGCTTGAACCCAGCGCGGAGGCCGCCGATTTCGCCGTCGTCATGGCCTTCCAGCGCCCAGGCCGCACGGGCCAGGTCGGGTGTTTCTGCGTCCAGGTTCCAGGCGACCGCGATGGAGCACCACATGCCGCCCGGATGCATGGCGAACGCGAGCGACGCGGCGGGCACGCCCTCCGGGATTGCGCCGTCCTGCTGCGTCCCCTCCCACTCGGCGGGAGCGAACAGCGCGTCGTTTCCTGCTGCGCGCCCGAAGTGTCCCAGGTACTCCATGCCGAACCGGACAGATTTCAGGATCGAGAAGTTGCGCTCGATGCTCTCGATAGTGGTGAGGCCGTCCAGGCCGGGGTGCAGCTGTTCGATCAGTTCGCCGGCCCCGGCGTCCCAGGACTCTAGGCGCGCTTCGTCCACGTCGTCGGGCACGCCGTAGCGGAGCCGACCAGCGGCGGGGTCGTGCAGGGTCGCCCAGAAGTGGGAGCCGTCGCGGTACTTTCCACCCGTGCCCGCATAGATCAGCTGCGCGCCGGGGCCGCGTGTGTCGAACGACGGTACGACCGCACCCACGATGTCGTCCCACATATCCGGCTCGGCCTCGCCCGCCTCATCCAGCACCAGCACGTCATACGCGCCGGATCGCACCGCGTCGCCGTTGGGGGAGAGGATCGCCAGGCGGGAGCCGTTGGGGAACTCGATGCCAAGCGCGCCGTTGGCGTTCAGCACCTTGACCGGGCAGTCTTTGGGGTTGCGCCACTTGCGGGCGATGGGGTCGCGCACGTCCAGTTTGAACCGCTCGGCGGCTTTCTGCGCCGTCGTCAGCATGGTGTATCCGGCCATGTAGACCGGGCGCATCCAGCACCGCCCCAACAGCACGCACCAGAGCGACGTGGTTTTTGCGGAGCGGCGGGGTTCCAGGATCGCGTTAGCGAACCGTTCGGCGGCGAGCACGTCGGCGGTGCGGAGCATCTGGGGCTGCAGGTTCGCCATGAGTCCGCCGGCGACGATGCGGCGCGGCACGATGTCGTTGATGAGCCACGCGCCTACCAGGAACTCGGCGCGGTCGCGGTAGGTGGTCACCAGGTCGGACTGATCGAACGGCGACCGCCCCGAATCGCGGAGCGCCACCCACGCGGCTTCGTCCAGCAGCGGGTGGTCGCGCACCGCGTCGGGAAGCTCGGTTCCCTCCCACTCCTGGGGGGGGATTCTGCTGCCGGCGGCGGGAGTAGTGAGCGGTTCGCTCAAAGAAGTCGGGTCGGTCGTTGCAGTCTGCACGTTCATACGGTCCAGCTTCGTGCTGTTGTTGTCGGAATGCTCGGCGCGTGTCGTCGGTTCGTGATGCGTGCGCCGTCGCGTCCGCCCGCGCTGCGGTTGCATCGGCGGTGCTCGGCGGCTAGCTCATGCAGTGCGGATGCTTCGGCCCCGGGCAGGTGCCCCACGTCGTAGGGCTGGCCGGGATGGATGGGGCCACGGCATCGCCAGCACTGCACAGGGTCGCCGTTGCGGTGCGCCACCTTCACGCGGTCGCGCACGGTGCGCGCGTTGCGCTGGTATTCGGCGGTGCGATGCTTGGCGGTCATGGGTCACACCAGGCAGGCGGCGCATCCGTCGCACTGGATGAGCCGTTGGAATGCGAGCGCGTCGCCGTCGATGGGCGTTTCGATGCCCAGCTGCCATGCGGTCAGTGCTTCACCGATGGTCGTGAAGGGCAGGTCGTAGTGGCTCATCATGCCGTCGTCTCCATGCCACGGGATGCCCACATGCGCGCGACCAGCACGGCGTAGGAGTGTTTCGTCCACTCGCTCACCACGTTGCCGTTGGGGTCCATGACCAGCCACGGGCGCTTCGCCAGCGGGTCGATGCTGCGCTCTACTCTCCACTTCACTTCTTCATCCCCCACAGGGTCAGGGCCAGGAATCCGGCCACGATCAGATACCAGACGACCGGGTGCATCAGCGGTGGCTCTCCCCGATACGTGCAGCGGCGTTCGAGAGCAGATCAGCTGCGAGGTCGATATACGCCTGCCCCGCGTCCACGCTCATCGTTTCCGCTTCCAGTCGATGCACCAGGGCAATGAGCGTGCGGAACAGTCGCGCGCACTCGCGGGCGGTTTGTCGCATGTGCTGCGCCCTCGCGCTGCGCTCTAGCTCCTTGGCGGCTTCGGCCAGGTCCAAGAGCGCGTCGATGGTTTCAGCTGCGCTCTCAGTGCTGATGGATCGCGTCATTGCTCTCTGCTCTCTCTTGCGTCGTGCCCTCTCTCAGCACGCGCCCGTGGTTCCGGTTCATGGCCCCATCCACTAGGCGTCCGTCATCGCGTAGCGGGCATCCGTGACACCAGCCGCTCACGGGGTCGAATCGGTGATCGTGCATCTGTTCCTGCTTGGTGGTGAAGGGAAGGTGAGGGGTTGGGAGGTATGGCCCCCCCTATCGCGTGTGCGACTCGGGAGGGGCCTTGCTGCTTGGCGGAGCCAGGGCGGAGCCTGGGGCGGTCAGCACGGCGCGAGCGGTGAAGCTCGCCACGGACGGGATATGAACAGCGGGGCCGAATCGGGGATCGTGCGTGCCCGGTCATGCCTTGACCACGCGCCGCTGCTCTCGGGATGGCACGGGGACTGGTTACCCCTTCTTGTTTCGCGGTCGCCTACCGCGTCGTTGCGAGCGTTGCCCCTCGCGTCCTATTCAGTTGCCCCCGGCGCTCTCACGCCGGGGTGCGCGGTGGGCCCCTGTCGTCCCATGTCGCAATCTTGTGCATGACGCCCACAATCCGCGACGCGACACGCAAAGTCGGGATTTGGGTCGGCGTGTCGCGGATTTGGGCACTGCGTCGCTAGAGTGTGGACAGGAGGTAAGGGCTATGTCACTGGTCATTGAGAATGAGACTTGGACCTTGACGGACCGGCTGCGGAAGTCGCGTCTGCTGGCCGGTCTGGAGCAAGCCGAGATTGCCGCCGCGCTCGGGGTCGCTCGCAACACTGTGAGCAACTGGGAGCACGGTCGGAGCGAACCGCCCGCGTCGGCGTTCGTTCGGTGGTCGCGCGCTACTGGCGTGCCGCTGGAATGGCTGGCGGAAGGGGTCAGCGACTACGGATCAGAAGGTTAGGGGTTCGAGTCCCTTCGGGCGCGCACTGTGTTGAGACAGTAACGATCGAAAACCCGCGGATGTCCGTGGGTTTTCGTGTTCCTGGGGCTCGCAGCCTGGTGATCCGCGGGGGTGTGTGCTCTGACCACGAATCGTTGTCGCGCTAGTAGGCAGCGAGATCTCACCAATGCCGCGCGTTGGGTAACGCCAGTACACGGTTCTCACCCAGACGATGCACGGATGCCACTCGGGGTGGCCGATGAGTGGTGCCTCGTGCTTGGGGATCCCTGTGCGTGCACGGAACGGTTGAGGGTGGTGCCGTGGACTTCGGCTCCGCGGGGATGACCTCTGTCAATCACTGAGGGTCTGCACTCGGTAGATCGGTAGCTCGATAGCGTACGTAGGCTCCGCGTGTCCCGTGGCATGAATCTCCATCCCCGCAGTGTGGCAGGTGCAGGCCGCCCGGATCCGTGCACGGTCGGTGCTCGAGAGCGGTAGGGACGCGTTCGTTGACCACGCCAGCCTCGGCGTGCTCTGCCAAGATCGACCGCTATGCGGCGCCACCTGGGTCGGGTCTCGCACACGGTCGACCTGGCATTCTTGTGACGTGCGCCCTTTCTCTGATTCCGGAATCGAGGTTGATGCCGAGTTCGCAGTGGAGTCCGAGCGTGATCTGCTGGCCGTGATCATTGAGAGTCGCGGGGGAGCTTCCCCGGGGTCACCGCAACGCAATCCCGACTACAACCTCGCGCTCGACACCATCCTTCGCCGGCTCGCTCAGTTGCGGGCAACGGTGGTCGACGCCGTCGTCGACTCGGTGATGACTCGGCAGCTTCCTTTGGAGAAGCGCAGGATCGTCTCGGAGCAGATCAGGCTGGACAGCCATACGGACATACCCATACTTCGATCGGAGTTGGGTAAGGCCGCTGCGGCTGTGAACCGGGCGCCCAGCGCGTCCGGTGAAGGCAACCGAACGAGGCGGATCAAGCTCTTTGCCGCGGTGCCGGGCTACGCAGCAAGCGATCAGGCCACGCTCGCCGCGGCACTTGCTCGGCCATCTCTAGCGTTGGACGTGTCGCCGACAGCAGTGAGTGGATTCCTCCGATCGCTGATTGGGATCGCGATCCCGACGGCGTCCGGCTCGCGACACAACAGGATCCTCGCGGTCGATTCGCGCAATGTGATCGTTGCAACTGATCGAACCCCCACTGGGCAGCCTGTCCCAATCAGTGAGGTCATCGCGGCGATGGAGCTAATCAAGGAGCAGTCCGTCGTCGAAGTTAGCGTCGATGCTCTTGGATATCGCAGCGCGTTCATTGGCGCGGTGCTTCTCCAGCTCCCCGGTGCACGAGTCGTTGGCGCCGCGCCGGCACGTGTTGTGATCGGCGATCTCTTGCTGGGCGATCGGAACTTCCCGAACGAACTTCCCACCGCAGACGTCGGACCCTTCCAGGGCCCATTGGACTGCCCCGCCACGGTGAGACAGCGCCGCGAACAGCAACAGCTTCGCGCTGCTTTGCTTCGCGGAAGAACCGAGGCGGAGTGCACGCTCTGTGGTGAGACGTATCCCGCCCGCTTCCTGTGGGCATCTCACATCAAGAAGCGAGCCGCGGCCACAGATCAGGAGGCGCGAGACATTCCGCGAGTCGCAATGCTCGCATGCGTTTTCGGCTGTGACGCCCTGTTCGAGGACGGATACGTGAGCGTAGAGAACGGGAAGATTGTCGGCACCACGAGCGTCGCTGGTAACACAGCTATCGGAAGTCGGATCGGTCAACTCCGTGGCCGTAGCGTCGACCGATACGCCGACGCTGCCGTCTACTTCGACTGGCACCGATCGCACGTGTTCATGAGCTAAACCGCGAGACTCTCCCGCCGATGAGGGGGGCACAGTCGCGCATCTGGGATGTTGAGGCGGTTGACTCAGTTCTGGTGGTCACGGTCTCCGGTGGATGCGCGAAGAATTCGCGCAGGGCTTGGGGTCCCAGCAGTAGTTGCGGACTGCGTTGACGCGGCCGTCGTCGATGGTCACGAGCTGGACGTAGTCATCAGTGACGGGGGTGGCCGCGGCGGGTTCCGTATGTCTCGATCGCGACGCGCTGATCGCTGCCGAGGATGTCGACGATGTCGTGCCGGTAGTCCTCGACGACGCGGGAGTTTTATACGTATGTAGCGAGTTCTCGCGGAACATCGGCGACCGGATCGCCACGGTGTGCTCGAGCAAGTTCGGCAGCCAGCCGTTGTGCAGAATCGAGTACCTGCTCGAAGACGCCCCGGGTTGGGGTGAGTCGGATCTTCTCCGCGAGGCCCAAGCGATCGTTCACTAGAAGGTCCACATCAACCTGTCGAGAACTCAGCCCAACAACCCAATCCTCCACGTTGATCGGAGGGTTCTCGATGATCTGGTTGGCTTCAACTTCCGATACAGGTACGACAAGCCAGACCTCGAAGGCCTCGACATGGCCAATAATCATCCATCGCAGGCGGAGATCGCCGTGATCGTCGGTGACCGCGAGCGACGGCCGCCCGTTGGCCCAATCCAGAGCAACTGTGAATCGCCCCGGGTTTAGTGGAGGGCGAGTTCTCCCAGCGCCGGCTGGTGCTGGGGGTTGTTCTCAAGGTAGTACGCGTTCTCTTTCTCGATGGGTGTGAGGTATCCGATCGATGAGTGCAGCCGGTTCTCGTTGAACCAGTGGATCCAGGAGAGCGTGGCGAGTTCGAGTTCGTCGGCGGTGCGGAACGGGCCGTCGATCTTCACGCACTCGGTCTTGTAGAGCCCCACGACCGTCTCCGCGAGGGCATTGATGCTCCTATAGTTGTCAACTCATGATTTCGCCGGTTCTCGGGTCGGTCTTGACGAGGTGGTAGACCTCGCGG
>Ga0182741_1002948_pt1 | contig 18835 bp, 16 predicted proteins | sample eDN5th37CBELigOP_FD_128874 | JGI IMG/M metagenome (GOLD analysis project Ga0182741, IMG submission 128874) | Enriched Organic Plus compost microbial communities from Emeryville, California, USA - eDNA 5th pass 37_C BE-Lig OP (version 2) (version 2) ... | reverse complement strand
CGGCCCGATCACCGTCTACAAGGAGCCCACGGGCCCCGGCGTGCGCGTCGACTCGGGTGTCGTCCAGGGCGACGTCATCGGCGGCCAGTTCGACTCGATGCTCGCCAAGCTGATCGTCACCGGTGAGACCCGCGAGCAGGCCCTGCAGCGCGCCCGCCGCGCCCTGGCCGAGTTCCAGGTCGAGGGCCTCGCCACGGTCATCCCGTTCCACCGCCACATCGTCGAGCATCCCGCCTTCGTCGGCGACGGCGAGAAGTTCGACGTCTACACCAAGTGGATCGAGACCGAGTGGGAGAACACCATCGAGCCGTACACCGGTGGTGCCTCGCTGGAGGACGAGGACGAGGCGCTGCCGCGTCAGAACGTCGTCGTCGAGGTCGGCGGCCGTCGCGTCGAGGTGTCGCTGCCCGGCCAGTTCTCGCTGGGCGGTAACGGCGGCGGCGCCGGTGTCATCCGCAAGAAGCCGAAGGCCCGCAAGCGCGGTGGCGCCGGTGCCGGCAAGGCTTCGGGCGACGCCGTGACCGCGCCGATGCAGGGCACCGTCGTCAAGGTCGCCGTGAGCGAGGGCCAGGAGGTCGCCGAGGGCGATCTGATCGCCGTGCTCGAGGCCATGAAGATGGAGAACCCGGTCACCGCCCACAAGTCCGGTGTCGTCACCGGCCTGTCGGTCGAGCCGGGTGCGGCCGTCACCCAGGGCACCGTTCTCACCGAGATCAAGTAACACGCATCTCGAGTCAGGGGCCCCGCACCGTTTCCGGTGCGGGGCCCCTCGCCGTTCTCGGCTACTAGGCTGGTGTCATGGCCGAACGCCCCGAGGTCCGCATCGGAACCGCCGAACGCGAGGAGGCGGTGGAGCTGCTCGGCGAGCACTTCGCGGCGGGTCGCCTCAGCCTGAGTGAGTTCGACGAGCGGGTCGCGCTGGCCATGCAGGCGACCATCCGCGCCGACCTCGTCCCCCTGTTCGCCGATCTGCCCACCGCTCCGGCCGTGGTGTCGTCCGAGCCTCGGAACGTCGCCGAGGAACTGCTGACACTGGTGCCTTTCGTGATCGTCGCGTTGCTCGCGATCGCGGTGGTGCGGCATCCGGTCGTGATCCTGGTCGCGCTCGGCGCCCTCTACTTCGTGGGCCGGCGCGCCTACCGGCTGATCACCGAGGAGCGCGGGTCGCGCTGATCCGGCGGGCCGCTACGCTCTCTCCCATGGCCGATTCCCCCGACATCCGCATCGGCAACGCCGAACGCACCCGCGCCCTCGATCTGCTCGGCGAGCACTTCGCCGCCGGCCGGCTCACCCTCACCGAGTTCGACGAACGCAGCGCGAAGGCATCGGCGGCCACCACCCGCGCGGATCTCGACGTGCTGTTCGCCGATCTGCCGGAGGTCACGGCCGCGACGCCGGCGACGACCCGGGATCTGCCCGTCGTCTCCGTGGACAAGGATCCCGAGCGGTGGCGGAAGGTGGTGGTGGCCCTGACGCCCCTCGTCGCGCTGCTCCTGTTCTTCGTGTTCGACTCGTGGTTGTTCTTCCTGCTGATCCCGGCCGTGAGCATCGTGCTCTACGGCGGTTCGCGGCGGCGCGGGGAGAGCTGCTGATCGTGCTGTCCCTCCTCCGGCACCGCGCCGTTCCCCTGGTGGTCGCGGTGGTCGTGATCACGGCCATGCTGATGACCCCGGGTGGCACCGTGCCGAGCGGGCCGCCCCACACCGACAAGGTCACGCACGCGCTGATGTTCGTGGTGCTTGCGGTGTGCTCGCGGTACGCACGGATCTCCCCCGTCGTCACCCTGCTCTGGCTCGCCGTCTACGGGGTGCTCACGGAGTTCCTGCAGGCCACGGTCGCCGTGCGCCGCTCGGGTTCGTTCTGGGACTGGTGCGCGGATCTCGCCGGAGTGATGATCGGACTCGCGATCACCGCGACCGTCCGTTCCCGCGCTCGCGTGGGCGCGAGACCGCAAGGCAACCCCCGTGATTCGTCACAATCGTCCTGACCGTACTCGCCTGCTCGTGGCAGGTCGGCTACGTCTTCTTCATCACCCGGCGCAGGCTGCGCCCCGGCCACATCGCGCTCTCCTCCGACGGGATCCACTTCAGCGATCACGCCACCGACACCTGGATCCCCTGGGAGGCCACGGCGTCCGGTGTTCGGCCCGACCCCCTGTACGTCGTGTTGGTCGCTCTGCCTCAACGGGGTGCCGTGACGAGTTCACGAGTTCACGAGTCCGTTGCCGTGGCGGATCATCGACGACCGGAAGCACGACGATCTGCGTGTCTCGTCCCGGTGTTCCCCCCGGCTACACCGCCCGCATCGACCGCCGCCGGTTCGAGATCGCACCCGAACTCCTCGACGCCGTGCTCGACCACTACCTCCGCGATCCCGACGCCCGCGCCGAACTCACCGATCCCGACGCGATCACCCGCCGGGTCGACGAACTGCGTTCGTACGCACCCGGTCCGCGGTGGCGGCGCTACGGGTTCGTGCCCGTGCCGCGGCTGAGTGCCTCCACCCCACAGTGAGCCTCAGGCGGTGATCCGAGAACCGGTGCTCGCCGCGTCGGTGCGCTCCGAGTCGACGAGCCGGGTACGCAGGGCCTGCAGGGTGTCGTCGTCGAGACCGAGTCCGGCGGCGAAGTATTCGTCGATGGTGCCGTACCGCGACAGCGCCTCGTCGACGGCGACCTCGAGATACTCACGCTGCACGCCGAGCATCGGCTTCAGGATCTCCGGGTCGCCACCGAGATCCCGGAACCGTGCGAACAGCGGCTCGAGCTGCGGCAGCAGCATGTCGTTGGTGCGCAGATAGTCGGCGAAGACCGCGTCCTCGCCGGCGCCGGCGAACAGCAGCAACGACGCGGCGGCCCAGCCGGTGCGGTCCTTGCCCGCACTGCAGTGGACGAGTGCGGGCACCCCGCCGTGCGCGACGCCCTCGGCGAAAGTCCGGTAGGAAGCGACGGCGCTCGGCAGACGCACGAAATCGCGGTAGCTCTCCCGGAGGTACTGCGCCGCACGACCGTCACCGAAGGCCTCCGCGGCCGCCACCGGATCGGCGACGATCTCCGGCAGCGCGGCTGCGATCGATCCGTTCTCCCGATCTGCCAGGACGTCGAGACCGACGTGCCGCGCTCCCGCCGGGAGCCGGTCGGGGCGCCGCTCCTGCTCGGCGAGGGCGCGCAGGTCGAAGACCGTCGTGACGCCCAGGGCGTCGAGGGTCTCGAGGTCGGTGTCGGTCACCCGGCTGAGGTCGGTGGAGCGGAAGACCACCCCGGTGCGGACCACGCCGCCGTGCGCACTCGGGCATCCGCCGATGTCGCGCAGGTTCACGAGCGACGGGATCGCGAAGGTATCCGCATCCGTACCCGACAGGATGTCGGTGGCATCGGTGTCCGACGGGATGCCGGTGGCATCGGTGTCCGACAGGATGCCGGTGGCATCGGTGTCCGGCTGGGTGTCGTCGAGCGATTCGGTCATACCGTCACGGTACGTGCATCCCTGCGAGCACCCGGTCGAGGGCGGCGAGTGCCTCGTCGAGTTCGTGCGTCGTCACCGTCAGCGGGGGCCGGAACCGCAGGCCGCGGCTGCCGGTGCCGATGACGAGCACGTGTTCGTCGTCGTACAGGCGCCGCAGGACCTCGTCGCGGATCTCCGGTGAGGGCAGGGTGGCCGCGCACATCAGGCCGCGGCCGCGCGGTTCGGTGAGCATCTCGTGCTTCGCCCCGAGCTGCTGCAGGCCCGACAGCAGGTGCGCTCCGCTCAGGCGGGCGCGGTCGACGAGCCGGTCGCGGTCGATCACCTCGAGGATGCGGCGGGCGCGCACCATGTCGGTGAGGTTGCCGCCCCAGGTCGAGTTGATCCGCGAGCTGACCCGGAAGACGTTGTCGGGCACCTCGTCGATCCGGCGGCCGGCCATGATGCCGCACACCTGGACCTTCTTGCCGAAGGCGACGATATCGGGCGTCACCCCCATCTGCTGGTACGCCCACACCGTGCCGGTCGCACCACCGCCGGTCTGGACCTCGTCGAACACGACCAGCGCGTCGTGTTCGCGGCACAGGTCCGCGATCGCGCGGAAGAACTCGGGCCGGAAGTGGTGGTCGCCACCCTCGCCCTGAATGGGTTCGGCGATGAAGCAGGCGATGTCGTGGGGGCGTTCGGCGAAGGCCCGGCGTGCCTGTTCGAGGGCGTGTTCCTCGGCGGCGGCCACGTCGCGGCCGTCGCACAGATAGGGCGCGTCGATCCGCGGCCAGTCGAACTTCGGGAAACGCTCGGTCTTGACCGGATCGGTGTTGGTCAGCGACAGCGTGTACCCGGTGCGGCCGTGGAAGGCCTCCGTCAGGTGCAGTACCGATCCCCCGAGCGCCGGGTCGAGGCCACGCGACTCGTTGAGCCGGCTCTTCCAGTCGAAGGCGACCTTCAGCGCGTTCTCGACGGCGAGACCACCGCCGTCGACGAGGAACAGGTGCGGCAGGTCGGGATCGCCGAACACCCGCACGAAGGTCTCGACGAACCGCGCCATCGGGACCGTGTAGATGTCGGAGTTGCTCGGCTTGTTCGCCGCGACCGTCGCGAGTTCGCGGGCGAACTGCGGGTCGTCGGCGAGGTCGGGGTGGTTCATGCCCAGCGCGGACGACGCGAAGAACCCGAACATGTCGAGATAGGTCGTCCCGTCCCGGGCGTCGACGAGGCGCACACCGCGCGAACGCTCGAGGTCGAGGACGAACCCGAACCCGTCGGCCAGCATGTGCTGGGCCAGGACATCGTGTACCCGGGTCGGCGGCAGGTTCTCGGCACCGCCCCGGTCCAGGAATGCAGTGCTCATGACCCCACGGTACGCGAGGAATCCTGCGCGACGAGGGGAACGGAAAAGAATATTTCCTGCGGGAATCGTTATCTCTCGTAAAATGTTTGCAGCACGACGGTGGTGCGGGTGGCGACGTCGGCGGTCGCCCGGATCTCCTGGAGCAGTTGTTCGAGGGCCCGCGGCGATTCCACGCGGACCATGAGGATGTAGCTTTCGTCGCCCGCCACCGAGTGACACGATTCGATTGCCTCGATGTGCCGCAGGCGGGCAGGGGCGTCGTCGGGTTGCGACGGGTCGAGAGGGGTGATCGCCACGAACGCCGACAGCATCTTGCCCAGCGCCTCGGGATCCACCCGCGCACTGTATCCGCGAATGATGTTCCGCGCTTCGAGCCGGCGCACACGCGACTGCACGGCCGAGACCGACAGCCCCGCCTTCTCGGCGAGGGCCGCCAGCGTGGCACGGCCGTCGGCGATCAGTTCGCGCAGCAGCATCCGGTCGATCTCGTCCAGCGAGTCCTTCGACGGGTCGAATTTAGGCGATTCCGGCACGAGCGCAGGGTATCCGAGCACGAAAGGACCTCACCGATGAATGCGACGACCGATTTCCGTGAACGGGCCACCGCCGCCCTGCGTCGCTGCGGCGCCGACCCCGCCGGTCCCACCGACGGCGACCTCGTCGTCACCACCCCGATCGACGGCAGCGAGATCGGCCGGATCCGCTCCCACTCCCCCGCCGGGATCGACGCGGCGATCACCGCGGCCGCCCGCACCTTCGAGACCTGGCGGGACGTCCCCGCGCCGGTGCGCGGCCGGACGGTCCGGCGCCTCGGGGAACTGCTCGTCGAACACAAGGCGGATCTGGCCGAACTCGTCACCCTGGAGGCCGGGAAGATCCCGTCGGAGGCGACCGGCGAGGTGCAGGAGATGATCGACATCTGCGAGTTCGCCGTCGGGCTGTCGCGCAGCATCTCCGGGCGGACCATGCCCTCGGAGCGGCCCGGGCACCGGCTCATGGAGACCTGGCATCCGCTCGGGGTGGTGGGCGTGATCTCCGCGTTCAACTTCCCCGTCGCGGTGTGGTCCTGGAACACGGCCGTCGCGCTGGTCTGCGGCGACCCGGTGGTGTGGAAACCGTCGGAGACGACCCCGCTGACGGCGCTGGCCTGCGACGCCCTGCTGCGGCGCGCGGCACGGGAATCGGGGGCACCGGACGGGCTGCACCACCTGCTGCTCGGCGACCACACCGTGGGCGAGGCCCTCGTCGACGACCCGCGGGTCGCGCTGGTGAGCGCCACCGGGTCGGTGCGGATGGGCCGTGTCGTCGCGCCGCGGGTCGCGGCCCGGTTCGGCCGCTGCCTGCTCGAACTCGGCGGAAACAACGGCGCGATCGTGACTCCCTCGGCCGATCTCGATCTCACCGTCCGCGCGGTCGTGTTCGCCGCGGCCGGGACGGCCGGGCAGCGGTGCACGACGTTGCGGCGGCTCATCGTGCACCGGTCGATCGCCGACGACCTCGTCGACCGTCTCGCGAAGGTCTACGCCGGTCTGAGGGTGGGCGATCCGTTCGAGGAGGGGGTTCTCGTCGGGCCGTTGATCTCCTCGCGGGCGCACGAGGCGATGCGCACCGCCCTCGACCGGGCCCAGCACGACGGGGGTGTGCTCGTCACCGGCGGCGATCGTGTGGACGGGCCGGGCGACGGTGTCTACGTATCCCCCGCGCTGGTGCGGATGCCGGCACAGACGGACGTCGTGCGCGAGGAGACCTTCGCGCCGATCCTGTACGTGCTGACCTACGACGACCTCGACGAGGCGATCGCGCTGCACAATGCGGTGCCGCAGGGCCTGTCGTCGTCGATCTTCACCCTGGACCAGCGTGAGGCGGAACTGTTCCTGGCGCGGTCGGACTGCGGGATCGCCAACGTCAACATCGGTACCTCGGGCGCCGAGATCGGGGGCGCGTTCGGCGGGGAGAAGGAGACGGGAGGCGGCCGCGAGTCGGGTTCGGACTCGTGGAAGGCGTACATGCGCCGGGCGACGAACACCGTGAACTACTCGACGGAGCTCCCGCTGGCGCAGGGCGTCGAATTCGGCTGATCCCCAATGGTGTTCGCGCGTCGTGGTGTTCGCGCGCGGAAACGAGGCTCGCCGCCCCTGCAGTAGGGGTAAAACCCGTTTCGGCGCGCGAACTCGCGGGTCAGTGATTGCGCAGCGCGTCGATCAGTTCGTCCTTCTTCATGTCGGAGTAGCCGCTCAGACCGAGTTCCTTCGCTCGGTCCTTCAACTCGTCGACGGTCCAGTCCTCGTAGGAGCCGGCCTTGCCGCCCTTCTTCCCGACGTTCGACTTGCCCTCGGCGGCCGCCGCGTTGGAGATCCGCGCCGCCTTCTCCTTGGAGGCGCCGTCCTCACGGAGTTCCTCGTACATCTTCTCGTTCTTGATCGACGGGTTCGGCATCGTCTCTCCTCTCCTCGTTCCGCTGCAGGCCGGGTACCCGACGACGCCGCGCCCAATCACGAGCTGTGTGGCGTGCGCCACATCCTGTGGTAGACCAGGGGCATGTATCCAGGGAACTTCGTCGCCACGACCCCCGACAAGGCCGCCATCATCAGACCCGCCACCGGCGAATCGCTCACCTATCGTGAGCTCGACGAACGGTCGATCCGGTTCGCGAAGTACCTGCGTTCCCTCGGTCTGGAACGCGGCGACCACATGGCCCTGATCTCGAACAACGATCTGCGGGTCATGGAGGTGTACTGGGCGGCGCTGCGTTCGGGTCTCTACATCACCGTCGTCAACCGCCACCTGACCCCCGCCGAGGCGGCGTACATCGTCGACGACTGCGGCGCGAAGGCGCTCGTCGTGTCCGCGCAAGCCGCCGAGGCGGTGGACCTGGCACCCGAGGCCTACCCGAAGGTCGAGCACCGGGTGGCGTTCGGCGGGACGCTGCCGGGCTTCGAGGACTACGAGGAGGCGATGGCGCGGTTCGACGCCTCGCCCCTCGACGATCAGCCTCGCGGGCAGGACATGCTGTATTCGTCGGGCACGACGGGCCGGCCCAAGGGCATCAAGCCGAAGCTCCCGGACGGGCGGGTGCAGGACATCCCCGACCCGTACACCGCGGTGTTCGCCCCCATGTACGGCTTCGACGACAGCACCGTCTACCTGTGCCCCGCGCCGCTCTACCACGCTGCGCCGCTGCGGTTCTGCGGGACGATCCAGTCGGTCGGTGGCACCGTGATCCTCATGGACCGCTTCGACGCCGAGGAAGCGCTGGCGCTCATCGAGCGGTACTCGGTGACCGCGAGCCAGTGGGTGCCGACGATGTTCGTGCGGATGCTCAAGTTGCCCGAGGAGACCCGCGCGAAGTACGACGTGTCGAGCATGAAGGTCGCGATCCACGCCGCGGCGCCCTGCCCGCCCGAGGTCAAGCGCGCCATGATCGAGTGGTGGGGGCCGGTGATCAACGAGTACTACGCCTCCACCGAGGGCGCCGGCGCGACCTTCATCGACTCCGAGCAGGCCCTCGCCCGGCCCGGGTCCGTCGGCCACGACGGGGTGCTGGGCATCGTGCACATCTGCGACGAGCAGGGTCGTGAACTGCCGACCGGGGGGATCGGCACGGTGTGGTGGGAGCGCGACGAGCGTCCGTTCGAGTACCACAACGACCCGGTCAAGACCGAGCAGGCGACGCACCCCGAGCACCCGACCTGGACGACCAGCGGCGACATCGGCTATCTCGACGAGGACCGCTATCTCTATCTCACCGACCGGGCCGCGTTCACGATCATCTCCGGGGGCGTGAACATATACCCGCAGGAGTCGGAGAACGTGCTCACCCTGCACCCGAAGGTGTTCGACGTCGCGGTGATCGGTGTGCCGAACGAGGAGATGGGTGAGGAGGTCAAGGCCGTCGTCCAGCTGGTCGACGGGGTGGAGCCGAGCCCCGAGCTCGAACAGGAGCTGCTCGACTACGTGCGGGCCCGGGTGTCGCACTTCAAGGCGCCGCGCAGCATCGATTTCTCCGACGACCTGCCGCGCACCCCCACCGGCAAGCTCGTCAAGCACAAGCTGCGTGCGCGCTACACCGCCGCGGTGCCCTCGTGACGGCCGGAACCGTGCTGCCCCTCGACGAACTCGCCGCTCAGCTGCCCGCCGGGGCGCTGGTCACCGATCCGGACATCCTTGCCGGATACCGGCACGACCGGGCGCAGGATCCGGACGCCGCGGTGCCGGCCGCCCTGGTCCGCGCGACCTGCACCGCCGACGTGCAGGCCACCCTGCGGTGGGCGAACACCCACCGGGTGCCGGTGGTGCCGCGCGGGGCGGGCACGAGCCTGTCCGGCGGCTCGGGTGGGCTCGCGCACGGGATCGTGCTGAGCACCGAGAAGATGCGGGCGATCACCGTCGACACCGCGACCCGCACCGCCGTCGCCCAGCCCGGCCTGCTCAACATCGAGGTCAAGCAGGCCGCCGCGGAGCACGGGCTGTGGTATCCGCCGGATCCGTCGTCGTTCGAGATCTGCACGATCGGCGGGAACGCGGCCACCAACGCGGGTGGGTTGTGCTGCGTGAAGTACGGGGTGACCACCGATTACGTGCTCGGTCTCGAGGTGGTGCTCGCCGACGGCACGGCGGTGCGGCTCGGCGGCCCGCGGGTCAAGGACGTGGCCGGGCTGTCGCTGACCAAGCTGTTCGTCGGCAGCGAGGGCACCCTCGGGGTCATCACCGAGGTGACGCTGCGGCTCGTCCCACCACCCCCTCCGGCGTCGACGATGGTCGCGACCTTCGCCACGGTCCAGGCCGCCGCCGACGCGGTCGTCGCGATCACCGGTGTGCTGCGCCCGGCGATGCTCGAGTTCATGGACCGGGCGTCGATCGGGGCGGTGGAGGACATGCTGCGCATGGGCCTGGACCGTTCCACCGAGGCGATGCTCATCGCCCGCTCCGACGCGCCGGGTTCCGCGGCGGCCGAGGAGATCGACATCATGGTGCGGGCCTGCCGCGAGGCCGGCGCCGACGACGTCTTCGCCACGGACGACGCGGAGGAGGGCGAGGCGTTCACCGCCGCCCGGCGCATGGCGATCCCAGCGGTGGAACGCACCGGCAACCTGCTCCTCGAGGATGTCGGGGTGCCGATCCCGGCGCTGCCCGCGCTGGTGGGTGGCATCGCGGAGCTGGCGACGGAGCACGACGTCACGGTCGCCGTGATCGCCCACGCGGGGGACGGCAACACGCACCCGCTGATCGTCTTCGACCCCGCCGACGAGGACATGACCGCCCGCGCCCACCTGGTGTTCGGGAAGATCATGGATCTGGCCATCGAGCTCGGTGGCACCATCACCGGTGAGCACGGCGTCGGCCGGCTCAAGAAGCCCTGGCTGCCCGCGCAGGTCGGGCCGGACGTGATGGCGCTGACGCAGCGGATCAAGGACGCGCTGGACCCGAACGCGATCCTCAATCCGGGCGTGGTCGTCTGAGGATGTCGGCCCAGTTGTCGGTGCCGGGGTGGACGATGGTGGGGTGACCGACATCCTGGAGCGTTTCTCCGCGCCGACCCGCGAGTGGTTCGCCGGTGCCTTCGACGCTCCCACCGCGGCGCAGCTCGGGGCATGGGAGGCGATCTCGTCGGGGGCGCACACCCTGGTGGTGGCCCCCACCGGCTCGGGCAAGACGCTGTCGGCGTTCCTGTGGTCGCTCGACCGGCTCTCGTCCACCCCCGCCGACGAGCACGCCGCGCGCGAGCACCGCACCCGCGTGTTGTACGTGTCGCCGCTCAAGGCGCTCGCGGTGGACGTCGAACGGAACCTGCGTTCGCCGCTGGTGGGGATCACCCAGACGGCGAAGCGGCTCGGGCTCACTCCCCCGGAGATCACCGTCGGGGTGCGGTCCGGCGACACCTCGCAGGCCGACCGGCGGGCCCTCGCCCGCACCCCACCGGACATCCTCATCACCACACCCGAGTCGCTGTTCCTCATGCTCACCTCGGCGGCGCGGGAGAACCTCGCCGGGGTCGAGACCCTGATCGTCGACGAGGTGCACGCGGTGGCCGGGACGAAGCGCGGCGCGCACCTCGCGTTGTCGCTCGAACGTCTCGATCTGCTGCTGAAGCAGCCGGCGCAGCGCATCGGCCTGTCCGCGACGGTGCGTCCGCACGAGGAGGTGGGCCGGTTCCTCGTCGGTTCGGCACCCATCCGGATCGTGGCGCCGCCGTCGGCGAAGACCTGGGACCTGACGGTCCGGGTGCCGGTGGAGGACATGACCGAACTCGGGGTCTCCGACCCCGACGAGGAGTCGCTGTCCCCCACACCGCAGGCCGGGTCGATCTGGCCGCACGTGGAGGAGCAGATCGTCGACCTCATCACCGAGCACCGCTCGACGATCGTGTTCGCCAACTCGCGGCGGCTCTCCGAGCGGCTGACGGCCCGGCTCAACGAGATCCACGCCGAACGTCTCGGCGAGGAAGTCGATCGCGAGCACGCGCCGCCGGCGCAACTCGGGTCCCCCACCGAGACCGTCGCGGGTGCCCCGCCGGTGCTGGCGCGCGCCCATCACGGGTCGGTGAGCAAGGACCAGCGGGCGCTGATCGAGGACGACCTCAAGTCGGGCCGGTTGCGCTGCGTGGTGGCCACCTCCAGCCTCGAACTCGGCATCGACATGGGCGCAGTCGATCTCGTGATCCAGGTCGAGGCCCCACCCTCGGTGGCGAGCGGTCTGCAGCGCGTCGGGCGGGCCGGGCACCAGGTGGGCGAGACCTCGCGCGGCGTGCTGTTCCCCAAGCACCGCACCGATCTCGTGCACTGCGCGGTGACCGTCGAGCGGATGGTCGAAGGGCACATCGAGGCGCTGCAGGTGCCCGCCAACCCACTGGACGTGCTCGCGCAGCAGACGGTCGCGGCGACCGCACTCGATCCGCTCGACGTCGACGACTGGTTCGACACCGTCCGCCGCAGCGGGTCGTTCGCGACCCTGTCCCGGGCGGTCTACGAGTCCGTCCTCGATCTGCTCGCCGGCCGGTATCCCTCCGACGAGTTCGCCGAACTGCGTCCGCGGGTGGTGTGGGACCGCGAGGCCGGCACCCTCACCGGGCGGCCCGGGGCGCAGCGGCTCGCCGTCACCTCCGGTGGCACGATCCCCGACCGCGGTCTGTTCACCGTCTACATGGTGGGCGAGAAGAACACGCGCGTCGGGGAACTCGACGAGGAGATGGTCTACGAGTCGCGCGTCGGCGACGTGTTCGCGCTCGGCGCGACGAGCTGGCGGATCGAGGAGATCACCTTCGACCGGGTGCTGGTCTCCCCCGCCTACGGCCGCCCCGGCCGGTTGCCGTTCTGGCACGGCGACTCCCAGGGCCGCCCTGCCGAACTCGGCGCCGCCCTCGGCGAGTTCCTCCGCGAGATGGGTCACGCTTCCCCTGAGGACGCCGAGACCCGTTGCCGCAAAAGCGGTCTCGACGAGTACGCGACCGGCAACCTGATCCGGTTGCTCGACGAGCAGCGCACCGCCACCGGGCACCTGCCCACCGACCGCACGCTCGTCGTCGAGCGGTTCCGCGACGAGCTCGGCGACTGGCGCATCGTGCTGCACTCCCCCTTCGGGTTGCGCGTGCACGCCCCGTGGGCGCTGGCGGTGGGCGCGCGGCTGCTCGACCGCTACGGCGTCGAGTCGCATCCCACCCCGTCCGACGACGGCATCATCGTCCGTCTGCCCGACACCGACGACGAACCCCCGGGTTCGGAGATCTTCGTCTTCGACACCGACGAGATCGACGACATCGTCACCGAACAGGTCGGCGGGTCTGCGCTGTTCGCCTCCCGCTTCCGCGAGTGCGCGGCCCGTGCGCTGCTGTTGCCGCGCCGCAATCCGGGCAAGCGGGCCCCGTTGTGGCAGCAACGCCAGCGGTCGGCGCAACTGCTCGACGTGGCGCGGCGGTTCCCCGACTTCCCGATCCTGCTCGAGACGGTCCGCGAGTGCCTGCAGGACGTCTACGACCTGCCCGCCCTGCGCGGCCTGCTCGGCCGCATCGCCCAGCGGAAGATCCGGCTGGTGGAGGTCGAGACACCCACGGCCTCCCCGTTCGCGACGTCGCTGCTGTTCTCCTACGTGGGCGAGTTCCTCTACGAGGGCGACAGCCCGCTCGCCGAACGCCGGGCGGCGGCGCTGTCGCTGGATTCGTCGCTGCTCGCCGAGCTGCTCGGCCGGGTCGAGCTGCGCGAACTGCTCGACGCCGATGTCATCGAGGAGGCCGAACGCGAACTGCAGCGACTGACCCCGGAGCGCCGCGCCCGCGACGCGGAGGGGGTCGCCGACCTGCTGCGGCTGCTCGGCCCGCTCACCGACGCCGAGCTGCGCGAGCGCACCACCGACGACCCGGCGGAGTGGATCGCCGACCTCGAGACGCAGCGTCGCGCGCTGCGGGTCTCGTTCGCCGGTGAGCACCGGTGGGCGGCGATCGAGGACGCCTCCCGACTGCGCGACGCGCTCGGGGTGCCGCTGCCGATCGGGGTACCGACGGTGTTCGTCGAGCCCGTGTCGGATCCGCTCGGCGACCTGATCGCCCGGCACGCCCGCACGCACGGGCCGTTCACCACCGCGGAGGCCGCGGCCCGGTTCGGTCTCGGGCCCGCGGTCGTCGAATCGGTCCTCACCCGTCTGGCCGACGAGAAGCGCGTCACCGCAGGGGAATTCCGCCCCGGTGCGACGGGATCGGAGTGGTGCGACAGCGAGGTGCTGCGCCGGTTGCGGCGCCGGTCCCTCGCGGCGGCGCGGCAGGACGTCGAGCCGGTCAGCACCGCGACGCTGGGCCGGTTCCTGCCCGACTGGCACCATCTCGGCACCGGCCCCGGGGCGAGCGCACTGTACGGGATCGACGGGGTGCTCACGGTCGTCGAACAGCTCGCCGGGGTGCCGGTCCCGGCGAGCGCTCTCGAGCCGCTGATCCTGGCGCCCCGGGTACGCGACTACAACCCGACGATGCTCGACGAGCTCACCACGACCGGTGAGGTGCTGTGGTCGGGTGCCGGGGCGATCTCCGGCAAGGACGGCTGGGTGGCGCTGCATCCGGCCGATCTGGCGCCGGTGAGCCTCCCACCCGCCGAGGACATCGAACTCGGTCCGGTGCACCGGGCGATCCTCGACTCGCTGGCCGGGGGTGGGGCGTTCTTCTTCCGGCAGCTGGTCGACGCGGTCACCGCACTGCACACCACCGCGAGCGACTCGCAGGTGGCCGACGCGCTGTGGGAGCTGGTGTGGGCGGGGCACGTCGCGGGCGACACCCTCGCCCCGCTGCGTGCGCTGATCGGCGACACCTCCCGCGCCAAGCCCGCGCACCGCACCCCGCGGCGGGCACCGCGGGCGCGGATGTACCGGGCCCGGCCGGTGGTGCCGAGCCGCACCGGGCCACCGACGGTGAGCGGCCGCTGGTCGCTGCTGCCCGAACGCGAGACCGACGCGACGGTGCGGGCCCACACCACCGCGGAGTTGCTGCTCGAACGCTACGGGGTGGTCACGCGCGGGGTGGTCGCCGGCGAGGGTGTGCCGGGCGGTTTCGCGACGATGTACAAGGTGCTGGCCCGGTTCGAGGAGATGGGCCGGTGCCGCCGCGGCTATTTCGTCGATTCGCTCGGCGGCGCGCAGTTCTCCACCCCGGCGGTGGTGGACCGGCTGCGGTCGTTCTCCGATTCGATCGAGGGCCGGCACTCGGAGACCGCGGCCGTCACCCTGGCGGCGTGCGATCCGGCGAATCCGTACGGCGCGGCGTTGCCGTGGCCGAGGAGCGCCGCCGACGACGACGCACCGCGGCACCGGCCGGGCCGCAAGGCCGGGGGTCTCGTGGTGCTGGTCGACGGGCTGCTCGTGCTGTTCGTCGAACGCGGGGGCCGCACGCTGCTGACCTTCGACGACGATCCGGGCCGGTTGCGCAGTGCGTGCACATCGCTGGCCGCGACCGTCAAACGCGGCGGGGTCGACAAGATCGTGGTCGAGAAGGTCGACGGCGCGTCCATCCACGGGAACGAGTTCGCGGTGTACCTCGCCGAGGCGGGGTTCGCGGCGACGCCCCGCGGCTACCGGCTGAGGTTCTGACGTGCCGGAGGGAGATACCGTCTTCCGCGCCGCGCGGCGGTTGCGCGCGGCCCTGGAGGGAAAGGTGCTGACAGAGACCGATTTCCGCGTTCCCCGTTTCGCGACGGCCGATTTCACCGGCCGCACCGTCGACGAAGTGGTCTCGCGCGGCAAGCACCTGCTGATCCGGGTCGCGGACGTCTCCGTGCACACGCACCTGAAGATGGAGGGTGAGTGGCACGTCTACGAACGCGGAACCCGTTGGCGCAAGCCCGGGTACAAGGCCCGGATCGTGCTCGGCACCGAGGAGGTGCAGGCGGTGGGCTTCGAACTCGGCATCGTCGAGGTGCTGGCCCGCGACCGGGAGAACGAGGCCGTCGGGCATCTCGGCCCGGATCTCCTCGGCCCGGACTGGGATCCGGAGCGGGCCGCGGCGAATCTGGCGCGCGATCCCGGCCGGCCGATCGGGGTGGCGCTGCTCGATCAGCGCATCATGGCCGGGGTCGGCAACGTCTACCGGTCCGAACTGTGTTTCCTGCGCGGTGTCGATCCGTGGACGCCGGTCGGTGAGGCGGGTGCTCCGGCGGCCTGGGTCGATCTCGCGCACCGATTGCTGACCGCGAATCGCGATCGGACGACGCGGATCACCACCGGCGACCGACGGCCGGGCCGCAATCTGTGGGTGTACGGGCGGCGCGGGAAGCCGTGCCGGCGCTGCCACACCCCGATCCGGTCCGGGGAGATCGGGACCGCGACCGATCCGGAACGCGTGGTGTACCGGTGCCCGCGCTGTCAGCCGTCCCGCGAGGGGGTTTCCGGCTGAGTCGCCGGCCACCGCGTGTGGCCGGCCTGTTCGACCAGCCCGACGCAGTGCCGGATCAGCGTCTCCCGCGACACCGCGAGGTCGCCTTCGAGATAACCCATGAAGAGACTGGTGAGCGCCCCGACGACGCCGAGCGCGACCATGCTGCGGTGCCCCTCGTCGCCGCCCGGGGGCAGCTGGTCGCGGACGAGCGCGACGAAGCTGGGGGCGAGTTCGACGCCGCGTCGGCTGATCGCCGGTTCGCGCAGCGGCACCAGGAGCAGGACCCGTCCCTTGGCGGGGTCGTCGACCATGAGCTCGACGAAGGCCCGCACCGCCGCCTCGGCGCGTCCGGCCGGCGGGGCGGAGATCACCGCCCGGGCGAGAGCGTCGCGGGCCTGGTTCGCGACGTGGGCGTAGACCTCGCGGACGAAGGTGTCGCGGTCGGCGAAGCTCTCGTAGAAGTACCGTTCGGTGAGTTCGGCGGCGCGGCACACCGCCCGGACGTTGGCGGCGGCACCATCGGTCGAGCCGAGCAGGTCGACGCCCACGGCCAGCAGCCGTTCCCGCCGCAGTCGACGCCGTTCCCTGAGGTCGACGCCTGCCCAGCTGCGTCGCGTGGTGTCCACTGGAGTCGCTTCCCGTCGTTGACTGCGTGCCCGCCGAATCCTACTCTGACAACATGCGTAGTCAGAGCTCCGCCGAGCCGGGCACCGCCCCTTCCTCCGACGAGCGGCGGGCCGCTGCCGGGTCTCACGAGCGGGTCGCTCCGAAGCCCCACGAGCGGGTCGCTCCGAAGCCCCACGAGCGGGTCGCTCCGAAGCCCCACGAGCGGGTCGCTCCGAAGCCTCTGGGCCCCGACTCGCTGACCTGGAGGTACTTCGGCGGCTGGCGGGGCATGATCTTCGGACCGTGGGCGGGGTCGATGCAGAACATGCACCCCGGTCTCGGCGCGGGCGTCGAGGAGCACTCGGATTTCTTCGACGAGCGCTGGGAACGCCTCTACCGCTCGCTGTACCCGATCTACGGCGTCGTCTTCGACGGTCCCCGCGCGGCGGAGACGGCAGCGAAGGTGCGCGGCTACCACAACACCATCAAGGGCGTGGACAAGAAGGGCCGTAGATACCACGCCCTCGACCCGGAGACCTTCTACTGGGCGCACGCGACCTTCTTCTACAGCCTGGTCGTGTCCGTCGAGTGGTTCGACGGTCCGCTCACCCTCGAGGACAAGCACCGGCTCTTCGACGAGCACGTGCAGTGGTACCGCCTGTACGGCATGCCGATGCACCCGGTCCCCGAGTCCTGGGAGGCCTTCCTCGAGTACTGGGACCACATGTGCCGCAACGTCCTGGAGGACAACAAGGCCGCCCGGGACGTGCTGGACATGTGGCGGATCGGCCGCCCGCCCTATCTGTGGTGGTTCCCCGAACCCCTCTGGAGGATCATCCGCCCGCCGGTGATCGCCGGGTTCCTGTGGCTGACGATCGGCCTGTACGACCCGCCGGTGCGCGACCTGCTCGGCTACCGCTGGAGCCGGCCCGAGGCCACCCTCCACGCCCTGATCGGCCGCGCGATCGGTCTCGGCGGCCGGCTCGTGCCGTGGCGCTACCGCTACCACCCGCGGGCCCGCGCGGGGTGGGACCGCGCCTTCGGCCGTATTCCCGCCGCCGCCGGGCTGCTCGAGACCCCGGCCCGCAACCTGCCGCCGGTGGATCGCCGCGACTCGCCGATGCACTACAGCCCGAGGGTGACACGCCGGAATCGCCCGTCCGTTTCACCCTGACGCATTCCCGCCGACCTGTGCGAATCTGAGTGGGTGTCCACGCCCTCGTACCTGTCGTCCGGACGCCGACCGCTCTCCCGCGAGGCGGCGGCCTCCCGCATCAGCGCCTACGTCTACGGCAACATCCTGGTCCTGGCGGCCCTGGTCCCGATCACGACGTCCCCCCAGTACGTGGGGATCGCGATCGTGCTCGGCACCGCGCTGTCGACCTTCATCGCGCACGTCTTCGCCGAGTCCGTCTCGCAGTCCGTGCGGTCCGGGGAGCAGCTGACACGCGCCGAGCGGATCGAGGAACTCCGCGATTCGGTGCCCATCCTCTCGTCGGCGGTGATGCCCTGCCTGATCCTGCTCACGGCCTGGTTCGGCTGGCTCGAGCCACGGACCGCGCATCTCCTCGCGGAGGTCGCGGTGCTGGTCCGTATCGGGTCGACGATCTTCGTCGTGCGGCGGCTGCAGGGACACAAACCGAACACCCGCACGGCGGTCGCCGCAGTGGGGCTCGTGCTGGTCGCGACGATCGTGGTGATCGTGAAGGTCGTGCTCACCCACTGAGTCGACCGAGTTCACCGAGCTCCCAGGGCGCGCCGCGCCCGGCCCGCCCACGGTTCAGGTGATCGGTACCGGTTCGAGGATTTCCGGGCGGGCCTCGGGGGCCGCGGCACGCAAGGCGTCGGCCGACTCGTCGTCCGGTTGCGACTGCGACCGGATCTCGGCCTCGACGCGCGCCCGGTAGGTCTCGATCTCCCGGTCGATCATCTCGTCGTCCCAGCCCAGGATCGGTGCGACGAGCCGGGCCACTTGCTCCGCGCAGTGCGCCCCGCGGTGCGGGTACTCGATGGCGATTCGGGTGCGGCGCGCCAGCAGGTCCTCGAGGTGCAGCGCGCCCTCCGCGGCGGCGCCGTAGACGATCTCGACCTGCAGGTACTGCGGGGCGTCGGTGAGGGGTTCGAGGAGTTCGGGCCGGCCCTTCGCGAGCGCCAGCACGTCCTCGACGAGCGAGCCGTAGCGGTCGAGCAGGTGCTTGACCCGGTAGGGGTGCAGACCGAACTCCTCGGCAAGGTGCATGGTCTGGTTGACCAGCGCGAAGTAGCCGTCGGCCCCCACGAGGGGCACCTTCTCGGTGATCGACGACGCGATGCGGGCCGGGATGTCCTCGGCCGCGAGATCGACGGCGTCCTCGGCCATCACCCGGTAGGTCGTGTACTTGCCGCCGGCGATCGCGACGAGGCCCGGCGCCACCCGCGCGACGGCATGCTCGCGCGACAGCTTCGACGTCTCGTCGCTCTCCCCCGCCAGCAGCGGACGCAGCCCGGCGTACACCCCGTCGATGTCGTCGTGGGTGAGCGGCACGACCAGCACCCGGTTGACGTGGTCGAGGATGTAGTCGATGTCGGCCT
>Ga0182741_1002944_pt1 | contig 18853 bp, 11 predicted proteins | sample eDN5th37CBELigOP_FD_128874 | JGI IMG/M metagenome (GOLD analysis project Ga0182741, IMG submission 128874) | Enriched Organic Plus compost microbial communities from Emeryville, California, USA - eDNA 5th pass 37_C BE-Lig OP (version 2) (version 2) ... | reverse complement strand
GCGTCGAGCTTCCCGTCGGGCGGCCTGCGCGCCACCTGGGAAGCGCGCGGCTATACGGCGTGGAACCCGGCCGTTCCGGTGTTCATCATCGAGTACGCCGGTGCGCGCACGCTCTGCATCCCCTCGGTGTTCATCGGCTACAACGGCGAGGCGCTCGACGAGATGACGCCGCTCCTCCGCAGCTCCGACGTGCTCTCGCAGCGCGCGATCGAGCTGCTGGAGCTGCTGGGCAACAAGGGTGTCTACCGCGTCTACACCACGCTCGGCGCCGAGCAGGAGTACTTCCTCATAGATCGTGACCACTTCGCGCTGCGTCCCGACCTGGTGATGGCCGGCCGCACGCTCATCGGCGCGCCGCCACCGCGCGGCCAGCAGCTCGAGGATCACTACTTCGGCGGCATCCCCGAACGGGTGCAGGCGTGCATCTCCGAGGTGGAGCACGAGCTCTACAAGCTCGGCGTGCCGATCGTGATGCGGCACAACGAGGTGGCGCCCTGCCAGTTCGAGATGGCACCCATCTACGAGGAAAGCGATGTGGCGGTGGACCACAACCAGCTCGTGATGGCCGCGCTGCGGAAGGTCGCGCTGCGCCACAGGCTGCAGGTGCTGCTGCACGAGAAGCCCTTCGCGGGGATCAACGGTTCGGGGAAGCACTGCAACTGGTCGATGGCCATCGCGGCCGACAACGAGCTGGATGGCGTGAACCTCTTCAAGCCAGGGAAGACGCCGCACCAGAACATCCGCTTTCTGCTGCTGCTGGCGGCGGTACTGAAGGCGGTGCACCGGCACGCGGGGCTGCTGCGCGCGGGGATCGCCTACTCCGGTAACGACCACCGGCTCGGCGCCAACGAGGCGCCGCCGGCGATCATCTCCGTATTCCTGGGCGACATGCTCACGCGCGTGATCGAGGACATCGCCAACGGCCGCACCACTCGCAACGCCGAGCAGGCGATGCTGCGGTTGGGCGTGGCCAAGCTCCCACAGATCCAGCGCGACATGACCGACCGGAACCGCACGTCGCCGCTCGCCTTCACGGGCGCGAAGTTCGAGTTCCGCGCGGTGGGCGCGTCGCAGTCCACGGCGCTCCCGGTCATGCTCCTCAACGCGACGGTGGCCGAGGCGCTGGGCGAGCTCACCGCGCGGCTGCGTGCGGAGCTGGAGAAGACCAGCGAGATCCCCACGGCGGTGCTGGCGGTGGTGCGCGAGGTCTTCCGCGAGACGGCCGCGGTGCGCTTCGAGGGGAACAACTATTCCGACGAGTGGGTGGAGGAAGCCGAGCGTCGCGGGCTCCCGCATCTGCGCAACACGCCCGAGGCGTTGAAGGAGCTCATCTCCGACAGGTCGCGCACGCTCTTCTCCACGCTGGGGATCCTGAGCACCGAGGAGCTGGAGTCACGCTACCACGTGCGCATCGAGCGCTTCGTGAACGATCTCCTCATCGAGGTGAACACGATGAAGGAGATGGTCGACACCATGGTGCTCCCCGCGGCGCTGCAGTACCACGGCGCGCTCTCGGCCGGCGCCGCCCAGGCGCGGAGTGCGGGGATCACGTCCATCCCGCAGGTGGAGACCGCCAACGAATTGGGTGAGGCGATCGCGCTGCTGCGCGAGCGCAGGGCCCGGCTCGGCGAGGTATCCAGGTGTGTGGAGGCGCTGCAGCACGACAAGGAAGCGCAGGCGCGGATGCTGGCGGGCGATGGCGCGACAGCGATGGCCGCGGTCCGCGAGAGCTGCGATGCACTGGAACTGATGGTTGGCGACGAGTACTGGCCGCTTCCCAAGTACCGGGAGATGCTCTTCCCGGTGTGAGGTTGGCGCAGGTGAGCGCAGGATGGGATGGTGCAGGCGAACGCAGGTGTTCGCCTGCACCATCCCATCCTGCGCTCATCGCCGTCAGCTCCGCATCCCTTCCTCCGGCAGCCCCACATCTTCTCCGTCATCCCCGCGAAAGCGGGGATCCATGTTTACCCGCTCAACATGGATCCCCGCTTTCGCGGGGATGACTGCTTGCGGGGATGACTGCTTGCGCGCGATTCCATACCTGATCCACCCTCTGGCCAAAGTACGGTACGAATCTTAATTTCGCTCCTCCCTGGCGGCCCCGGCCGCAACCCACCTCGCCGGATTCGGTGCGGTGCACGCGGCGCGCTCGCGCTCCGGAAGAACACCTCTCCCCACCACACAATTCGCGACCACATGCGCAAGACAGCGTACCGCTCGCTTCTCGTCCCCCTGCTGCTGATTCTCGCCGCCAGCACTAGCGCCGCCGCCCAGAAGGGGCTCAAGGTCTACATCTCTGCCGACATGGAAGGGATCGCGGGCGTCGTCACCGCCGATCAACTCGGACCGACGGGCTTCGAGTACAACCGCTTCCGTGAGTTCATGACTTCGTCAGTGCTCGCCGCCATCGAGGGCGCGCGCGAGGCTGGCGCCACCGAGTTCGTGGTGAGCGACTCGCATGGCAACGGCGAGAGTCTGCTCATAGACCGCTTCCCGGAAGACGTGACGATCGTGCGCTCCTGGCCGCGGCCGCTCGGGATGATGGAGGGGATCGACTCCACCTTCGACGCGGTGCTGTTCGTCGGATATCACGCGGCCACCACGAACCCGGCTGGCGTGCGCGCGCACACTCTCTCCAGCGCGCACTACGCCGCGGTGAAGCTGAATGGAGTGGCGGTTCCGGAGGGCGGGATCAGCGCGGCGATCGCCGGCCACTTCGGCGTTCCGGTCGTCATGATCTCGGGTGACAACGTGGCCGTGAGCGAAACGCAGCAGCTCATCGACCGCAACATCGCGGGCGCCGTGGTGAAGCGGGCGATCGGCTTCCACTCGGCCGCCACGCTCACGCCGCAGGCGGCCGAGAAGATCATCCGCGCGCAGGCGAAGGCGGGGGTGGAGCGCAGAGCGCAGATCAAGCCGTGGGTCCTGAAGAAGCCCGTACGCCTCGACCTCACCTTCAAGAATTATCGCCCGGCCGAGGTGATGGCGCTCCTTCCCATCATCCAGCGGACCGACGCGCACACGATCCGCTTCGACGGGAAGGACATGCTCGAAGTGTCGCGGATGCTCGAGTTCATCGGCGAATACTCGTCGGACCTCACGCCATGAGCGGCGCAGAGAGCGAAGCGCCGATGGGGCCGGGCACCGCGGCGGTGTGGGCCGGCGAAGAGGGCCCGCTCCCCTGGGGGAGCGTCACGGTTCCGATAGTGAACAGCGTGACCTTCTCGTACGACGATGTCGATGGCTGGCTGGACGTGGCCCTCGGAAAGAGCGAGGGCTTCATCTACTCGCGGAACACGAACCCCACCGTGCACGCGTTCGAAGAGAAGATGCGCGTGCTGGAAGGGGGCGAGGCCGCCACCAGCTTCTCCACTGGGATGGCGGCGATCAGCAACACGCTCTTCGCGCTCCTCTCGCCCGGCGATCGCGTGGTGAGCGTGCTCGACTCGTACGGCGGCACGCTCAAGCTCTTCACCGACTTCCTCCCGCGCTTCGGGGTGGAGGCGGTGCTGCGCGACACCTACGACCAGGAGGGTATCGAGCGCGCGATACGCGAGGGGAAGTGCTCGCTGCTCTATCTGGAGACGCCCACCAACCCTACGCTCAAAGTGCTGGACCTCGCCCGGCTAGCCGCGGCGGGGCGCGAGGCGGGCGCCACGGTGGTGGTGGACAACACCTTCGCCACACCCATCAACCAGCGTCCGCTCGAGCTGGGCGCGCACCTCGTGGTGCACAGCGCCACCAAGTTCCTGAACGGCCACTCCGACGCGATGGGCGGAGTGCTGGTGGGCGATCGCGCGCTGGTGGAGAAGGTGTTCCACTTCCGCGAGATCAACGGCGCATCCCTGCACCCGGCCTCGGCGTACTTCCTCGTTCGCGGCCTCAAGACGCTGGAGCTTCGCGTGGCGCGCCAGAACGAGAACGCTCTGGCGCTGGCGCGCTTCCTCGAGAAGCGGCCCGAGGTCGAGTCCGTCAACTACCCGGGCCTCGAGAGCCACCCCCGCCACGACATCGCGCGCACGCAGATGCGCGGCTTCGGCGGGATGCTGAGCTTCTCGCTCTCGGGCGGGATGGAGGCGGTGAAAGCCTTCCTTCCGCGGCTGCGGCTCGCTCACCGCGCCGCGAGCCTGGGCTCGGTCGGCACGCTGGTGGGGCCTCCGGGTACCACGAGTCATGTGGAAGTCCCGATCGAGGAACGCGCCGCCGCCGGGATCCCGGAGGGCCTGATACGAGTCTCGGTTGGCATCGAGAATGCGAGCGACATCCTGGCCGACTTCCGCCAGGCACTGACGACCGGCTGACGACCGGCTGACGACGCGCTCGATCGACAGTTCCCCCCACCCTTCACCCGCCTCCCAATTCAGGGCGCCCACATGGCTCTGCGAGAAGAGCTCGAGCGATCGGGCAACTGGCTGTTCTCCCGCCGAAGCTATCTCCCGATCGTGATGATCGTTCCGATAGTGGTGGCGTTGCGCGGCTACCACTACCCGCTCGGGCGGCACGACATGGACCTCGCGTGGGAGATGGTCTGCCTGACGATAGGCCTCACCGGACTGGCGATCCGGGCCCTGACCGTGGGCTTCACCCCGGCAGGCACGTCGGGGCGCAACACCGAGGGACAGGTGGCTTCATCGCTCAACACGCGTGGCATGTACTCGCTGGTGCGGCACCCGCTCTACCTGGGCAACTACCTGATGTGGCTGGGGCCCGCTCTCTTTCCCCACGTATGGTGGGTGCCGGTGCTGCTCACGCTCGTCTTCTGGCTCTATTACGAGCGGATCATGTTCGCGGAGGAGGAGTTCCTGCGCCGCTCGTTCGGGGCGGAGTACGAGAGATGGGCCGCGCAGACGCCGGCATTCATCCCGAACCGTCTCCGCTGGGTGCGGCCGAATCTCCCCTTCTCTGCGCGCAACGTGCTGCGGCGCGAGTACTCCGGCTTCTTCGGCCTGATCGCGACCTTCGTGGTGCTCGAGGTCGTCTCGGACTTCGCCGCCACCGGCGGCTTCGAGTGGGACGAGGTGTGGGGATGGATCTTCGCCGCGAGCCTCGTGGTCTACGTGGTGCTGCGCACGCTGAAGCGCCAGACGCGAGTGCTGCACGTGAAGGGAAGGTGAGCTTCCCCGGCGGGGCCGGCTCTCGATTCGATACATCTTCCGCAGAGCAGAAGACGTAAGTCCCGGCCCCGCTCCGGAAGCCCTACCGCGACGCTCCCTCGCTGACCCCCGTTCGGCGGCGCACATCGGCCAGTATGGGGATCCCCGGGTCGCCATCGGGCCAGCGGACGGCCATCGCGCGAAAGGCTTTCTGCGCGGCATCGGAGTCGCCCAGCCGCTCCTCCACGAGACCCAACCGGTAGGGCGCCAGCTCCCACCCGCGCTGCCCTTCCCAGCCGAACTCCATCGCGCTCCCCAACGCGGTGTAGAGCTGTGCCGCCTCCACCAGGTTGCCACTCCGCTCCGCGCCATACGCGGCCGACTCCAGCACGTAGCTCGTGGAGTCCAGCTTGAGCGCGAGCGCCACGTGCGACTGTGCGTCGGTGAAGCGATCCTCCGCGATGGCGATCTCGCCCTGCAGGAGATTCTCGGCGGCGCGGTCGGCCCTGCTCCCCGCGTTGACGCGTGCGCGCAGCGAGTCGAGGAGCTCCTTCGCGCGCGGCAGGTTCCCCGCACGCGCTTCCGCCTTCCCTATCCAGAGAAGCATCGTGGGCTCGAGGTAGGCGGAATGGAAGATCTTCCACACTTCGTCGAGCTCCGCGCCCGCGCCCGCCACGTCGCCGAGCGTCTCGACCACCAGAGCGCGCCGCAGCCGGTCGCGCGCCTCGCTCAGCTTGTAGCCGAGCGCGCGGTCTATGAGAATGGCTTCGGCCAGCTCCTGCGCCGCAGCCGTGTAGTGGCCATGGTAGGTGTCGAGATAAGAGAGCGCCCGGTAGCCGCGCGCCTGCTCGGCCGGCTGCAGGGCGAGCATCTTCTCGAACGTAGCCCTGGCCTCATCCAGGCGACCCGCCCTCACCAGCGCGCTTCCGTACTCGATGTTGATCGTGCTGCCGGTCTCGTACGACGGATCCAGCGCGAAGGCGCGGTGGTAGATCTCCACCGCGCGCTCCGGCTCATCCAGGCCACTGTACGCGGTCGCGAGGTTGATCATGTCGCTCGCATCGGTGCTGTCGGTGGCCAGGAGGTCCAGATAGTGATCGCGCGCCTCCGCGTAGCGCCGGGCGCGCAGGTAGGCGTAGGCGAGCTGGGAGCGGGCGCCGACGTCGTTGGGGTAGCGAAGAAGGTACGCGGAGAGGATGGTGATCTGCTGCTCGCGGTCGCCGCGCCACCCCGCCACCTGCGCGCGCACGAGGAACCGCTCGCGGTCACTCAGGCGGTCCATCAGCGAGAGAGAGCGCGCGAACTCCGCTTCCCCCGCCGGCCGGTTGTTGGCCCAGTAGAGAGCCGAGCCGAGTGCCGCGTGAGCCATGGCGAAGCTGGAGTCGCGCGCGATCGCGGCCCTGTACAGAGTGATGGCGGACGCGTACTCGCCAGCGTTGAACGCGCGCAACCCGTCGGCGTAGAGCTTTAGCGCCTCCAGCGAGCTGGTGGTGGCCAGCGGGAGCGGTGTGGTGCGGCGGTGCAGCGAGAGTATCGTCTCGCCGAAGCGGCGGCGAAGGGAGCGTGAGAGCTCATCCAGCGCGGAGAGAATGTCGGAGCGGTTGCCAGCGCGTGTGCTCTCTATGTCGGCCACCTCGCCGGTGCCCGCATCCACCACGCGAGCGGTGAGGACGTAGACGCTGTCGAAGCGGGCGATGGCCGGCACGACGACGAGCCGCACACCGGCGCGCTGGGCGATCTCGCGGCCGAGCGCTTCGTCTATCGCGGTATCCGCTCCCTGCTTCCCCATGAGCGCGAGCGTCTCGCGCACGCGCGCGCGGGAGAAGAGGGTGACGCGATTCGTCTGCATCAGGCCAGCGGAGAGCGCCACCGGGAGCGATCGGTCGAAAACCGTATCGCCGGTGGAGTTCTCCAGGTCCGTCACGAGCACCAGGTCGCTCTGGCGGGCGAGCGCGCCGCTCACGGGCGGCGTGCGCACGGCCGCGTAGCCGATCGCAGCGGCCACCGCCAGAGTTCCGCCGGCCGTGGCCAGCCAGCGGCGGCGGCGCTCGAAGAGACCGCGCCCCGCGGGGCGTACGCCCTGCCGCGCCGGCGGAGTGGCGGGAAGTGGAGCGGCGGCAGTGCCGGATGCATCCGGCCGCGGTGAAGGCGGCGAAGGTAGTGCCGGAGCCGCGCCGGATGCAGCCGGGGCAGGTGACGGCGTGACCTCCGGCATCTCGCGCAACCGCGCCGCCAGCGCTTCCACCGCGGGGTCCGGCTCGCCACCCAACTCCTCCGCCACCAGCGCCTGGTGCACGCGCGCGTGCCGCAGCGCACCGGCGCGATCACCGAGCGCCGCCAGCGCTTCCATGAGCCGCACGGCGTAGCGGCCGTTGAGCGGGTCCATCGTCGCGAGCCGCCGGCTCCAGCGCTCGGCCGCCGCGACATCGCCGCGCCGGACCGCATCGTCGGCGAGCGACTCGAGCGCCGCCGCGATCCGCCGGGCGATCTTCGTACGCTCCTCCTCCACCCAGCGCTCGAAGTCCGGAAGCCCCGGAAGGAAGACGCCGTCCAGGAAAGGGCCGGCATAGAGATCGGCGGCGCGCGCCAGTTGGCCGGAGTCGAGCGCCGCGTTCAGCTCATCGAGGTCGCTCGTGATGAGCTCGCGCGCGAGGCGCAGCTCCGAGGAGCCCGCAATGATCTCCAGCCCGCCAACGTCGCGGCGCAGCGCGTAGAGCGTCTGCGTGAGCGCATGCCGGGAACGCTCCTCCGAACCCTCGGGCCAGAAATAGTAGAGGAGCTTGTCGCGCGAGATCCCCAGATCACCGCTCGCGGCGATCATGGCGAGCAGCGCCAGCCGGCGCCTGGGGGGGCTCGTGGCGAGCGGCGCGCCGTCCGGACCCGTCGCGGCTAGGCCGCCAAGTGTCATGAGGCGAAGGACTTGGCGCGGCTGATTATCCGCTGAGGGCATGCTGATCTCCACGGCCTAGTTTCGCCCGCGACAAACGATCCGGCAAGTCGCGGCGCCTTCCACTTCTGTCGCGACCCCGGGTCCCCCATGCGATTCCCTCACGGCAAAGAGGAAAAGTTCATGACATCCCCCACCGCCACGACCAGCAGCACCGGCCTCGCGCCGAACGTCGCCGGCGCGCTCGCGTACCTCCTCGGGCCCATCACCGGCATTCTCTTCTTTCTCCTGGAGAAGGAGAACCGCTTCGTTCGATATCACGCCGCGCAATCCATCACCCTGGGGCTCCTCTGGATAGCACTCTCGGTGCTCTTCTCCGTGCTGAGCGGGATGCTCGTGATGGTGCCGGTGCTCGGCTGGCTCGTGGCACTTCTTCTCTCCGTGGTGTTCGGCCTGGGAGGCCTCTTCCTCTGGCTCTTCCTCATGTGGCGCGCCTTCCAGGGTCGCGAGTGGGAGTCGCCGATAGCCGGCCCCATGGCCCGCAAGCTGGCTGGTTGAGTCGATGCCACGAGCCGCTTCCGCATCTCGAAGCCCCAATCCCAGCTCCCGCCGCGACTCCAACGACGCTTCCGGCGCCGCTCCTTCCATGGATCGGCGCGAGGCGCTGCAACGGATGGCCGGAGTGGCGCTCGGCGCCTCGCCGCTGGCGAGGGTGTTCGGCCGAACGGCGCAGCCTTTCACAACGAGGGTGAACACCACCCGCGCGGAGAGCCGGGTCGGCGGCGCCGGCATCTCGGACGTGCGCTCCGCGGGGCTCGCGCTCTCGATCCAGGGCGGTCTCGTCTTCACCGGCGGAGCGCTGCGATCGCGCGCCGTGGGCGTCACGCACGACGGCAGGATCCAGCTCAGCGAGAAGGCGCTCCCGGCAGATCGGGTGATCGATGCGACCGGCCGGATCGTAGCCCCCGGCTTCATAGACATACTCGGCGACAACTCATCGAAGCCGGAGAAAAGCTATCTCACGTACGAGAGATACAAGCTCACCGACGGAGTGAGCACGGCGCTGCAGATGCACGGCGGCGCCGGTGATGTGGGCGCATTTCGCCGTCACTTCGACCCGCTCCCGCACCACGTCAACTTCGGGACATCAACGAAGGTGATGATCATCCGTAACAAGTATCGCGACCGCGCCACGCGGCTGCGCAAGATAGAAGAGTCGCTCGACGCGGGCGCGCTCGGCGTCTCGCACAGCCCCGAGTACCAGCCGGATACCACCTTCGACGAGCTCCTGGACTACGGGCGGATCGCGAAGCGGTACGAGCGGCCGCTGGTGCTGCACCTGCGCTACTCGTCGAGCCAGCGGGAGCTGGACGGCGTACGCGAGGCGGTGCGCGTGGTGGAACGGACCGGCGTACGGCTACACATCGCCCATCTCAACTCCACCGGCGGCACCTTCCACATGGAAGATGCGCTCGCGATCATCCGTGACTCGCGCTCGCGCGGGCTGGAGATCACCTGCTGCGTGTACCCGTACAGCTACTGGGCGACCTACGTATCGTCGGCGCGCTTCGGGCCCGGGTGGAAGGAGCACTTTCACCTGGACTACGGCGATCTCACCGTGGTGGGCACCGGCGAGCGGCTCACCGCGAAGAGCTTCGCGCACTACCGGCAGACGGCCGGCGTCCTGGTGGCGGTACCGCCAGGCACTCAGCCGCTGGCGCGCACTTTCGACCTGGCCATCCGGGAAGACTTCTGCATGGTGGCGTCGGACGGGGGGATCGAGCGCGAGGCGCACGCCAACTCGCATCCGCGCGGGGCCGGCTGCTTCTCGACCGCGCTGCGCCACTCACAGGATGTGGGGATACCGCTCACCAGCGCGCTCACGGCGATGACCTCGCGGCCGGCCGGACTGGCGCGGCTCGACTCGCGAGGAGAGATCCGCGACGGCTACATCGCCGACCTCACCATCTTCGACCCACAGAAGGTGAACGGAGTCGCGACGGTGGCGAACCCGAACCAGTACTCGGCTGGAATAACGGCAGTGGTGGTGAACGGGAAGGTGAGCTACGAGCCGGGGCGGCCGCCGGCCATGAACGGGCGCCCGCAGTGGGCGAGCCCGGCGAAGGTGGAGGCGGAGCTGGCGGGGAAGGCGATATAGAAACAGGGCGGCGGGGGCGGGGATCGACTCGATACATTTCCGCAGTTACTGGGAACGTATCGAGTCGATCCCCGCCCCCGCCGTTCAGTTGTGGGCCACGTGACCCCGTGGTAAATCAGTGACTGCGGCGCGGCCGGACTGCACCGGCCGACGGCTTCACTCTTCCGGGAGAGCGATGGACCAGCTTCTGACACGCCGGCAGGCCGAGCTCGTCGCGGTCGAGCGTACACTGATACTGCGCGTGCGCGACCTGCTCGCGAGCGCGGAGGGCTCGCACGAAGACGTCGAGCGGCTCGCCCGGCTCGTCAACGAGATGGACGAGCTCTTCCTCCTGGTGGTGGCCGGCGAGTACAACGCCGGGAAGAGCACCTTCATCAACGCGCTCCTGGGCGATGAGGTCTTCGCTATGGGCGACCTCCCCACCACACGCGAGATCTCAATCCTGCGCCACGGCGATCCGGGGCCACCGAAGCCATCGGGGAAGCACACGCTCATCTACCACTATCCGCTCGACGTGCTGCGCGACCTCGAGATAGTGGACACACCGGGCACCAACTCGCTCGAGCGGATGGAGGAGATGGTCACTCGCGACTTCGTCCCGCGCGCGGACCTCGTGCTCTTCGTCACCAGCCTGCTGCAGCCGCTCACGGCGAGCGAGCTCGATTTCCTCGGGCTCATCAGGCAGTGGGGGAAGAAGGTGATCTTCGTGGTGAACGGCGTGGACCGCCGGAACTCCGACGAGCAGATCGACCGCGTGCGCGAGTACATCGTGCGCGAAGTGACGAAGCGGCTCGGCGGGCCGGAGCCGGCCACCTGGTTCGTGAGCTCGCGCGAGGCGCTGCAGGCGCGGATGGCGGCGCGGCGGGCGGGGGGCGGCGGCGACGCCGGTACCGGTGCCGATGGCGGAAGCGGCGTGGGAGCCGCGGGGACGGCGAACACCGCGGTACGCTCTACGGCCGACGTCCCCGGCGCACTGGATCCGCGCAACGAGTTCCCCGCCCTCGAGCGCTACCTCCTGGAAACACTGCGTGACAACGAGCGCGTGCGGCTCAAGCTCCTCTCGCCCGTGGGTGTGCTGCGCAAGGTGCTCGACGGCAACCTCGACATGCTCGGCACGCGGCTCGGCGTGATGCGCGACGACGCCCACGTGCTCGGCAGCGTGCGCGAGCAGCTCGACGCGTACACCGCCGAGATGCGGAGCGACGCCGAGCGGTACCAGATCGAGCTGCGGTCGGTGCTGGGCGAGGTGGAGCGGCGCGGGCGGACCTGGCTCGAGAACAACATCCGCGTGGGGAACATCAAGCTGCTGCGCAACAAGGACGCGGTGGAGAACCGTTTCCGCAACGAGGTGGTGGCCGATGCTCCGCGCGAGATAGAGGAAGTGGTGCACCGGATGGTGGATTGGACGGTGAAGCGGAACCTGAAGCTCTGGAGCGTGATCTTCGCGGAGCTCGACGCGCACATGGCGCGGCTGCGCGAGTCGGGCGCTCTGGCGGGGCACGCCGACACCGAGTTCCAGTACAACCGCGAGGAGCTCTTCGCGCGGCTGCGCCAACCGGTGGAGCAGCGGCTCGGCGCTTTCGACGCGGAGCGCGAGGCGCTCGGGATCGTGGAGTCGATGCGCGACGCGCTGACGCAGGCGTTCGGCGTGAACGTGCTGGCGGTGGGGCTGGGTGCGGTGATCGTGACCGTGTTCACCACGATGGCGATCGACATCACCGGCGTGCTCACGGCCACGCTCTTCGCCATCGCGGGGTGGCTGATAATTCCCGCGCGGCGCCGCCGTCTCATACGGGAGCTGGAGGAGCGGATCAAGAAGCTCGGCGAGGATCTCTCGTCGATACTCGCGGCCAAGTTCGACGAGCAGCTCGGGCGCTACCGCCAGCAGCTTCTCGACGTGATCCAGCCGTACGAGCGGTTCCTGGAAGTGGAGCGCGGGAAGCTGGAGCGGTCGCTGGAGGAGCTGAGCGGAGCCCGCGGCGAGGTGGACGCGCTGGAAGGGAAGATAGAAACCCTGCTGCCGGGGTGAACGCGAAGGGCGAGTTGGCCGCGGCCATCACCGAGCGGCACGGCCTCTCCGATGTGGCAACGCTGCTCCGGTGAGCGATGGGGACAGGTCCTCGAGCTTTGCGAGGATGTCATTCCCGCTTGCGCGGGAATGACGATCTCACTTGCGCGGGGATGACGATCTCCTTTGCGCGGGAATGACGGTCCCCACCTTCGCGGAAGACCGTCCCCGCTTCGGCGGGATGCCGCCAGTTGGCTACACCTACTTCAGCGCACCCGCCGCTCTGAGAGCGTTGGCACCGCCCACCACGGGGATGGTGAACGAGCTCGCATCGAGATCCACCGTGAGCTCCGTGCCGGCGGCGGGCCAGAGGGTGAACTCGCGGTCGCTGGACATGATCATCACCGCGATCCGCTTCCCCGCCGGGATGATCTCATCGCTCGGCTGGATGTCGAAGGTCAGGTCGTAGAATTTGCCGGGCGTCAGCTTCTCGCCGGGGAGCTTCGAGTCGTAGTTCCCGCCACCGGTGAGCGACCGGTAGTTCTGCGGATCGGCCCAGCCGCGGGTGATGAGGCTCTCCTGGATGTCGGTGCCGATGGTGGTGGAGTCGAAGGGGAGCTGCACGAGCCAGATCGTGAGATTGGCGGCCGGCTTGCTGGAAGCGATGCGCAGCGTGACGCGCGGCGTCCCGGAGATGTGGACCGAGTCGGTGAGCACACCGGTGGCATAGAGCAGGCGGTGCGGCGACTTCGCCGATGCGGCGAGCGCGCTCCCACTGAACGACACATCGTCCACCAGCTTCTCACGACCCTGGCGTCCGGGAGCCGAGGGTGCAAGCGACCCCACGGAGCCGCCACCCGCCACGGGGTGGAGGACTACCGGCTCGGAGCCCGGCACCGGGAAGTCGGCGTACGGCGTGGGGCGCGTGCGATCGGGGCGGTTGCGATTTCCACGCGCGCGGCGCATCGCTCCGGGATCGCGTCCGGCGGTCGAGTCGCCCGCGGCGCGCGCCGCGGCTATCTGCGCCTCGCGCTCGGCAGTCGCCTTCGCCTGCGCGGCCTGCACCGCCTCCTCGTGCACTATCCAGGCGCGCGGATCCTTCTCCACACCGTTGTCGACGCCGTACAGGTAGTGGCTGAACCAGCGGTTCACCATGTCGGCCGGCGGGTTGCCGCCGTGTCCACCCTGATGCAGGTAGATCGACACCGGCAGTCCGTGCGCCTTCATCTCCTCGTAGACGCGGGTGCTGTGCTCGGGGACCACGTTCCAGTCGTTGAAGCCGTGCGCGAGAAGCACCGCAGCCTTGATGTTCTTCACGTGCGGGAGGAGATCGCGCGATGCCCAGAAATCGTTGTAGTCACCGGTCACGCGGTCGCGGTGGCCCGCCGCCGCGAAGAGACCATCGCGGTAGGTGCTGTTGCAGTACGCGCGCGTCGCCGTGTCGCCGCTGTGGATGAAGTCGTAGAGGAAGTCGATGTCCTCGCCCAGCCAGCCACCCGGGTGGCGTACGAGTCCGTTGGTGCGGTAGTAGTGGTAGTACGACGTGTTCGGCGAGACGGGGATCACCACCTCGAGTCCTTCGACGCCGGTGGTGGCCGCCGCGAGCGGGAGTGTTCCATTGTACGACGTGCCGATCATGCCGACCTTGCCCGTGGACCAGGTGGCCCTCACCTCTTCATTGCCGGTGCGCGAAGTGAAGCCGCGGGCGCGCCCGTTGAGCCAGTCGACCACCGCCTTGGGCGCGAGCCGCTCGGGCGAGTCGCCCACGGTGGGGCAGCCCTGCGAGAGTCCCGTCCCCGGCGCCTCGGAGTGCACGACGGCGAAGCCGCGGGGCACCCACTCGTCGATGAGATCGTTCGAGATCCTGGGACGCACCGCCTGGAAGGGAATCTCCGGCTGATGGGGCCGCGGCCTGGGCTGCGTTCCCAGCTCCTGCTTCACATCCCAGAGATTCGCGCGCGGCCCCGATGTGCCGGCGAAGTAGGGGCTCGACTCGTAGATGGCCGAGACCTTCAGCCCCTCGGTTTCGGTCTGGCGCGGGCGGGTGACGTCGACGTGCATGCGGTCCTTCTTTCCATCGCCGTCGGTGTCGAACTCGGTCTCTACCCAGAGTTCCTGCCGCACCCACGTGGTGCTGTCCTGGAAGGCCGGCACCACCTGCGCCTGCCCGTCGGCGAAGATGGGGGCCGACTTCTGCTGGGCCAGCGCGGCCGCGGCCGTGGAGGCGCCGATGATGCCGGCGCACGCGAGCGTCGCGGCGGAACGTATTGCGAGATGGCCGACTCGATGATGCATCCGGTTCACCAGGCTGGGAGGTCGGGAATGAAATGGCTGAGGCTGATTGTATACTATATCCCGTGCTCGCGCCCGCAAGCGAGCCGGGCGACCGGATCGAGTCCCGGCTTCATGCATCTCCATGCCTTCGCTTGGAGATGCATGAAGCCGGCATCCGACCCCGTCCGGCCCTACTTGTTCAGGCGCGCTCCCGTGAGCTCCGCGATGGCGCCGAGCGTGGTCTGCGCGGCGTTGAGGCCGAGCCGGAAATCATCGTCGCTGTAGTTGGCGAAGAGATCCGTGGGCTGGTGCCAGTTCGGGTTCCAGCCCGCGCCGATCTGCATCCCGCGCTCGTTCTCGCGCATGCTGATCGCCGGCACGAGATCCATGAACGGCGACGAGTCGGTGTTCGTCATGTGCGGGCCGACGGCCGCCGGGTAATCAGTGGCATACTTCTCGTTCGCCCCGCGGAAGGCCCACGCCAGCTTCTGCGCGCCCTCGGCGAACTTCGACTGCGCCTGGAACTCGATGTTGACGTCGGCCTCCGGACGCTGCTTCGCCGGCACGGTGCCATCGGCGTTCGGCATCCCGTGGTCGAACATCATCATGTCGTGCTGCACCATCCCGAGCCACTTCGGCTCCGGGTACTTCCCCGAGCCAGCGGGGCTCTCCTTCCCCTGCAGCGGAGCGCGCTGCTCCACGTACGCGCGCGCACCGTTCAACCCCGTCTCCTCGTTGTTCCAGAGGATGAAGCGGATCGAGACGTCGGTCTTCACGTCGGGCATGCTGAAGACGCGCGCCAGCTCCATCACGAGTGCCGTCCCCGAGCCATCGTCGTTGGCGGCCTCGCCCCAGCCCAGTCCGTCCATGTGGCCACCCACGATGTACATCTGGTCAGGGTGCTTCGTGCCGACCTTGGTGCAGTACACTTCCTGCCGCTCGCCCGCGGTGGGCTGCTGCCGATTGAGCTCGCGGAGCCGCGCATCGGGCTGGCGGAGCGAATCGCGATTCACCCCGGTGGGCCCGCGATGCCCGCGCATCCGCGAGCCACCCACGCTCCACCCTTCCTCGCGCATGCGGCGGAACTCGGCCATCTGCTCGGCCGTGGGACGCGGACGCTCGGGGCGCGGCTCCGGTTCATAGTTGTAAGTGATTCGCTCGGTGGGCGTGCAGCCGTAGCTCTGGAGCTGCTTCTCTATCCAGTCCACCGCGGCGCGGTTGCGGTCCGTGCCCTGCTGGCGGTCGCCGAACTGCGTGAGCCCCTTGATGGTGGCCTTGTAGCGATCGAGCGAGAGACGGGAGACCATCTCGGTGATCTGCGGGTTGGCCGTGTCGGGATGCACCGTGGTCTGGGCTGCGAGCGTCGGGAGCGGAGCCACCAGCGCGGCGAGCGCGAAAAGCGTGGAGCCGGCTGTGAGTCGGTTGGGAGATCCTGGCATTCGATTCGATGGCGGGGGAGTCATGGATGTCGTCGACGCGCGGCTGGAAGAGCAGCGCGGCACGGCGACACGTTTGGAATCCGAAGAGGGAATCCGGGAGAATACGGGCCGCAGGCCCAGGTCGCTGAAAGCAGCGGTCCTCAGTCGCCGCCGGCGTGCTCCTGCGCGTCGCGCGCAGCACCCTCGCCGCCCGCCGGCGCGGGGTGTCGCAGCCGCTCGCCGTGCGCGTACACGCTGGCCGTGCGCCCGCGCAGAAGCCCTATCAGGGTGAGCCCCGCGGCCTCCGCCAGCCGGATGGCGAGCCCGGTCGGCCGCGACACGGCCGCCAGCACGGGGATCCCCGCCACGGCTGCCTTCTGCACCAGCTCGTAGCTCGCGCGGCTCGTCATCACCACGAAACCGCCGCGCGGATCGACCCCGCCGCGCGCGAGTGCGCCGATCACCTTGTCGAGCGCGTTGTGCCTCCCCACGTCCTCACGCGCGACGCGAATGGTTCCGTCGAAGGTCGCCCACGCGGCGGCGTGCATCGCCTCGGTGGCCCTGTTGTATTCCTGGAAGCGACGCAGCTCCGACTCGGCGCGCCAGAGCGACCCCGTCTCCAGCACACCGCCCGACTCCACCGGCCGCGTCTCGCGCAGCGCCTCGTCGATGGTCTGCACTCCGCACAGCCCGCACCCGGTGCGCCCCGCGAGCTGCCGCCCGCGCGCCGAGAGTCGCTCGGCAACCGCGGGGCTCACGGTCATCTGCAGCTCGATCCCCTGGCTGTAGCGCACCGCTTCCACCTGCTCGATCTCCGCGGCGGAGGCGACGATCTCTTCGGATAGGGAGAAGCCGATGGCGAAGTCCTCGAGATCGGCGGGCGTCGCCATCATCACCACGTGCGGCCGGCCGTTGTACACGAAGGCAACGGGAACCTCCTCGGCCACCGGCACCTCGCTCTCCACCGCGACATCCTCTCCGAGACGAAGTCGCTGGTAATGCCGCACCGGCTCGGCGTAGCCGAGCCCCAGAAGCGGGTGGCCCGCCCGCAGCGTGGGAGGGAGCCGCTCGGTCATCGCGCGCTCCGCTCCCGTAGAGAGGCAGTGCGGGCCTCAGCCCGTGCCGGCTCCATTTCCGCGCCCCTCATCGGCTCCGCCTCCATTCCTCCCGCCCGATCCGCCGGCGCGCCCATTCCCGGAGCCGTTACCGTGCGAGTCGCCCTGTACGCGCGGGAGCGGACTCGGCCCGCGGTTCTGGACGAAGCGCCAGCCGAACCGCCCCTTGATGCAGAGATTGCCGAGCGTGATGTCGTTGTCGAGCGGCGCCATCACGCGCACGATCTCGTTGTCCTGCACGCGGAGCTGCAGCGTGCATCCCACGCCGCAGTACGGGCAGATGGTGTCGACTTCCTTCTGCCTGCTCTCGTCCCAGTCGCCGGCGGCGCGCAGATCGTGCTCGCTCTTGAACATCAGCGCGCCGGTGGGGCATACCTCGATGCAGTTCCCGCAGTACACGCAGGCCGAGTCGGGGAGCTCAACGGCGAACTCCGTGGAGATGCGCGCATCGAAGCCGCGCCCCGCCACGGCGATCGCGAAGGTGTTCTGGTGGTCCTCACCGCACGCCTCCACGCACTTGTAGCAGAGGATGCACTTGGCGTAGTCGCGCACGTAGAGGTCGTTGTCCACCTTCACGGGCTGCGCGACCGTGGCGGCATGGTCCGGATCCGGTGGCTCGTGGTGCCCGGCCGGCGCGAAGTCGCGCTCACCGGCGGGTACGGGCGGCGCGGGCGGGCCATAGCGCTCCGGCTTGCAGTCGTACTCCTCGAGCCACTCCGCCGTGTTGGGCGCGGTGGAGAGATCCACCGACGACGCGAGAAACTCCAGAACCATCCTGCGGCTGTGCTTCACGCGATCGGTGCCCGTCTTCACCTTCATCCCCGCTTCCACTTTTCGCGAACACGAGGGAACGAGCACGCGCGATCCCTCCACCTCCACCATGCACACGCGGCACGCGTTCACAGGGTGCAGCGTCTCGAGGTAGCAGAGCGTGGGGATCTCCTTCCCCATCTCGCGGCACGCCTCGAGGATGGTGGACCCCTCGGGTACGCTCACCGGGCGATCGTCGATCGTGAGATCCACGGAGCGCCGCGGTGGTCTGAGCTGAACGAAGTCGGTCATCGTCCCGCCTCCGCATCGAAGATCCCGCAGCGCTTGATGGCCGACTCGATGGCGCTGTAGGCGGTCTGGCCGAGGCCGCAGATCGACGCGTCCTTCATCACGATCCCGATCTCCTCCAGGAGCGCCAGCTCGTCGGCCTCGCTCCCGCGCGTCCGCCTGGCCGCGATGCGGTGGAGCGCCTCTTCCTGCCGCACGGTACCGACTCTGCACGGCACGCACTGGCCGCACGACTCGTCGCGGAAGAAGGCGGCTATTCTGCGGAGCGCGTCACGCATGTCGGCCGTCTCGTCGAACACCATGATCACGCCGGAGCCGAGCGTGGCGCGGGCGGCGCGCACGCCCTCGAAGGTGAGCGGCATGTCGATCTCGTCGGGGCGCACGAACGTCCCAGCCGCTCCGCCCAGGAGGATCGCCTTCATGGTGCGGCCTTCCGGGAGCCCCCCGGCCAGCTCCAAGAGATCGCGCAACGTGGCGCCGAAGGGCACCTCGTACACGCCGGGACGCCGCACGGAGCCGGAGAGGCAGAAGAGCCGCGTACCCGTGGACTGCTCGGTGCCCGTGGCGGCGAATGCCGGACCGCCGCGGAGCATGATCGGGATGACGTTGGCGAGCGTCTCCACGTTGTTGATCACGGTCGGCCTCGCGAAGAGTCCTTCGTCCGCCGGATAGGGCGGCTTGTTGCGCGGCTCGCCGCGGAAGCCCTCGATCGAGTTGAAGATCGCGGTCTCCTCGCCGCAGATGTACGCACCCGCTCCCTTGCGCAGCTCGATGTCGAAGGTGAACGGACGGCCCATCACCGATTCGCCGAGGAAGCCGCGCGCGCGCGCCTGCTCGATGG
>Ga0182741_1002943_pt1 | contig 18858 bp, 19 predicted proteins | sample eDN5th37CBELigOP_FD_128874 | JGI IMG/M metagenome (GOLD analysis project Ga0182741, IMG submission 128874) | Enriched Organic Plus compost microbial communities from Emeryville, California, USA - eDNA 5th pass 37_C BE-Lig OP (version 2) (version 2) ... | reverse complement strand
GGGCCCACTCGTCAGCGGCACCGCCCGGTGTAGCGCCGACCAGCAGCGTGACCGACCTCCCCTTCGCCCCGGCGGTTCGGCCGTCGAGGACCACCGGCAGGGCCGTCGCGCAGCGCAGCAGCGTCCTGCGCGAGGTGCCGCGGCCCGGGCCGGGACCCGCCGCCATCGGCTAGATCCGTGCGGTGGCCTGCCCCTTGCCGGGCGCCGGCTCGCTGCCGGCGCGCAGCTTCCTCTCGCCGGTGAACAGAACGATCGGCGCGGCGATGAAGGTGGAGGAGGAGGTGCCGACCACGATGCCGAAGATCATCAGCCAAGCGAAGCCCGACAGCGCATCACCGCCGAACAGCGCCAGTGGCACCGCTGAGAGCAGCAGCGTCATGGAGGTGCCGAGGGTCCGGTTCAGCGTCTCGTTGATGGAGAGATCCACCAGCTGCCGGAGCGGCATCTGCTTGTACTTGCGCAGGTTCTCCCGCATGCGGTCGAACACCACGACCTTGTCGTTGGCGTTGAAGCCGATGATGGTCAGGATGGCGGCGACGGTGGTCAGGTTGAACTCGATCCCCGTCAGCACCATGAAGCCGACGACCTTCGTGGTGTCCAGCATCAGCGTGGCGATGCCGGCGATGGCGAACTGCCATTCGAAGCGGAACCAGATGTAGACCAGCATCGCCAGGAAGGAGATCGCCAGCGCGATCAGCCCGCCCTGGAACAGTTCGTCCGAGACCCGGTTGCCTACCGCCTCCGTGCGCAGGACGCGCGTTCCTGGTGCCACCTGCTCCAGCGCGTTGCGCACGGCGCTCACCGCGGCCTGCGTGCCGCCCTCCTCGGCCTGCACCGGCAGCCGGATCAGCACGGTGCTGGCATCACCGAACTCCTGGATCCCGACCTCGCCGAGACCGAGGTTGGAGGCCGCCGCGCGCAGCTGCCCGAGATCGGCCGGGCCCGGCGTGCGCACCTCCATGACGATGCCGCCGCGGAAGTCGATGCCCTGCTGGAGCCCCGGATAGAAGGCGCCGATGATCGAGGCGGTGGAGATGACTGCCGAGGTCAGGAGGCCGATGCGTGCGCCGCGCATGAAGCGGATGCGCGTATTGTCGGGCACCAGGCGGAACAGCGGCCGGGCGAGCCGCCCCAGCACGCCCCGCCCGCCTTCCACGACGGGCAGCTCCTTCGGTCGCTTCCGGCGGTACCACCAGGAGACCATCAGCCGCACCAGGGTGGTCGCGGTCCACATCTGCACGATGGTGCCGATCGAGACCGTGACGGCGAAGCCGCGCACCGGACCACTGCCGAAGCCGTAGAGGCAGGCCATCGCGATCAGGTTCGTCAGGTTCGAGTCCATGATGGTGCCGGAGGCCTTGGTGAAACCGGCCTCCAGCGCGCTGATCGGCGTCCGCCCGTTCTTGACCTCCTCACGGATGCGCTCGTTGATCAGGATGTTCGCGTCCAACGCGGTGCCGAGGGTCAGCACGATGCCGGCGATGCCAGGCAGGGTCAGCGTCGCCTCCAGCACCGAGAGCGCTGCCAGCAGCAACAGGATGTTCACCACCAGGGCGATGTTCGCGAACCAGCCGAATAGGCCGTAGGCCAGGCCCATATAGAGGAAGACCAGCACCGTGCCGGCTGCCAGCGACAGCACGCCGGCACGGATGGCATCGGCGCCGAGCTCCGGCCCTACCGTCCGCTCCTCCACCACCGTCAGCGGTGCGGGCAGGGCGCCCGCGCGCAGCAGGACGGCGAGGTCGTTGGCGGAGCGCGCGGTGAAGCTGCCGCTGATCTGGCCACGACCGCCGGTGATCGGTTCGCGGATGACGGGCGCGGTGATCACCCGCTCGTCCAGCACGATGGCGAAGGGCCGGCCGACATTGTTCCGCGTCACCTCGGCGAAGCGGCGCGTACCGATGGAGTCGAAGGTGAAATTCACCACCCACTCACCCGTACGGCTGTCCTGGCCGGCGCGGGCGTCGGTGAGGTTGGCGCCGTCCACCTCGACACGCCGGCGTACGGCGTAGTGCACTTCCTGCCCGCCACGCTCGCCGGGCAGGAAAATCACGCCGGGCGGCGGCGTGGCCGCGGCCGGGTTCGCCGTCTCGTCCAGCAGGTGGAAGGTCATGCGGGCGGTCTTGCCCAGCAGCTCCTTGATCCGGTTGGGATCCTCCACCCCCGGCAGCTGCACCAGGATGCGGTTCTGGCCCTGGCGGGCGATCAGCGCCTCCACCACACCCGTCTCGTCGATGCGGCGGCGGACGATCTCGATCGACTGCTCCACTGCGCCGGTCGCCTTGGCGCTCAGCCCCGCCTCGGTCAGCGCGGCAGCGACGGTGCCATCGGGCGCCGTGGACACCTCGAGATCCGGCACCGTGCCGCCTGTGCCGGTCGGGATGGCGTTGGCCTCCTCCCGCATGAGCCGCGCCGCCTCGGCGGCCTGGGCGGGGTCGCGCACACGGAAGGAGATGCGCCGGGCCGCCGGATCGGCGGACAGGTTGACATAGCCGATATTGGCGGCGCGCAGCCGGGTGCGGGCGGCGTCAGTCAGGCCCTCCAGCCGCTCCCGCACCACGGCGTCCAGGTCCACCTCCAGCAGCAGGTAGGACCCGCCGCGGAGATCGAGGCCGAGCGAGAAGGTCCGCGCCCAGGAAGGCAGCTGCGCCTGCGGAATCAGGTTCGGCACGCAGAGCAGCGCGCCGAGCAGCACGACGGCGAGGATCGCGGCGGTTTTCCAGCGCGCGAAATACATCATGGCACGAACGGCCTCATGCAGGCGTGACCCACCCCGGTGGGGGCGGACCCCCTTGAAAGAGCCCGGGAATGTGACTGTGGGGGGGCGGGGATGCAACCCCGCGCCCAGGCTGCTAAAGCCCCGCCGGGCGGGGCAGGGCAAGGCGGATGCGGCTGAAGGTCGGCGTGCTGGGCGTGGGGCATTTCGGGCGGTTCCACGCCCTCAAGCTGGCTGCGCGCGGCTGCCTTGCCGGGGTGCACGATGCCGATGCGGCCCGCGCCGCGGCCGTGGCGGCCGAGACCGGTGCGCCAGTCCTCGATGCTGCGGGACTGCTGGCCGCGAGCGATGCGGTGGTGATCGCCGTCCCGACACGCTTCCACCATGCCCATGCCATGCGCGCGATCGCGGCCGGCATACCGCTCCTGGTGGAGAAGCCGCTGGCCGGCAGCATGGCCGAGGCGGAGGAGATCGCCAACGCCGCCCATACCCGCGGCCTGGTGCTGCAGGTCGGGCATATCGAGCGCTACTCCGCCGCCATCCGGACCCTGCGTGCCAGCGGAGCAGGGCAGGGGGCGATGGCCTATGAGGCGACCCGTGTCGCGCCCTTCCGGCCGCGCGGCCTGGACGTCTCGGTGGTGCTCGACCTGATGATCCATGACCTCGACCTGGTGCTGGCGCTCGCCGGTGCATCGCTGGCCGAGGTGCGCGCCGTGGGGGCGGCCGTGGCCTCGCGGCATCCCGACTTCGCCGTGGCCCAGTTGCGCTTCGTCAACGGCGCGGCGGCCACCGTCACCGCCAGCCGAATCAGCCTGGCGCCGGAGCGGCGTCTCCGGGTGCTGGGCAGGGAGGGCGAGATGCGGGTGGATTTCCTCGCCCGCAGCCTCGAGGTGGTTCGTCCGGGCGGGGCCGAGCCGGTCGCCGCCATGCCCGGCTGGGGCCTGGACCATGCCACCTGGACCGACCATGACAGCCTCGAGGCGGAGCAGGCGGCCTTCCTGGCGAGTGTCGCCGAGGGCGCACCGGTGGAGGCGGATGCTGCCGTGGCGCTGCGCGCGCTGGACGCGGCACTGCGGGTCGAGCGGGCCATCCTGGCGGGCGGCGCGACCTAGCTCCCAGGCGGGGGCGCCGCGGAGCCCGACCTGCCTGTTGGCGGCCGGTCGGCTCAGCCGTCCATTCCGCATCTGGCGCAGAGCCCCTCAGCCTCTACCGTTGCATGATGCAGGCGAAAGCCGGCCCGCGCCGCCGCTCCGGTGAGCGCCTGCGTCACGGCGGCGTCGCTGATTTCCGTCGTTGCCCCACAGCGGCTGCAGATCAGGAACTGGTGCGGATGGCCATGGTCGTGATCCTCCCCGGCCTGGCCGTGCTGCGTTTCGACGCAGCCGACATAGGCATTCAGGCGCTCCACCTTGTGGATCAGCCCCTGCTCCAGCAGGAAATCCAGCGCCCGGTACACCGTGGGCGGCGCCGCGCTGGCGCGCGTCTCCTTCAGCCGGTCGAGCAGCGCATAGGCGCCGACGGGCTGATCGGCTTCCAGCACCAGACGCAGAACCTGCCGGCGCAGATCGGTCAGCTGTGCCCCACGCCGGGCGCAGGCTGCCGCCGCATGGTTCAGCATGACGTCCAGCGAGCCCGCCATCATCCTCTCCCGTCCCGGTCCCATGGACATTATATGCGGGCGTGGAGGTCCCGCATGCACCCCACTGAACCCATGGTCGCCGACCCGGCCGGCCGCGCCCGGCTGATCGCCGCCATCCGCTTCGACCAGCGGGGCCTCGTTCCCGTTATCGCCCAGCAGCACGACAGCGGCGAGGTGCTGATGATGGCCTGGATGAACCGCGAGGCGGTGGAGGAGACGCTGGCGACGGGACGCGTCTGCTATTTCTCGCGCAGCCGCAACGCCCTGTGGCGCAAGGGCGAGACGTCCGGCCAGGTGCAGCGGCTGATCGACCTGCGCGTGGATTGCGACGGCGATACCCTGCTGGCGCTGGTGGATCAGCATGGCGTGGCCTGCCATACCGGCCGGCGCAGCTGCTTCTTCCTGGCGCTGCGTGAGGGCGAGGTGACGGCGATCGCCGCGCCGGAGATGGACCCCGAGGCGCTGTACGCCCGATGAGCGGCGCACGCCCCGATCCGGTGCCGGTTACGGTGCTCACGGGATTCCTCGGCGCCGGCAAGACCACGCTGCTGAACCGGCTGCTGAAGCAGCCTGCGCTGGCGGAGACCGCCGTGCTGGTGAACGAGTTCGGCGAGATCGGCCTGGACCATTTGCTGGTCGAGGCGCTGGACGGCGATACGGTACTGCTGAATGCCGGCTGCCTCTGCTGCACCGTGCGTGGCGACCTGGTGCGCGCGCTGCGCGACCTTGCCCTGCGCATGGAAGAGGGGCGGCGGATCCGCCGCGTGGTGGTCGAGACCACGGGCCTCGCCGATCCGGCGCCGATCCTGCAGACGCTGATGTCCGATCCGCTGGTGCTGTTCCGTTACCGGCTGGACGGCGTGGTGACGCTGGTGGACGCGGTCACCGGCATGGCGACACTCGATGCGCAGCCCGAGGCGGTGAAGCAGGCCGCGATGGCGGATCGGCTGGTCCTGACGAAGGCCGATCTCGCGACGCCCGAGCAGCTCGCGGCGCTGCGGGCGCGGCTCGCCGCGCTGAATCCGGGCGCGCCGCTGCTGCAGGCGCTGCATGGCGAGATCGCGCCCGCAGCGCTGCTCGACTGTGGGCTGTTCGACTCGACGCGCAAGATCCCGGAGGTCCGGCGCTGGCTCGATGCCGAGGCCTGGGACGCGCATGGCCATGATCACCACCATCATCACCACCACCACGATCGCAACCGCCACGACGCGCGGATCCATGCCTTCTGCCTGACCTTCGAGGAGCCATTGCCCTGGGACGGGCTCGCCACCTGGCTCGAGGTGCTGGCCATGACGCGCGGCGAGAGCGTGCTGCGCCTCAAGGGTATCCTGAACCTCGAGGGCGAGGACCGGCCGGTGGCGATCCATGGCGTGCAGCACCTGTTCCACCCGCCGGCGAAGCTCGCCGCCTGGCCTGATGGGGACGACCGCCGCTCGCGCCTGGTGTTCATCCTGCGGGATCTGGACCGTGCGACGGTGGAGAACGGGCTGAAGGCCTTCGTCGCCAGCGCGAAGACGCAATCGGCCATAGCGGCCGGCACCGCAGGCTGAGTGTCGCGTATGCACCGGCATTCCCACATGCCTATGCCCGCGCCATGACCCAGCCCGGCATCCGGCAGGAAACCCTCTCCGGCGAGGCCATCGGGCCGATGCTGCCGGCCCTGGCGCGCCTGCGCATCACGGTGTTCCGGGACTGGCCCTACCTGTATGACGGCGATGCCGCCTATGAGGAGCGCTACCTGGCCAGCTACGCGGCCAGCCCGGGCGCCGCGGTGGTCGTCGCCCTCGACGGGGCGGAGCCGGTCGGCGCCGCCACCTGCCAGCCCATGGCGGAGGCGACGGAGGAGGTGCAGGGCGCCTTCCGCCGCTACGGCCTGGATCCGGCCCGCTTCTGCTACTTTGGCGAGGCAGTCCTGCTGCCGGCATGGCGTGGGCGCGGCATCGGGGTCGGCTTCTTCCAGGCGCGGGAGGCGCATGCACGCCGGCTCGGCCTTTCCGCCGCGGCCTTCTGCGCCGTGGTGCGTAACCCTCACGACCCCCGGCGGCCCGCGGACTATCAGCCGCTGGACGCCTTCTGGCGCCGGCGCGGTTATGTGCCGCGGCCCGACATCGCCTGTGTCTTTCACTGGAAGGAGGTCGGCGATGACCGGGAGACGCCTCACACGCTTTCCTTCTGGTTGAAGGACCCGCTGCCAGGGGCGGGGAGCTGAGCCGCGTGCCACCCGAACCGCGCCAGCTCCGCCTTGGCCTGCTGCAGTATCCGGTGGAGCGGCCGGGGAGCATCGAGGCCTGGGCCGCGAAGCTCGACCGCTGGATCACCGAGGCGGCCGGGCGGGCCGATCTGCTCGTGCTGCCGGAATATGCCTGCGTGGAGCTCGGCGCGGCGCTTGCCGCGAGCATCGGGCCGGACGAGGCAGCCGAGCTGCGCGCCATGGTCGCGGCGGCGGAGGAGATCCTGGCGGCGATGTGCGCGGCGGCTCGGCGCCACAGCATCTGGCTGCTGCCGGGCACCCTGCCGATGCGTTCGCCCATGGGCAGGGTGGTGAACCGCGCGCCGCTCATCGCTCCGGACGGGCGTGCCGCCTTCCAGGAGAAGCGCATGATGACCCGCTTCGAAAGCGAACGCTGGGGTGTCACGCGCGGCGTCGACCCGGCAGTGTTCGACACGCCCTGGGGGCGGCTCGGCATCTCCATCTGCTACGATGTGGAGTTCCCGAAGCATGTCCGCGCCCAGGTGGAGCAGGGTGCCTGGGTGATCCTGGCGCCCTCCTGCACCGACACGATGCGCGGCTTCAACCGGGTGCAATTCGCCGCGCGTGCCAGGGCGTTGGAGAACCAGTGCTATGCCGCCATCGCGCCGACGGTCGGCGAGGCGCCCTGGTCCGCGGCGCTCGACGTGAATCGCGGATTCGCCGCGGTGTTCGGTCCGGTGGACCACGGCTTTCCGGAAGACGGCATGCTGGCACGTGGCCCGCTGGACGCGCCGGGCTGGGTCTTCTGCACCCTCGATCCCGGGCGCATGGCGGCCGTGCGGGAGCATGGCGCCGTGCGCAACCACCGCGACTGGCCCGCCGGCCCCTTCCCGCCACCTCGCCCAGCCGCTTTCTCCTGAGGGCGCGGGCGGTGCTGGTCTGGATCTGCGCCGGAGAGGCCTCGGGCGATATCCTGGGCGCGCGGCTCATGGCGGCGCTCCGGCGCCACCGCCCGGACATCGCCTTCGCGGGTGTCGGCGGCGAGCGCATGGCGGAGCAGGGGCTGCAAAGCGTGTTTCCGATGCAGGAACTGGCGCTGATGGGCCTGCTGGAGGTGCTGCCCAGGCTCCGCCGCCTGGTCCGCCGCATGGAGCAGCTGGAGGCCGAGATCCTCGCCCGCCGCCCCGCCGCGCTGGTGACCATCGATGCACCGAGCTTCACCTTGCGCCTCGCCGCCCGCGTGCGGCCGCAAGGTGTCCGGGTGGTGCACTATGTGGCGCCGCAGGTCTGGGCCTGGCGGCCGGGACGGGTGCGCCGGATGCGCGCGCGTGTGGATCGCATCCTCGCCCTGCTGCCCTTCGAGCCAGTCTTCTTCGAGGCGGCCGGAATCCCCGTGACCTTCGTCGGCCATCCGGTGCTCGAAAGCGGCGCGGACGGCGGTGACGCCGCCCGCTTCCGTGCATCCCATGGGCTGACGGCCGATGACCGGCCGGTGATCGTCATGCCGGGCAGCCGGCCGACCGAGGTGCGGCGCCTGCTTCCGATCTTCGGAGAGGCCCTGCGCCTGGCGGCGCACGCGATGCCCGCGCTGCGGCCAGTGGTCCCGGTCGCTGCGCTGGGGCGCGAGGCGGTGCGGGAGGCGGCCCGGGACTGGCCGGCGGCACCCGTGCTCGTGACGGGGCCCGGGGAGAAGCACGACGCCTTCGCCGCCGTGGCGGCCTCCGGCGGGGCAGGGCTCATCAAGTCCGGCACCTCGAGCCTTGAAATGGCGGTGGCCGGGATTCCGCATGTCGTGGGTTACCGGGTGAACCCGGTGACGGCGGCGATCGTCCGGCGGCTGATCCAGGTGCCGCACGCCTCGCTGGTGAACCTGCTGGCAGAGCGGGAGGTGGTGCCGGAACGGCTGCAGGAGGCCTGCACCCCAGCGGCCCTGGCCGAGGCGCTGCTGCGACCGATGCGCGAGCCCGACGTGGCGGCGGCGCAGCGGGCGGGCTTCGCCGAGGTGCTGGCCAGGCTGCGCCCGCCGGCCGGCGTGCCGAGCGAGGCGGCGGCGCAGGCAGTGCTGGAGGAGGTGGAGGCAGCCGTTCGGCCTGCTCCGTGACCGCTATCGACCCGCCGCTGCGCTCAGCCGGTGGCCCTCCGCGGTGCCGGGCAGCGACATCGACCAGCGGAGGCGGAGGGAACCTTCCGGTGTTGTGCGATGCCGTCGTGGTCCATGCTGGCTGCGCCACGACGGCAGAGGCAAAAGGGACATGCCGGGCGTGGCGAGAGCACGCCCACGCGCTTGGATGCTGCGGAGCGAGACTCAGCGCGCGAGGCGCGCCAGGCCCCGTTCGAGGTCGGCGATCAGGTCCGCCGGCTCCTCAAGCCCGATATGGATGCGCGCCATCGGCCCGCCGAAGTCGCCGGTGCCGGCGGTGCGGGTGATGAAGCCGGTAGTGGGCAGCGCCAGACTCTCGAACCCGCCCCAGCTCGCGCCGATGCCGAACAGCGTGAGGCTGTCGATGAACCGCATCACGTCCTCGACCGTGTAGCGCGGCTGGAACACGACGCCGAACAGGCTGCAGGCGCCGGTGAAGTCACGCTTCCACAGCGCGTGTTGCGGGTGCGAGGGCAGAGCCGGATGCAGCACGCGCAGCACTTCCGGCCGCGCGGCGAGCCAGCGCGCCACTTCGATGCCGCTCGTCTCCTGGCGCTTCAGCCGCACCGCCAGGGTACGGATGCCTCGCAGGGCCAGCCAGACATCGTCGGGCGATGCATACTGGCCGAGCTGCGAGGCGGCGCCGCGCACCACCTGCCAGTCCGCCTCGTCCTTCACCGTGACGCTGCCGAGCAGCACATCCGAATGGCCGCCGACATACTTGGTCAGCGCCTGGATCGAGACATCCACGCCGTGCAGGAAGGGCTGGAAGTGGTGGATGCCCCAGGTGTTGTCCATCAGCAGCTTCGCACCGGCCGCATGGGCGGCGCGGGCAATGGCGGGGATATCCTGCATCTCGAAGGTGTGGCTGCCGGGGCTCTCCGTATAGACCACCTTCGTGTTCGGCCGGATCAGCGCGCGCATTCCCGCTTCGTCCACGCAGGGGTCGTAGAAGGTGGTCTCCACGCCCCACCCCTTGAGCAGCCCCTCCGACAGGTTGCGGGCCGGACCATAGACGCTGTCCGGCATCAGGCAGTGATCGCCGGCCTTCAGATAGGCGAGCAGCGGCACGGCCACGGCGGCGAGACCCGTGCCGACGATCAGGCAGTGCGTGCCGCCCTCGATCTCGGCGATCGTATCCTCCAGCGCGTAATGGGTCGGGCCCCCCTGCGTGCCATAGGTCATCACCTGCTCGAAGCGGTGCTTCGCCGCCTCGCGTCGGTGCTGGCAGTTCTCGTAGAGCACGGTGGAGCCGCGATGCACCGGCGGGTTGACGAAGCCGTAGGCCCGCGTGCCGGCGCGGCCGGCATGGCTCATGCGCGTGGCGAAGCGCTGCGCGGCGTGCTTCGTCCTGGGCGAGTCGTCGGGCATCAGGCGGTCACCTTCGGGGTTTCGGGCCGGCCGGCCCATTCGGTCCAGGAACCATCATAGACGGCAGGCTCCGGAAAGCCGGCGCGGATCAGCCCGAGCGCCAGAATGCAGGCCGTGACGCCGGTGCCGCAGGAGGTGACCACCGGCTGCTCCTGCGTTACCCCGGCGGCCTCGAAGCGTGTGCGCAGCGTGGCCGGATCCTTCATGGTCTGGTCCGCGTTCAGCAGGTCCTGATAGGGCAGGCTCGCGGCGCCCGGCATGTGGCCCGCTGGCAGGCCCGGGCGCGGTTCGGGCGCCGTGCCGTCGAAGCGCCCCTTGGCGCGCGCATCGAGGATCAGCGCCGACCCACCGCCCTGGCGGACGATGCGCTTGATGTCACCGATGCCCTTCACCAACTCGGCCTGGAAATCGGGCACGAAGGTCGCGGGCGAGGGGGCCGGGGGCTCACCCGTCTCAGTCGGCCGGCCCTCCTTCACCCATTTCGGCAGGCCGCCATCCAGCACCGCGGCCTGGTCGTGCCCGAACAGCCGCATCAGCCACCAGCCGCGGGCCGCACTGGCCAGGCCCTTCTGATCGTAGAACACCACCCGCGTCGTGTTGGAGATGCCCATGGCCCCGACCAGCTTCGCGAAGCGGCCGGCGGTCGGGGCCATGTGCGGCAGGTCCGTGTCGGGATCGGCGACTTCGTCGATGTCGAAGTAGCGCGCGCCGGGGATGTGCGCGTCGCGGAACTTCGCCCGTCCGTCATGCGGCTCGTTCGGCAGGTACTTGGTGGCGTCGAACACCACCAGATCCGGCTTGCCGAGTTCCCCGGCGAGCCATTCGGTCGAAACCAGGTGATCCATGCCGCTTGCTCCCTGACCAGCGCCGCTGTCCTGGCCACACGATCTACGCTGCCGGCCCTCCCGGGCCATCCGCGAGCACAAGGTAGACGCGCCGGTTCTGCTTGCCCTTGTTCTCGAGCTTCGTCACCTCGATGCCGCCGATCTCGCCGGTGCTGCGCACATGCGTGCCGCCGCAGGGCTGCAGGTCCACCGGCGTGTCCATGGGACCGATGCGCACCAGCCGAATCCGCCCGGCCCCGCGCGGAGGCTGTACGGAGAGCGTCCGGACCAGGCCGGGGTTGGAGTCCAATTCCGCTTCGGTGATCCATTGCTCGCCCACCGGGTGATCGGCGGCGATGAGCGCGTTCAGCGCCTCCGTCCACCATGCCTTCGGCGGTGGGTCCTGCAGGTCGAAATCGAGCCGCGACCGCTCGGCGCCGATCTGGTTGCCCGTGGCGTAGATGCCCGGCATGACGCTGCACAGCAGGTGCAGCGCGGTATGCATGCGCATGTGCCGATGCCGCCGGGCCCAGTCGAGTGACGCCGTAACCTCGGCACCCACCGGCGGCAGGGCCGCATCGTTGGCCGGAAGGTGCAGCACCGTTTCCTCCCGCCCCTTCACGGCGTTGGCCACGGCCATCTCACCACCCTCCCAGCGCAACAGGCCGGTATCGCCTGGCTGGCCGCCGGCCTGGGCGTAGAAGACGGTGCGGTCGAGCACCACGCCCTCCGGTCCGGCGGCAATCACGCGGGCGGTGCAGTCCCTGGCATAGGGGTCGGTGCGGAAGAGCGCTTCGGTCGGCATGCGCCATTCATCCCCCGGCAGGAGGAGGCGGGCAAGCCTCGGCGGGCCCGGGGGCGCCTGCCGGCCGGGCCGGGAGCGGCTCTCAGGCCCATTCGCGCCGCAGCCTTGGGCGGTTCTGCCGCAGCCAGTAGAGGCAGACGGCGGCCGTCACATTCTCGATCCGGTTGGCATCGAGCAGCGCGAAGGCCTCCTCGGCCGGCAGGATCATCACGCGGGTGTCCTCCTGCTCCGCTGCCAGGCCGTGAGTGCCGGCGGCCTCCGCCGGCGGCATGGTGACGCGGGCGGCATAGTAGAACATCACCTCGTCGCAGCCGCCCTGCATCAGCATGTAGCGGCCGATCCGCTCGAAGCGGTCGGGATGCAGGCCGGTCTCCTCCGCGATCTCGCGCCGCGCCGCCGCTTCCGGATCCTCCCCGGGCTCGAGCAGGCCCGCGGCGCACTCCGTCATCACCGGGTCGAGCCCGGCAGCCAGTGCGGGCAGGCGGAACTGCTCGATCAGCGCCACCGCATCGGCCACGGGGTCGTAGGGCAGGATCGCGACGCCCCGGCCGCGCCGCCACATCTCCCAAGTGAGCTCGCCCGAGGGCGTGCCGTCGAAGCGGGTGTAGCGGAACCGCACCCGTTGCAGCGGAAAGCGGCCCTGCCACACGACCTCGTCCGCAAGCACGGTGAGGCCGGGATGCGCCGGCACGGGCGGCGCCTTCGATGGTCTGGCTGTCATGCGGCGCGGACCCTAGAGCATGACCGCCTTCCGCTGAAGCGGTCATGCGCCGGATGGTCCGTCGCGGCAGGGCAATGCGCGATCGGGGGGTGGCATGGCGCGATTTCCGCTGCCGGTCCGCGCCGACCTGGCCTAGGCTGCCGATGAAACGCCGTCCATGGACACCTCGCCCGATTCGCAGGCGCTCAGGCGCAACCGGCGCCGCGCCGTTCTCCTCGTCCTCGGAGCGGCGGCCGTCTTCTCCATCGTCGCCGCCTTCGTGAAAGGGCTGCAGGGTGCCATTCCGCTGGCGCAGGTGGTGTTCTGCCGCAATCTCTTCGCCATCCCGGCGCTGCTGCCGCTACTGCTGGCGCATGGCGGTGTGCGCGTGTTGCGCACCGGCCGCCCCGGGCTGCACGCGGCACGGCTGGTGGCGGGGCTCATGGGCATGTTCGGCGCCTTCTATGGCTATGCCCACCTGCCGCTGGCCACGGTTTCGGCGCTCGGCTTCACCATGCCGCTGTTCCTGACGCTGCTGTCCGTGCCGCTGCTGGGCGAACGGGTGGGGCCGCGCCGCGGCGCCGCCGTCGCGCTGGGCTTCGCCGGGGTGCTGCTGATGACCAACCCCTTCGGCATCGGGCACCCCGACCTGTTCGCCATGGCGATGGTGCTGATGGGTGCGCTCGGCTGGGCGCTGGCGATGATCACCATCCGCCGCATGGGCTCAGCCGGCGAGAGCAATGTGGCGATCGTGCTCTGGTTCGCCTTCGGCTCGGCGATCGTCTCCGGCCTCGCCTGCCTGCCCGCCTGGGTCTGGCCGGATGCCTGGCAGTGGGCACTGCTGATCGGAACGGGTGTGATCTCAGCCCTGGCGCAGATCATGATGACGGAGGGCTACCGCCGCGGCGAACCCACGCTGCTGGCGCCCTTCGAATACTCCGCCATCCTCTGGACCACGCTCACCGGCATGCTGATCTGGGCGGAACTGCCCGACCATTGGGACTTCGCCGGCATCGCCATCCTGGTGGGAGCCGGTCTCTATATCTGGCGGCGGGAAGTGGAGCTGGGAGTCCGCCGTTAGTTTTCAACTACTTGCGTTGCTGTATGTGTCGGCGGCCTCGGCCAGCCAGTCCCGGCGGACTTCGGTCGATGGCGCGGGCCGCGAATACGAGAGAGCGACGCCGGTCCTCCGCGGGCCGGCGTGCCAAGCCATCAGCGCGAGTAGAACTCGACCACCAGATTCGGCTCCATCTGCACCGGGTAGGGCACATCGCCCAGCTTCGGCGCACGGACGAACCGGCCACGCATGGCGCGGTGGTCCACCTCGATATACTCGGGCACGTCGCGCTCGCCGCTCTGGGCGGCGTCGAGCAGGGCGACGAGCTGCTTGGACTTCTCCTTCACCTCGATCTGGTCACCGTCCTTCACGAGGTAGGAGGGGATGTTCACCCGCTTGCCGTTCACCGTGATATGGCCGTGGTTCACGAACTGCCGGGCCGCGAAGGGGGTGACGGCGAACTTCATCCGGTAGACCACGCTGTCGAGGCGCCGCTCCAGCAGCTCGATCAGGTTCTCCGAGGTGTCGCCCTTCCGGCGGACCGCTTCCTGGTAGTACTTGCGGAACTGCTTCTCGCCGATGTTGCCGTAGTAGCCCTTCAGCTTCTGCTTCGCCATCAGCTGGACGCCGAAGTCCGTCGGCTTGCCCTTGCGGCGGGCACCGTGCTGGCCGGGAATGGTCTCGCGCTTGTTGATCGGGGACTTGGCACGGCCCCAGAGGTTCACGCCGAGGCGGCGGTTGATCTTGTACTTGCTCTCGAGGCGCTTGCTCATGCGCATCTGCTCCGCCCTGCCGGGCGGCCTTCTTCGCTTCGATGTTGTCCCGGTAGTCCCCGGCCCCGCACGGGCCGGAGCGGGCGCACGGCGTGCCAGGCACTGGCCTGGGCCGCGTCCACGTTCCCGGAAAGGCCCGCGGATCTATAGGGGTGGCCCCTGCTTGTCAAACGGCGCCCGCCGTTCCGGTCGCCCGAACCCGGCGCTACAGCCAGCGCCGCACCCGGGCGCGGTAGGCATCGTAGGCGGCACCGAAGCGCGCGGCGAGATAGGCCTCCTCCCGCGCGATCACCAGGCGGTCGAGCACGGTCAGGCTGGCCAGCACCGCGAGCCAGCCCCACGGATCGCCCCAGCGCAGCGCGATGCCCGCAGCCGCCAGCACGAAGCCGAGATAGATCGGGTTGCGGCTGATGCGGAAGGGCCCGGCTTCCACCAGCGCGGCGTCCGGCTTGTCCGGCCGCGGATCGGTGCCGGCCCGTACCATCACCAGCAGGGCCCAGCCGATCAGGGCGAGCGCCGCAAGCAGGACGATGATGCCGGGCACCGGCAGCGCCGCCCCGAGCGGCAGCGGCGCGGCCCGCCGCAGGAGCCAGGCGCCGAGGATCGCTGCCCCCACCATCACCGGCGGCGGGATCCGCACGCCGAGGCCGCGATCCTCCGGCGCCACCTCACGCCGCGCTGCGCGTGGGCAGCACCATCCAGCCTGGCACCTCCGCCGTGAGGCGGGAGTCCCCGCTCTGCAGCGGCCTTCCGTCCAGCGCCTCCAGCCGCAGCAGCGCCAGGCCACGCCCGTCCCGGCCGGAGCGCATCTGCCCGACCTCGGCGCCGTTGGACGTGATCGGCGTGCCGCGCGCGGGCAGGGGACCTTCCACCGCCACCGGCACCAGCCGGCGCTTGAGCAGGCCGCGATACTTGGTCCGCGCCGTCAGCTCCTGGCCCATGTAGCAACCCTTGGTCCAGGAGACGCCGCCAAGCTCGTCGAAGCCGGCCTCGAGCAGCACGCTCTGCTCCGGCTCGAGGTCGCGCGCGCCGTCCGGCAGGCCGAGGCGGAGGCGGTGCAGGTCCCATGTCTCCGCGCCGGCATCCGCATCGGCCAACGGCGCAGGCGCAAGAGCACGCCATCCGGCTTCCGGCAGCCGTGGGTCGGGCGCAGCCGGCATGCCCTCGGGCAGCGGCGTGCCGGCCCAGCCCGCATGCACGGCGTGCTCGGCCCCGGCGTCGCGCAGGGTGACGCGCGAGCGCAGGCGAAAGCGCGACATGCGCTGCAGCAGCAGCGCGGCGCGGTCCCGCTCGCAGTCCAGCAGCAGGTGGTCGCCCGCGGCGAAGACGAAGAAGTCCGCGAGCCACTTGCCCTGCGGCGTCAGGAAGGCGGCCCAGACCGCGCGCCCCGGCGCAGCCAGGGAGACGTCATTGGACACGAGGCCCTGCAGGAAGGAGACGCGGTCCTCGCCTGCTACCTCGAGAACGGTCCGGTCCGGCAGATACGCGATCGGCATGAGGGGGAGGTGGCGCGCCGCGCGCCCTCCTGCAACGGGGGGCACCACGCAATCGAGGCCATGTTGGTGCTGCGGGGCGGTCCAGGCGACAGCTACCGCCCGTGGTCGCGTATCCGCTTCCGGCGGCGGCTCACGCCGTTGCAGTGGACCCTTGGCTTGGCACGCTGTCGGCCATCCCGGGACTGCCTGCCGATTCCGGCGCATTTCCCGCCGGCCGGTCCCCCGAGACCTTCGGATCCTGCCGCCAGCGCATCCGGGTGGCGCCGGACGCCGGAGGCCTCACATGACCGGCCGATCCGGTCTCAGGCCGCCGCGCCCCAGCGTCGGACCTCCTGGACGAGCGACCGGACCCTGGCAGCAGCATCGGCGCCCTTCAGCGCGTCGCGCCATGCGGCCTCCGCCACGCGCTGGTGCACCGCCACCGCCTCGTCGGCGGCGGTGATGGTGGCGACCCCGACCACTCCGGTCGGGCCGGCATCCGGCGGGAAGGGGCTGCCCACCGCATGCGCCCGGTCCCGCCCACGCAGCACCATGAAGGGTGCGGCAGGGTCCGGCCCGGCGCCGAGGCCGAGCTGGATGCCGATCGGCACCGTTTCCATGAGCGCTGCGAGATGCTCCGCTTCGTTCATCGCGGCGGCCCGGCAGCGGGCCCGGGTGCGCTCGGGCAGGGGCAACCCGGCGGCGACGCCGTCCTGCAGGAAGCGCCGCAGCGCCGCCTCGCTCAGCATGCCGATGATGGTGGGCTTGCGGCTCTGGTAGAGCTTGCGGCGGGAGGCGAGCAGGCCCAGCGCCTGGTCGGCCGTGGCGCGCGCCAGGGCCCGGTCGGGCATCGCATCGGCTGCCTCGGCCCAGGCCTCGGCCAGCGCGCCGTCGAAGGCATCCGTCAGCGTCTGGAAGCAGACCGCGCCGCCGACCAGCAGGATTTGGTCGGCCTCCTCCTCGGCCTGGCGCAGCCTTTCAAGGAAGGCGACCGGACGCGCAAAGTAGTCCACGCCGATCCCGAGCAGCGACAGCGGCGAGATCTTCAGCAGTTCGGCCAGGCGCCGGATCGTGTCCAGCTTGATGACCTCGCCCTTCTCGTAACGATAAAGGGCGGCGCGCGAGACGCCGAGCCGAGCGGCGATCTCCTCTGCACGCAGGCCGGACTCCAGGCGGTATGCCCGCAACTGCTGCCCTATGTCGGCGAAGCGCATTGCATCCTCCGGTTGGACGACCTAACCCGGGGCAACCGAGATTTTTGAGACGGATGGCGGCGCCACGCACCACGCATCAAAAGAATGCCGTGGGCTCTTTTGCGTTGCAAGCCGAAAGCCTTCATGCGGCATAGAGTATAATGCTCCCGCCCGGCGCCCCGCGGCAGGCGCCGGCCGGGTCCTCGTCGGATCGGGAGCGGAATCGGCGCTCAGCGCTCCTGGTCCGGGGCGACCTTCTGCGCTGCCATCGACTCCAGCGCCCTGACCATGCCGGAATGGTCCCAGCCATCGCCGCCCGCCGCGGCGCAGGCGGAGAAGAGCTGCTGGGCGGAGGCGGTGTTCGGCAGCGCCACGCCGAGATCCTTCGCCGCCTGCAGCGCCAGGTTCAGGTCCTTCTGGTGCAGGGCGATGCGGAAGCCCGGCTGGAATGTGCGCTTGATCATGCGCTCGCCATGCACTTCCAGGATGCGCGAGGCGGCGAATCCGCCCATCAGCGCCTGGCGCACCTTGGCCGGATCGGCGCCGGCCTTGACGGCGAATACCAGCGCCTCGGCCACCGCCTCGATGTTCAGCGCGACGATGATCTGGTTCGCCACCTTGCAGGTCTGGCCCGCGCCGTTCTGCTCGCCCACCAGCGTGATGTTCTTCCCCATCAACTGGAACAGCGGCAACGCGCGGTCGAAGGCCTTCTGCGGCCCGCCTACCATGATGGTCAGCGTCGCCTGCTTGGCGCCGACCTCGCCACCCGAGACGGGCGCGTCGAGATAGTCGCAGCCGAGGGCGTTGATCCGCGCCGCGAAGGCCTTGGTCGCGGTCGGGCTGATGGACGACATGTCGATCACCAGCTTGCCCGGCGACAATCCCTCCGCGACGCCGCCCGGCCCGAACAGCACGGCCTCCACATCCGGCGTGTCGGGGACCATCAGGATGATCACCTCGGAGGCCTGGGCCACCGCCCTGGCATCCGCCGCCACGGTGAAGGCGGCGCGCGACTCGGCATCCAGGCTCTTTCGCTCCGGCACGGTCAGGGCGTGGCCCGCCTGCTTCAGGTTGAACGCCATGGGCTTGCCCATGATGCCGAGGCCAATGAAGCCGATCTGCATGCGGTCAGTCCTTTCGCTTCTGCTGTCGGGCCATGGCCGGCGGGCCCCTCATCGGTAGGGGGCAAACCAGCCGAGGCCGTCCTCGGTGATGCCCGCTGGCCGGTACTCGCAGCCGATCCAGCCGCGGAAGCCCAGGGCGTCGATCTGCGCGAAGACGAAGGGCCAGTTCACCTCGCCCGTGCCGGGCTCATGCCGGCCGGGCGTGTCGGCCACCTGCATATGCGCGATCAGCGGCAGGTGCTTCTCGACCCGCTTGACCACGTCGCCTTCGGTCACCTGGCAGTGGTAGAGGTCGAACTGCATGCCCAGCCGCTCCGGACCGACCGCCTGGATGATGGCCGCCGCCTCGTCGGTGGTGTTGAGGAAGAAGCCCGGGATGTCGCGGTGATTGATCGGCTCGATCACCGGCTTCACGCCCGCCTTGGCGCATTCCTCCGCGGCCCAGGCCAGGTTCACGGCGTAGGTCGCGAGCAGCGTGTCGCGCGGCACGCCCGTCGGCGTGAGGCCCGCCATCACATGCAGCCGCGGGCAGGGGAGGGCGGTGGCATAGTCGAGCGCGCGGCGGATGCCCTCGCGGAATGCCTCGCCGCGGCCGGGCAGGGCGGCGATGCCGCGCTCACCGGCCGCCCAGTCGCCGGGCGGGGCGTTGAACAGCACCTGCCGGAGGCCATGGTCCTTCAGGCGCTGCGCGATCTCGGCTGCCGGATGCTCGTAAGGGAAGAGGAACTCCACCGCCTCGAAGCCCGCTGCCCGGGCGCGGGCGAAGCGGTCGAGGAACGGAACCTCGGTGAACATCATGGACAGGTTGGCGGCGAAGCGCGGCATCCGACGGTCCTCCCCTTGCGGACAG
>Ga0182741_1002940_pt1 | contig 18876 bp, 7 predicted proteins | sample eDN5th37CBELigOP_FD_128874 | JGI IMG/M metagenome (GOLD analysis project Ga0182741, IMG submission 128874) | Enriched Organic Plus compost microbial communities from Emeryville, California, USA - eDNA 5th pass 37_C BE-Lig OP (version 2) (version 2) ... | reverse complement strand
GATTGGCAATGGTCGTTGGTCATGCTAATAGGACCACCACGATGTTCGCTTTAGATGCTGTACAACTGAGCAACATTGAGCTACAAGCCCTAGTGACTGACACTCTTGAAGGTGCATCTGAATCGTCGCCCATCTTTTACGCACGGCATGCTCAAACTAACGCGGACTTGGTTTCATGCGTGCCAGTTACCATGGTCTACCAGCCGGTTACCGCCGCCGTACCCGCACCGGGCAGCGGCGGGGTAACGAAACTGCCAATGCATGTTCCTTCTGCAGTGAGGTTCGTAGCTGCGTCAACTTCCCAATTACGGCTGATCGAGACACGGTTGACGAACCAATAACGTCACGAGCTAATGTCACTCGTGTGGAACCAAAGCCTCCAGTTTCGCCTATCACCACTTTAAGTCCCCCCATAACAAGTGCCAAGAACAGAAGACTGAATACACGGATGAATTTACAGACTCGGTCGGTTTGTATTCCGGTAATAGAGGGAACATAGGAAAGCAAGGATAATTGACAGGTTCGAAATGAAGGATGCATCAGGAAGAAGACTATGAATGTGCGTGTGTTGTGGGACGAAACGCACACCTACGGCAAATCTGATGAGAGTGTGCGTTGGCTTTTACAAAGACACACGGGAATGACCCGTCACACTGGGTAAAGAATTCACGATTAGACAATTGCGGAGAATAAACGGTCTGATGTCTCACATAACCTGGTATATACGCATGTACCAAACACCCACACCGAGGAGGTAATGCATTGACTACTGATGACGAATGAAGGTGTTGGGGGACGCTCAAGTCGCACGAGGTGAAAAGCAAAAAGCAAAAAGGAAGGCGGAAGGTGAGATAGAAGGGTAGAATGCGCCCATACACCAGACGATAGACGATGGGAAACTGACTAAAGGAACATAGCGTCCTAGCATGTGTAGTGAGATACAGAACCTGGAATTAGATGATTAATGATACCACGGTCGATTTCCGTCGACATCCGCTTGCAAGGGCAGTGATGCACGAGTGGGAACAACGATGATGAACATGGCGGAAACAAACCAATAACAGTGCACAAAGGATGGAAGGCCGCGGTTAAGTTTCATGCGACGATTTATCTGAATTTCATAAATTGACTCGTGTCACATCAAGAGCATTGGTCCATCAAGACGGACATTTAGGAACTCCTAAATTTTCTTGCGCAAGCACAGGGAGCAGGTTGCTGAGATACGGCGTTAAAAGGAGTGCTGCGGGCAGACAAGATGGAAGTAGGTGTACGAATCAAGCTTACGTATCAATCGACTGATAGACAAACCAACAGAATATAGGTACGCTGAACATGGAGGCAATGAGTTGGCAACGCCAAGACAGGCTGGGAGACATTTAAGAATCCTGGTCAAACTAATGATAAAGATGTACCCCATGTCATCAACAATGAAGCCTGACACGCATACCCACGCGGCGGTCAACATGGGAGGGTCACTAACTGGCTGATAAGAAGTCGTTGTATCGAGAAAGAAAAGCGTGAACAACTAGAGCATGAATGAAGATGGGCGAAAAGATAGGAACGGGACAAAAAACTGACGGAATTATGAGTGGGATGTAGGTTTCGTAACGAAAACTGTGGGCATGACGCCAGCGGCACAATGAATAGAGGACAAAACCAAAGAGGAGTACTGCGAAAAGACTATGAGGATGGAATGGCATGTGGTGGCGCGTGGAGCGGAGGTGACTAAAGTAGGAGTTAATCTAACTCAGAAAGCAAATGAACAAACGTAGAGCGAGCGCGAGGGCACAAATATAAAGACATAGATGAGTAAAAGAGCGGGTAAATAGGCAAAACTTGTGCGAAGTGGTTGCAAAGTGTGAACAAGATTCGAAAAATACGTGGAAATCTTTTCGCAAGATTCGTAGTGTTATCTGTTGACGAAAACCAAAAAAGTGTAAGATGAGTTTCGGTGAGCATAATCTTCGAAACACGCTCGGAAGATTAGGCTATAAACGCTCGATAGCTTCTTGGGTTTAGATAGGACGAGGTAGTGGCTGTGGATGTGGTTGTGACTTGGCTCCTGTTGAATACATCCGATTGACCTAATGAGAAAGCGCATGTGGCAGAGCTGAAATAAGTGTCAACCGACTTGGATACGATTCTCTTTGCAATGCTCTAACGCACTGAGCAAATGGATACAAACATGGGGATGAAAGACGGGTGTTCGTCGTGCTAAGCACGTAGAAGGCTGTTGAAGTCTCAGGCGCAGGTGAGCACCTGACCAGCATAACGGAGCGACAAGAACTTCCGGCTAGTTGCGCCAAGTTAGGAGTGGGGTCCAAATCAGTTCTTGCTTGAATAAGGATGGAATCAGATTCAAACTTAGTTGGTGATATGCAGGACGGTCACGACCCCATTCAAGCTCTTCACCTATCCTCCTGCATCGTCCGCAATGACCTTCAGTATCGAGAAACTCACGAGGAGTGTGTTACGAAGTTACTGGTAGAAGGGGCGGTTGTTGGAAAGCTGCAGGTTAGGCCGCTGAGACGATGACAACGTCTTATATGCGGTAGGATCGAGTGAGGATCGTTGCGTCGGAACGCCTTGTTGCAGGGAGAGTGGTGCCGAGCTATAGGATTGGAGTGATGCGGTCCCCATCTCAGCACCGACGAACGATGTGGCTAAGGACGGTTCTGTTGAATGCACGCCCGATGTGCCATATCCCCATCTTGCATCCTGAACAAAGACTGTCTGGCCTGACGCAGGTTGCTGTTGTGGCTGACCGAGCAGGTGGGACGTTGTCGCACTATCGTATTGGGAGAACAATGGTGCAGTAGTTGTTGTAGCAGTGGTCGTCGTTGCCGCAAAGGGTCGTGTCAAATCGGTCTGAGGCTGATAGCCTGACTTGCCCTCGTGGGTAATGTTGCCTCCCATAGGCTGTGTATCTGGCCATACGGTCTGGGCAATACCTGATCGAGAGGGCTGGCCGCTCAAGGGTTGAGACTGGAAAAATGGTGCGATTTGTTGGGATTGGGTTTGCATATTCTGTGTCTGGACCGTTAGCTGGGCAGATGTAATCTGTGCCTGATTTGACAGTGAGTATGATATCTGTTGCTGTTGTTGCAATTGATATGGCGCCGATTGGTATTGCCCGAAAGCAGGATTCGATTCAGCACCTATGGAAAATCCTGTCAATCGTTGTGAATTGATGGCTACCGTCGGTTGTTTCGTGCCAACAGCGTATGGATTACCTTGCTCTGCAGGCAAACCCAAAGAGTGGAGTTGGGGGTGCGATAACATGGCCGCGACGGCCTGTGCACCCACTGAAATATTCGGATTATGCAAATTCGAGGGGACCCGCTCACCTCGTGCGCCGTGCTGCATTGCGACCTGTGCCTGGGACTGGTGTTGCAGTGATAAGGTTTGGATGCCCGCTGGCTGGCAGCACGGATAGGGGCAGCCTGTGTGTGATATATGGCCCGAGTGCGGCGCTCCAGGCTGTGGCATCGATTGGTTAAGTTGCTGATAGAGTGCCGTGTGGTTCGTGGCCGTAAAGTGTGGCTGAGATATGGCTGATGGCCTGTGTGCAGGGCCTTGTAGTGATGCTTGCACACCCCCCTCGGAGTGTGTATGGTAGCTGCCTGAACTAGCAGCGCTAGCGGGCGCTTGACCACCGTGCTTGGCCGAGACATCGTGATTGCCGTGACCATGAGTATGGCCATGACCATGAGTGTGGCTGTGACCATGACTATGACCATGACTATGACCATGACTATGACCGTGACTATGACCGTGACTGTGACCATGACTGTGACCGTGACCGTGACCGTGACTGTGATTGTGGCCATGGTCATGGCCATGTCCGTGGTTGTGCGAGTGGTGAGAATTGTGAGAATTGTGCCCGCCATGGGAGGTGTGGGAGTTGTGAGGGTTATGTTGGTGTGAGCTATGATTGCCCAAGAGACGATTATTAGGAGCCGTAACGAAGTTCGAGACGGGCCGCTGATCTTGCCACACGAGAACATATTCAACCTCTTCGCCCTCATTCAGGCGGCGGAAGCCTTCGCAGTGCAGGTGGGACTGATGTACAAAGACATCCATCGCTGGATCAAGTGCGAAGATTGGCTGGCCATCTTCATTACGCATTGCCAGGATTTGCTCATTAGTGATGTCATTGTGGCCATAGTTATGTCGGAACCACGCCCGGATGGTGTCAAACTCTCCAGCTGTTTTGGGAGGTCGCGGAGTAATGAAACCATACCCCTTGTTCGGGTCGAACCACTTGCATGTACCAAATGAGGTCGGATAGCGGAGGACATCACGTTGGTTCTGACCATTATATGGAATTCGTTCCTTAGTTTGAGCAGGAGCTCCAATATCGGCACTCATCTTTGCGCCACCCTTCAAGCTCAGTCCATGATCTGGTTTTGCAGCAGCGTCAACAAGTTTCGCTTGGACATCCGCAGGTCCGCTGAGACTTGCTCGAGGGGAATTCGGTCTGATCGCACCACCTCGGGCGGCCCTTGCTGAAGTTGATGGCGAATGGTCTTCCATGCCTCTGGGCCTCGCTTCGATGGGGGCGCAGGTAGCGGGAGTAGCCATCAACGGGCGAGCCTCGAAACCCGTTACTGCATAGGCTTGTAAGTAACCTTGGGAATTATCGATTAAGAACTCAACCAACTGACCAACTACAGGTGTCACCTCGCCTTGACTATTGTCGAGGTGGAGCTGTGATCTCTCGCAGGGAATGCGGGTTTCGGGTGTAATTCCAATGTGTTCGTTCGAGTTGAGTGGATGCCATTCGATTCGAGGGTGACCTGTTGCGGGATCAAAAACAGCCCTACCCTTGTGCTTAGGGACAATCACAGCAATTCGGCGGAATGGCTCGTAATCCACTAGAACACCCGCAAAAAGATCGTTAGGATTCCTGTGATCACGCAGTTGCACGCGAGAGTACGTAGTTGGTGAAGTGGACAAGAGAGTCTGTTGCACTGGAGAATTGGTGGACGGGGATGCGCTCATACTCGCTGGGCTGTACACTGACGCAGGTCCTTGTAGAGAGGAACCGGTTTGGTTGCTTCCAATGCTGCTATGGTGCGAAGCCCACACGTCTGCATCAGGGGCGTGATGCAAGTCCATATTGTGAGTGAAATGGGAGGACGAAGTTTGTACGGGCACTCCGTCATTGCTGGATGTCTCTGGTCCCTTAACGGTCGCAATGTCAGTCTTCAATGAGATGGACGTAAGGACTTCACTCGGTACCCGAGGCTGAGCCATGGTATCGTCTCTGGGTCGTATAGCGGTCGTCTCCAGCGGCTTCATGGTCGCGCTGTCGAGAATTCGTGCGTCCGCTGTTTCGATGGGTGCAGAGAAATCGTGGGAAAGTACTTCCTGTACATCGAAGCATTCGGAATATGACTTAGCACTCAGGGATTCGGTGAGTTCCAGCGCCCCACGGTCCGCTGTCGTGTGTCCCCATGCACTCACGGGTCGCTGGTCGTTATGACCATCTGAGGCCACGGGACCAGATGAGAAACTGGAACGTGTGCTCGCGTTACCCGAACGCGTGGCATGTCCGGCTATTGGATTCTCGGGGCCCGGAGCACCTAAAGGCTGGTGGGGACCAAATCCCTGAAGGACAGCCGTGGCGCTTTGAGTGAAGAAAATTTGTGGGGCGAGTGCAGGACTGGATAAATGCGTAGGCTGTGTCTGCGACATCACCAACACATGGGTGTCGGGCGAGGCATGTAGACCTGGTGCCATCTGTGTACTTGAGGACTTGTTTGGATCGGTGGAAGATTGCTGTAGGGACAAGGCCTTCAATCCCTCCAGCGTTACGTCGTACTGGGCGCCAGGTAAGCCTGAGCCACTAGATGCCACTCCTGCAGTCTTCGCAGGGGTGCCTGGTTGGTTCATGTTGAATGCCATGTCTGTGAGCCCAAGGCCTGATGTAGAGGCCACTGTCTGAGCAAGTTGGGCGTCGCTTGGATTGGCATCTGATGACGTTGAAAACTGGAACTGTGAAGAAGACGGTCCGGATGCGTTCTCACTCAAAGGAAGGTCCGAGCCATGTAGATCTACATTATTGTTAATCGCGACATTATGGCCGTTGGCGTTGTTGCTAGTCTCGGTGGGAGGGACAGCGTTCGATGTGGACATGATGACACGATTCCTGAGATTGTAATGATGTTGAAGTTGAAATGATGAACCTACTTCGTGTCGAGGGGGTCGAATCCAGCCTGGTATATCAATGGAAAACTCGTGCTGTGGATGAACAAAATGCGTGAGTAATTGCGGGAAACAATGCAAAGGGAAATGTACTCGAGTGAAGCCAAATCAACCTGAAAAGTGTGGATGGGTGTGGGAAATTCTTACGATAGGTTTGGCGGTGACTCAACAGTACCGAAGTTATCAACGCTGCGCACGACGCGACAGGGACTCTCGATACCCAATTCAGACTTGCTGGATGGGACAGGGGCTCAGATCTGGCTGTGGTCTGAGACTATCTATCCAAGCGGGAAGATTAATCAATTACTTAGCTGATCGGTCTGTCTGCTGGTCGGCCAGTTCAGATCGGAGCGAATCGAAGAACAATCTCGTGACGACAACGACTACGATCGGGTGTCTCAAGAATCGTCCGTTGACAGTATTGTGAGGACCAACGACGACCGAAGCTCGAGTCTTCAGTTAGGTGTTCGGTGCGCTCTTTCCAGTGTGCAATAGCGAGCAGCCAGCCAGCCAGCCAGCTAGTCCAGGGGAAGGGTGGATGAGTGGATGGAGAGATGGATGGATGGGTAGATGGATAGATGGATGGATGGACGGATGGGTGGGTGGGTGGATGGATGGATGGATGAATGAATGAATGAATGAGTGGGTGGATGGATGGGTCTGGGACGAAGCCCGTGGGAACTGGCCTAGACGACTGTGCCCATGTGCGAGGAAAGGGTAAACCGCGGTGGAGCGGGAAAGTGAGTCAGAGCATGCGTGCGGGAGAAATAACTGTCACATATATCAAGTCCTCCAAGTCGAACACATCGCTTCGCGCGAGATCCAGCCCCCTATGTCCCTCACCCCAACGGGTGTAACAGCTCTGTGGGGCTCAGGCTTTTTCTCGGTCTTTTGCGCGGTGGACAGCCGTGCATTCCACGGGATTGGCTCGCACATCGATCAGCACTGCCAGTACAGATGTACTTGCAGAGTTAGAAAGAAATCGGCTAAGACGCGCGCTCGAACGGTGCGTTCAAAATCAGGCTATTTCGGGTAATTTGATCTGTTCAATCAGGATCAACTTGCGGGGTAGCCGAGAGTGTTATTCTGCAAGTTTTGATGGTTAAACTCAATGTAGACATAGGTATTTTGATAGATCTTTGAATTACATGACCATCTCATAAAAAATACACCACGTGCACATCCAGATCCTGAGAAAAACAGCCCAAACTAACTGCAGAGAAAAGCACGTGATTTCGTTCCAAAAGCGGTTTTCGGAACACGCGAGGGGGGCTTCCCGCGCGGGTGGATGGCACTAGCCTCGGTCGGTCGGCCGTTGGCAGGCAGGCAGGCTGACAGGCACAGGAGCGAGGGACAAACAAAGGAACGAAAGTAAGTCCATCCACCCATACTTGGCTCTTCTTGGAACAAACACAGTCCAACCACCCTGACCGGGTTACTGAATTACGCGACTGTAATGGGTTTATGAACAAGGTAATACGTCGCAGATGTGTGTTGGATTGCGTCTGTCACTCTATCCTTACCTTGTGCAACCAAACTAACTGCATCATGTGCTAGCCCCACGCAAACACAAAAGCACGAGGACTGAGCCCAGAACCCCGACACATGCCGCGTTCTCACACAGACACTGATTGCATCACCAGCTCGACTTTATAGAAACCACCGCCTCGATTAGCCTGATACACTTGAGCTCTATTTTTGACTCTCGAAATTGCATACTAGCCACCACAACAGGCATGCCGCTCTCGAAAGGACAGAAAGCCCTCTTGGGCTCAATCGTGTTCACCCTCGCCTCCGTCGTCTTTGTCCACTGGCAGCGCGAGTACGACCAGCAGGTACGTCACTTGATGCACTGCAAACCAGTCTGTCTAGTGGCTGAGTGCAAGTCCTCAACCCTGCGTGCTGGAAAGCTACACAACCCCCCATCCATCAATTCACTCACTTGCAAAGCGAATCCAGACGAACTACGCGACGCTCTCCATGAGTCCAGACAGCTATCTCAACTAAATAGTATGCGAATAGACGACATCGTACTCAACCCCATACCCGCATCCACTCTCCACGTCTAGGCCATGAAGGTCGCAGTATACAAGGACAAGGAACGCATTCGTGCACATGAAGAAGCCCTGCGACAGCAGCAGGCGCCATCTCAGAGCCGGCAACAGTGAGATGCTGTGGCGGCTCTTCACGTCAAGCAGCTTGTATTGCCATGATGCAGCTCCCCTCAGCTGCGCTCGCTGGAGAATTAAATGCCGTTTGCTGAGACATACGAATGCACCGGGTTCGACGGCTGAAGGAGCTTGGAAAGAAAAGATTCGAATCTAACCAACATTGCCACAGAATCCCGGTCACCCTGTATCATGTTATGTGACCGTATAAAGGACCGTGGAATCTCCCTTCACGAACACCCGCTCGTGAATGCAGTAGTCCGACCTTGGAACAGACTTCGGACGGATACCACCTCCGTTCATAAAGGAGATAAGAACCATGTTTTGCCGCACTGGACAGTTGTGCGGACCACTCAGCATACTGCCTGCCCCCACAGGCATAGCGATCTCTGTCGGGCCTCGTCGCACCGGTCACACACGAAGCAGCGCGTCATTGGAGGGTGGATGGGATTGCGAATTCAGTCGGAAAGCTAGAATACATAGCTTGTTTAAATCGCGATTCTTTGGTGGTTATAGTATGATTCACTAGGATTATGTTAATCTACATGTAGTATAAACCTTCTTTTACCTGGTAATGTACCGGTTTCCCTTAGTATTTCATGTGAAATCCGAACCCTTTTTCCTCGCTCACTTTGGAAATCCGCTTGCGATACCTAATTCTGCATTTATCTCACATCTAGATGAGTGATAACAGTAGTTCGCAGGGTGTGAATCCACCCTCACTCGCCACCCGCCAAGCTGCGCTCGCCGTTGCACTCTTCGCGATTTCCATCGGTGTCCCCTACAAGTTCTGCTCCAGTTGCGGTACGTCAGTGCTCGGCCTTTGATGAATTTCGCTCGCTTTCCCCCCGCTCCGACACGCTTGCGCCGGACCCTGCTGTAAAATGGATTAATTTCAATTCACACGAACTCACCGCGCAGCTAATCTCATATCTCTCTCCACTGCAGACGCCCTGAGCCACGCCTCTACTCTCCAAGTAGGCCTCATTGGTGCAGTCATTGGTGCCACCGTGGCTGTGCTCGCGTACAAGCTGTTCAATGAAACCGAAGCGTCCCTGAATCGTCGTCTCAAGCGCCTGCAAGCCAAGCAGCCCGAGTCGCGACCTGCAGGCTCCAAGCCCATCCGTATTTGGGTCGATGGCTGCTTCGATATGATGCACTTCGGCCACGCGAACGCGTTCCGTCAGGCTAAGGCCCTGGGTGATGTCCTCGTGGTTGGTATCAATACTGACGAGGAGATCCGCAAGCACAAGGGTCCGCCGATCATGTCCGAGGAGGAGCGTATCATCGCTGTCAAGGCATGCAAGTGGGTCGATGAAGTTGTCACTGGCGTGCCTTACGTCATGAACGACGAGTACCTTCAGTACATCTTCAAGGAGTACAACATTGACTACGTTGTTCATGGTGATGATCCTTGCTTGCTAGCTGATGGTACTGATGTCTTCGCTTCTGCAAAGAAGGCTGGCCGCTACATGACGATAAAGCGCACTGAGGGTATCTCGACCACTGACCTTGTCGGCCGCATGCTCGTTATGACTCGTGAGCACCACGTCCCCAATAGCCCCGACTCTAAGAAGCTTACTACTGGTGTTTCCAGTGCTGCTGACGCTGCTGCCGAAGAGGCCAAGGAGGAGGAGGCTGCTGAAGGCGATACCTCTACCCTTCCCAAGCGCCGAAGTGTTGATGCGGGTGGTCATGGTTCTTTCATTCGAAGCTCCACCTTCATGCCTACCGGACGCCGTCTCATTCAGTTCTCCAACAACAAGGTCCCAGAGCCCGGTGCACGCATTGTTTACGTCGATGGCATTTGGGACATGTTCCACGCCGGACACATCAAGTTCCTTGAGGAATGCAAGAAGCAGGGTGATTTCCTGTACGTCGGTATCTTCAACGACGACGTCGCCAACAAGATCCGCGGTTCTAACTACCCTATTATGAACATGCATGAGCGTGCGCTTTCTATCCTCTCCTGCCGCTACGTTGATGACATCATCCTCAATGCACCTTGGGTCATCACGCGTGAAATGCTTGTCACCTTCAACATTCACGTCGTTTGCCACGGTGTTGTCGGTGACGCTCCCCGACAGCTCCCCGCTGGTGTCGAAGACCCCTATGCTGTTCCCCGCGATATGGGTATCCTCAAGATCATCCCGTCTCCGCTTTCGCTTAAGACCCAGGACATTGTGGATCGTATCCTTGCCCAAAAGCTTGACTTCGAAAGGAAGTTCGCCAAGAAGCATGCTGCTGAGATGGCTTACATTGAGAAGAAGGAATTCGTTGAGGAGCAGTAAGGTGGTAGCTTAGTAAGTAGTGTTGGTTACATGGACTGTTCCTCGTGGTCATTGTCGCGCTATTATCGAAAATGAACCAACTTAGACAAGCGCAAGATAGAAATAGATACCTCAAGTTACACAATTCCTAATTCTAAAATCTGTTATCTGTATGATCGTTGTTGACGACTGCTCACTTTCAACTCATTAAGTTCGTAGCACGTGCTGCGAACACGAGTCAGAGCAAGCCGATTCTTGTTCCGAGCTGTTCCACGGTCGTAAGAGCTTCAGCGCGAGCTCAAGAACAGGAGTAGAACTGCGCATGTTTCAAGCGAGCCAGAGTCAAGTTAAGTAATAGAAACCTGATTTAGATAGATATGGACGGACCTATCTTGTTGCGTTTATCCCAGAGTGATCTGAGTGTGCTGGCTTCATCTCCGCCCAGAGAACACACTGTTGGCAGTCTTAGGAAATGTCAAGAATCTGAAGTCCGAGACTACATTTCCATCCGTTGAGAATACCGTATCGTGCGAGTCTCGGAGATGAAACAACTATACCAAACGGTGAGGACCGCGGTCCAGAGACACGCTGCAGCGCGATTGACTGCGGAAAAGGCCCTCGAAGCCCTCAAAACGACTGCAGGATCAAATACTCAAGATTCCAACTTGTCGCGTACATTCGCTACGTTCCGTTTGAAGCCACGCAACCCTTGGAAGCTGTATCCAGTTACGCCTAGACTAACGGTGCCGGACCACATCGTCAAGCCACCCTATGCTGAGGACTCCGTACAGTCCACGCCCAGCATCCGATCCAACGTAATCGAACTCAAGACCAAGAAGCAGATTGAAGAGATGCGCACGGCATGTGAGATGGCGAGCTGGATCCGCGAGTTTGCGGGCAAACAAGTCGAGCCAGGCATTACCACAGATGAGATTGACAAGCGTGTGCATGACGAATGCATTCGCATTGGCGCCTACCCTTCTCCTTTGGGGTACTGTGGATTCCCGAAGAGCATCTGCACCTCTGTCAACAGCGTCGTCTGCCACGGTATTCCTGATCTACGACCACTAGAGGAGGGCGATATCATCAATATCGACGTCAGTGTGTACTTCAACGGCTACCATGGAGACTGCTCCGCGATGTTCGTTGCAGGTAAGGCTGATCCGGAAGCCATTCGTCTGATCAACGCAACGAAAGAGGCCATGGAAAAGGCGATTTCCATCTGCGGTCCCAACGTCCCCCTCAATCGTATTGGCCGCGAGATTCAGAATGTCGCAGATCGCGAAGGTTATGGACTTGTTCGAGAGTTCTGTGGCCACGGAATCGGCAAGGAGTTCCACATTCCACCCCACATTTTCCACTATGCAAATGTTGCCCCCGGAGTCATGCTTCCAGGCATGGTCTTCACAATCGAACCCATCATGAACGAGAGTGGAACCAGCAAAGTGTTCACGATGGCAGACAATTGGACCGTGCTCACCGAAGATGGCAGCCGAAGCGCTCAGTTTGAGCAGACCATTGCAATTACCGAAGATGGCCACGAAATCTTAACCAAGCACAAGCCAGGTCAGTTTGCGTAAGTATATGATGGTATCTAGTATATTCTATCGTTATTTGATAAGTAACAGGAGTTATTGTAGTAACTCGTACGGAATCTCCCTGTATATTTTCCTCGGAAGTGAGTGTTTGCACGTTGCACTTGCCTGCCTACCTAGACATTTCTTGGTCAGATGTACAGTCGAATACAACACGTTCGATTTGCTTCATACGAATCGCAACGAGTCAGCGTCATACTTGCAGCGCTGTTGTATTTTCGTGGGTGTTATGCAACTGTGGACTGTTGGATTTTTCGTCGAAGCTCGGCTTAATTGGTACGAACCTGGTACTTGCCTGCCTTCGTTTTTGACTTGGCCCATCGACCCGGCTCGTAGCTGACGTTCTTGAACTCGATGTGTCCAACATTAAGTCCTGATGCAGAAAACTTGTTCGCTTCAAAACCGACGCGGATAATGGGCCGTTCTTCGATCGCGACAGCCTCATCAAGTCCTAGTGTACCCGTAAGGAGAGGAATCTTATTGTCAGTGGGCGAGAGCTCGGGAATTTCCCACCTCAGAACCTTTGTAAGCTGGTCGATTTTCGCAGTACCGAGATTGGCCGAGGCCGATGAAGACAGAATGCTCTTTGGGAATGGAATGGTGATGACGATATTTGTTACAGGGACCTTGACACCGTACTTCAGGCCAACTTGCACCTGGAATCGACACGAAGTGGGATGCCATGTGAACATAGGCTTGACGTACAGAGGCGTCTGGATATTTGTGTTTCGGATACGATACGTCATCAGCGTGAAGCGGCCATCGGGTGGAACAAAGGAAAGAACGCGGTCGCGTTCATATCGCGCCAATCTGACACAGCGATGCAGCGTGACATCCTCAAGAGCTAGCTTCGCCGCCTCTTCCGCAGTTGTGTGACTACCCATCGAAGCAAATCCCGAGCCACGACGCGTAAAGGCTTGCTTGGCCTCCACAGCTGCGCCAATATGCGCTGCTGATGGCACCAAAGTCAAGGAAATGTCGGGCATTCCGGCAAGTTCTGAGATAACATTCAACTCACCGTGAATCGTGGCGGAGACAATTTGCTCGTTGGCATCAATAATCATGTCAAGCTGTTCGTCCAGGTCGAAGTATATCTTATTGGTGAGATACTTGACATCGTTGCGACGCCAGGGAGTACGTGAAGGCATGCCAATTGCTGTATCGTCACGCACAATGCCTGAGCTGGATCCGATCGCGCTGAGCACTCGGTTGGCGACAGTGGGTGGAAGGATCATATCCATGAGCTGATTGTTCTCAACAGTGAATGGTGCACCTGCGTCAACCATCTCGTCCAGTAACTGGTACACGAGCGAGAAGTTCTCGCGCATGCTGCTTTCAGTTGAGTCATAGAAGTATGAATTGAAGGTTTCAATGATTCTCTGTTGCAATTCGAGGACAAACAGAGGCTGAACCTCACGGGAGGCTATGGTTAGGAAGAACAGGTCGTTTCTCGTCGTATGGATGAAGTAGGCATGTGCCGTCGCGATCACTGGCTCCACTTCCAGCTTGGATGACGCCTGGGTCACGATTTCCCAGAATGCCTCGCATGCGGAACGTTTGGTGGCGCCGATCCACTGCTTCTCGATGAGAACCTCGCTAGATACGATGGTAAATAATGGAGCCAAGAGTTAGTTCCAATGTTCAAATCGGGCACAATATGTGTATCCAATCAGTGCAGCCTCCAACAATCAACGAATCTGAGCAAGATTAAGCGAGGGCGGGAATTTAGTGGTGTCTAGCTACGTACCCAGTTGAGCTGAGGATAAATAGATTTTCAATCATAGAGAAATATGTCTCAGCTTGTGGTTCGTTGAGGTCTCACTGCGCCAACTACTCGCAAAGCCGTGTAATTTAGAGTCCAAAGTTCACTGATAGAGGCTTGAAAAACCCTGTCTCAAGACGCAAATCCGGGCCAGGACGGATGTGATCCAGTCCGATTTGGTGAGCTTGACTGAGAAGCAGTTTGCAGCAGATTCCGTGTGCTTCGAGGGAGTGCCTCAACCTCTTGACTTGCGCACAGTTTCTGCAGTTTGGCCTGTATTGTATTCTCAGTGATCCTTGAGAGGCAGTAAGTGTAACCCCATCTACACAAGACTGAAGTAGTAACCCGATCAAGGAGGAATCTTACTCTGATCGCGTTCTAGAATAGCACGGTACGTTGACTGATATTGGATCCAAAATCACACTGGGAGATGAATCGCATTACGTCCTTGCTCCGCAACGCTAGCCGACTCCAGAAGGCAGACAAGCTCACCCTGAATCCTACCCTGATCCGACAAACGCATTCGTCGCTCTTCACACCTTCATCGTTCTTGTCGTCGCAGATGTCATCCTCGCTGTTACCCGAGAGTTTGGATGACCTAAGGGAGCGTTATAACTCCGCCCTCGCGCCCCTGCTCCAGCCTACGGCGGTCACGCCGCAGCGAAAGCTACCAGGTCACACTTTCGTCAATTCCTCCACCGCCGCTCAGCTCGATGCTGACCTCATGAGCACCGAAGGTTACACATTGGATCAGCTGATGGAGCTCGCGGGTTTGAGCTGTGCCGAAGCTATTTGCAAAATGTATCCACGTGAAGCTTTCCCGGAGGTGTGCGTGCTATGTGGTCCTGGCAATAATGGAGGTGATGGCCTTGTGTGTGCGAGACACCTGACTCAGTTTGACTATCGTGTTACGGTAGTCTATCCTCCACACGCGAAGCAAGACAAGTACATGCATCTAATCACACAGTGCAAGGCGAACCAGATCACAGTTGTTGAGAACTTCTATGACTCACTGCAAGCACGCGTCGACCTCGTGGTGGATGCCATCTTTGGATTCTCGTTCAATGGAGACAAGCCCATCAAGGAGCCCTACGCCACAATGATCCAGCAGATGATCTCTCTCCAAAACCACGTCCCGGTTGTTGCAATCGATGTCCCTAGTGGATGGCGAGTCGATGATACCACTTTGAGGGTAAATCCATTCCCTGGAGAACCGCACAAACTCGCAACGCCGACTTACACTGCACTGCTGGCTCAGCTGAGTTATATGCCTGACATGCTAATTTCTCTGTCAGTACCGAAATTGTGCGCATCCTTGTTTTTAGGAAGGTTCCATATGCTTGGCGGTCGGTTCATTCCCAAACGCATTGCCTTCAAGTATCGCCTCAGGCTGCCATCCTATGTCAAGGCGGAGCAGTCGGTCCTGATAGATGCCCCACAGCACCACGAAATCATGGCACGACGAGGCAGACAACTAAATCGGCCATATGCTGGGCAGCCACCGGCAAGCCAAGACCCGTTGCCTGTATATTTCTCGTATCGAAGTCAATGGCCTGTGGATAAGCTCCTTGAACCGTATCTCGAGCCCTCGAACGCACTTCTCACGTATGAGCGCCCCCTGCCACATCCCGTGCGTAACTTGGGGTTGCGAACACCTGCGTTTGTTGCGGCAGTGAACAGTGCTGCCGCAGGGGAGCCCTTGCCTGAAGACCACGAGCAACCTCACGCTTACAGTGCAACGCCGGGTCTGAACGCACCAGGATACGATCCAACACCTAGCTTCGAGGCTTATCAGGACGTCACAGATGTCACAGAACAAGACGAGGGCAAGGACCCACCTAACACTAAGCAATCCGGTTGGAGTGGATGGGATGCCGTTAGTAACCCAGGCGGCAGCGGCCCACATACCACAGCAAGTGCAGGCGCAGGCCGGTCGCATGCCAGAGCCAACCAGGTTTCGAGCGATCGCCCAGAATCGATTTATTCGCACGTTTTCACAGACGATGCATATGACCAAGACCCTGAGGCACAGGAGTTCACTGACATTGCCCAGGTACCTGAGGTCGTTGCTTCGATGGCCAAGCAGGATTCCCAAACCCCTCATTCGTCTGCTAATGAAGGCTCTGGTTACGTTGAAGTTTCTGTCAGCAGTCTGAGGCGGCCATTACGTAACTTATCCACAACCACGTCGCAAGCATCCCCTCCGGCTCAGCAATTACCGAAGCAATTGTTTACGACAAGGGCGACAGAGGCGTCCGTTACGTCGAGCGGGCCTCAGCTAAGCGTTGCGGACACGCAGTCAAGCCAGCCTGCGTCGAAGTCAGGGCCGCCGGATCCCACGATCTTGAAGAGTCTGTTTAGTACTCCCGCTGCAGCGGAACAAGCGCAACCACCAGAGAACCCTGGAGGAGCCATCAACAAATCAAGTTCCGAACTGGCCCTACCAGACTGGTTGGATACTCAAGCGACGATAATACCCGCGCCTGCGAGCCCAATTCCTTCTCTGACCACGACTTCGGTACAGCATCAGCACTCGGCACCATCAGTGGCTGCCCCGACCGTTGGGCAACCACATCCACCGCTTCCAAGCAGCAAATCTGTCCAGAGTGAGCAAGGCGCAAGCCAGCCAAGTCCCTCCAGTGGTGGCGCAGACTACGCCTCATTGTCGTACGCAGGAGCAGCTCGACCTTCCACGACCTCCACCATGTACCCAGAAGGCATCACGTCACAACCGTTTTATCACCCTGATGCAGACCGAAACGTCGCACGAAACAGATTGCTTGAAGCCGGCGGCGTGGGCCATTACTTGTTTAGGCCATGCAGTTCCACTGCTGCTGGGGAGGAGAATAAGTTCGTTCTGTGTTACTTGACTCCAAACGAAAGAGCGGGCGAGGGATCGTCATCATCCCTCGTGCTCGTGAACGTTTTCATCTGGGCATGGCGAGATGGATTTACACGTGATGCGGACCGCACTAAATGCACATTGTATACTTCAATCCCGGATGTTGTGAGTGTATGCATGCGGAATCATGTCAAGGACATTCAATTGTCGCCTGTTAACAGGCGCTGAGTGGTTGGCTGGCTCGACTGCATGGTTGATTGATTGAATGTATTGGTCCAAGTGTTATTCATTTTTATATAATAAATTGTTTATTGGGTTATTTAGAGCATATAGTGCTAGATCCATTACAGTTTATTGATCATGTCTTCGTTGTGATGATGATGTTATGTACTCAAACCGCAATCGATCCTGAATCCTGAATTGCCAACATGGGAAATCCCAAAAAAATTCCGGTTGGGGCGGATGTCGGGCCTGCTGACGTGATCCGACCCTAGCCGCAGTAGAGGTGTGACCAATGCTCCCCGGAACTTTAAAAAGCACAACTCCAGAACGGTGCGATTTACTCTTCTACAGCATTACTCATCCTGATTCCTGCTTCGCTGCACACGATACCACATCCTTTTGTCAGATCCGTCCTGGCCCAGATTGGACCGTGCGGGTTTCCTATCCGTCCTGGCCCAGAAAAGAGCCGGAAAAGGTGGAGAAATGAGGATACTAACGGCAATGATTTCCAGGGTTGGATTCGTGTGATAGCTAAGCGGATGACATGAAACGATGTAGAAGACTAGTATATCCCGTTCTAGTTAATAATATCCAAACTTGTTGAACCCTATACCATCCAATTTTACGCTTTGCGTAACTTTGGTCCGAGACAAATTGCGCACCACTCCGCGCCTCGATTGGGCGCGATGTATGGCGTGCAGATCCAATCACTCATGCTCGTTGCCTACGGCCTCATTCTGTGAGCTGTTCGCACTGGGAGACACCTTGTCCGGATGCGATCATGGGTCTAGTCAGCGACCCGGGAACTCTCGGCCCTCGTCCCTACATGCGGTATATCACGCGTGTGAGATATAGATAGTGGGGAATACATGCATGCACGTACGCATTTTATAGAACTTACATGACCTGACCGATTGCCCCTATCACGCATGCCTTCATCTAGTCACGCACATGTCAAAGCGACGCACAAAGCGTGCCGCAGCGAAGCAGCCATTGCCAGGCTACGAAGACGAGGCCGACGGCGGCTACGGCTACGGCTTTGGCGGAGACCAGGATGACGAAGAGGTTCCTAACCGCACCAAGAAGACGGTCCTCGACGAGCTGGACCAGCCTTCGCGCCAAGTCCACGCATTGAGCAACGTGGATTCAGACGAAGACGACGTCGCTCCACGCAATTCGAGCGAGTACTTGAAGCAGCGCGAGCAGGAGCGACTGGAGAAGATCGAGCGACAATCCAAGTCCTGGGGTAAGAACCGTGAGAACTATTACAGCTCGGAAACCGCCGAGTACTACGGTGAGGCTTCCGATGACGAGCGTGCCGAAGAGGAAGAGAGCGAAGTTCAGCGATTGCAGAGGCTGCAGGCAGAGGAACTCGAGTCAGCTGACTTTGGTCTTGATGATATCGTAACCGCGATTTCCTCGACAAAGACCAAGGGTAAGAAGGGGGCAAAGACCAAAGCAAAGGATGCTACTGCAGCCGCTGCTACAGCCGTCGATGATGATGAGGAGACCATCGAGATGCTTACCGACGAGGAAAAGATCAAGCGAATTATTGAAGATTCTCCTGAGTTACTCACTCTCCTTGATGAGTTCAATGCAAAGATGAAGGAGCTGAAGAGCGAAATCGCTCCGCTCGTGCAAAAGGCTCGCCGACTTGATCCTTCTCTCGCCACCAGTGATGGTATCTCTTTCCTTCAGTTGAAGCACCAACTCTTACTTCGCTACTGCATTCATGTGGCATTCTACTTGCTCCTTAAGGCAGAGGGCAAATCCGTGGCCAACCACCCTGTCATCAAGCGCTTGGTTG